>JAEEGF011828715.1_pt1 | contig 32188 bp, 19 predicted proteins | sample 9134171 | NCBI WGS metagenome assembly JAEEGF01 (sample SAMN16246542, study PRJNA631951) | gut metagenome | biome: gut microbiome; feature: rumen; material: AP-attached | host: Bos | place: Iran: Karaj | collected 2018-10 | reverse complement strand
TGCGATGGCTATACCGACAGGGACTATTTCCACTTCAACTACGGGTGGGGCGGCTCCTGCGACGGGTTTTACAAGAATGCGCTTGTGTCCGGTTATGCGTGTAACGCTACCATCTTCACCGGTGTCCGTCCCTACAATGCCGAGTACAAGGTAATCGACGGCATCAAGTACGGACTGCTGACGAACGGCACAGCAGAGGTGCTAGACTACACGCTCGGCGGAGGTGGAAAAGAAAACGGTGAAGTGACGATACCATCGGTGGTGACCAACGAAGGCAAGGAATACCGTGTGACCCGCATCCGCAGTCTCGCCTTCTATGCGAAAGGAAAATTCGACAAGATTACCATTGGCGACAACATAGAGACCATTGACCAGAATGCGTTTATCATGAGCAGCGTTGAAGAAGTGGTGTTCGGTGACAAGGCGAAAGAGATACCCGACAACTCCTTTGCGAATGTCAGCGTTCACAAACTCACCATCGGAGCCTCTGTCAAGCGTATCGGCAAACGGGCCTTCAGCATGTGCAATGTCAGTGAGATTACCTGCAAGAGTCCGGCCTTTGAGGTGGACGACCAGGCTTTCTACAACAACTCCAATCTGGACACGGGCGAGTGGCTCAGCCATATTACGAAGTTAGGAAAGCGGGTGTTTTTCATGTGTCACTTCTTGAAAGCCCCCAACTTCGAGAACTTGGAGGAAATAGGCTCAGAGGCATTCTACACCTGTTTCTTTGGCGGTAACAATGCTTATGGCTCGAGAACGGGCGATTGTACTTTTATTATTCCGCCCAAGCTAAAAAGCATCGCGACAGACGCTTTCAGCAATTGCGTCTATCTGTCGTGGTTCTATGTAAAGGACAATCCTTATTTCCACTGCTCTGAACAAAAACAGCCGTACTTGCTCAACAGTAGCGGTACAAGTTTGTTGATGACGGTACCTGATCCTTTCGACTCTCCGATGGGCGAAGATTGGTACACCTTTCCCGAGACTTTGGTCAAACTGGAACCCGGCTGTATCAGGGGTCGTGGAAATATCGTCATCCCTAACACTGTCGTTGAGATGGAGGGTGCCTTCAGGGACTGTAGCCAATACATAACAGAAGTGTATATCAGGGCTGACATTCCTCCCGTCATCTCTGACACGACGTTCAATGACAAGATTTTTGAGAGCCGAGACCTCACGCTATATGTGCCCAAGGGTAGTCGTGAACTTTATGCAAATGCGCCAGGCTGGCGACGTTTCAGATGGATTGATGAGGCGTATAGTTGGGCTAGTTATTATCCAGACGACTATGAGCCTACACCGCCAAGCCGTCAGTATTATATGGTAGTGAACGGCACGGACAATGTCTGAGAGCGCATAAAAGTTCCTGTCATCGAAGTGAGCAGCATGGAGCTGAGCGCCGACGGCGGGCAAGTAATCATTAAGCGCAAGGGCAAGGACAATGTCACAACGTCAGTCGTTTCCGTCGATAGTATCACATGGATGCCGGGCTTCGTCTATGAGAATGCCGAGGTGTTCGACCTGAACGACTCTACGCTTACCGTCGATGCCCAGAAGTGCAAGGTGACGTTCAGCAGCACCTGTATCGATGACGACGTGCAGCTCAGCATCCGCAATGGCGTGCTGAAGCCCGATGTCACCGATGGCATCATCCGAGGCATCAGTGTGGACCTGAACCTGTCGGATGGTACACACGAGCTGAGCGGAACGGCCGACATCGTCATTCCCGTTTCGCTCAATGCCGGGGAGAAGGTGAATGCAGCCTATTATAACGAGGAGGAGGGCCGTTGGGAACCTGTCTGTTTCAAGTACGACGAGGACAATGGTACGGTGACCATCACCACCAACCACCTGTCGCCCTACACCGTGTTCTTCACCCTTGAGGACTACAGCTGCCTGGCCAAGCTCAGCTACTGGGGCATCACCCCCAACCTGTATGATGATACGGAAGAAGCCATTAAGAAACTGCTGTACATCGTGTCGTCTGACGACCCAGAGGCACAGATGATACGGGAGTTCAAGGACGAGATGGGACTGTGGCAAAGTGTGGGACTCGATGGCCTCTATAACATCGCTACCAGCATCTCCGAACCTCTGCTTGACTTCAAGCCAAAGGCCTTGGAAAACGCCGTGGAATATATGGGCTACTTAGGCACGGCACTGAGTATCCTTGACGTGGCGGGAGCCGACATCAGGGGCGATAACGTGGGTGTGCTGAAAGGTACGCTGAGCACGGTGCTCAACTATGCCGGTGGACAGATGGCATCGGCCATCGGCACCCCCATCATGTCAGCATGCTCCGGATGTGTGGCGTTCATCGGCATTGCTCTCGAAAAACTAAACACCACAGTCCAGGAGCATAAGCGCGACATGTTCCGCGCCGCCTATCGTTACTATTACAGCATGGCAGGCAACAGTGCGCTGCAGGCAGACTCTAAGTTCCCCAAAAATCGGGAGAATCCGAACGGCTACCTTCGCACGCCAAAGGACTGGTACAACTACCTCTACCCGATATTCGCCGAGGGAAAGATGTCGCAGACAAAACTCGAGGCCTTCATCGAATATGCGGTGAAGAGATACACCGACCGCTTCTGGGAAGACAACGAGGCAGTGCGCACCTGGAGTTACGAGTGGGCCAAGACGCAGGGGCTGTCGAGCTACATGTGGATTAGCGAGGCCGACATGCAGCAGATCAGCGATGAATACTATGCCGACCTGATTAACGGCGATATGGTGAGCGTCATCAAAGCCATCAGGGAAAACCTGAGGGTGGAGGCCAACAACCGCTATCATAAGGCATTGGACCGCGTGGCTGCCATCGTCAATACGCAATACAAGCTTCAGATAACCGACTCCTCGAAGCCTTCCGACGGCAAATCGAAGTATGCCGGATGGCAGATGCGCTTCGCAGACATCCCTGCCAGCGTCGGCAACGCTGAGGAGTGGGCTTGTATCATCGGCGACGACGGTACGGCCACGTTAGGATTCTTCACCGTCTATGCCCTACTGCAGAACGAGATGCCCTTCAAGGTGACGCTCATCGACCCCAAGGGCATAGAGCGAAAGACCTGGAGTTTCCAGATTTCAGAGAATACCGGCAAGCGCGTCATCAGGGTAGATTTAGCCAAGAGCGGCGTTGAGGTGGAGGCCCCGAAGCTCAGTGACCTCAAGCTGACATACGAGCCAGCGTTTGTGCCTCTGCCCATGACGTTGGACGGCTATACCTATCAGTACGACAGCGACAACAACCTGACTAAAATCCCGTGGCAGGGGCAACCAGCGATGAACGTAATGCTCGACAACTCGTTCATTAAGCGCGCACGCTTTCAGTACGAAATCGAGAAGTTCTTCAAGAACCACGACTTCATCACGGTTGATGGTGCCGGTCATGTAAAGATTGGCGACGATATCATCGGCACGATGACGGGCAATGAGGGAACTGGTACGTTCACCATCAATACCAGCCACAAGTTTGTGGAGAAGACGAAGGAAGAGTTCGTGCAGGGATTCAACAAGGTCTTTGGCAAGGAAGGTGACATTCTGGGATTCATCAACCTGCTGAACGGCACAATCAAGCACAAAATTGACTGCGAGTTTCATCTTGTTCGCAATGAGGACAACAGCTATACTGTGACCTTTACCGGTAACGGCACGTTCAACTTCAGCGCAGAGAATGTCGCTTTGATAGAGAACTACGATTTTTCGTACCTTGAGCATGGCGAGAATCAGAAGATAACAATCGACGATATTAGCACCGGTATCACAGAGGCTGAAGGAAAAGTGACGCTGAATTATACCGTGACGCTGAAATGACAGCCAATTTGTTAGTCTCTTTAATTTTATTACTTTTGTAAACCAGAATAATCCATAATATGATGAAAGCAAAAACATTCTTCTTACCTACGATGCTGTTAATGTTCAATGCCTTGGGTTCAATGTTCAATGAACTGAGGGCGCAGGATGAGAACGCGGCATTTTATATCTATCAGAACGATGGGCACTTCGACGGCTTCTTCTACGATGAGGTCTTAAAGATGTCCTACTCCAAGATTGATACCGCTGGCATCGAGTATGATGTTTTCGTAACGCAGGAGATTGTAACGGCAGACAGCACCTACCGCATCATGCTCTCTGCCATAGACTCAGTCAGCTTCGTACAGCCGGAGATAATCTTCAATCCCAGGCTGATTGTTATGGAAGACGTTGGGATGCTTAAGTACAGCCAAGGGCATAATGGTCAGGTTCTTGTATTCAAAGATTTGCCAGAAGATTTAATGCCAAAGGAAGGCGATGTTCTGGTGACATTTAATTTCTATAACATGTACTTTCCTGACGGATTCGGCGGTAAGGTGACACGAATCATGAAACAGGGTAGCCTGCATTTTATCTATACAGACCCGCTGAGCGATTTTGGCGACATCTACCAACAGTTTATCACCGTCGAGGACTTCGGCTATAACCCTGAGGCAAGACGGTTAACCCCTCGCCGGACAGCAGGCCTTAAGGACGTCAGACGTTATGCTGACATCGAGGAGACCACGCTCTTCAAGTTTTCCGGCACCCCTCATGCTTCGTGGGTATATGGGAACTTCACAGCCTCTGCCGACCTGAACATCGGTATAGAATGCCGTGCCAAAGCTGTGTATAACTTCTCGTTCTTTGGGGAGAAATATTTCAAGGTTGACCTGAAGCAGAAAGTGGAGACGGGCCTGTCTGCCACCTTCGACATACAGGCCAATACGCCCTGGGCGGCAGAGACCAAATGGGGTTCGGTGTTACCCACTTATCTGCCCACGGCAGCACCCATCCTGAAGATACTGCTCATGCCCGAGGGTTTCATACGCTCGCAGATACACGCCACGGCACAAGCGAAAACACGCACGCTGACGTTCCGTTCGGGAATGACCATCGAGTTTAAGGACTGGAGTTTCGGCGGCAGTCGGATGTTCTTCGGGAACGAGGCAAAATTCGATGACGATGACGAGGAAGAAGACCCCGGACCATTGATTCAGCTTACAGGAAGCATCAACGGTTTCGTACAGGCTGGCATGAAGTGGCCGTTTGTCATCCGAACCAACGACTTCTTCAAGAAAGTGCTTGACGCTGAGGTGGGCATGAACATCTGGGCAGGACCCAAACTGAGCGGAGAGGTAAACCTTAATCTGAATGACCTGGCATCAAGTATCATCGCCGGCAATCCCACGAAGTTCTACAACAGCTTCAAGGATACAAAAGTCAGCTTTACCCCCTTCGTTATCGACTACGAACTGAAGAGCCTTGTGAAATACCTTTCCTATAAGGGTGATACGCTGACCATTCTTGACGGCAACCTGGGATGGAAAGACTACGACTGGTACATGCTTCCCAAGTTCGACGCGCCACAAATATTACCAGCCAAGCCCTTAAATTATGCCACCTATTACGCTGATCCCTCTGCGCAGTTTACAGCGGATGATTGGGGAGCCAACCTTTTTGTCAACATCAAACCAAGGCGTGACGTACTTATCGGCACAGAAATTGGCGCAGCCATCTTTCAGGGTGACTCTTTAGTGGCTGATTGGCTAAACGTAAACTATCATGGCGACCATAACCCTATTTATACTAATGAGAAATACTATGACCAAGACAAAAAGAGTCTTACAGATCCAGATGCTTCCGGTCCCGTTCCGTTCCCCGTTGATGGTATGGCCAATATTAGTTTCTGTAATCGGAATATCCGGCCAGGACATTATAAGGCATATCCCACCGTCAGGATATTGGGTCAGCGTATCATTTGTGAACCGGGTGTAGAGTTTGACTTGCCTGGTATGTACTTAGACATGGACCAGAAGTACGAGGATATTCAGTTACCCGGCGACAGGGAGTCTGAGATGGAAGTGATTATTAAGACCAATGCATCGGATATTAGAACTAACCACCTTCTTACATTCGTGAGAAATGTAGGATGGTCTTCTTATGATTCCAATGACAATCTTATTTTCTATCCTTATGACTTAATGCATCGACATGCATTATGCCTGCCAGACACACTGAAAGGAAAGGTGGGCCGTAATCCTGAAATGCTGCCCAGGGAACTAAAATATCCCATAGAGGCTATAGGATACAACGATTTGGGTAAACGCGATACGCTGACGCAGATTGCCGTTGTAAAGCAGTCAGCCTTTAATATCTACGACAGAATAAGCGGCATGTTCTGGGAAACCATGACGTGCAACAACGGGCCTGCCAAGGGTAGTACCATCAATGTGAGACGCAACTGGGGGACAATAAATACGGGAGCTGCAACTTCACGCTCGGGTAATGTCGTCAGCTGCGGTACAGTCAGCGGTAGCGTGCCTTACACTGAAGCTAGCGGGCTGGTCACAACAGACATTAAATACGAGGTAAGCTATACCTGCGATGTGGAAGGAGCCACCATAAGGGTGGGAACGATTCAGTTGCAATGGGAAAAGGAGAACTACGGCAACCCCATTACCTGTACGCTGAGATTTGACATTCACGGCTTTAAAACCGAAAGCGGCGAGCCCAGTCCTGTTAGTTGCTCGTATTGGGGACGTCCCTCTGGCTGTACCTACAAAGAGCAAGGCAAAGATTCCGAAGGCACTTGGACCAACACCTATATCCTGAGTTCCGAAAAAGGCTACACCCACGTTGATTTATCACCGCGAGAGCTTGAGGATGCTCAATATTGAAAAAAAGATGTGAGATGACAGAATAACAAATAGAAATCGGCTAACAAAAATGTTTTTGTCAGTCGATTTTCTTTTTGTGACATTAGAGTTCCATTGGCTTATTGAAGTAGCCGATTTCGGACACGGAACAAAAGGAGTAATCGTTTTAGATATATTTCTCCTGCTTAATTATACAAATTCATTTGTATACTCTTCGCTTAATCAAAATTTTGCACTATCTTTGCACTCCAAAAGCAATAAAGACGTAAGAAAATGCAATTATTTGATGTTTATCCCCTATTTGATATTACTATAGAACGTGGCAAAGGTTGTCATGTGTGGGATAGTGAGGGGCAGGAGTATTTGGACTTGTATGGCGGACATGCCGTAATCAGTGTGGGTCATGCCCATCCGCATTATGTGGAGGCTATCAGCAGCCAGGTGGCTAAGTTGGGCTTCTACAGCAACTCGGTGCAGAACCCTTTGCAGAAGGAACTTGCGAAGCGTTTGGGTAAGGCATGCGGATATGAGGACTACAGCCTGTTCCTTATCAATTCCGGTGCTGAGGCGAACGAGAATGCCCTGAAGTTGTCTTCTTTCTATAACGGCCGTACCCGTGTGCTCAGTCTGGAGAAGGCTTTTCACGGCCGTACCTCTTTGGCTGTTGAGGCAACCAACAATCCCAAGATTATTGCACCTATTAATGCCAACGGACATGTAACCTACCTTCCCCTTAACGATATTGAGGCTTGGAAGAAGGAGATTGAGAAGGATGATGTGTGTGCCTGTATCATAGAGTGTATTCAGGGTGTGGGCGGTATCCGTATGGTCAGCGCTGAGTTCCTGCAGGCCCTGCGTAAACTGTGTGATGAGCATAATACAGTACTGATTTGCGATGAGATTCAGTGTGGTTACGGCCGTAGCGGTAAGTTCTTTGCTCATCAGCACTTGGGCGTGAAGCCCGATATGATTACCGTTGCCAAAGGTATCTGTAACGGATTCCCCATGGGAGGCGTGCTGATTTCGCCCAAGTTCACTCCTGTCTATGGTCAGCTGGGAACTACATTCGGCGGTAACCATTTGGGCTGCGCCGGTGCGTTGGCTGTCCTGGATATCATGGAGGAGGAGCACTTGGTGGAGAATGCTGCCAAGGTGGGCGCTTATCTGATAAATGAGCTGAAGAAACTCATTGGAAGCTGCCATGTGGTGGATGTTCGTGGCGAAGGCCTGATGATTGGTATAGAACTGGATATCCCATACAAGGAGCCCCGTACCCGTCTTATCAAGGAGGAACATTGCTTCACGGGCTGCTCTGGCACCAATGTGATTCGTCTGCTGCCTCCTTTGTGTCTGAGTATGGATGAGGCTCAGCAGTTCTTAGAGAAATTCAAGCGGGTTTTGGCATGAAGAAGCGTATCGTAGTAAAGGTGGGCAGCAATGTGCTGACAATGGCCGAGGGTAAATTGAATATTACCCGTATGTCGGCTCTGGTGGACCAGATTGCCTGGCTGCGCTGGCATAACTATGAGGTGATACTGGTGTCCAGCGGTGCTGTGGCCTGCGGACGTAAGGAACTGCAGGTGGATCACATGCTGGATTCTGTGGAGCAGCGTCAGCTCTTTTCTGCAATGGGACAGGTGAAGCTGATAAACCTCTATTACGACCTCTTCCGTGAATACGGCTTGCATATCGGTCAGGTCCTGACTACGAAGGAGAACTTCTCAACGGAACGTACCTTCCAGAACCAGCGTGCTTGTATGCAGGTGATGCTGGAGAACGGTGTCATCCCCATTGTCAATGAGAATGATACGGTAAGCGTGGAGGAACTGATGTTTACGGACAATGATGAGTTATCCGGCCTTATCGCACAGATGATGAATGCCCGGACGTTGGTGTTGCTGAGTAATGTGGACGGTATTTATACGGGTGATCCATCTCATCCGGACAGTAAGGTGATACGCACCATCAGACCGGGTGAGGACCTGTCGCAGTACATTCAGTCTGAGAAGAGCAGTGCCGGACGTGGCGGTATGGCCTCTAAGTATAAGACGGCCAGTAGTGTGGCTGCTACCGGTATTAAGGTGATTATTGCCAACGGTAACAGAGAGAACATATTAAAGGATTTGGCAGAAAAGCCTAAAGAGACAATTCATACGGAGTTCTCTGGAAGTTGAAAGTCGAAAATTGAAAGTTGAAGTTGAACATGTGCAGTACATCTGATATTACGCCCTCTCTCTTGGAGAGGGGTGGGGTGAGGCTCCTGTTGCAAAACGTTAAGAAGGCCAGTAGGACTTTGGCATTGGTGGAGGATGCGCAGCGCAACCTCTTGCTGGAGCATTTGTCAGATGCCATACTCGCTAACCAGGAGATGCTCTTGGGTGCCAACAAGCAGGATCTTGAGCAGATGGGTGTGAAGGATCCGCTGTATGACCGTCTGCTGCTGACACCTGAACGGTTGAAGGGTATTGCCTCTGATATGCGTCATGTGGCCGGCCTGCCTTCCCCCTTGGGCGCTATTACCAAGGAGCGGACGCTGGAGAATGGCCTGTACCTGCGTAGGGTAAGTGTTCCCTTCGGTGTGATAGGTGTTATTTATGAGGCACGGCCCAATGTCAGCTTTGATGTGTTCTCGCTCTGTTTCAAGAGCGGGAATGCCTGTATTCTGAAGGGTAGCCGTAATGCCCATCATAGCAATGAGGCTATCGTAAGTCTGATTCATCAGACACTTCAGGCAGATGGTTTGCCCGTGGATGTGGTAGCGCTGATGCCGCCTACTCATGAGGCGACGGCAGAACTGCTGAATGCCGTAGGATATGTGGACCTATGCATTCCCCGTGGCGGTAAGAAACTGATAGCGTTTGTGCGTGACAATGCCCGGGTTCCGGTTATCGAGACGGGTGCGGGTGTGGTTCATGCTTACTTTGATAAGGATGGTGACCTGGAGAAGGGGCGTGCCATCATCAATAATGCCAAGACGCGCAGGGTGAGCGTTTGCAATGCGCTGGATTGCCTCTTGGTTCACAAGGACCGGGTAGGGGATTTGCCTGCCTTGTTGGCTCCTATGAAGGACAGGGTGCGGATACACCAGCCTGAAGATGGGGAGCCCTTTGACTGGGACAGAGAGTGGATGTCATACGACCTGAGCATCCGTATGGTGGACTCTATAGATGAGGCTCTGCAGCATATTCAGGCGCATGGCTCCGGCCATAGTGAGTGCATTATTACAGAGAATGATGAGGCTGCCCGGCGCTTCCAGCGCGAGGTGGATGCTGCCTGTGTTTATGTGAATGCGCCTACCAGTTTCACAGACGGAGCCCAGTTCGGCCTTGGTGCCGAGATAGGTATCAGTACGCAGAAACTTGGTCCCCGCGGGCCTATGGCATTGGAGGAGATGACTACGTATAAATGGTTGATTGACGGAAACGGACAGACCAGAAAATGAGAGTTGAAAGTTTATTGTTACAAATATGATAGAGAAGTTTCTAAAACAGACTGAGTTCAAGGATTATGCCGACTTTATGGCTAACTTCAAGGTTGAGGTACCCGAGGATTTTAATTTCGGATATGACGTGGTGGATGCCTATGCTGAGTCTGATCCGGAGAAGGAAGCTATCTTGTGGACAAACGAGAGAGGGGATGTGAAGCATATCAATTATGCTGAGTATAAGCGTCTCTCTGATGATGTGGCATCATACTTCCAGACATTAGGTGTGGGGAAGGGTGACTGTGTTATGTTGATTCTGAAGCGTAGGATAGAGTGGTGGATTACGATGGTGGCGCTGCATAAGATAGGTGCGGTGGCCATTCCTGCCACGCATCTGCTGACTGACAAGGATATTATCTATCGCTGTCATCAGGCTGACATCAAGGCCATTGTGGCGGTAGGTGATACCATTGTGCTGAGGAATGTAATCAGGGCACGGGTATATTGCCCGTCACTGAAGCATTGTATCTCCATCGGTCCGGCTGTTCCGCAGAACTGGGACAACTTCTGGCAGGGTGTCATGATGGCGCCTAAGTTCAAGAGCCTGAAGGGGCTGAACAAATCCACAGACAATTTCCTGCTGTATTTTACCAGCGGAACCAGCGGTGCGCCTAAGATGGTGATGCACGATTATTCGTACCCTCTGGCTCACATCATGACGGCCAAGTACTGGCATAATGTGGACGAGACTTCCCTGCACCTGACTGTTGCGGATACTGGATGGGGTAAGGCTGTATGGGGAAAGTTCTATGGGCAGATGATTTGCGGAGCTACGGTGTTTGTCTATGACTTCGAGGGACACTTCGATGCTGAGAAGATGCTGAAGACTATACAGGACTTCAAGGTTACATCTTTCTGCGCGCCACCCACTGTTTACCGCTTCATGATCCGAAAGAACCTGGATAAGTTTGACCTCTCTCACCTGCGTTACTGCACCACGGCCGGTGAAGCGCTGAACCCGAAGGTTTTCATGGAATGGAAGCAGAAAACCGGGATTATGATTTACGAGGCATACGGTCAGACAGAGACCACAATGGTACTGGGTACCTATCCGTTTGTGGAGCCTAAGCCGGGCTCTATGGGCCTGCCCAATCCGCAGTTCCCTGTCTCGGTTATAGATGCTGACGGTAATCCCTGTAAGCCTGGCGAGCACGGACAGCTGGTTATCCATACTGATGCGGGTAAGCCCCTGGGTCTCTTTAAGGAATATCATCTGCAGAAGGAACTGACTGAGAAGAGCCACCATGACGGTATTTACTTCACCAAGGATGTGGTGTATTACGATGAGGACGGTTACTTCTGGTTTGTGTCCCGTTCTGACGATGTTATCAAGAGTTCCGGTTACCGTATCGGTCCCTTTGAGGTGGAGAATGCGCTGATGACTCATCCCGCTATTGTGGAATGTGCCATTACAGGTGCTCCTGACGAGGTGCGTGGAATGGTGGTCAAGGCTACTATTGTGCTGGCAGATGCCTATAAGGGTAAGGAAGGTCCTGAACTGATTAAGGAACTGCAGAACCATGTGAAGCAGGAGACTGCTCCCTACAAGTATCCCCGTGTGATAGAGTTTGTGGATGAGTTGCCTAAGACTATCAGCGGCAAAATCCGCCGTGTGGAGATCAGGGATAGAGATAAAAAGAGTTGAGAGTTTAGTGTTTAGAGTTTAGTGGAACAGAAATGAGAAATTTTTTAAATGTACAGGATTTAGGTGACCTTAAATTGGCATTGGCTGAGGCCCAGGAGATAAAGAAAGACCGTTATAAATATGTGGAGCTGGGCCGTAACAAGACGGCTTTGCTGGTATTTTTCAACAATAGTCTGCGTACCCGCCTCAGTACCCAGAAGGCTGCGCTGAACCTGGGTATGAATGTGATAGTGCTGGATGTGAATGCTGGAGCCTGGAAGTTGGAGACGGAGCGCGGCGTTATCATGGATGGCGACAAGAGTGAGCATTTGCTGGAGGCAATCCCCGTGATGGCTTGCTACTGCGATATGATTGGTATCCGTTCCTTTGCCGGACTGACTGACCGTGAGTACGATTATGCCGAGACGGTCTATAACCAGTTTGTAAAGTACAGCGGTAAGCCCGTTTTTGCAATGGAGACTGCTACGGTGCATCCTCTTCAGGCTTTTGCCGACCTGATTACCATCCAGGAATCCTGGATAGAAAGTGAAAAGAGACCGAAGGTTGTCCTTACCTGGGCTCCTCACCCCAAGTCCCTGCCGCAGGCCGTGCCCAACAGCTTTGCCGAGTGGATGAATGCGGCCGATGTGGATTTTGTTATCACTCATCCCGAGGGCTATGAACTGGATCCTAAATTCGTAGGCAATGCCCGTGTGGAGTACGATCAGAAGAAGGCCTTCGAAGGTGCTGACTTTATCTATGCCAAGAACTGGAGTTGTCCGGGTGTTACCCGTCCCCAGGATTACGGTAAGATTCTGCATGACTATCACACCATGACCGGTTGGACTGTTGACAGCGAGCACATGAGCTGGACTAATAATGCCAAGTTCATGCACTGTCTGCCTGTGCGCCGCAATATGATTGTCACGGACGATGTGATAGAGGCTCCCACCTCGCTGGTTATCCCCGAGGCTGCCAACCGTGAGATTTCCGCTACTGTAGTACTGAAGCGTATTCTGCAGGGAATTTAACTGATTGTTTTTTCCCTCTTATTTCAATAAAAGAGCCCCTGAGCATTGTGCTCAGGGGCTCTTCCTTGTTGTTACCCTTTCCCTCCGCAGGGGAGGGATGGGGCGTGTTTACCTTATTACAATCTTCTTTCCATTTGTTATGTACAGACCCTTGACGGGTTTGCCAATGCGGCGGCCGCTGAGGTCATAGACTTCACCGTTTGCATAACCGTTGCCGGAACCCTCAATGTTGTTGATGGCGTCAGGATCATCGATGGTCTTGATGATGCTGAGAGAGCCTGCATTCATGTCGAAGGTGATGTGGTAAGACTGTGTCTCAGTCTCGTTATCCCATACCATCCACCACTGGCGGTCTGCGTTACGGATAAGGTCGGTAATCACTTCACCTTCCTTAATGCGGATAGCGTTCTGGTTACTGCCGTAACGGCCTTCGTTCCAGCCGGAGCGGGTTGCGTTGTAGTTGTACTCGTAGAGACCTGTTGTGGCACGCACGCCAAAGATGGTGAAGGTCAGGAACTCGCCCTCGTCAGTGTGGTTGGGATCCATGAAGAAGGTTACGTCACCCTCGTACACACCATCGCCCTGATGCAGCAGCGGACACATCTCGTCATTCTTCCAGCGGTGCTTCTCGCCTGCATTGTCAATTACAGAACCTACAACGAACGCACGGTCGTTCCAGTTGTACTCAATGGCCTTGAATTCAACGGTCATTGTCTTGGTATCCAGGATTACATCAAACTCACCGCCGATGCACTGGAAGTCGCTTCCGCCGTCAACGAATGTGAAGATGTTGTTCTTGGGAGTAATGAAGCGACGGTCATTGTTATCGCATCTGTAAGAGCTCTCCAGACGTGTGAAGTAGATGCCTGCACGGCCGTTGTTGTTAGGACGGTTTGCACGGTTTTGTACCTTGATGCGGGCTGTGTACTTGCCGTCAGCTCCCTTGGTCATGGGGTAGAGCTTGGTAATCTCGGCGTAGGCAATGTCATTGCCATCGGCATCCACCAGGTCACCCTGAACATAGAAACCGCCGCCGATTTCCTCACGGTCCTTGATTCCCTCGTAGTACTCTTTAGCTTCCTCGTCTGTGAGGTCGCCGGCGTAGATATGGTCCATAATCTCGTCAGAAATCGTGTAGAACTTGTCCTGCAGCTCAGTATCTGTCTCAGCGTATTTGTCGCCTTCAACAGTACACCAGTCTGCCAGGTTCAGCAGTCTGCCATAGATATCACGACTAACCTCAACGGCATTGAACTCGTCATTGATTTCCATCAGAGCCTTCATCTTGTCATCTGCATTGCCGGCGCTTTCCGCCTTCCTCATCAGATTCTGGATGTTGGTGATGTGGAACATTCCGAACAGTACCTGGCCCAGTTCCTGTGCATAGGACAGTTTCTCCAGGTGCTTGCTGAAGTTCTCCAGCATGGCATCCATGGCATTCTGGCTCTTTCCCATATAGGTAAGTTTGAACTTACCCCACATGGTCATTTCGCTGTCATAGTAGGGCGTGCCGGTGTTGCGGATTCCCAGGCGTAACTTGTTGTCGGTAACGATACCATATACCTTATTTATATAGCGTCCGCCACCGAAGGCAAAGCTGACTGCCTGACGTTGTTCGGGTACCCAACCCCATTCTGTAGAGTAATCATGAGAAGCTGTACTCTCACCGTTGTGCGGAGCATTCGGGTCATTCTCGGCATCAATACGGCAGTTCACGCCATTTATGGCTTCGCTATCAGAGATGGCACCTTCGTAGATGTTCATAATGGGGGTGTAGAAGTCGTTGACGTAGAGAGAGGCTGTCACGTAGTCATTGATGTCTCCGGACTGATTGGCGCCAGGACGGAAGAATGCCGGGGCTTCAATCTCGTAGATGCCGTTAGGCAGCTCATCCTCCATGTCCTGATAAACATTGAACGAGGTGTTCCATGTCCCGGCTACGGGATAGATATCGGTGAATCCTGAGTTACAGTTAAAGTTACTGCCTGCATCGCTCAACTGAGCGTGGGTCTCTGTCCAGTCCTTAAAGTTACCATCCTCGTCAAAGCCGGGGTTCTTAATCAGGCTGGTCAGGTCAGAGCCCTCTGAAATGCTGGTCTTGATGGCATTGCTGTAGAGGTTCTGCGCAAACAGAATCTCGGCCTCCAGCTGCTCGGGTGTAAGAGTCTTCTCCTCCATGATGACAGAGTATGAGCCGTTGGGTAAGTCCTCTGAAGGCTCTTCACCTTCTGTCAGATAGGCATCCAGCAGGTCGGCAATCTCCCCGTTCAGGTCGTCGCGCTTGTTGCGCTCTTCAATAATGGCCTTTATGGCTGTGTCGTATGCTTGATAAGCCAGGTGGCTCTTGCGTATAAGCAAGGGGTTGGTGGAGAGTATGTCGGCAGCATTGAGAATGTCCTGCAACTGAGTTGCTGAGGTAATGTTGCGCTGCGCCTCTTCGTATGCTTCCATCAGGCTGGTCTGTGCCTCCATCATGCTCAGATCCTGCATGTTCGCAATCTGCTGCTTCTGGATAAGGCCGGCCTTTTCCTCGGCTGTGCCTGCATATTCCAGACGCCAGGTATCCCATACAGTCCAGTTCCCGTACATGTACATACTGTTCTCAACACCTATGTTAATGGTGTCGTTCTCGCTTTCCACGTAGAAATAGAGGGGGGCATTCCAGTACAGACCCTTTGCAAAGTATTTACGGCAGGCTGCCAGTGAGTTGGGAACCCAGAGGCCTTCTGCGGTCTCGTTCTCAGTCTCATTGACACGTTCTTCCTGAGCCTGCTCGGCAATGTCCATGAACAGGTTGGCTACCTTCCGGCCGTTTATCTCTGCAAAGTACTGGCTGCTATGGTAGAACGGAACGAGCTCGTCTTTCAGATGTCCCTCGCCATATTCCTCACCTTCGTTGTTCCACTGGCAGGCACGCTGCAAGCCCTGGACGCGCAGTTTGTAGATACCCTGCTGCAGGCCTGTAATGGGTTGGTAGGTACGGAACCAGTTCATGTTCCAGTGTTCAGCTACGCTGTTGTTGATGGCCAGCTTGGAACCGTCGCCGCTATTCTCACTGGTATAGCCCTCGGTGATGTCGTGGTCATCATTGGCAAAGATCTTCAGGAAGGGATATTCAGGATCTTCTGCCTGACAATAGGTACAGAAGCCGTCCTTGAAGGTATGAGGCTTGCGTACGATGGCATTGTCGTCGTTGGAGAAGCTCATCTCTTCGGCATCGAAGGTGCCGTCGCACTCCAGTTCGCCTGCAGGATATACAATCTTGTGATCAGGCAGGAAGGTGGGGAACTCATCCTGGCCGATATTCTGGAACCAGGTATAGCTCGTCTGGTCACCGTTCAGCTTGTAGCAGAGTGAGCCGCTTTCTATTTCCTCGAACTCAATAAGTGTACCCTGTGTTCCGGCTATGGTATAGCAGTTGGTACAGGTGGCATTGTCATGACGGAAGAGGTATTTGTCTTCGCTCTGGTAAGGCATTACGGTGGCACTGGACCAACAGTTGGTGACAACCGCGCCGTTGCTTCCCAGCCATCCGCTGAGGGCACCGTTCTCATTAACACCGTTACCGGTGATATTACCTGTGGAGTAACAGTTATCCATATACACCTTGGCAGAGCTGCCGGTGTTACAGCCGATGACACCACCGGCACCTGCATTGCTTACTGTTATATCGCCCTCAAAGCCGATGTTGGTCAGGTAGATGTCGCCAGCTACGGAAGAACCGCCGATAAAACCGGCATTGGCGCTGGCCACGATGGTACATGTGGCATCGCCGCGCAGGTTCTTGATAGTCGCGCCTCCGTTCAGGAATCCGAAGAATCCTACCCAGCTGTCACTTTCGCGGTTGCTGAGGTCCAGGTTGCTGATGGTATGGAAGCCGCCGTCGAAGGTTCCCTTGTAACCCATATCGCGCAGACCGATGCATGTATGGTCCACTCCCGTAAAGTCCAAGTCGCAGGTCAGATAGGCATTGGCTGTTACAGCCCCTTCGTTCACGTAGGCGGCAAACCATTCTACGTCGTCAGTACTCTTGAGCTGGTAAACACCGTCAATCTTCTCGCAGTAATCGGGGTTGACTTGTCCGCACTTCTGGCAGTAATAGTCTCCGTCGATGAATTCGTGCTTGTCTATGATAGGTGTACACTCAGTGTTAGTGTATAATGAGGCGTCGCCGTCATCCATGGGAATGCCGTCGCAAGTGATGGACCCACTATAATATACCTGCTGGCTTATGCCCTGGATAGGAACGGGATACTCGTCTGTTCCGATGGTCTGCCAGTAGATGAGCTCAGACTGGTTGCCGTTCATGAAATAGCAAAGACGTCCGTTCTCGGCATCCTCGCCGTAGAAGTCATGATCTTTTCCCTGAATCGCTCCGTCTGAATCACTCAGGTCATAGTTGTTTTTCACATTCTTGATGTTGTTCTCATTGCAACGGAAAATACCGCGTCCGCTGCCGTCCATACCGATGACCTCTCCGATGTTGATACAGTTCCTGAGCTGGCTTGCAGCGTTGTCACCGAACCATGAGGCTATACCTGCAGCCTCGTGATTGCTGGCCGTAGAGGTAATGGTACCCGTGTTTACGCAGTTAAGAATCTGCCATTTGGGATGATTGCTGTCACTGCCTCCCAGGATACCGCCTACATTGTTAGTGCCGGAGGTAACACTTGCCTCGTTCACACAATTAATAATGTATATCTCAATGGCGTTATTCTGACCGGATCCGCAGAGGCCGCCGGTACGCATGCCGCCGGTAATAGAGCAGCTCTTGTCAATAATCAGGTTCTTGATGACCGTGGCTTCACCCTTTGAAGCGTTGGGATTACCGCGCAGTGATCCGAAGAAACCCTGCTTCTCAGAATTGGGCCGGTTGATAATCATGTTTTTGATGCGGAAGCCCTGACCGTCGAAGGTTCCGTTGTACTTCTTACCATTGTCCGGACCGATGGGACTGTGCAGGTTCTCAATGCCGTCAAAGTCAATGTCGTTCATCAGACGGCAATAAAGGTCAAGTCGTCCCTGGGCAACCATGTAGGATATCCATTCCACGTTTCCGGCGTTGCGGAGCTCAAAGTATCCGTCCTCAGCCTGGTTAGGTTCCTGGAACTTAGCGGGGGGCAGACAGTCGTCATAGGTACAGATACCATTGACAAAGTCGTGTTCGTGCTGAGCCCAGGCGTTGAATCCTATCGTCCATAACAGGAGCGAGAGGAATGCATAAGTAGTTTTTCTCATACTGCTTAATTGGGTTAAAATTATTGAATGTCGTTAGTTAAATTTGAAAAGTTTGTCACAAAAGTATAGAAATATTTTTATATGATGCAAAAATTATCAAATTATTTTGCAAAAACAGGCTAATTTTAGATTAAACTTGGCAAAGTTGTGTGTAATCCTTGTACTATTTCGACATTTTTGTGCAAGTCTGCCACTAAAATAGCATACATTATCAATACTAACAGAATTCCTGTGCTGATTTCCCCATTATTATTGCCTGCCCCTCCCTTAGGGTTGCCTCAGGGGCATTATTTTGTCCCGCAACGGAAAGAAAAATCCCTTTTCCTTTTCTTATTATAGCATTTATTACTACCTTTGCACCGCAAAACAGCGAAGGAGGATAAAACTTCGCCGGGGTGCCTCACTTTTTGGTGAGTGCTGAGAATATACCCATTAATCTGAACCAGGTAATGCTGGCGTAGAGAGTTATGAACATTAATTTTATTAAAAAACGATGAAAAGATTGTTTTTGTTGGCTGCACTAGTGTCTGGTGTGGCAGGAGATTGTAGTGTATTTGCCCAGAAGGCAGATTCTACAAAAGTGGATGAACTGAATGAAGTGGTAGTAAAGGCGATAAGAGCGGACAGAAAGACCCCCGTTGCCTACACTAATTTGACAAAGGAACAGCTGAAAGGGCTGAACTACGGAGTGGATGTTCCCTATCTGCTGAGTCTGACCCCCAGTATCACCACCACATCCGATGCCGGTAACGGAATCGGTTACACCAGTTTCCGGGTTCGCGGTACAGACCCTTCACGTATCAATATTACGGCAAACGGAATCCCCCTGAATGATGCCGAGAGTTCTACTGTTTTCTGGGTGAATATGGGCGACTTTGCCTCCAGCGTACAGTCCATGCAGATTCAGCGTGGTGTGGGAACCAGTACCAACGGTTCCGGTGCATTCGGCGCCACACTGAATATGCTGACGGAAAGTATAGGATCCAAGCCCTACCTCGGAATTGACGCCAGTGGAGGTTCCTACGGCAGCCATAAGGAAACCCTGCGTTTCAGCACCGGTATGCTGGGCGGCCACTGGGGGCTTCAGGGCCGTCTGTCCGACATCGGCTCCCAGGGCTATCTGGACCGTGCCTCTACCAAACTGAACTCCTATTTCCTGCAGGGCGGGTGGTATGGTGAGAAAGCCGTTGTGAAATTCATCACCTGGAACGGCATAGAGGAAACATATCATGCCTGGAACTATACATCCAAGTATGAGCAGAGCCTGTACGGACGCACCTATAACTCATGCGGTGTGATGGAATATGACGTCAACGGTAACCCCAGCCGGTATTACGAGGACCAGACGGACAACTACCATCAGCAGAACTATCAGCTGATATGGAACCAGCAGATTACGGACAGACTTACCTCCAATGTGGGCCTGCATTACACCAAGGGTAAGGGCTATTATCAGCAGTACCAGAGCGCAGACACACAAATGTGGTATGGAAAGTCCTGGGCTTCATACGGATTAAGCACAGATGACAGTGTGGTAGAAGACCTGGCCGACCAGCAGAAGATGGACAATGACTTCTACGGATTTGTCGCCTCGCTGAATTATAACAACCGGAAGAATCTGGATGTCGTAGTAGGCGGCGGATGGAATCAGTATTCCGGCGACCAGTTCGGACGTATTGTGTGGACCAAACCGGGAGTTGTCACCACTGTTCCCGAGCCGGCCGCATTGTTACCTGACTTCGAGTATTACCGGAATCACTCACGTAAGACAGACTTTAACTTCTATGGCAAGGCGACCTATGATTTTCTCCCGGGGCTGAATGCTTTCGTGGATCTGCAGTACCGCCATGTAGGCTACAGATTACAGGACCCCACCGTAGTATATGGTGTTAACAGGGACAAGCGTTATGTCATAGATAACCAGTACAATTTTTTCAACCCCAAATTCGGAATCAACTACGACATCAACAGCCAGCATAAGGTATATGCCTCATACGGTATTGGACATAAGGAACCCGTCCGCAACAACTTTATGCAGCAGATAGCCAATCCTGACCGCGAGGATACAAAGGCCCGCCCCGAACGGCTGAATGACCTGGAGGTAGGCTACAAATACCAAAGCAAGCGCTTCACAGCCGGTGCCAACATCTACTGGATGGATTACAAGGATCAGCTGGTACTGACAGGCGAACTGAATGCCATCGGCGAGGCGCTGACCAAGAACCTGGAGAGCAGCTACCGACTGGGTCTGGAACTGGAGGCCGCCTGGATGCCTGCTGACTGGTTCCGCTGGGATGCCAATGCCACCTTCTCCCGAAACCGCGTGAAGGACATGACTGTAACGCTGAACGATGGAACCAATGTGAATCTGGGCGACCAGCCGCTGGCCTTCTCTCCCAATTTTATTCTGAACAATATTTTCACCTTCAGCTATAAGGGCATGAAAGCCTCTGTGCACAGCCAGTACATCAGTGACCAGTATCTGACCAACACCGGCTTCAAGGACATGGAGTGCAAGGATGAAAACGGCAACACCACCTTTGAGACACTACAGCTGAAGAATCACTTCTGTACCAATGTGGACCTCAGCTATAACTTCTCACTGAAGAAGTATGCCGTAAAGGATATTACCGCCGGCGTTACACTTTACAACATCTTCTCCGCCAAGTTTGACAACAACGGATGGGCCGCTCCCCAACTGGTCAGCGACAACGGAACCGTCAAGGCAGTCAACGAGTGGGGTGTTCGTGACAGCGGTGCGGTAGGCTTCGCCCCCTCAGCTCCCTTCAACGTAATGGCACACGTGTCGGTGAATTTCTAATAACGAAGCGAGTGTTTCATCATGGAGTTCCTGACATCACACTGGCTTGACATGCTGACAACGGTACTCGGCCTGATTTACATCTGGCTGGAGTATCGCGCCAGCATTGCCCTCTGGGTAGTAGGCATCATCATGCCAGCCTTGGAGGTTGTCCTGTTCCTGCAGCACGGCCTGTATGGCGATGCGGGAATGTCATGCTACTATACCCTGGCTGCTGTCTATGGCCTGTGTGTATGGAAATTCAAGAAGACACGTAAGAAACGTGAACCGCTTCCTATCATTCACATGCCCCGAAGCAAGTATTTGCCTGTAACCCTCTGTTTCCTTATATCCTGGGGAATTACCTATTATATATTAATAAGGTGGACCAACTCCACGGTTCCGGTGCTTGACTCGTTCACCAATGCCCTTTCATTCATCGGGCTGTGGGCACTGGCACGTAAGTTCATCGAGCAATGGTTCTTCTGGATTGTGGTGGATGCGGTAGGCTGTACACTCTATGTGCAGAAAGGCATTCCTTTCAGGGCCGGCCTCTTTGCTCTTTATGTTATCATTGCCATAGCAGGATATTTCAAGTGGAAAACAATGTTGAAAGTAAAAAAGGTAAATCATGAAGAAGGTTCCGTTTGATGCCGTTATCGTAGCGGACGGCCAGTTCCCTACCCACCGCATACCGCTTGCCGTACTGGAACAGGCCTCTCATATCATTGCCTGTGACGGAGCCATCCTGCATGTTCCGCAGGCCCAGGCTATTGTGGGTGACGGCGATAGCATCCCGGACCGGTATCTTGACCGGCTGATCCGCATAGACGAGCAGGAAGACAATGACCTGACGAAGGCCACACGCTACTGCCTGCAACAGGGGTGGCACAATATAGCCTACCTGGGTGCAACAGGCAAGCGGGAAGACCACACCATTGGCAACATCTCCTTACTGATGCGCTACTTCCGTGAGTATGATGTAAACGGAATCATGTTCACAGACTACGGTTCCTTTGAACCCGTACACGGTCCCCGGTCTTTTCCCTCCTTTGCCGGCCAGCAGGTGAGTATCTTCAACTTTGGTTGTACGCACATCCATTCAGAGGGGCTCCGATGGAACTCCTATGCCTACGGGCAATGGTGGCAGGGAACACTTAACGAAGCGCTTGCCGACAAGTTTACGCTTGAAGCGGATGATTTTTATATGGTATACCAGACTTACGAATAGGCTGTTTATGCAGATAAGGTTCCCCATGACGGGGAACCTTATCTGTCTTTGTAGATACTTATCTCACCGCTTCCATAACAGATCCTCGCTTCTGCATCATAGATACAGCCGAACTGACCGGGGGCGATACCTTGTATGGGAGCATCAGAATGGATGTGGTATCCTTCCTCGTCTAACGTGATGACGCCTGGCATAAAGTGATCCACGTGGCGGATCTTGAACTGAATGGGTAGTGCGGAAGGAGCCTTCTCCCATGGATTGCGGGTGATGAAGTGCATGTCGGCCAGACGGAAATCGTGTCCGTATTGCAGCTGAGTATCCCACCCGCGAGCCACAAAGATGATATTTTTCCTGATGTTCTTCTTAACTACGAACCAAGGGCCGCCGCCTAAGCCTAAACCCTTGCGCTGACCGATGGTGTGGAACCAGAAGCCGCGATGATGTCCTACCACCTTACCTGTCTCAATGTCTATAACCTTTCCTTCCTGCTCGCCCATAAACTTACGCAGGAAATCGTTGTAGTTGATCTTGCCTAAGAAACAGATTCCCTGACTGTCCTTCCGCTTAGCGCTGGGCAGTTTAGCATCCATGGCAATCTGGCGTACCTCCTCCTTCATCAGATGTCCGATGGGGAAGATGGTATGGCGCAGCTGATCATAGGAGAGTTGGGCCAGAAAGTCGGTTTGGTCTTTTACCGGATCCTTGGCTGTTCCCAGCCACATCAGGCCGTCCTTCTCTACGTTTGTGGCGTAGTGCCCTGTAGCGATATAGTCATACTGATATCCTATCTGCTTCTCGAAGGCGCCGAACTTGATAAGGCGGTTGCACATTACATCCGGGTTGGGGGTCAGTCCTGCCTTCACACGCTCTATGGCATAGCCCACCACCTGCTCCCAGTATTCCTTCTGCAGGTCAGTAACCTCCAGTTTCAGCCCATACTTCCTGGCAGTAGCCTGGGACAGCTCAATGTCCTCCTCAGACGAGCATGAGGAGTCCTCCCCCTCCATACCTATCTTAATATAGTGAAGGTCAGGCTTCAGCCCCATCTCGCAGAGCCGGTGTACCACCACGGCACTGTCCACTCCGCCCGAAATCAGTACGGCAACAGAGCCCTTTATTTCCTGAAGTTCCATGACGCGGTTCCGTTGAAGGTCTTAATGGTTAAAGTAATGACATCACCCTCCTGAATCCCCCTGATGCTGTCAATGGGCAGGCTGGCGTAAGTAGGCTGGGTGTATGAAAGGGGATCGGCATTCTGGTCATGATGCAGGCTGAGCCATGCATGGCCGCCCCTGATGCTGTCCGTAATGAATCCCCAGTATTGCGTACCGCCCTGCGTGAGGGGGCTTAGGTACATGTTGATGTATTTGCCGCCCTTCCAGACACTCTTTACTGCCGTAGGGTCCGTCTTGGCAACCGCCGAGCTGTCGCGAAGGATATATACTCCCTGCGCCTGAAAGATGGTGGCATTTTCCCCTGAGGGAACATAACCGCATAGAATGCGGTAGATGGCATCAGGTTCCAGTTTGTCCTGACCGTCGGTAACCTGATAGGTTACACCGGCATCCGTAATAAACTTCACTATCACTCCATGGCTGTCCGTGTACACATCCGCCATCTCGGTAATGATACTGGGATAGACTTCCTCCACCTTGCTGCAGGATGATACACAGACACACAGGCAGATGAGGCCCGATACTAACAGGGAAAGATGTTTCATGACTGCAGGGCTTTTTGTTTGTTGAATACAGGGTTGGCATACATGGTCAGCAGGCGTTCACGCAGGAATGCCTCGTCCTTGTTCTCTATCTCTATCTTATCCAAACGCTGTTGCAGGTAATCCATGAACCGTTTTTTTTCTTCCTCCGTGTATTGAGCCGCAAACTCAGCGGTGCCGTGCAGCATATCGGCAGCCACATAGTTGCCGGGGAACAGCTTGTAACCGGCATGAATCTGCAGATCTATGCGGTGAGCCAGTTCCGTAAAGAACTCGTTACGCGGCAGATTATTCAGTTCATCCAACCATGTGTTGATGCAGGGAGCCGCCTCGTAATGGATGCTACCCTTGAATCCCCAGATACCCTCACGCATATTCTTCTCGTCATCCGCCTTACTTTTCTTAAAGCCGGGGATATCACGTTTCAGCTGGAACTCAGCCGCCTTCAGATAGTCGCAGGGATCATATTCATAGCTGATGGTCAATGGCACAATGTTCAGGTCACGCAGCTGGTCAGCAGGATTCTCGCTCTCAGAACCCATGGCCAGCATCTTCAGCACACTCTCCTGGGTAGTGTCGCTGCTGTCCTTGGCCCTGCCTTCACGCTGGGCAATCCAGATGTTCTCATGCTTCTCGTTTACCGCATGGTGAATATACCGGCTCATCAGCATGCTGCTCTTCAGCAAGTCCTTCGACCCCAGCCCCCGGCGTACCGTAAAGGCCTTGTTCAGCTTCACCAGTTTCTCAATCCAGGGATAGATGAGCAGGTTGTCACCAATGGCAATCTCGCAGGTAGTGGGGAACTTGTGCTTATGAAGCAGATAATCCAGAATGGCACTGTCCAATACGATGTCACGGTGGTTGCTCATGAAGGTATAACGTTCCTTGCCTGCTGTAATCTTAGCATGTTCGAAGGTAGCCCCGTTGCTGCATTTGCGCAGAATGTACTTGACAACGGGCTTCATGAAGCGCAACTGAAAGTCCAGCGTGCTGTGTACACCGATGAAGGCCATGCGGATCGCACCGTTCCTGAGCCATTTAGGCAGCCAGGGCAGCAGTGTCTTCAGCTGGGCATTCATCAGGCGGTCATGCAACAGACTGTCCACTACGCCTGGAATCTCATCGTCGTTATACGGACGTATCGCATCAAATTCGCTTGTCATTTGTATTTATTCAGTTTAGAGTTTAGTGTTTAGTGTTTAGAGTCAGTATTTTAGTTTAGAGTTTAATCAGTTTATTATTTCATTATTTCATACTATCTACTATCCACTTTTTAAACTGTCTCTCAACTCTACACTCTCAACTATCAACTTTTAATTCTCAATTATATCCGTCAGCACATCCTTGATGTCCAGGCCGGCGGCACGAACCTGCTGGGGGATGAAACTGGTAGCCGTCATACCGGGTGTGGTATTGATTTCCAGCATATTGATCTTGTCGCCTTCTGTGATAATGTAGTCCACGCGGATGATGCCGTGGCAGCCTAAGATGTCATATATCATAGATGTCAGCTTCTGCACCCTCTCTGTCAGGTGCTGACTGATGCGGGCTGGGGTAATCTCATCCACCTGACCGTTGTACTTGGCATCGTAATCGAAGAACTCGTTTGTTGTTACCACCTCTGTGATAGGGAATACCACGCTGTTCTTCTTCGTCTTATAGCAGCCGCAGGTAATCTCTGTCCCCTTCATGAAAGCCTCAATCATCACATCCTCACCCTCCTTCAGCGCCAGGTCGATGGCGGGCCGCAGGGCTTCAGGTGTCTTCACCTTGGTGGTGCCGAATGAGGAACCTCCGCGGGCAGGCTTCACGAAGCAGGGCAGACCTATGCGGTCCAGAATCTCCTGGTCGCTCACCTCATGGTCATGCCCGATTTTCACAACCAGACTGTCGGCTACTGACACACCCAAGCCGCGCATATAGTTGTTCAGTACGAACTTATCGTAGGTCATCGCCTCGACGAGCACGTTACAGGTACTGTAGGGCATCCCTATCAGATCCAGGTATCCCTGCAGGATTCCGTTCTCGCCCGGAGCGCCGTGAATGGTGATGTAGCAATAGTCGGGACGGATACGTTCGCCTTTTTCGTTCAGGAAGGAGAAGTCGTTCCGGTCAACGGGGATGCGCTTCTCCTCCTCGCCAAGGAGCGCCTCCCATTTCATGGCATGCACCTCTACCTTATATATATTATAGCGCTCCTTATCCAGGAACGATGCTATTCCTGCAGCGCTGCGCATACTTACATCATGCTCGGAGGAATCGCCTCCGCAGATTATTGCAACAATCTTTTTCATATCTTCTTTCTCCATTTATCTAATAGGGCTGTCATATCCGCAGGCAGCTCCGAATCGAAAAACATTTCCTTTCCTGTAGTGGGATGAACGAATCCCAGAGTCTTGGCATGCAGCGCCTGACGGGGGCAGATGCTCATGCAGTTGTGGATGAACGCCTTGTATGAGGCGGTGAGCTCACCGCGCAGAATCTGGTCGCCGCCGTATCGCTCGTCGGCAAAGAGGGGATGCCCTAAATGTCGCATGTGGGCACGTATCTGATGGGTACGTCCTGTCTCCAGCCGGCATTCCACCAATGTTACGGCCCCGAAGCGCTCCAAGACGTGATAGTGTGTGATGGCAGGCTTGCCAATCTCGCTGTCCGTGGGATAGACGGCCATTTGCAGGCGGTCCTTAGGATGGCGGCCGATGTTGCCCTCGATGGTGCCGTCATCTTCCTTGAACGGTCCCCATACCAATGCGTTGTATTGGCGGCGTGTAGTATGGTAGAAGAACTGCTTGCACAGATGCGTCTTAGCCTCGGCAGTCTTGGCTATCACCAGCAGGCCGCTTGTATCCTTGTCTATGCGGTGCACCAGTCCCACGGTGGGGTCGTTAGGGTCAAAGTCATGATTGTCCCTCATGTGCCAGGCCAGCGCATTCACCAATGTGCCGCTATAGTTGCCGCAGCCCGGGTGAACCACCATTCCGGCCGGCTTGTTGATAACCAGCAACTGGTCGTCCTCATAGACAACGTTCAGGGGAATCTCCTCCGGGACAATCTCCCAGTCACGCTTGGGGCGGTCCAGTACCAGAGTGATAATATCATAGGGCTTAACCTTATAGTTACTCTTTACGGGCTTGTCATTAACGCGGATGCAGCCGGCCTCGGCAGCCTTCTGGATGCGGTTGCGGCTGGTATCGCCCATATGATCCATCAGGAACTTGTCAATGCGCACAGCGTTCTGACCCTTGTCCACCTCTATACGCCAATGCTCATGTTCCTCCGGTGCTGCTGAAAGGATATCGTCTTCCTCGCTGATATAATCCTCGTCAATATCTGCCATCTGCATCTTCTGTTTAGAGTTGGGAACTGACTTCTTCTGACACTTCGTCCTCGCTTATAGGTGCAACCTCATCGTCGCTGAAGTCGTCCCATTCCTCGTCATCGAACTCGTCTCCTAAGCCTGAACTGTTATTGCCAACCACCAGTGTGACGGGGCAGTCAATCTCCACACGGTCACCGGCCACCACGTGTCTGCCCTTGCATTTGACAGAGAGCACCCAGTCCTTGTCACCAGGGGCATATTCTATGGGGCCTAACTTGAATCCTAAGGACTTCAGGCGGGCCTCCGCCTCGCGTAACGAACAGTTGTCGGCAATATCAGGGATAGGCAGGGTAGGGACATTACGGGTATTGATGGTCAGGTATATGTTCCTGCCCGTCTTCACCTTGCTGCCGGGGGCCGGCGTCATTTCCAGTACGGTACCGGCTGGCAGGTTGCGGTTATAGGACGAGTCTGAGATTACTGCCACCAGCCCCTGCTTTTCCAGCTCGTACTCGGCATCGGCCAGGAGGGCTCCCTTAATCTGGGGAACTTCCACACTCTCTCCATGGTGCGAGAAATCCTTCATCCAGAACCACAGCACCATCAGCAGGACGATGCTTACCAGTACCAGCATGATAAGGTTCCAGTAAACAATAGGGCTAGTCAGCTTTTTTATAAAATCCATAATACCTTATATATATATTTCAAAATCCAAAGGTACGAATTAAAAACAAGAAAGAAGTAAAGTTGCCCTTACTTCTTTCCTATTTTAAGTAAAATTGTACTTTACTTGCCATGTTTCTCGTCTGAAACGGTCAACTTCTTGCGACCCTTAGCACGACGAGCTGCCAAAACGCGACGGCCATTAGCGGTAGTCATTCTCTGACGGAAACCGTGCTTGTTGTTACGGCGACGGTTGTGGGGCTGAAATGTTCTTTTCATATCTTATTTTGCTTTTTATTTGTTAGTCTATGTTGATTCGGGGTGCAAAATTATGACTTTTTTTCTGATTACGCAAGAGTAACGTTTAATTTTTCTCTTTTCATTTTTCTCTTTTATCTTTTTTTCGTACTTTTGCAGCCGAAAAAGTATAAAACAGTACAAAATAAAGGTAATTTTATGATCAATTCACAAGACATTAAGAAAGGTGTTTGTATCCGCATGGATGGCAAGCTGTACTTCTGTATCGACTTCCTGCACCGTAAGCCCGGTAAGGGAAACACCATCATGAACGTAACGCTGAAGGATGTTGTTAACGGTGGCGTAATCGAGAAGCGCTTCAACATCGGCGAGAAGCTGGAGGATGTACGTGTAGAGCGTCGTCCCTATCAGTATCTCTACAAGGATGGTGAGGACTTGGTATTCATGAACAACGAGACCTTCGAGCAGATTAACATTCATCCCTCTCTGGTTAACGGCGTTAACTTCCTGAAGGAGAGCGAGAACGTAGAAGTTGTTGTTGACTCCAGCACAGAGACAGTTCTGTATGCTGATGTTCCCGTTAAGGTTCATCTGCAGATTACCTGGACAGAGCCCGGCCTGAAGGGCGATACCGCTACTAACACCCTGAAGCCCGCCCGTGTTGAGACTGGTGCTGAGATTCGTGTTCCCCTGTTCATTGAGGAAGGCGAGATCGTTGAGGTTGACAGCCGCGACGGATCATACCTGGGTCGTGTAAAGGCCTGAAACATAGTCCTTCCGATAGGGAAGGGAGCTACAATATAAAAGTCCTGAGCTTAGGCCCAGGACTTTTTCATTATTTTCAGAATGGAACAGTACGCATTATTCTTTGATATAGACGGAACATTGGTGAGTTTCAGGACCCACAGGATTCCTGATTCCACTATTCAAGCCCTGACGTCAGCCCGGCAGGCCGGGCACAGAATCTTTATTGCCACAGGCCGTCCGCCCCTAATCATTACCAACCTGGGGGCTATAGAGCACCTGATTGACGGATACGTCACCATTAACGGAGCCCTCTGCTTTGTAGGTGACCACATCATCCGCTGCAAGGAAATCCCCAATGCGTCAGCCCGGTTTGTGGTCAGGGATGCGCATGAGAAAGGCTACGGCCTGATTATGGTAGGCGAGAAGGATGTAGCCGTGCATGACCCGCAGGGCCAGGTGGACCGCATCTTCCGTCAGGAAATATGTGTGGAGAATCTGAACCAGGCCCGTCCCTTCGAAGAGGTCCTGCAGCAACGCATCTTCCAGCTGACACCCTTCTTCGGCGAGGATTATGAGCGTGAGATGATGAAGCACCTCTCAGACTGTACCGTAGGCCGCTGGCATCCGTCCTTCACGGATATAACCGCCAAAGGGGGCGATAAGGGCGAAGGCCTTTTGGCGATGATGCGGCACTTCGGCCTGGACTCGCGTTTTTCCATAGCCTTCGGCGATGGGGGAAACGACTCCTCCATGATACGTACCGCCGGAATCGGAGTGGCAATGGGTAATGCTATGGATTCCCTGAAGCAGGAAGCCGATTACGTTACTACTTCTGTTGATGAGGACGGCATCTGGAATGCCTTACGCCATTTTGGCTTGATATAAAGTCTTTTTGATAATTACAATCATAAAAGCCTGCGATTCAAAAAGGATGGCAGGCTTTTACTTTGGCTATTGGCTATTGGCAAAAGTCTAAATGGAGGATACTTTAGCATTTCAAAATTTTTCCTTCTGCTATCGTTTGCCGTCAAATATCTTGCAAAATTCTTGTTTGGCATTTTAATTATTCGTATTTTTGCCAACTGAAGTATAGTTTTGCTACGAATCCATAGAAACTGATACATAATAACAGAAATTAACCCTATTACCATAACATCTTAAAAATTGTCCAAATGAAGAAAGTCTTTTTACTCCTGCTGCTTATCTGCACTTTGACAACACAGGCACAGACCTATTGGGATGGTACTGCTGACAAGAACCTGCCCGGCGAAGGAACTGAGGCGAGTCCTTATCTCATCTCCACACCCGAACAGTTGGCGGGTTTGGCAGAACGAACAAATGTAGATAAGGAGGACTTTTCCGGTAAGTACATCAAACTGACGGCAGATATCTATCTGACGGATTACACTGACCCAAATCAGGAGAACTGGAAGGAGTGGCATCCCATTGCCCACGAATGGTGGAAAAACGAAAGTCAGGGCGGAGGTATCGACCACAGTGACTTCCGTGGTCACTTCGACGGCTGTGGGCATACTGTTTATAATCTCTACTACAATGGTGGAGCTGGCTGGGGCAGCGACTGGGATCCTGAGGATCCGTTTTTTGATCCGGGAGCATACCTTGGAGGCCTGGATGTTACAGCTTTCAACCGCGGATTGTTTGCCAATGTTGACGGTGGAACGATAGAGAACTTAAATATCGGTGATGCTCGCATGAATGGTGTAGGAAGCATAGCGATGCTTGCTGTAAAGACAACCAATGGGGCAATCATCCGCAATTGCCATGTGCAGGGCGAGTTCCGAGGTTTTGCGTCCGGTAAAGGTGGTGTTGTCAGCGAGAACGGAGGCCTCATCGAGAACTGTTCGGCAAATATATCCATATCCCCTTCTGGCGGCGGAATCATTGCGCATACCAACAAACCTGAGGGCATCATCCGTAATTGCACGGCTTCGGGCAGCATCTATGCTACTGCCACGTCAACAGGTTGCTTCCTGGATACGAATGAAGGCCTGATTGAACAGTGCTCCTCTTCAGCAGATGTTACTGCATTGTACGGAATGCAGGACAACGGCAAGTACTGGGGCCACAATGCCGCAGGCTTCCTGGCTACAAACCTCGGCATTGTGCGTGAATGTTCAGCCACAGGCAAAATAACGGTTAACAGTAATTCGGGTGAAGACGGCGGTAGCGGCGGCTTCTGCCAGATGAACCTGGGGCTTATAGAGTCGTGCTACTCAACAGGCGATATTATTTGCACGGGAGATGGCGGTGAAGGAGCGGCGCAGTTTGTAGCCAATAATGGTAGGGCACAAAGTGTTCAGGAAGGCTACCCCGTTATCCGCAACTGTTTCTCTACAGGCAGGATTATCTACACCAATGCGGAAAGGACATCTGGCTATACCGGTGCTTTTCTCTTAAACTATAATGGAAAAACCAACCACGACTTTGCTCGTCATCCATTCTGCTGGTTCAATGCCGATGGTGTTCCGTTGCCTCCCAACGGAGGAGTATCTAATGCAGGTTTTGCCTGTTGGGGACAGGAGGAGGCCGTATTGAAGACTCAGGCCTTCGTGGATACGCTGAACCTCTGCGCGTCCTTCCTTGGCACCAGCCAGTGGGAACTGAAGGATGGCATTCCGCAGCCAACGGGTGTTTACATCAAGGATACCAAGGCCTTCTTCGATGGCGGTGAGGGTACCAAGGAAAGTCCATACCTTATTAATAGTAAGAAGCAACTGGAGAACTTCCGCTGGATGGTTAATCACGGCTATGACTTCATGAACGAGTATGTGCTGCAGACGGCAGACATAGAACTGAATGTACCCGAGGAAGAATGGGAATACGTTGAACCCGAAGAGTGGGTGCCCATCGGCATCCAGCACAGTTTCCCTGGATTTTACAATGATAACTTTTATATTGCAGCAACGGAAAATTTCATGGGTAACTATGACGGCGGCTTCCATGAAATAAAGAACCTGTATATTGAGAACAACAAGGGAACTCAGGGTTTCTTCGGTAATGTGGGTGCTGATTGGGTGTTCGACGGTCAGAAGCCCGTTGTCATACAGAACCTTGGCGTCACTGATGCCTTTATGGTAGTAACGGGTGGCTCTGGCATATTGGCGGCTTCAGTAGGAAAAGGTTGTATTATCAAGCAGTGCTGGACTTCGGGTTATCTGGAAACCCCCAACAACTGGGGTAATCTTGGCGCTTTGTTCGGAAACGGTGGCGACAATGGGCATATCCTGAATTGCTCATCAAGTGCCCGAATAAAAGGAACAAGTAATAGCTATTATGGAGCAAAGGGTTTTGTTTCCGGTAATGAGTTTTCCGGCGGTTGGATTGCAGCCGACACCCTTGTCAATTACCTCTTCATAGGTAATATCAACAATGGAGAGAATG
>JAEEGF010589964.1_pt1 | contig 32199 bp, 20 predicted proteins | sample 9134171 | NCBI WGS metagenome assembly JAEEGF01 (sample SAMN16246542, study PRJNA631951) | gut metagenome | biome: gut microbiome; feature: rumen; material: AP-attached | host: Bos | place: Iran: Karaj | collected 2018-10 | reverse complement strand
CCCCAGTTCTGGTACAACTGCAACGAGCACTTGAGCATTGGTAGCGAGATTGAGATCAGCAACAACTTCATCTACAACACCTACGACGACAAGTCGTTCTTCATCAACCCGACGCTTGCCCTGAAGTGGAACTTCTAATCTCTCAGCAATGACCCAAGAACTCTCAACCTCGAGAAAGACCATCGTAGGCATTCAGTTCCTCTTTGTAGCCTTTGGCTCAACGGTTCTGGTGCCCCTGCTTGTAGGTCTTGACCCCGCTACAGCGCTCTTTACCGCTGGAGTAGGTACGCTTGTCTTCCATCTGGTCACTAAAGGCCAGGTGCCCATCTTCCTTGGTTCCAGCTTCGCCTTCATCGCCCCTATCATCTCTGCCTCCCAGCAGTGGGGCATGCCCGGAACGATTGCCGGTATCGCTGGCGTGGCGCTGGTCTACTTCGTGATGTCGGCCCTCGTCAAGTGGCGGGGGCATGCGCTCATCGCCCGCCTCTTCCCCCCGGTGGTCGTTGGTCCTGTCATCATCCTCATTGGCCTCTCGCTCTCTCCTGCTGCTGTGAACATGGCGAAGGAGAACTGGCTTCTGGCCTTCATCTCGCTGATCACCGCCATCCTCGTGCTCACCTATGCCAAGGGACTTCTGCAACTTCTTCCCGTGGTGGTGGGTGTCGCCGTGGGTTATGTTGTTGCCTTCTTCATGGGGCTCGTCGATCTCTCTGCTGTGGCTGCAGCCCCTTGGTTTGCCCTTCCTGGCAGCATCGCGCATTTCCAACTGCCTCAGTTTGCCTGGGAGCCCTTTGTGTTCATGATCCCTGTGGCCATTGCCCCTGTGATTGAACATATCGGCGATGTCTATGTGGTGAGTGCTGTGGCTGAGAAAGACTTCATCAAATCCCCCGGATTGCATCGCACGATGCTTGGCGACGGACTGGCTTGTCTCTTTGCCTCTCTCGTTGGCGGTCCTCCAGTGACCACCTATAGTGAGGTGACAGGTGCCATGCAGATCACGCGTGTCACCCATCCGCAGGTCATCCGCATTGCTGCCGTTACGGGTATTGTCTTCTCCGTCATCGGAAAGATCTCTGCCCTTCTGCAGTCCATCCCCTCTGCCGTTCTGGGTGGTATCATGCTGCTGCTCTTCGGCTCCATCGCTTCTGTGGGTGTGCAGCATATGATCCAGCATAAGATCGACTTCGACGTGACGCGAAATATCATCATCGCCTCCGTCACGCTGACCATCGGTATCGGAGGTGCCATCCTCACCTTTGGCACGTTCTCCATCAGTGGCATCGGCCTCTCCGCTGTCGTCGGTGTTCTGCTGAATCTCCTCCTTCCCCGCAAGTAAACAAAACCAAAGGCTCCCGATTGGGAGCCTTTGGTTTTCTTTATCTGATCACGATCTTCTTTCTGTTCTGGATATAGATGCCCGCCTTGGTGGGCTTCTCTATCTGTCGGCCCTGCATGTCGAACCATCTGTTATCGTCATTTACAGGATCGTTTGTGGTGTTGTCGATCTTAATCTCCTTGATGCCAGTGGTTTCTTCACTGCCAATCTCCACTTCAGGTGTCTTCGAATCAGGGAATCCTGAGATTTCACCCAGCGGGTTCAGAGAGCTCTTCTGTGCCAATACCCTTACAGACTGGATACTACCGTGGTGCTTGTCGCGCTTACCGATACGAGTACCACGACTGGTGGCTGCATCCTGTACCAGATAGAGGCAGCAGTAGGTGGGTCTCTCCACATTATACTCAAACGATACTTCGCCTCGCTCTGTCTGCACAATCTCCTTCGGCTCGCTCTGGCCTATCATCAGCATCAGCTTATAGCCTGCCTCTGTCTTCACGTTCAGCGTGATGGTTCCCTCACCATCAGGCACCATGAACGTCAGACCACCACGGAACTTTACGGCGTACTCTTCACTACCAGGTATCAGCTCGCCCTTCTCTATATTGTCCATCAGGAGGGTGATGCCGCTGGTGGTGTTCAGGTTGTTCAGTATGATGGCACTCTCAGCGGAGTCGAAGTAGTCATCGTCCTCATCGCTGTCGCCTGCATGCTGAATGAGCGTGTTCAGGATGTTGTCTATCACCTTGTTGGTCAGGTCCTCAGTGTCGTATTTTCCTGAGGGGAAGGTTACTGTACTGCCGTTTGCGAGCGGCTTCAGATATTGTCCGATGGTGGCCACCTGAGCCGTTGCCCCATCCTTTGTTACCAGTTTGCCGCCTGTATAGCTTCCCTCCGTAGGATCGAGCAGGTATAGGAAGGCATCCTCGTCGAGGCCGATGCTGCTGAATCCGCTGATCACGCCGCTGGCATCGCTTGTAGAGAAGTCGATGCTGCCGGGGATGTTCATATACGAGGTGAAGTACAGCTTACCAGTATTCTCGGCGTTGCCCTCGTTGTTAAACCAGACGCGCTCCAGTTTGCTGCCGCCATTGATATAGATGGTCAGATCGCTCATACGACTCTCAATCACCTTGGGTTCAGTGTTGCTGGTGATGACCAGCCACTTGCTCTCTTCATCGAAGAAGAAATGTCCGTCGCCCAAAATATCCTTGTGGTTCTCTGATGACACCTGTGTAGAGCCCACCCAGAGGTTATATTTCTCCTTCACCACCAGCACAAAGTATACGGTCTGACTTGAATAGCGTCCATCACTTTCAAAGATGGCCTTGATCTTGGTGTCGCCAGGTCCCACCACCTTTATCACACCTGTTTCCGGATCGATGGTTGCCACCTTCTTGTCATCGCTGTCATACTTTACTTTTACTTGATGCGGGTTTTTAAGCTTGGGACCATAGAAATAGTCGCCAATGTAGTACGACATACCTTCAGCTACCTCTTGATCATCATCCACCCAGAGCAACTCGGGGTTAGCCAACTTCACGGTGAGGTGATAGCTTGCTTTCGTGTCGCCACTGGTTGCCGAGATCTCTGTTTCGCCTGCGGCAACGATCGTTACAACGCCGGCCTCACTCACAGTGGCCACTTGAGTGTTCGAACTGGCGTAAGTTATTTCGAGGTTGTCGGGGTTTGTCAGCGTGGGCTGTGTCCATTCCTCACCATAGGTTATTTCTACCGATTCTGCTGAGTATTTCAAGTCTGCCGTTTTGGGGTTAACTGTCAGCATATAGTGAGCAATACCATCATTATAATTGTCATTGCCAGCGAAGGTCGCAGTAATCTCAGTCTCACCAGCGGCTACAGGTGTAATGTCGCCTGTCGACACATTTACTGTAGCAATTTCGGTATTCATCGACGCATATGTAACTGATAATCCTTCTGGTGTTGTTGTCAGCTTCGGCTTCGTGAACTCCGATTCCTTCCCAATGGTGATAGAGGTTTCTGCTGGTGAGAACTCCAGCATCGGGTCGGCTTTTCCAATTGTGAAGGTCTTCTTGGCTGTAGTCTGGCTATCGTAATTGCCTTTACCTGTGATGATCACGGTGGGGGCGTGCTCAGTGGCTGTGGACAATGCGGCATTCACGTTGTCGCTGTAGCTCACTGTGTAGTCTGTCTCCTTTTCCAACGTATTCTCGCCGTCCTTTACCACTACTGTAGGCTGAATGGCATTGCCAGTATACGTCTGGTCTTCGATATCCGAGATCGTTACGTTAGCGATGCTCTTCGGGGTGATGGAGAAGGTGGCGGTGTTCTGACCAACATAGTTCCTCTTCAGCGTCACTGTGGCTTTTGCCATATTCTCACCCACATTCACGTTGTCGCTATAGGCAACATCGTAGTCGTCGGTTGTTAACTCGATGGGGTTGGCACCTTGGGTGAGGACCACGGTGACAGTTACCCCAGGCTTTCTCTCTGTTCCGTTGTATACGAACGATGTCTCTGCCAGCGTCACGGTAGGTGTCGTCTCGAGTGCCGTGATATTGAAGTTCTTAATGGCAGATGTTTGGCTATTGTAGTTGCCCTTACCTGCGATGGTCACAGCATACTCGCCCGCATTTGTTCCGCCTTCGTTGGCTGTGATGGTATAGTCTTGGTCGAGCACCAAAGCTCTCTGACCGTCTTTTACCTCAGTAACATCAGGCTTTTGGTTCTGTCCATTATATACAAAGCTCTCTTGTGTCAGCGTGATGGTGGCTTCTGCTATTGACTTCGGCTTGATCTCAAAGGTGGTTGTTGCTTCCCCTTGGAAGTTATTATTAGCCACATTTTTTGCATTTACCTTTACCGTATAATCGCCGACATTAGTTCCCTTGTTAGGGTAGCTATTGTCAATCTCGTACCACTCATCGCTAACCACCAAGTCTCCAGCCTTCACAGAGCTGATGCCAACCGTCTGCTCTTCGCCATTGTAGGTCGGTTCAGTCTGAGCGAGTGTCACCGTTGTGAGGCTCGCCTTCTCAATAGTATAATAGGCTATCGAAGCCTGATTGATGTATTTTCCTTTACCATACACCCATATTTGTTTCGCACCGGCATTGATGCTGTCAGTAGTAATAGTGCCAGTAGCTGTCTCTGCTTTATAAAAGGCCTTGTAGTCCACGTCCTTTGTTAGTGTAGTAGAATTCTTTACTACCGTTACCTCGGGCAAGATTGGCTCACTTGTATAAACGAATGATGTTCCTCCATTGGTTGTCACCGTTGCATCGGTAAGGCTTATCCTTTGGTGGAAGTTGGCCGTAATTTCATAGTCATAATTCGCATCTTCTAATGGGGTGAAAGTGTACACCGTTGTTGTGCTTGGGTCTGCATTAGGATCCGAAGCTGTTACCTCCAACTTTGCGTTGATACTTGGATTATTACGTGTCTGCGCATGCTGACCATTAATCGTCTTGTAGACGGTAAGGTCGGCAGCCTCTAAGTAATAACCGTTGTTGGGTGTTACGGTGATGGTACCGCTAGAGTAAGTTACTGTACCACCTGCCGAACTTGTGGCTCCGTCGAGTTTATATATGATGGTGGCATTTCCACCTGCAAACGCTCCAAAAGTTACAAGGAGCATGGCTGCAATCGCTAATGTATATTTAATCATCTGTTTCATATCGTGCTCCTTTCTTATTTAGTGTTTACAATTACCTTTTTACCATTCTTAATATAGAGTCCGGCCTTCGTTGGCTGCTCAATTCTTCGTCCTTGCAGATCATACCACTCGTCTCTTTCTTCATTCTCCATTCTTAATTCGCGAATGTCTGTCGTTCCGTCGCTATCAATGCCGAGGCTACGAGCAGGTGCGGGTGCTGGTGCTGCTCCAGTTAAGTCGAGATAGCACTTACCGTCAGGAATCGATCCTGTAGCCTTTACGAACTCATCCTTATAGAGCACATACTCATATCCAGTGGTTGTAACAGGATTATTATCAACGTATTTGAGTTTATTGGCAGTGGTGTTTTCTAGGGTTCCAGTAAACAATGTAATGGTGGGAGTTCCAGTAGAAGTGCCTTTGCCCAGCAATATGGCAGTTCTTCCTGGAATATACGAAAGAGCTGTCGTCTCTACGGTCGTGCCGCTGGATGCTACTCCTGTTACGATTGCTGCAGTCATGCCGTCAGGTATGGTTAAATCTTCAGCATCTATGTTGTAATAAGTCATATAGTTCGCTCCCTCAGCGAATGCTATATTAAACACTTTGCTCACAGTTAACTGTGTGGTGAACTGACCATCGTAGTTCAAAAGTTTCGTCGTAGGAACATTATTGGTATTATAACCCAACCGTGTAGTTAATGTGGCTGTACCTATGGCATGTGCAGTAATATTACCATTCTCAAATGTAGCAACACTCGCATCATTGCTGGCATATGGAGTAGATGAGTCATACACGATATCATCTCCTGCCTCAATGGCGGGGATCAGCACTGGGGTCTTTACGTCATTTACCATCATTGAGAATGGAGCCCCCTGATAGCCGAATTTCTTACCCTTTACTGTTGAGGTTGTGGTGCCATTGGCCTCTACCCAAGCCGTTACTGTACCAGGAGCAGCCATCTCGAATGGTGCAGAATATGTGGCATCCGTTACGTCAGCCGTCTCGTCAGCATAGTCAATAGAGTATTTATAGGCGATTGTACCGCCCGAATAATCTGCTGTCAATACCACCTTGTTGTCAATATTTACATCCATTGTAGGTGCTATGGGAATAGCAATATACTTATTAGCGGAATAATAAACCAATCCATTGTAGGTGATATTATCTGCTGCGAATTTATCAAAGGCTGTACCAGTCATCGTCAGCTTTGAGGTATCGTCATTCTTTACGAACTGTATCGAAGCGGAATTGCAAAAAGCATGGAATATAGCAGAATCAGCAGCACAATTAATAGTGCTTTCTCCTATCAATTTTACTTTCAGGTCTTTAACACCAGTCTTAATCGCATGTTTGGCTCCGAAATCTTTCTGGAAACCATTTATTGTAAGGACCTTATCTGTAGAGTTATAGGTAATAGTTCCAGTTGTACCATTGATGGTTTTGCTATCATCCATAGCATAATCCTCAATAATCACAAAGTTGGGATCATCAGTAATAGTCGTAGAAACATCTGAGATGGGTTTCAAATAAAGACCACTGCCAAGAGTTAATCCAGTGGAAGCAATTGGGGCGTAATATATTGTGCTTGCGCTTAATTCCGCACTTGTGGCTCCTGAAGCCTTAACAAATTTCAGGTTTCCCCATGAATTAATTGCATTGGTGTGTCCAGTATTGAAAATAGTACATGTACCATTCAGGGCGATAGTCAAATCATTTTCAATAAGCATTTCAATAAACTCAATGTTAGCATTGTTAAGCGTTAAAACATTCCCGTTTGTTGAATCATAGCTAAATGACACTTTTCCATCACCAACAATATCGTTTGCATTGCTACTATGAAGTTTGTATCTATTATTGTTATATTCTATGAATAGTGTCTCTTTTATTTGTGAGGAATAATAACCTAATCCAGCTTCATAAGCTACAGTAAATCCGTTAATTGGAATAGCACTAAAAGAACTGCCATCGGATTGTTGAAAATCTAAACGGTTTCCTGTTGTGGCATCTGTCTCAAATGTCAGAGTCCCTGCATTAGTGGAGTTGATTAATGACGTTATAGTGCTTGTCGGGCTGGCTGGCGCCTTAATTGTATTGACTCCTGTCAAGTGAATGGTCAAGTCGCCAAGACTGCTTTCAACTGTACCAGTAATGGTAGCTGCATTTAAGGTCAAGATGCTATTGCTAGCATTAAACGATACAGTACCTGCAATGCCTGTTCCAGTTACGTTAGCAGCCCCAGTTACCTGATTACCTGCTACCCACAACTGATAAGTTGCTACATCACTGATAGTAATACTCTTAATAGCAGTAGTGTCTGCATCTGACGTAGTAGCATCAGCAAGTCGAGGATAACTCGAATCGCTCTTAATCTTATATGGTGTTGATGTATTTGTATACAATCCGCTATTCTCTAAATCAAGACTTGCAAAACCTCTTATCACCGACACATTTGAGGCAATAGTTAATGATGCATTAGCTCCCTCTTTGGTAAATGTAAGTGTTCCGGTGTTTTTATCGCTATAAATACCATTATTAAAATTGCTAGAGGTTGTAGAAATGGTATTTGCACCCTTCAGATTGATAGTCAGACTTTCCAGTTCTGTCTTTATCATACCATCAATATTTGCACCATCAAGCGTCAGGATATTATTAGATACATCATAATAAACATTACCATTTCCTATTGAAATACCAGCTGTGGCGTTGGCAGAATTTACATCTGTTCCTGCAACAGTAATACCATAATTTGTGGAAATAAGAACACTACTCGAAGTGAGGTTTCTTGCAGTCAGACCATCTTCGTATGTAACAGAACCTCCACAAGTATAATAACTCTGCGAATCAATATTAGATGTGCTTGTTATTGTTAATTGACCTGAAGCAACACCACTACTGGTTTGAAAAACAAGGTTACCGCTTGTATTAAATGCCTTATGATCACCACATGAAATAGAATTGGCACCTACTACATTAACATTAAGTGGATCCGTTGTCGAGGCTGTAATGGCATCACCACTAGTATAATTAATATTGGCTCCATCCAGTTTCAGGGTTTTAGTTGTAGCATTATAGCTAACCTTACCATCTCCTAGTACATCTGTGGCATTATCTGATTTTACAGATGTTCCTGCAACTGTAATACCATATACCTCACGAGTGTAAGTGATGGATATTTCTTTAACGGTGATAGTTGTTCGATCATTTTCACTTTGGGTGTCAATAGCTTTTATAACGAAGTCAACAATTAATGGACCTTCACTATTCCTATTTGTTCTTGGTGAGCCATCTGCCGTAAATTCCGCTTCCACGTTGTCGTTCGAAGGGCCTGTTGTTAATTTGTAATGATAAGTATCACCATATTCATCATCAACTCCTATTTTAAAGTAGTATAATGAATTTGAGTCAAGAGCTCCATTGGCATAAGCTGCCTTTACAATTACCTTTGAAGGTTTTGCTGGGTAGTTGCCTGGAATCTTTAAACTAAAAGTTGAGTTTGTACTACTTCCATTCATTTTAAATACAGCACCATTTGCACTACAGCTATAAGAGTTTATTCCATTGATATTGTCTAAAATAGTAATCTCTCCATCGTAGGATGGAGAAGCTACTCCTGTTATCTGCTCATTAATAGAAACACTCATTGTGCTATTATTAATGCCACTATTTACAGTATTGACAGTTTTATTAAACGTGATGGTTTTTGTGATCTCTTCTCCCCACGCGGTTTGCGGGAGGGTGAGGAGTAGGGTGGAAAGGACGAGGGCGAGGCGCAGGGGCTTCGCAAGACTCAAATGTTGGAGTAGTCGTTGTCTCATAATGGTTATCTTTTTTATTATTAATTCAGTTTGACGGTGCAAAGGTACGGCTTTTTTCTGATAGGTCAGTGAACATTTTCTTCCAATCTAACCTGCATTTTCTTCCAAAATGCACTTTCGAGCCTTTTAAGCACCATTTCATCGCTATTCGGGCACAAAGATACGAAAAATAACTGAAAGTTATTTCGCCTTTTTTATCTTTTTATTTTCCAAATGTATCATAATGATGTTACACTACGAAAAATAGAATTTTGCGATTTTAGGCCGACACCTCCCTAAAATGCTCGGAAGGCCTTTATGTAAAGGGGTTGAGGCACGGGAGGTGTTTGCCAGACACCTCCCGTAGACCTCCCTTACACCTCACCTAACACCTCACTTTTTCTCCCCTTTGTGAAATGATATAGACGGAAGGTATGACGGGAGGTCTATGGGAGGTGTAAGGGAGGTGTTTAAGCAACATCTCCCGTCGTGGAATGCCTTTAAATAAAGGGGTTTCGGAAGAAAAGGGGAGGTGTTGAGGTGTTTTTGTGAAAAAACTATTTTTTTATGCAGAATAGTCCTCGCTGATGGCGAGGATAGTCTAAAGTCGGAGGGAGAACTATCCTCGCTGGAGGTTTGCTCCGAGCAAACCCAAAAATTCTCTAGAGAATTTGGGACTTTACTCGGAGTAAAGTCAGGGTTTACTCCGACTAAACCTCCACTTTACTCCGACCTCCCTCAAAGCGTGCTTCGATGAAAAAACAAAAGGCTCCCCGGAGTGGAGAGCCTTTCGCCTTATGTGCGTACCTATTTATATATATACTACATAGGCAGGGTGAATACGAAGCGAGAACCGCGAGTGTACTCGGGATCGAGAACGATGTCGCCATTCAGGCGGCGAGCTATCGAGCGGGCTACGGTAAGGCCGCAACCAGCGCCGTCGAAGAAGCTGTTGAGCTTCGTGAATGGCTCGAAGATCTTCTCGGCATCATCGGCAGCAATACCTGTGCCCGTATCCTCCACGATGAACTCTACCTTCGAACCATCGGTGGTAGTAAGCAGGGTTACCGAACCGCTGGTGGTAAACTTCATGGCGTTGTCGAGCAGATTGGCCAGTGCACGAGCAGCCATAGCCTGGTTGGTGAAGAGCATCAGGCCCTGTGCCTCCTCGGCTATCTGGTTGTTGAACTTCAGGTAGTCGATCTTGTCGATGCCCGTCTCGCGGATGGCCTGAGCTGTGATGTCGCTGGCCTGGCAGTTGTCGTCGGCCTCGATGGCTGTCTCCATCTCCACATCGTTGAGGTTCAGGATGCCGTTAGCCAGCTGGGCCAGCTGTGTGGCACCGGGCATAGCGAAGTCGAGCTTCTGCTTGATGGTCTCGGCGGCCTGCTGAATGAGGTCCTTCTTCTTGATCATGGCCTGCTCGAGGGTAGACTTCGAAGCCATCAGGTCGTTCACCTGCTGATCGAGTTTCTCCTTGACGTTGGCCATAGCCTGGCGCTCCTCCTCCATCTTATCGAACTGGAGCAGAGCCTGCTCATAGCCTTCGCCCACACTGTCGAAGTTCTTCTGAAGGTCGCTATAGTCCTTCAGCAACTTCTCGAGCTCGTTGACGCGCCTCTGGTAGTCCTTCAGCAGCTGCTGTCCTTCCTCAGCACTCTCCTTGGCGGATTTGAGCTGGAAGAATAGTGCCACGCCGAGGGCGACGATGAGCAAAATGAGGATGATTACAATGATAGTCATAGACCGTTAACCTTTTTTCTGTTCTACCTTCATAAACTTGGTGAAGCCTGTCATGGCGAGTACCTTGTAAATCTCAGGACTTACGTTGGTAATCTTGAACTGACCCTTCAGCTGCATCACGGTACGCATGGTCTTCTGAATGATACGAAGGCCTGAGCTGGCCATGTAAACGAGTTCGCTGCAGTCCATTTCGAGATCCACGCCACCATCCTTCAAAGCGGGCTGAATGTCCTGCTCGAACTGGTTGGCGTTCATAGTGTCGATACGTGCTCCTGTCTTAATGATGGTCTTACCACCTTCTTTTAAAATCTGTGTCATAATGCTTTATTGTTTTTAATTTTTAAATGTTTATTCTTTAATGTATCAAATCTTCTTCTTCATCGTCAGCAGGTTCTTGCCCTCTAAGCGCTGGTAGGTAACCTGGTTCATGATGTTCTTAACGATGAAGATGCCCATACCGCCGATATCACGGTCCATGGGATTCACGTTCGGATCGGCATCGTCTTTGGCAGTAGGATCAAATTCTACTCCATGATCAGAGAGTACGAAGGTGAGCTCCTTGCCGTTGCTTTCAGCCAATAGCTCGATTTCCTCGGGCTTACCTTCGGGATAGGCATAGAAGATGACATTGCTGACCATCTCCTCCATCACCAGGTTCAGGTTCATCTGGAGTTCCATGTCGAGGCCCAGCTCTTCGCCTATCTCCTCGACGAACTGGTTGACTTTCTCCAGCTCACCTACTTGGTTCTTGATCTTAATCTCCTTTTTCATAAGCTTTGTTATTGGATTTATCTCATTTTTTACTTTTTCACTTTTAAGCACAGCATCGTGAGGTCGTCGTTAGGCTCGGCGCCATCGCGATGTTTCTCCACTTCGGCCTTGAGCATCTCAATGGTCTGCTGGGCACTCTCAAAGGGTGTGGTCTTAAGCAACTCCACCAGTCGTTCGTCGCTGAACTGCTCTTGCTGACGGTTTTCGGCCTCGTTGAGTCCGTCGCTGTATACGAAGAATGGCTTGTTGGTAATGTCGGCAATCTCCTCGCCCTCATACTCCAGTTCAGGCCACAGGCCGATGGGGGCGTTGGGGATCATCTCGATAAACTCGCCGTCGACCACGGGCGGGTTATGGCCGGCATTACAGAAGTCGAGGTGGCCCGTCTTCAGATCCACCAGTCCGAGGAACATGGTGACGAACATGCCACGCTCGTTGTCTTCGCCCGAAAGGGCATCGTTGATGCGGGTGGCTATCTCGGCGGGCATCATCTTCTGGGCAGCGAGGGTACGGAACAAGCGGGTGGCCTGTGCCATGAACAATGAGGCAGGCACGCCCTTGCCGCTCACATCGCCGAGGCAGAAGTAGAGCTGATCGTCGATGAGATGGTAGCCATATAGGTCGCCTCCTACCTCCTTGGCGGGGGTCATCGAGGCGTAGAGGTCTAAGTCGGGGCGTTCGGGGAAGTTGCTGGGCACCATCGACATCTGGATGTCGCGAGCGATACGCAGATCGCTCTCAATACGCTCCTTGGCGATAGTGGTCTCCTCCAACTGATCATAGGCAGTGAGCAGCTGCTGGTGGGTTTCCTCCAGTTTGCCGTGAGCATCCTCCAACTTTAGGTGGGCCACCTTCAGGCGCTTGGCACTACGCATACGGAAGAAGAGGAAGATGACGAGCGAGAGCACCACGATGGAGGCGATAGCAATGGCGTAACGCGTACGGGCCTGCTCCTCCTTGACTCGCAACTCACCAAGATCGAACTTGGTGTTCATCTCGGCCAACTTACTCTTAGTGTCGTGGGAGTTGATAGAGTCGTTGATGGTATAGATCTCCTGATACAAGCCGGCAGCCTCGCGGTAGTTGCCCATCTTCTCGAAGATCTCTGCACGCTGTTTCTTTACGCGGATAAACATAGAGGTGTCCTCGGCATCGTCGAGGTACTTCAGGCTCTGATCGTTCAGCGCGAGGGCTTCGTCATAAAAACCCTGTTGCAGACAGAGGTTACTACGACAGAAGAGCCACAGGCGGTACAGGTTGCCACCCTCATTGGTGTCGCGCTTCCTTACCTCGTCGAGCATCTTTGAGGCTTCGTCGAGTTTTCCAAGACCGAGGGCGGCCTGGGCACGGGCCAGATAGAAGTAGGCCCAGCAACTCTCCGCCTCGCTGGTGGGATTCTTTCCGACGAAATGTACTGTGAGGAAGGCTTTCCATAGGTCGGTTACCTCGCTCATCTTATCGTAGCGTTTCAAAATCTCGAGCACTTCGGCATAATAAGAGAAGATCTCGGCCAGCTGCAGGGGTTTGGGATCCATGGCCATCAGTCGGTCGACACTCTTCTGATAAGCATCGGCAGCCTCCTCGTAGTTATGCATCATGGCATACACGTTACCCATGCAGTAATAGCCCACACCCATGCCGTATTCGTATTTGCGCTGTTCGGCATCGGCAAACATGGACTTGGCCTCGTCCATACCCATGATGGTCTTGCCAGAAAAGTTGTAGGCATCGATCAGTACGGCCCACGTCTCGTAATAGTTCTTCCAGTCTTTGTAAGAGGCGAGGATCTCGAGGGTGGGGTGTACTTGTTCGTAGATGGAGTCGTTGAGATCGTTGTTGTAGAAGAGTGTCATCTTCTCCACTCTGGCATTGCATTCTTTCTCATGGTTACCCTGTCGTTGAGCCTCTGCAATCCAGTCGTTAACACATTTGATCTGGTAGTCAACATCATCGCCTTCGAGACTGAAACTATAGAGGTCTCCGTAGGCGTCGATTAGTTTATCACCCTTCAATGAAGGGAGCATCTTCCTTAGTTCCGCGGTTTGATCGGCGTGGATCGCAACAGCGGAGAGGCTTAGCAGCAGGGTGATAACCAACCGGTTGAGGTTCATACTTTCGTGTACTGATTTGAATATATTCAGCCGCAAAAGTACAAAAAGATTCTGAATTGGACAAGTTTTTTAAAGAAAAACTTTGTTTTCCTTTAGGAGTTGCGGGAGTTGGCTCCTGCACTGAGTGCCATTTGCCTCATGTTCTTCAGCAGATCGCTGGCGAAAATGAAGTCGGTGAGTTTCTGGTTGGTAGAGCCCATTACCTGGCTACTTACACCCTGCCATTCCTTATTGCCTTCGTAAATAAATATGATATTCTCGCCAATACCCATCACGGAGTTCATATCGTGGGTATTGATGATGGTGGTCATATTATATTCCTGGGTGATGGAGTGGAGCAGTTCATCGATAACGAGCGATGTCTTGGGGTCGAGGCCAGAGTTGGGCTCGTCGCAAAACAGGTATTTGGGGTTGAGGGCGATGGCACGGGCAATGGCCACACGCTTCTGCATGCCACCACTGATTTCGCCAGGGAACTTCTCATCGGCACCAGTCAGATTCACACGATCTAGACAGTCCTGGGCACGACGGACTCGCTCGCGGTAGTTCATCGTAGAGAACATGTCGAGGGGGAACATTACGTTCTCGAGTACTGTCAGAGAGTCGAAGAGGGCGGCACTCTGGAAGATCATTCCCATCTCGCGGCGCATCATCACCTTCTCGTGCTTCGACATCTGTACGAAATCGCGCCCGTCGTAGAGTATCTGTCCCTTTGTAGGGTCGAGTAGTCCGACAAGATTTTTCATTAGAACGGTCTTGCCAGATCCACTCTGGCCAATGATGAGGTTGGTCTTACCATCCTCGAACACGGTGCTGATGTCCTTCAGCACGTCCTTATCTTCGAAACTTTTATATAAATGCTTGACTTCGATCATGATAGTAGTTGTGTTAAGAAGACGTCACTACAAAGGATGAGCACACTCGAGGTAACGACGGCATCGGTGGAGGCCTTGCCTACATTCACACTGCCGCCCTCGACGGTATAGCCGCAGAAGGCCGGTACGCTGCTGATGATAAAGGCAAAGAACTGGCTCTTGATGATGCTCATCCATACAAACCAGGGTATGAAGGCGTGCTGCAAACCTTCCGTCAGATCGTCGGGGGTAATGATGTGGCCGATATAGGCAGTGCCGTAAGCACCAAGGATACCTGTGGCCGATGAGAATATCACGAGGATGGGCATGATGGTGAGCATACCTAAGATCTTCGGCAGAATAAGATAGCAGGCGGAGTTGATGCCCATGATTTCGAGGGCGTCGATCTGTTGGGTGACACGCATGGTGCCTAGCTCGGAGGCAATGTTAGAGCCCACCTTACCAGCCAGAATCAGACACATGATAGAACTGGAGAACTCCAGTAGCAGGATCTCGCGGGTGGTATAGCCTGCTACCCAACGGGGCATCCACGGACTCTGGATGTTCAACTTCATCTGGATGCAGATAACAGCGCCGATGAAGAATGAGATGATAAGCACGATGCCAATGGAGTTGATGCCAAGCTGTGCCATCTCATTGACATACTGCTTGAGAAACATCCTCATGCGCTCAGGGCGGGAGAACGTCCTGCCCATCAGCATCAGATATCGACCAAAGGTGGTCAGCCACTTATGTAATAACATACCTCGTCAAATTGCATTTCGGGTGCAAAGGTACGAAAAATAAGGCACGAATTGCGCGAATTAACACGAATTATTTCTATTTGAGATTATTTTTCGTGGAATTCGTGTAATTCGTGCCAAAAAATCACTACCTTTGCAGCCGATTATGGAAGAAGAGCGTATCGTATTACGAACAGAAGGCCTCGTGAAGCGCTATGGTAAGCGCACGGTGGTGAATGATGTGAGCTTCGACGTGAAGCAGGGCGAGATTGTGGGTCTGTTGGGCCCCAATGGTGCTGGTAAGACCACTTCGTTCTATATGACGACGGGACTGATTGTGCCTAACGAAGGTCATATCTACCTGGGCGACGAGGATGTCACCAAATTCCCTGTGTATAAGCGTGCCCGTGCTGGTATCGGCTATCTGGCACAGGAAGCCTCGGTGTTCCGTAAGATGAGTGTGGAGGATAACATCCTCTCTGTGCTGGAGATGACGGGTAAGCCCCGTGAGTACCAGTTGGAAACGCTCGAGAAACTCATTGCCGATTTCCGTTTGGAGAAGGTTCGTAAGAATCTGGGCGACCGCTTGTCGGGTGGTGAGCGTCGTCGTACGGAGATTGCCCGTTGTCTGGCCATCTCGCCTAAGTTTATCATGCTCGACGAGCCTTTTGCTGGTGTAGACCCCATCGCAGTGGAGGATATCCAGCAGATTGTGTACCAGTTGAAGTATAGGAACATTGGTATCCTGATTACCGACCACAACGTAGACGAGACGCTGGCCATTACAGATCGTGCATACCTCTTGTTCGAGGGTCGCATCCTGTTCCAGGGTACTCCCGAGGAACTGGCTGCCAACCAGATTGTGCGTGAGAAGTACCTGACAGAGTCGTTTGAATTGAAAAAGAAGAATTTCCAACAGATAGAAGCTGAACGCAAGGCAAAAGAAGAAGCTGAGGCGATGATGGGGGATTCAAAATCGAAGAATTGATACAACTGAAAAGTTAAATAATGATAAAACGGCGGTTGTTACGCCGTTTTTTCGTACTTTTGCACCTCAATTTTGCATATATAATATAAATAAGTACATAAGAAGATGAAAATTTCGTTTGAATGCGCCGACAAGATCAATGGTCTGCTGACCATGACCGTAGAGCCGGCAGATTATCAGGATGCAGTCGAGAAGACTTTGAAGAACTATCGTAAGAAGGCACAGGTGCCCGGTTTCCGTCCGGGTATGGTACCCATGGGTATGATTAAGAAGCAGTATGGCACAGCAGTGAAGGTTGACGAGGTCAACAAGGTGCTGGGCGAGAAGCTGTATGAATACATCCAGGAGAACAAGATCCAGATGCTGGGTGAGCCCCTTCCCAACCAGGAGAAGCAGGTGCCCCAGGACTTTGAGAAGGATGCTGAGCTGACATTTGTGTTCGACATCGCCGTTGCCCCTGAGTTCAAGGCTGAGCTGAGCGGTAAGGATAAGATTGACTACTACACCATCAAGGTTGACGACAAGATGCTCGACGACCAGGTTCAGATGTATGCCTCACAGGCTGGAGAGTTTGTTAAGGCTGACGTGTTCAGCGGCAACGACACCATCACCGGTGATATGCGTGAGCTCGATGAGAATGGTAACACCAAGGAAGGTGGTATCGTAACCGAGGGTGCTATGGTGATGCCTGCCTACATTAAGGCTGACGACCAGAAGAAACTCTTCGACGGTGCCAAGCCCGGCGATATCATTACCTTCAACCCCAAGAAGGCTTATCCCGACAACGATGCTGAGGTAGCTGCCCTGCTGAAGACCGAGAAGGACAATGTGAAGGATCTGAACAGCGATTTCAGCTACCAGATCACTGAGATTCGTCACTTCCAGCCTGCAGAGGTTGACCAGAAGCTCTTCGACCGTGTATTTGGTGAGGGTACAGTGAAGGACGAGAAGGAGTTCCGTGAGAAGATTGCCGCAAACATCGCTCCCCAGCTGCAGCAGAACAGCGACTATAAGTTCCTGCTCGACGTTCGTCAGCACATGGAGAAGAAGGTGGGCAAGCTCGAGTTCCCCGAGGCTCTGCTGAAGCGCGTGATGATCCAGAACAACAAGGATAAGGGTGCTGACTACGTGGAGAAGAACTTCGAGGGTAGCATCAAGGAGCTTACCTGGCACATGATCAAGGAGAAGCTCGTAGCTGCTAATAATATTAAGGTGGAGGATGCTGACCTGAAGGCTGTTGCCAAGGAGGCCATCCGTGCCCAGTTCGCCCAGTATGGTATGAGCAATGTGCCCGATGACGTGCTGGAGAACTATGCAGCCGAGCAGTTGAAGAAGCGTGAGAACGTTGACAACTTTGTGGATCGCGCTGTAGATGTTAAACTGACTGAAGCACTGAAAAATGTGGTTAAACTGAACGCAAAAGAGGTGTCTTTGGAGGAGTTTAACAAGCTTATGACGGAAAAATAAGTTAATTTAGGAAAAAATAACCCCTAATTTTGAAGGGTTATCGGTTTTTTTGATTATCTTTGTGTCCCAAACACAAGATGCGGAAGGCCGATAACCCTTCTTCGTGTCTGTAAATAGAAAGGAAGAATATATATGAAGAATGATTTTAGGAAGTATGCTGTACAGCATTTAGGCATGAATGGTCTGACTCTCGACGAGGTGATGAAGGCCCAGGACCAGTATCTGAATCCGTATATCCTCGAGGAGCGTCAGTTGAACGTTACTCAGATGGATGTGTTCTCAAGACTGATGATGGATCGCATCATCTTCCTCGGAACACAGATCGACGATTATACCGCCAATACATTGCAGGCTCAGTTGCTCTACCTCGACTCGGTAGACTCTGGCAAAGATATTTCTATCTATATCAACAGCCCTGGTGGTAGTGTGACAGCTGGTCTCGGCATCTACGATACCATGCAGTTTATCTCGAGCGATGTAGCTACAATTTGTACGGGTATGGCTGCCTCGATGGGTGCCGTGCTGCTCGTGGCTGGTACCGAGGGCAAGCGCTCGGCTCTGCCCCACAGTCGTGTGATGATCCACCAGCCGCTCGGCGGCGTGCAGGGTCAGGCATCTGATATCGAGATCGAGGCCAAGGAGATACTGAAGTTCAAGAAGGAACTGTATACCATCATCTCGGAGCACTCGCATACACCTTATGAGAAGGTTTATGCCGATTCCGACCGTAACTACTGGATGACTGCCCAGGAAGCCAAGGAATATGGTATGATTGATGAGGTGCTCGCCAAGAAGAAGTAGAAAAGAAATTAGAGTTGATAAGAAGTTAGAGAAGTTAAGGAGAAAGAAGAAGTGAAGAAATGTAGTTTCTGTGGAAGGAGCGATAAGGAGGTGAAGCTGATGATCTCTGGTCTCAGCGGCTTTATTTGTGAGGATTGTGCCCAGCAGGCTTATAGGATAGTCCAGGAGAATCTTGCGAATACACCTAATAAGGCTGAAGGGAAGAAATTCCAGACAAAGAAAGTACCGAAGCCGAAGGAGATCAAGGCATTCCTCGATGATTATGTCATCGGACAGGATGAAGCCAAGCGTTTCCTCTCAGTCGCTGTCTACAACCATTATAAGCGTCTACAACAGCCTGCTGATGAGAGCGGCGTGGAGATTGAGAAGAGTAATATTATTATGGTGGGATCCACTGGTACGGGTAAGACCCTGCTGGCTCGCACCATTGCCAAGTTGCTCGATGTGCCCTTCACCATTGTCGACGCCACAGTATTTACCGAGGCTGGTTATGTGGGCGAGGATGTGGAGAGTATCCTGAGTCGTCTGTTGCAGGTGGCTGATTTTGATGTGGATGCAGCCCAGCGTGGTATTGTGTTCATTGATGAGATCGACAAGATAGCCCGCAAGAATGATAATCCCTCGATTACCCGCGACGTGAGTGGTGAGGGCGTTCAGCAGGGATTGTTGAAGCTGTTGGAAGGAACCATGGTGAACGTGCCGCCCAAGGGAGGTCGTAAGCATCCCGATCAGGATTATATTCACGTGGATACGCGAAACATCCTCTTTATCTGTGGTGGTGCCTTCGATGGTATTGAGCGTAAGATTGCCCAGCGCATGAATACCCATGTGGTAGGCTATAACTCTGTTCAGAATGTCAGGAAGATTGATAAGGAGAACCTGATGAAGTACATTGTGCCTCAGGATCTGAAGTCTTTCGGACTAATTCCTGAGTTGATTGGTCGTCTGCCCGTGCTTACCTTCCTGAATCCGCTTGATCGCGAAGCCCTGTCGAAGATTCTGACAGAACCGAAGAACTCCATTATCCGTCAGTATCAGAAGTTGTTCGAGATGGACGGTGTGAAGCTGACCTTTACCCCGGAGGCCCTCGATGCCCTTGTGGATGAGGCTGTGGAGTATAAGCTCGGTGCCCGTGGTCTGCGCTCGATTGTGGAGAGCGTGATGATGGATCCAATGTTCGATCTTCCATCAAGAAAGGTTAAGAAATTTGAAGTTACGGCCGAATACGTCCGTGAACAATTAGACAAGACTCATATAGAACAATTAAAAGCCTCATAACTAAGAGTTTATGACCGAGAAAGTTAATCTTACCGAAGCCCTGAAGAAATACTTTGGATTCGATACATTCAAAGGTGATCAGGAAAGGATTATCCAGAACCTCCTGGATGGCAAGGACACCTTCGTGCTCATGCCTACCGGTGGTGGTAAGTCCTTATGCTACCAGTTGCCTTCGCTGCTGATGGAGGGAACGGCCATCGTCATCTCACCGCTGATTGCGCTGATGAAGAATCAGGTGGACGTCATCTCGAACCTTAGCGAGCAGGCCGGCACGGCCCATTACCTGAACTCATCGCTGAACAAGGCGGCTATCGATCAGGTAAAGGAGGATATCCTGGCAGGACATACCAAACTTCTGTATGTTGCCCCTGAGTCGTTGACGAAGGAGGACAATGTGGAGTTCCTGAAGTCCGTGAAGATCTCCTTCTATGCTATCGATGAGGCCCATTGTATCTCGGAATGGGGACATGACTTCCGTCCAGAGTACCGTCGTATCCGTCCCATTGTGAACGAGATAGGACCGGCACCCATTATCGCCCTCACTGCGACGGCTACCGACAAGGTGCGTACCGACATCAAGAAGAACCTGGGAATTGTTGATGCTACTGAGTTCAAGAGTTCCTTCAATCGTCCGAACCTTTATTACGAGGTACGCCCCAAGACGAAGGATGTGGACAAGGATATTATCAAATTCATCAAACAGCACCCTGGCAAGAGTGGTATCATTTACTGTCTCTCCCGTAAGAAGGTAGAGGAGTTGGCTGCCATCCTGCGTGCCAACGATATCAAGGCAGCAGCTTATCATGCCGGTCTTGACTCTGCCACTCGCACCCAGACGCAGGATGACTTCCTGATGGAGGACATCGACGTGATTGTGGCTACCATCGCCTTCGGTATGGGTATTGATAAACCCGATGTCCGCTTTGTGATCCACTACGACATCCCGAAGTCGCTGGAAGGCTACTATCAGGAGACGGGTCGTGCTGGTCGTGATGGCGGTGAGGGTATCTGCCTGGCCTTCTACTCGCGTAAGGACCTTGATAAACTGGAGAAGTTTATGGAGGGTAAGCCTGTGGCAGAACAGGATATCGGTCGACAGCTGTTGGTGGAGACTGCCGCCTATGCCGAGACATCTGTTTGTCGCCGAAAGATGCTGTTGCACTATTTCGGTGAGGAGTACGATAAGGACAACTGCGGCAACTGCGACAACTGTCTGCATCCGAAGACGAAGATCGAGGCTCAGGAGCAGCTTGTGATTGTACTGAACTCCATCCTGGCCATCAAGGAGAACTTCCGCAGCGATTATGTCATCGACTTTGTTACTGGTAAGGAGACCGACGAGATCCTGGCCCACCATCATGAGGAGCAGGAACTGTTTGGTGCCGGTGCCGACGATGATGAGAAGATATGGAACCCCGTGATCCGTCAGGCCCTCATAGCTGGCTTCCTGAAGAAGGAAGTAGAGAACTACGGACTGTTGAAAGTTACATCGGCAGGTAAGAAGTTCCTGAAGTCGCCCAGCTCGTTCATGATTGTGAAGGATGCTGAGTTTAGCGATGATGATGAGCCTGTAGATCAGGAGGGTGGCGTAAGTGCCCTTGATCCCGTGCTGAGTGCCATGTTGCGCGACTTGCGTAAGAAGGTGTCGAAACGCTTGCAGCGTCCGCCGTATGTCATCTTTCAGGATGTGTCGCTCGAGCAGATGGCTACCGACTATCCCGTCACCCTTGAGGAATTGAAGAATATCCAGGGTGTGGGCGAAGGCAAGGTGAAACAACCTTATGCCAAGGAGTTCGTAGAGTTGATAGCCCGTTACTGTGAAGAGAACGAGATAGAACGTCAGGTTGACATGCGAGTGCGCACCGTGGCGAAGAAGTCTGTGCTCAAGGTGAAGATTATTCAGAGTATCGACCGTCAGGTGCCCCTTGATGATATTGCCGACAGTCAGAATATCGACTTCGAAGAGTTACTCGATGAGGTGGAGGCCATCGTTTATAGTGGTACCCGTTTGAATATCGACTATTTCCTTGAAGAGGTGATGGACGAGGATCATATTGACGACATCTACGACTACTTCGCCGAGAGCGATACCGACAGGTTGAGTGTGGCCCAAGAGGAGTTGGGCGAGGATTACTCTGAGGATGAGATCCGACTTGTGAGGATCAAATTTATATCCGAAATGGCGAACTAAACCCCAAAAAGAGCAGTCATCACTGCTCTTTTTTGGTTAATTTGCATTAATAAGGTATGTTTTTCCTAAAATGAGCATGTCATGTGAAGGAAAATGCGTACCTTTGCACGCAATATTTTAAGAAAGGTATAAATTATGGCTTCATTTATTGCAGACAAAATCGTGATGGACGGCCTGACATTCGACGACGTCCTTTTAATCCCAGCTTATTCTGAAGTACTGCCCAAGACAGTAGAGTTGAAAACGCGCTTCTCACGCAACATTGAGCTGAACGTTCCGTTCGTAACGGCAGCCATGGATACGGTTACGGAGTCGCAGATGGCTATTGCTATCGCCCGTGAAGGCGGTATCGGCGTGATCCACAAGAATATGTCGATTGAGGATCAGGCTCGTCAGGTAGCTATCGTGAAGCGTGCCGAGAATGGTATGATCTATGATCCTATCACTATTCCCCAGGGATCAACAGTGGCGCAGGCCCTCGATATTATGTCGGAGTATCATATTGGTGGTATCCCCGTAGTTGACGATGATAATCACCTCGTGGGTATCGTGACCAACCGCGACCTTCGTTTCGAGCGTCGCCTGGATCGTCCCGTTGAGGAGATCATGTCGAAGGATAATCTCGTGACCACCCATCAGCAGACTGACTTGATTGCAGCTGCCCAGATTCTGCAGGAGAACAAGATCGAGAAGCTGCCCGTAGTCGACCAGAATAACCGTTTGATTGGTCTGATTACCTATAAGGACATTACCAAGGCCAAGGATAAGCCTATGGCTTGTAAGGATGACAAGGGCCGTCTGCGTGTGGCTGCCGGCGTAGGTGTGACTGCCGATACGCTCGACCGTATGCAGGCTCTGGTGGATGCCGGTGCCGACGCCATCGTCATCGATACCGCCCACGGTCATTCTAAGTCTGTGATTGAGAAGCTCGTGGAGGCAAAGAAGTGCTTCCCCAATATAGATATCGTCGTAGGTAACGTGGCTACAGGCGAGGCTGCCAAGATGCTCGTGGAGAATGGTGCCGACTCTGTAAAGGTAGGTATCGGCCCGGGATCTATCTGTACCACCCGTGTGGTTGCAGGTGTGGGTGTGCCTCAGCTGAGTGCTGTTTACGATGTATATAGTGCCCTGAAGGGTACAGGTGTGCCCCTGATTGCTGATGGTGGTCTGCGCTACTCGGGTGATATTGTTAAGGCCCTCGCTGCCGGTGGTAGCTGCGTGATGATTGGATCACTCGTAGCTGGTACAGAGGAGAGTCCTGGCGACACCATTATCTACAACGGACGTAAGTTCAAGAGCTATCGTGGTATGGGTTCCCTTGAAGCCATGGAACAGAAGCACGGCTCTAAGGACCGCTACTTCCAGGGTGACACGAAGGAGGTGAAGAAACTCGTTCCGGAGGGTATTGCAGGTCGTGTGCCTTACAAAGGAACTGTTCAGGAGGTGATCTACCAGATGGTAGGTGGTCTGCGTTCAGGTATGGGTTACTGTGGTGCTGCCACCATCGAAGCCCTGCATAATGCCAAGTTCACCCGCATCACCAATGCCGGTGTCAATGAGAGCCATCCGCATGATATCACCATCACGAGTGAAGCTCCAAACTATTCAAGACCCAACGATTAAATGAAAAGAAATCTGCTGCTTGCAGGCATATTGCTGGCTGCTGTGTCCTCGTGGGCACAATCAGACCCTGTAGTGATGAGCGTCAATGGTGTTGACGTTCATCGCTCTGAGTTTGAGTACTCTTATAATAAAAACAATGGCGACGAGGTGGTCGACAAAAAGACTGTCAGAGAGTATGCCGACCTTTATGCTAATTACAAGTTGAAGGTGCAGGCCGCTCTCGATGCCAAACTCGATACCCTGACCTCTTTCCGTCAGGAGTATGCCATGTATCGTGACCAGCAGGTACGTCCTACAATCGTTACTAACGATGAGTTGCTTGCATCGGCCAAGAAGATGTACGATCGAACAAAGGCTGCCATTGGTTCTCGTGGATTGGTGCATCCTGCCCATATCCTGTTAGAAGTGTCGACACAGGCCACCACACAGGAACAGAATAGGGTGAAAGCACGTATCGATTCTGTTTACCGTGCCTTGCAGGCTGGAGCTGACTTTGCTGAGTTGGCTTCGAGAGTTTCCGATGACCCTGTGTCGAAGAAAGACGGAGGTCTGCTTCCCTGGTTCGGTCCAGGACAGACACTGAAAGAGTTTGAGGATGCCGCTTATGCCCTGCAACCAGGACAGATGAGTGCTCCCATCCTCACCCCGATAGGCTATCATATCATCCTGATGAAGGAGCGCAAACAGCTCGAACCCTTCGATTCGTTGAAGACAGAACTGCTGTTGGCCCTTGAGCGTCGTGAGATCCGTGACGAGATTGTCGATGCCAAACTTCGTAAGATGGTGAAGGCCTCTGACGGTAAAATGACGCAGGAGGAAATCCTCGAGAAGCGTTCCGACTCGCTGGCTGCTGCCGATCCCGAGATGAAGTACCTATTCCAGGAATATCACGACGGGCTGCTGCTTTATGAGATCAGCACGCGTGAGGTATGGGATAAGGCTACAGCCGATGAGGCTGCCTTGAGCTCGTGGTTCGACACCCATCGTAAGGACTATGTGTGGAAAGAGCCCCGCTATCGTGGTATCGCCTACCATGTAAAGGATAAGAAAGACGTGAAGGCTGTGAAGAACTGTGTGAAGAACCTGCCCTTCGATCAGTGGGCTGAGGCACTTCGCACCACATTCAACCCTGACTCAGTGATTCGTATCCGGGTGGAGAAGGGACTCTTCAAGCCTGGCGATAATCCTACCATTGACCGTATGGTGTTCAAGCGTGCAGTTGTGGAGAAACCTGTTAAGGGCTATCCCATCGACGCCGTCTATGGTAAGAAACTGAAGAAACCTACTAGTTATGCCGATGTGCGTACGCAGGTGGTCGAGGATTATCAGGATAGTCTCGAGAGCCGTTGGGTGGCCTCGTTGCGTAAGCGCTATCCCGTAATTATCTATGATGAAGTATTGAAAACCGTAAATAAGCATCAATGAAAAGAATACAGTATTTAATAGGTGCCATGTTCCTCATGTTGCCGCTTACTGCTGCGGCCGAGAACAAGGATTCCGTAAAGGTGGGAACCGTGGTCGATGAGGTAGTATGGATTGTCGGCGACGATGCCATCCTCAAATCTGACGTTGAGACCATGCGTATGCAGGGTGCAATGGAAGGTGTGAAATGGGAGGGTGATCCCGACTGTACCATCCCTGAGCAGATCGCCGTTCAGAAGCTTTTCAAGCATCAGGCCGAGATAGACAGTATTGAGGTAACCGATGCCGATGTGGCCATGGAAGTAGAGCAGCAGATCAGCTACTGGCTCGAAATGGTCGACGGATCGCGTGAGCGCTTGGAGGAATATAAGCATCAGACGCTTTCTCAGATTCGTAATGACCTGCGTGAGGATTTGAAAGACCGTCAGATGGTACAGAAGATGCGCCAGAAACTGGTGGAAGATATCGCTGTGACACCTGCCGATGTACGCCGTTACTTCAAGGATATGCCAGCTGACAGTATCCCCTTTGTACCTACTGAGGTGGAGGTGCAGATCATTCAGCAGACCCCACGTATCGACCAAGAAGAATTGAACCGTGTGAAGGATGAGTTACGCGAATATACAGAACGTGTGAATAAAGGCGATGCTACGTTCCAAACGCTGGCCCGTCTCTATTCCGAGGATCCAGGCACAGCCCGTCGTGGTGGTGAGCTTGGCTTGGTTGGTCGTGGTACCCTCGATCCTGCTTTTGCTGCTGTAGCGTTCAACCTCACTGATCCTAAGAAGGTATCGAAGATTGTGGAATCAGAATTCGGTTTCCATATCATCCAGCTTATCGAGAAGCGTGGCGACAAGGTGAATGTGCGCCATATTCTTCGTAAGCCGATAGTATCCGACGAAGCTGTTGAGAAGACACTGGTTCGTCTCGACTCCATCGCAGGTGAGATTCGTTCTGGTAAGTTCACCTTTGAGGATGCAGCCCCGATACTCTCCGACGATAAGGACACTCGTTACAGTAAGGGATTGATGTCTACCAACATGATGACCACAGGTCATACTTCGTCTAAGTTCCGTATGCAGGACCTTCCTCCTGAAGTGGCTAAAGTGGTTGATACTATGCAGGTGGGACAGATCTCTCAGGCGTTCACGATGATTAACCAGCGCGGAAAGACTGTATGCGTTATTGCCAAGCTGAAGAATCGCATTGATGGTCATAAGGCTACGGTGACGGAGGATTTCCAGACTCTGAAGGACGTGGTATTGAACAAACGTCGTGAAGAGCGCCTCCACGAGTGGGTAGTCGATAAGATTAAGAATGTCTACACCCGCCTGAGCGACGACTATAAGGACTGCCATTTCGAGTTCGAGGGCTGGAATAAATAGAGGTAAGTTGAGAGAGTCGAGAGGAATGAGAAGTAGGAAATCATTTGTCTGGTTACTGGCCACAGTGCTCTTGCTGGGCGCTTTCGGCGCTTTTGCGCAGAAAAAGCAAGGTGGAAAGCCTCGCCCGGCTCGTAAAGCCAAGACGCAAGATACTCGTGTATATCTTGTTCATGCCGATGTGCTCCACTTCGACCAGATGGTGAATCCCGATGCCACAATCCTGAATGGTAAGGTTCACTTTACCCATCAAGGTGCCAGACTTTATTGTGATAGCGCCTATTTCTACGAGGCCAGTAACTCATTCGAGGCCTTTGGTCATGTGAAGATGTACCAGGGCGACACCCTCTCGCTGGTCAGCGATTATGCCTATTATGACGGTAACGAACAGATGGCCCGTGCTCGCTATAACGTGGTGCTGAAACATAAGAAGACCACACTCTATACCGATAGTCTCGACTTCGATCGTCTCTACGATAACGCTTATTTCTTTGAGGGCGGAAAGATGATTGACGGCAATACCACATTAACCTCCGACTGGGGTGAATATAACACGAAGACGAAGATGTCGGTATTCAACTACGACGTGAAGATGCGCTCGCCGAAGTTTTATCTTACTACCGATACTCTTTATTATGATACCCGTCTGTCGATGGCTCATATCGTGGGTCCCTCCGATATCTATTCGGGCGACAGTCATATATACTCTGAGCAGGGCTACTACGACACGAAGAATGAACAAGCCCGCCTCATGGAGCGTTCGATTCTCTCTAACCAGGGTAAAATGCTGACGGGTGATAGCGTGTGGTACGACAGTCAGCAGGGCGTGAGTCAGGCCTTCCGCAATGTGATCTATGTCGACTCCACGAACAAGAACAAGCTCACCGGCAACTACGGTGAGTACTATGAGAATACCGGCTATGCCATGTGTACCGACAGCGCCGTGGCTATCGACTACTCCCAGGGGGACTCCCTCTTTATGCATGCCGACACCTTCAAGGTGGTGACCTTTAATATCGAAACCGACTCCGTGTATCGTAAGATTCATGCCTACCACCATGTACGGGCTTATCGTACTGATGTACAGGGCATCTGTGATTCGCTGGTATATAACTCGCTGGACTCGTGCATGACTATGTATCATGACCCAATCGTGTGGAATGTCAACCAGCAGTTGGTGGGTGATCAGATCGACGTGTACCTCAAGGATTCCGTCATCGATCGTGCCCATGTCATTGGCAATTGCTTCTCCATCCAGCAGCTTAGGAGCGATACTGCCTGTTACAATCAGGTTTCATCGAAGGATATGTATGCCTTCTTCCTTGACGGTCAGATCCATGAGACTCGTGCCGTGGGTAATGTACTCATAGGCTACTATTTCGAGGAAGGCGACTCTATACCTATTATATATAATTATCAGCAGACATCCGAGCTGCGCATGTTCCTGAAGGATCGTAAACTCCAACGTGTATGGACACCGAAGACCTCAGGTACCATGTATCCGCTCAATCAGATACCCCTCGATCGTAAGCGCCTGCCTGGCTTTGTATGGTACGATGCCATCCGTCCCATGGATCGCTACGACATCTTTAATTGGAAACCCAAACCATGAGCGATATCATCCGTCTTCTCCCTGACAGTGTTGCCAACCAGATAGCCGCTGGTGAGGTCATTCAACGTCCAGCTTCAGTTATCAAGGAACTGGTGGAGAATGCCGTTGATGCCGGTGCTAAGACTATCCATGTGTTGGTGATTGATGCCGGCCGTACCTCTATCCAGGTGATTGATGATGGTAAAGGCATGTCGGAAACCGATGCCCGATTGTCGTTCGAGCGTCATGCTACATCGAAGATTGCGAGTGCTGCCGATCTCTTTGCCCTACGAACCATGGGCTTCCGAGGTGAGGCTTTGGCCTCTATCGCTGCTGTGGCCCAGGTAGAGCTGTTGACGCGTCGTGAAGAGGATGAGATAGGTACGCGTCTGATGATAGCAGGCTCGAAGGTGTCGGCTCAGGAGCCCGCCTCCTGTCCTGTGGGCAGTAACTTCAAGGTGAGCAACCTGTTCTTTAATGTGCCTGCCCGTCGTAAGTTCCTTAAGACCAATGCCACCGAGCTCTCCAATATCATGACGGCTTTCGAGCGTATCGTCTTGGTGTATCCCGATATCCACTTTACGCTCCACCATAATGGCGTTGAGATGCTCAATCTGCGTGCGGCCAGTCTGCGCCAGCGTATTGCCGACGTTTTTGGTAAACAGTATAATCAGGATCTCCTGCCTGTCGAAGTGCATACTGCTATGGCTACCGTTACCGGTTTTGTGGGTAAACCTGAGGCTGCCCGTAAGAAGGGTGGGGTAGACTATTTCTTTGTCAATGGTCGTTTTATGAAGCATCCTTATTTTCATAAGGCTGTCATCACCGCTTACGATCGTCTGATTCCTGAGGGTATGCAAGTGCCATATTTCCTCTACTTCGATGTCGAGCCTTCCCAGATCGATGTGAACATCCATCCTACGAAGACTGAGATCAAGTTTGAGAACGAGCAGGCCATCTGGCAGATCCTTTCAGCCTCTGTCCGCGATGCTATCGGTAAGTTCTGTGAGGTACCCTCCATCGACTTCGATACCCAGGGTAGTCCTGAGATACCTCTTTTTGATCCAGCCCGTGAGAATATTGCCGCTCCGAAGGTAAACTATAACCCCGATTATAACCCCTTCAAGAGTAGTGGTAAATCCTCAGGCTCCTCTTGGACCCCTCGTCAGGACGATACTCCCACCGAAGGCTGGGAAACCCTCTATGATGGCCTCATGCCCAGCAAAGTGGATGCAGCTACCCCTTCACAGCCCAGCGAAGCGCAGACAGAAGACTTTTCATTTTTCCATGTTCAATCTTCAATGGTCGACGAGCAGCGTTCGCCCGACCACTACCAATACAAAGGAAAGTACCTCATGACCGCCGTCAAGTCCGGTCTGATGATTATCGACCAGTATCGTGCCGATGTCCGTATTCGCTATGAGCGATATATGAACCAACTTCAGAATCATACAGCCAGCACGCAGAAGGTACTCTTCCCCGAGACGGTGCAGTTCTCTCCCTCTGAGGCTGTCACCATGCAGCAGCTCCTGCCCGACTTGTCGGCCATTGGTTTCGATCTTAGCGATCTTGGTGGCAATACCTATGCCATTAATGGCGTCCCTGCCGGCACCGAAGGTCTTGATCCTGTCGCCCTTATCCAACAAATGGTTGCCGATGAGTCTATCAACTCTCAACTCTCGACAGTAAACTCGCGAGTTGCTCTCCGACTTGCGCAAAGTGCCGCCATTCCTTATGGTCAGGTACTCAGCAATGATGAGATGGAAAACATTATCAACGAACTTTTCTCCTGTTCCAACGTCAACTATACCCCTGACGGCAAAGCCATCCTTTGCATCCTTCCTCAAGGTGATATTGAACAACTTTTAGGTTGATTTAGTTAAAAGAGGTTAACAAATTACACTTTCTTTCCGAATCATTCTTTCTTCTCAATAAAACGTCGTACCTTTGCACCCGCTTACAAAGCAAGGGCGTTTAGCTCAGCTGGTTTAGAGCATCTGCCTTACAAGCAGAGGGTCGGCGGTTCGAATCCGTCAACGCCCACTAAAAACAAATTGCCTCACCCATCAAGGTGAGGCCTTTTTGTTTCTAGTGCCATCTATTGATTCTGATATTTCTTACGGTATTCCAATGGCGTCATACCGAGATGATCCTTGACATACTTGCCGAAGAACGAGGCATTGGGGAAGTTTAGGTCGTTGGCGATCTCCTGCATGGTCATGTCGGTATAGCGGAGGCGGTGCTCGATGGCCTTGAGGGTGTAGAGCACGATCATGTCGCTGGGACGGCGGTTGAGCGCCTCCTTCAGGATGACCGACAGGTATTTGGGCGTGATATTAAGTTCACGGGCAAAGTCCTCCACCTTGCGCTTACGACCATCGCTCTTTTCTACCATTTCCATGAAGCGATCAGCAATGGAGTGGCTGCGCATGGTACTATCGCCCGTATACACCTCTTCCTTATTCTCTTTCTCACGACGCATGATGGAGAGCATCTCGAGCATCATGGCACCAACGAGCGAACGCACGATGTCGTGATGGAGCAGGGGCGTGTCGTCTCTCATTCTGCGACAGAGCAGACTGAAATAGTCGTCGAGCAGGGTGACGTCATCGTCGTTGAGATGAACCTTGGGCTCCTTGTGGAGATAATCCAGGTCGGCCAGACTGACCTGACCGTACATGTTGATGTTCCAGAGCTCGCTGCGTGAGAACCAGATCTGACGGCAGTTGAAGTCGGACGATGCCATGAAATGGTCGGCAATGCTGTGGGCCATATATAGAAATAGGTCGTTCTTGCCGAGTTGGATGGAGCGGCCGTCGTAATCAAACTGGGCATTACCCCTGATACAGATGACAATAAGGCCATGATTTTCGAGGGTGAGTTTGCCTGGTGGCAAAGCCCCGAAATTTTCCATAATGACAAGATCGTCGCTATCCTTCAGTCTGAGGCAGTCGATTCCCGTTCGAGGAACAAGTGATAATATGTCCATGATGTTCGAATTTGATTTTCTGGGGGCAAAGTTCGGAAAAAATAATGATAATTGGGTGTTTAATATTTGCAAAAGAATGTTCGAATGGTTATATTTATATCAAATTGGGAGAATTTAATTATATTTTAGGAAAATACGAACATTCCAAAATGGATATTTCTGTTTACTTTTGCACCATCAAACGAAATGCAAAGATGAAAAAACTCATGTTATTGGCCGTTGCTGTGCTGATGAGCAGTATGGTATATGCTCAGCAGGACAGCACGGCTTTAGAAGAAGTTGCAGGACAAGCTCGGCCAAGAGCCAAGGTGGGTGTCGTGTTGAGTGGTGGTGGTGCAAAAGGCATGGCCCATATCGGAGTGCTGAAGGTATTGGAGAAGGCGGGTATTCCCATTGACATTGTTACTGGTACATCGATGGGTAGTATTATTGGTGGTTTGTACGCCATAGGCTATAACGCCAATTCGCTCGACTCGATGGTACGTGTGCAGGACTGGGCCTACGTGATTACGGATAAGGAGGATCTGCGCAACCAGAGTCTGAGCGACCTTGAGAAGCAATACACCTATGTGGTGAGCACAGGCTTGACCAAGAACGACAAGAGTGGTGGTGGTATCATCAAGGGAAAGAACCTGGCTGAACTCTTCCAACACCTCTGCACAGGTTTTACCGATTCGCTTGACTTCTCGAAAGACTTACGCATCCCCTTTGCCTGTGTGGCAACGAACATCATCGATAACAGCGAGGTGGACTTCCACAGTGGACGTCTGCCCCAGGCCATGCGTGCCTCGATGGCGATACCCGCAGCCTTCTCGCCTGTAAGATTGGGTGATATGGTGTTGGTAGATGGTGGATTGAAGAACAACTATCCCGTTGACATAGCCCGCGAGATGGGTGCTGATATTATAATAGGTGTAACCGTGCAGGGTCCGGCGAAAGAGGCTGACGACATGGGTGGCACCATGAGTATTATCAGTCAGATAGTAGATGTGAACTGTAAGAACAAGGTGGAGGAGAACCTAGCCATTACCGATGTACACGTGGGTGTGAATACCAAGGGCTATAATGCTGCCAGTTTTACACTCGAAGCCATCGACACCCTCATTCGCCGAGGTGAGGAGGAGGCCATGCGCCATTGGGACGAGATCATCGCCTTGAAGCAGCGCATTGGCATCGATGATTCGTTCCGTCCTGTGATTTATCACCCCTTGCGTCCGAAGGTAATGACCGAGAAGCAGCATGTGGTAGCCTATACCTTCGAGAATATGACACCACAGGATGAAAAGTTCCTGCGCCAGAAATTCCATTTGCAGAAGAATGACAGTATCGATGCTAACCTGGAGCAGCAGCTCACTACCTCGATGCGTGTAGACCTGTTCTACCAGACAGCCGAGTGCCATCTGGAGCCTGTGGGTAATGATGTACGCGTGGTACTGCAAGCTGGCAACCGCAAGTCGTTACAATTGCATGGT
>JAEEGF010757697.1_pt1 | contig 32202 bp, 21 predicted proteins | sample 9134171 | NCBI WGS metagenome assembly JAEEGF01 (sample SAMN16246542, study PRJNA631951) | gut metagenome | biome: gut microbiome; feature: rumen; material: AP-attached | host: Bos | place: Iran: Karaj | collected 2018-10 | reverse complement strand
TCCATCATTTGCAAAAACTGAAAATGCATTTGTTAATTCTTCAAGAGTCACTTCTCCGGCTCCAAGGGCCAGTCCCAGATCTGCTCTAAGACCATCATTTAGGAGAGAATTAAAACCTAAATCCAGAAGTTTATGGTAATAAGGTTCCACACCTATTTTATCAAGAAGATAAACTGCAGGAACATTTAAACTTGAGGCCAGCGCCATACGGCTTCTTACAGGACCGTTAAAGCGATTGTTAAAGTTTAAGGGAAAATAAATTTTGTCAGAACCAAACTCTAATGGAATGTCAGGAAGAATTGTATTAGGCTTAATTAATCCTTCATCCATTGCCATAGCATAGAGGAAAGGCTTCATACTGCTACCCATCTGATTGGGAACTTTTACACCGTCAATCTGACCGGAATACTCTTCATCAAACCAGTCATTACTTCCAACCCAGGCCAAAACATTCCCTGAAGAATTTTCAATAAGAAGAAGAGCGGCATTGTTAATGCGGGCCCCCTTAATATTTTCCAGGGCAGACTTCAATTCAAATTCTGCAAACTTTTGTATCTGCAAATCCACTGTAAGTTTTATTTTTGTATTTTTTTCCTCTTTTAATATTTCATTTACAAGATGAGGAAAATAAAAAGGCCATTTTTTTTCTTCGGCAAGTTCAGCAGCAAGAAGAAATGCATCTTCATTCCATTCAATTTTTTTTCTGGATTCCTTATAAAGTTTCCATGCTGCATTTCCATTTTCTTCAGGATTAATTGCAGGATTATAAAGCCCAGGTCTTCTTGGAATTACTGCAAGACAATACATCTCTGCCAGATTAAGCTCTGTTAATTCTTTGTCAAAAAAATATTTCGCAGCAGAAGTAAAACCTTCCACATTATTACCAAAAGGAAGGTTGTTCATATAAAGCTCAAGAATTTGTTTTTTTGAAAGCCTGGCTTCCAGACGAAAAGCATTTAAAGTATCTTTTATTTTTGCAGTAAAATTTCTTTCTGGAGAAGGAGAAATCATTCTTGCCAGCTGCATTGAAATTGTAGAAGCCCCGCTTACCCTTCTACGGTTTGTAAGATTCTGAAAAAAAGCCCTGACAACAGCAAAAAGATCCAGTCCTGAATGAAAATAAAAATTTTCATCTTCTGCTTTCAGGGCAGCCTTTACCAGCTCATCAGGAATATTTTTAAGTGGAGTATATTCCCTTCTTATACCTCCATCAACAGAAGTCACTTGCAGCAGCTCATTATTTCTATCATAAAATGACCGGCTGTATTCATGGCTTTTAAATCTGTTAAAGGCAGGAAAGGGAGAAAACTTAAAAAGGGTAAAAATGGTAACTGCACAAAGTACAAAACTTCCTGCAGTTACCAGTAATTTTTTTAACTTATTCAATTTGCTTTAGTTGATTATATAAATATAACCATTGGTATTACCGAATACTTCAGGTTCATACATACAGTCAATTTTCACAGGAGTTACAGGGTAAATTCCATTATGAGCTGCACGGAACGAGAACCTTACAGTTGTACTCTGAGGAACATAATTCCAGAAATAATCAACTTCATTATCATAAATAACCTTATTACTGTAATAATCATACCAGTCGTACCAGTATTCATATTCTCCATTATTGCTATTTAGTTTGGCGGTTGGATTTGCATCTGAACCGGAAGTAACAAAAGTTGAATTCAGAATTTCTGCTCCAGAAGGAACCGGAACTCTAAGAGCCGCATAACTATAACTCTTATCAGTTTCATATGTAACTTCCATTACATAAGTTCTGCCGCTCTTAAGTTTCATAATCAAACCATTCTTTTCAGGTTTAACTTCTTCTTCTGTATCAATGTCATACACTCTTGTCTTAACCTTAAATCCCTGGTTACGTTCATTTTGAATTTCATCAGGAAGTGCATAGGTCATTGAAGTTGTATAGTAAAGAGTACCTTTTCCCTTAACCTTAAAGTTCAAATCAAGAGTTTCATCCCTTGGTAAATTCTTAAGGACATTTCCAGACAGTTCTTCTGTTTTTGAAACAGGTTTTGCATCAACGCCCTTGAACTTAGCAGACATGATTTCCTTGTTCATCAAATCAATGCTTGCTGTAAAGTCGGTTGCATCAAGATTACGCTGCTTTATAACAGTCCACATTGCTTCAAGAACCTTAGCCGTAGAAATTGTACTGTGCCAGTAACCGGAATAAGACCTTTCGTTAAGCAGTCTGTAAATAAGTCTGTCAGCCATCTGGTCAGTTGGATTTACTCTTACAAGAAGTTCCAGCATTGTTGCCAGTTCCCCTGTATAGTTATAGTACCAGCTGTAATAATTTCTGTATGGATGAGTAATATCCACAGAACGAAGAGTTGGTCTCATGTAAGCCTTAATCTGTTCAGCACATTTATAGGCATTTGTTTTTGCATCTTCTCCGGAATGATAAGACCATGCAAGTCCAAGATAAGCTCTTGTTTCAAGATCTCTTACATCCTCACGGGTCATTGACCTGAGGATATCATCCATGCGGGAATCTCCAAGCAGGGCAAATACATAACATGCCATTGCCTTCAAATCATCATAATAGTAATAATCTGAATTTGAAAGTTTCTTAACACTATAGTAAATATAATCCTTAAGGGCATTAATATTAATCGGGAAGTCCCTGCTCTTGTAGTCACGCTGCATTGCAAGTCCATAAATTAAGGCAATACGCAATGAAACGTATTCATCGGATTTCTGACCTCTATCCGGCCAGTAAGGGAAACCACCATCCGAATTCTGCTGCTTTACCCAGTCCTTAAAGAAGTGCTTAACACACTTTCTCACATTTTTCACTTCAGAATTCATGTCGAAGACATCAATGTAATCTTCAAATATAACCAGAGGAAGTACGCGGCTGGACTGCTGTTCCATACATCCATGAGGATATTCAAAGAGATAATTTACAGATGTAGAAAGTGCTCCCAGATGAGTTGCATCCAGTGTAAAGGAAATGTTTCCCACACCGTCTTCTGCAAATGAAGGAATTATAATCTGTTCCTTTTGAGATGCAGATTTTTCACTATATTCAGTCTGACCTGTCATAGAAACAGTTTCTGTAAAGTAAGTTTTTTCTATCTTAACTTTCGAAACCATCTTTTCTGAAAGGGCAGCACATTTTGTAGTATAAACAAATTCCACATTTCCCTTTTCTTCTGCTGCAACATTAAAGTAAACAACAGAACTTGCACCGCTGGCAACGTGAATTGTCTTTGTGCCCACATCATCAAGAACAGCTTTACCAATGTTAGAGGTAATACCCATTTCTTCATCATCAGGATCATTTTCTGACGGGTTACGGATTTCCATTGATACAGTAATATCATGTCCTACAGTATCCAGATTTGTTACCAGTACACCACACTGTGCAGTATCCCTGACTCTGAGACGTCTTGGCTGAACTGCCTGAACATTGATTACATTCTGAACTACAAATTCATCTTCCTGAAGTGTCAGCAGATCTCCCTTTACACCAAAAGCAGTCATGCGGAAAGTAGAAAGATTAGACGGCACCTTAAAGGTAAAGCTGACCTTTCCGTTCTTATCAGTGATTAATTCAGGTTCAAAGAAAGCTGTTGCCCTGAAATCATTGCGGATATCATCTTCACCCTTTTCACTTGAGTCACCGCCCTGAAGATTCTTTATGCTGTAAGTTACAGGATCCATAAGGTAATCACGGCTGTCTCCTCCTGAAACGCGGAGAGGGAAAGAATTGCTGTCGTAGAAATATGAAATTGGATCAGGAACATGATAGTTAATCAAATCCAGAACCGCTCTGTCCGCAGCCATTGCCGTAAGTTCTGCACCTTCAACAGGCTTGCCTCCCTTGAGGGCAGTAAGAGTTACTGTTGCAGTTTCTCCAGGGTGATAAATAATTTTGTCTGTTTCCATCTTAACAGTAAATGCCTTTACCCTCGGATTAATGAATACAGGAGTAACACCATAATAACTCTTAGGCTTGTCCATATCTCTTTCACCGTATTCGTGTGTCGGTTTTCCATGACGAACAGAATAAGATGAAACGGAAACGTAAACCACCGGAGTATAGTTTCTTGCTATAGGTATTTCAATTACACTGCAGGCCTGATCAAAATGCTTTACTTCTTCTGTAAAGATACCTTCTCTTTCAACAGTAATAAGATAGTCACCGGAAGGAAGAGGACTTTCAAGAAGAATTTCAGCTGTATCTCCAGGATTGTAAACTGACTGAGACGGAGTAAGCTTAAGTGAAGCGCCGTTGCCTCCACCCCAGTAACTTGAACCGGAACCAGAAACGTAGAAGTTATATTCAGCAGAAGTTTTTCTTCCTTCTGAATCATAAGCCCATACTGTAAGAGTATGATATCCTGAATTTTCAGGAGTGAAGTTGATTTTACCTTCACCATTAATCAAATCAATTGAGCCCCTGGCCTTTTCATCATTGTGCTCGGTATAACTTTCCCAGACAGAACCGTCAACAGAATTGCGGTAATTGTAGGTCCAGTACTGGCAGGAAATTGAGTATTCAACCTTTCCCCTCATCTTTGAAGAATCAGTTAAAGGCTTTTCATCAGGAGTAAGGGCAACAACAGGATAATTGTAATTAACCCCGGTCTTCATAAATCCTCTTGCTTCCAGAGGTCTTGCAACACCCACGTAGAAGAAAGCAGGATGAACAACTTTTGTTCCAGTGCTTGTAATCTTCTGATTAGAAACATCTGTTACACCAACTTCCAGACGGTAAATATAAGGAATTCCATTAACTGCAGGATCCGCGGTGCAGGAAAGATAAGCTTTTCCTTCGTCATCCAGAGCCCCGTAATCAGAAGACAGGAGTCTTTTATAATCATAGATATCATTTGAGAAATAATACTTTGAATAATTCTTTGAAGAAGGCCTGAAACTTGTAGGTTCGCAGTACCAGTCTGCTTCATAAAGTGCTCCTGCAAGATATCCGCCTGCAAGATAAGATGAAGCAATAGAAGCATCAATTACGTCTCCTGCAAAAGCAAGCCCCTCTTCCATCTTTAATTCAGACTGAATTTTAAGAGGTTCAAAATATGCAACGGTGATTGGTGTTGATGCCCTGTATGATGAACTTCCATTTCTTTTGTAAGTTACAACATAAGAACCAGGTTCAGCATCTTCCGGAATAACAAAGGAACCGTAGAATCCGCCGGCGTCTGAAGTTTTACCACTTGCCTCTCCGTAAACAGTATCATCCCGGTAACTGTTTCCTTCAAGAGTAACTGTATATGAACCATGGTATGGAGTGTAGCAGCCCATCTGCTTGTCTCTGTCTATTCCACGGAAGGTAACCGTTTCTCCCGGCTTATAAAGACCCCGGTCTGAGAACATAAAGACTCTATTTGAAACTGAATAAGCAGAAGAAATGCTTGATCTTGCAACTCCAGACTCCCAGTTATTGTGGGTTCTTGGAACAAAGAAAAGCTGATCATCCTTAGTCTTTATTACTACAACAACATTTTCTTCAGCATCATAAGCATACTTTGAACCATGTTCAAAATAGTTTCTGGCCTCATCATCAAAAGGAATTACAGCCAGACCATTTTCATCAGTAAGTACTGTTTGTGTATATAAAGTTTTATACTGATAAGAGAATTCCCTGTTTGTAAGATAAACTTCAGCTCCCTTAACAGGTTTATTATCAGACATAGTTCTTAACATTACAACAGCCCGGTTAATTCCATAGCGGACAGTTGCTGCCAGGTCAGTTACCTGAACCTGAAGGCTGTTATCATTGCTGGAATAGGATTCATCCCCGTCCCATGAATAGTAAAGATAATCTGCATCAACATTAAAGTTTACAGCACCACGACCATTTTTCAGATATGGATCAAGATCAATTACCTGGAAGTTGTGAACATCCATTGCATATGAATCAAAACGAATTGCATCAGCATCAGTTCTTGAGAAGGAAGGTGTTGAACTAAGAACAGGTTTATCTTCACTTGTAATACGGAAAGCAGAATCTTCACTTACGTTCATATATTCAAAAAGAAGTTTGTGAGGGAACTGGGCTTCCATAATTTTGCTGCCGTAATCCAGATAATTTATGAAACCACGATAATGTCTTCCTGTAATAGTAAAGCTGATTTTTTCCGGCAGGTTATCCCCATAAACACTTTTCAGTCTGGTTGAAACATCAACATGAAGGATTTCTTCCGGCTTTGCATTTAAATACTGAATGCGCAGTCTGTTGTCATAGCAGTAATACTGATTTTTGTTAATCTTTTTTCCATTAACAGTTACCGCATCAAGAACAGTTGATTCATCAATATCTTCCGTAAAGTAGAAGTATACGGAATATCCGTAGCCCTGGTTGGAATATTCTTCAGAACTGCGAAGAGAAAATCTTTTTCCAATATAAAAATTCTTTCTGTTAGTTTTTTCTTTTGCAAGGTCAGAAACTTCCATTGAGAATGAAGAATCTTCACCTAACTCATCAAGAATCTGGACATAGAAAGCCCGGGATTTTATTACCCCATTCTGGTCAGTATTTGTATAACGGCTGTCTTTATCCATTTTAACTTTAAGGGATTTTAACTCACCGCCCTGCTTAACAGTAAAGTTTTTGCTTACATAATCTTCATCAAGATAGTAGTTAAACTTAATCCAGAAATTATTAACCTTTCTTGGAGAAATAGTTGAACCTGTATATTCAAAATCATGGCTGCCTGACTTTACGCCGAAGTAAACACTGTCAATTCTGATGGCGGCAGTTTTTGTTACAAATACCCTTTCACCAGTAATAGTCTGGCCGTCAATATCCTTAAGATTTTCATTTACCGTAATTGTGTACTCAACGGCAGGATTCAGTGTAGACTTTGACAGGAAAGAAACAGTCTTTGTACCAAGATAAGAGTAACTTCCTTCAATCTCCGGAGTAATTGTAAAGATTTTCCGGCATTCTTTATCTATTTCAGCCTGATCCGGATCACTCTGGAGAGGCTTTACAGGATTAGAGAATTCAACGTAAAACTGAGGATTGGAAAGTTCACCGGGAACGCTTTCACTTGGATACCAGTCGCTTACATAGAAAGGTTTAAGTTCCTTTTTACTTTCTTTTTTATTTGAAGAAAAGATTGATGTTTTTTCAGAAGAATCTTTTTTTCCTCCAGACTCTTTTTTTGAAGAATCTTCACTCTTTTTTGCTGAAGGATTTTCCAGAGTGGAGTCGTTATTCTTTTCTGCCTGCTTCTGGGCTTTTAAAAAATCCAGATATTCAGACAGAGACATTCTTTTAGTCTGATACTTAATTCTGTACTTGCTTAAATCCTGGAGAGGAGGAATAGCACTGGTGGTAACATCATCAGCAGGAGCAAAGTTATTAAGGTTTACCTTACCAGGAGGAAGTGCTTCTTCAGGAAATTCCGGTCTGTAATCAAGAGTAAAAAAATCTTCAGGAGAAATAAATGAATAATCCTGATAAACCTGATTTTTTTTCGGTGAAGAAGCGGTTGCACCTGCATTGTAATCAGCACGATGCACATTCTTTAAGAAAGCAGGTCCGTCGGCCTTACATGTTGTAAGGATAAGAGTTACTGCAATCAAACCAAAAAGCCCTGAAATGAATCTACCAGTTTTTTTCATATAGACCTCTTTTTTTTTGGGTTAAATCCATACTATAAAAGTAGCATTTATAATAAATTTTATAAATACCCTGTTATAATATGCCTGTATTTTTTGATTTCCTGGAGATTTTAACCTATAGCCTGTTACTTGTCAAATTTTCAAATTTTGTCATTTTACGGAATAAATCCCTGTCATTCCGCCTTTACTTCATTAACCAGCTCTCTGCCTTCTACAAAGGCCTTAATGTTACCCAGGGAAACTTCAGCAATGTTAGAAAGAGCCGTTGTTGTAAGAAAGGCCTGATGTCCTGTTACAAGCACGTTAGGGAATGTAAGCAGGCGGGCAAGAACATCATCAGTGAGAACTTCAGTAGAAAAATCCTTAAAGAAATAGGTTCCTTCTTCTTCATATACATCAAGGGCTGCTCCACCAATTTCCTTATGTTTAAGGGCGTGAACAAGAGCCTTTGTGTCAATCAGGGCACCTCGTCCTGTATTAATGATTACAGCATCACTTTTCATTGTCTTAATTGAATCATGGTTAATTACGTGACGGGTTTCTTCTGTAAGGGGACAATGAAGGCTTATAACGTCACTTTCCCTGAAAAGCTTTTCCCTGTCTACATAGGTAAAACCTTTTGAAGCAGCCCAGTCCTGAGCAGGGAATGGATCTGACACCAGGATTTTCATACCGAAACCGGAAAGAATTTCTGCCATAATCCGTCCGATTTTTCCGGTTCCAAGAATGCCTGCAGTTAAACCGTACAGGTCCCGGCCAGTTAACCCTTCAATGTTAAAGTTTGTAGTTTTTGTCCTGAGATAAGCCTGAGGAATATGACGGGTTAATGACAAAAGAAGTGCAACCCCATGTTCTGCTACTGCATGTGGAGAATAGGCCGGAACCCTCATCACCTTAATTCCAGCTTGTGAAGCTGCTTCCAGGTCAACATTATTAAAACCAGCACAACGGAGGATTATCATTTTGACTCCATTTTTTTTAAGGCTATCAATCACCTGAGCGTTAACAATATCGTTTACAAAGACACAGACACCGTCAAAGCCGCTGGAAGTAAGAGCAGTTTTTTCATTCAGCTTAAAATCAAAAAAATCAATTTCAAATCCGAAACTTTCATTTTCTTTTGTGAATGCTTCCCTGTCATAGGAATGAGTATCATAAAAAGCAATTTTTGTCATAATTTCGCCCCTTCAAACTGAAATAATAATCTTTTAGTTTAAAGATAAAGGCCTTTTCCTTTAAAAGCAAATTTTTTGACAGCGTTTTCTTTTATTTAATCCCGGCTCATTTATATTTCCAGTTCCAGGCAGAAAGATCCAGGCAGCTTTCAATCTTTTCTTCCACTTCGTCATTAAGATTGCAGAATAAGTCCAGACCTGTTTTTTCTTCTATATAATTAATTGTACAGGCATTCTTTTTAATTTCTGCAAGACCCGCTTCCCCCATGTTTTCACCGTGATGCAAATAAAAGCCCAGGGCTTTATAAGTACAGCCCCCATTCTGATCAGGAATTTCGCTTAAAAATGCCATAAAGTAATAATCAGGAAGGGCAATTCCTCCGTAAAGAAAATCTTCCTGATTGAAGCAGAGACCATTTTCATCAGACTTAAGGTAATACATTTTCCCCTTATTTGACTGACCTTCACTGCTGCAATAGTTTTTTTTCAAATGATTCAAATCGCCGCCCTTTACCACATACACTTTATTTGCCCCGGCAGCAATTTCTCCTTCGCAGAGATTTCTTCCCTTAATTTCAAAACTGTTCCAGTAATGCTGATTAAAGGAAGGAAGTTGAGGTGACATATTTGTTAAATAAAAAGTCTGATTGTTTGCTTCCTGATCAAAAAAGCGGTCCGCACTTGCAACCAGATGGCCCTTGTCTGCTCCGTTAAAAGAATGGTCTTTATAAACCGGTCCCCCTAAAATCTGAGGAAGAGCAGGATCTTCCTGAAAACCATAGCCCTTGTTCAAAGGAAGCTTATCACTTCTGGTAACGGAATCATTCCACTGAATTGTATCCCGGTCAAAGGTAAAAGCAACCCAGCGGGAATGTTTTAAAAGCCGGTCCCATTCCAGGGAATAATTTACTATTTTTTTTCCATTAAAATTTACGGTGTGAACAATCAAGTCCATTTTATTCTGCACAAGAGGAAGTTCAAGGCCTGAATCAGAATCAGGGACTGTTTGAGCATTCAGATAACTGAAAACTGCACCTTCAACCTCTTCAATAATTTTTTCCCTGGATTTTTCACTACAGGATATAAATAGTGAAAACATTAAAAGTGTATAAACTGAAAACAATATAAGCTTTTTATTCATAATTTTCCTCAAACAAATTTGAAACTTTATTTTACAGAAAAGTATTTTGTTTTACAAACAAGTTATGTATAATCCACATGCCGGGAGAGTTCTGGGGAGATTTTTTTAGGAGATTTATTCATGAAGAAAGCAGTAAAAATTCCTTTAATTATTTTGGGTGTTCTGTCAGGACTTTTCATTCTTATTGTGCTGGCTTTGAATGTGGGCAGATTCATTGCCTTCAGAGATTACTACGAAATCCGCACAAGAGAAGCCCCTAATCCGGGACTGAATGACGGTTTTGTTCCCCAGGGAATAACTTATAATGAAGACAAAAATTATTTTGTAACAGTGGGCTATACTGTAAAAGGCACAGGCTCAAGACTTTACAAAATCAGTGACAAAAAAAACATTCAGCAATTCGACCTTGTAAAGGATGGAAAAGAATGGAACGGACATACAGGCGGCCTTCAGTATTTAAACGGAGCCTTTTATCTTGCAAATGAAAGTGACGGCGTTTACAGAATCAATGAGGCTGCTCTTGAAAACTCTGAATCAAATCAAATTGAAATAGGTGAAAAGATTTCAGTGAACAATCACTCTTCCTTTATTTTTTCTGACAACAAGTATCTTTATGTTGGTGAATTCAATGACAGCAAAAATTACATTTCCGAAAATGAAATCACCTGGGAAGGAAAAACACAAAATGCAATTGTAACTAAATATGATGAAAGTTTTGAAAAACCTCTTGCCGTTTATTCAATTCCAAATCAGATTCAGGGATTTGCAATTACAGATAGTGGAAAATTTGTTTTATCAAGAAGCTGGTCCGTTAAACCTTCAGACTTTTTCATTTTTGATTCAGCAATTGAAACAGGGGAACTTTACGATGGAGCACCACTTTATATTCTTCACAGGGATAATGTTTCTAAAGATATAAAGGGGCTGCCTTTCAGTGAAGACCTGGACTACTTTAATGGAAAGGTTTACACAATGGATGAAGCCGCCTGCGATGCATACATGCTGGGCAAATTCTATTTTGATTACAGCATTTTCAGTTTGAAGATTGACTGATAATTTAAATAGCCCGAATGTCGAGTTTTGAAAATCAACGAATTTATCAAAAAAAACAGCTCCCAGTCATGAAAACAACTTATCAAAACTCGACATTCGGGCTAAATAAAAATCTTCAGGATTAATTATATCTTGTATCTTCAATACGCTTTGTCTTTTTTTCACTGCGAGGCAGTTCTCCAATACCTACAACTTTTACAAGAGGTGTGAGATTGTATTTCTGCTTAAACTCATAGGCAATTGTGATTGCAACTTCGCTTCTGTCTACACCACCTTCAACTTCTACAGTAATAGTAATCTGATCTTTACCATCTACATGTTCAATCAGAGCCCTGTATTCAGATGAAGTACCTGGAACAGTTTTAATTACATCTTCAATTGTACTTGGGAAGATAATATTTCCCTTAACCTTTACCATGTCATCGCTTCGTCCAAGGATTTGTGTAATCCGTGGATAACTTCTTCCACATTTACATTTGCCAGGAACAAAAGCAGCAAGATCATGAGTTCTGAAACGGAATAAAGGAGCTCCCTCTTTTACAAGTGTAGTTAAAGTGATTTCACCAACCTGACCTTCCTCTACAGGCTTGCCTGTTACAGGATCCAGAATTTCAATGTAAACGTAATCATCAAAAATATGAATTCCTTCAGTCTGTTCAGTACAGTTGATTCCAATACCAGGGCCGTAGCATTCAGTTAAACCGTAAATATCATAAAGTTCAATCCCGAAAATTTTCTGAATACGTTCACGCATTTTTTCGCCCCAGCGTTCAGAACCAATAATACCCTTTTTAAGCTTAATATTATTTCCAATCTTACGGGCTTCCACCTGTTCTGCAAGAAGAAGTGCATAAGATGAAGTTGCACAAATTACTGTTGAACCAAGATCCTGCATCATCTGAAGCTGCTTTTCAGTATTGCCTGGTCCCATTGGAATTGCCATTGCACCCAGTTTTTCACAGCCTGCCTGAAAACCAATTCCTGCAGTCCAGAGTCCATAGCCCGGGGTAATCTGAATGCGGTCTTTTTTAGTAATACCTGCAAGTTCATAACAGCGGGCAAACATTACAGCCCAGTCATCAACATCTTTTTGTGTATATGGAATAATAACCGGAGCACCAGTTGTACCACTTGAAGAATGGATTCTTACAATCTCTTCATCAGGTACAGCTGCAAGGCCCAAAGGATATGCATCCCTGAGATCCTGCTTGGAACAGAAAGGAACAAGATTTTCAAAATCTTCCTGTGTCTTAATATCTTCCGGATTTATATTTTTAAAACGTTCTGTGTAATAAGGATTTCCACAAGCCTTTACTCTTTTTATCTGATTACGAATTTGTTCAAGTTGTTTTTCTGTAAGCTTCATAATAAATTCCTGTATTTATATATTGTTTCTATTAATAGTAATACTATAAATACAGGATGTCAAATTCTTTTTGTTACTTTTTATAGAAATATTAAACTTCCGGATCAATTACTGAATGTAATCAATTGCCTTAACATTCATTTCATAAAATTGAGGTTTCACTAACAGTTTCAAGGCATCCTTAAGCTCATCTTTTGAAACCAATCCAGTTTTACTTGCAGCTCCAAGAAGAACCATATTTACAGCCTTCTGGCTTCCCAGTTTTTCACAAGCTTCTTCAGTATTTACATCAATTACACTTGTATTATTTTTCAGGTAATCGATCATTTCATCTTCCCTGAAAACTTTACCGCTTAAACTTGCAGAAGAAGGCTGAACTACTTTTCTGTTTACGATTATCATTCCGTCTTTTTTTAAATAATCAAGATTTCTCACAGCTTCCGTTGCTTCAAAAGCGATTATTAAATCGGCCTGACCTTTTGGAATGAGAGGAGAATACAAATTATTCCCAATGCGTACATGACTTACAACCGAACCGCCTCTCTGAGCCATACCGATTGTTTCTGCAGACAGAACTCTTTTTCCGCTGTTCACTGCAGCCTGAGAAAGAACTTTTGCAGCAAGAACAGTTCCCTGTCCCCCCACTCCACAAATCAAAATATTTTTATTCATTCTTTCCTCCAATAGCTTTTACAGGACAAAGACCAGAACACAAGCCGCAGCCCGTACAAAGAGAAGAATCAATTTCAACAAAATTTTTTCCCTTTTCATTTACTTTCAGTGAAAGACTTAAAGCCGGGCAGCCCAGTTCATTAATGCATTTTTTACAGCCTATGCATTTGCTTTCATCCACAGTTTTTGGTGAAGGAAATTTGTATCCCAGTTTTCCTGCAACAGCAATACATGGAGATTTAAAAATAATTGCGCTTACCCCAGGTGCAGCCGATGCAGTTTTTACTGCAGAAACAGCTATTTCCTGGTCAAAAGGATCCACTTCCAGAACAGGAGTTACACCCACAGCTTCCAGTGTTTTTTTAATGCTGATTTTATCTACAACCTGTCCCATCATTGTAATGCCAGTTCCAGGATGAGGCTGATGTCCTGTCATTGCAGTGGTAGAATTATCAAGAATACAAATTGTCTGCTTAGCCTGATTGTAAACACCGTTAACCACACCAGTAATTCCTGAAGCAAAGAAAGTTGAATCCCCGATAAAAGAAAAACAATACCGGTCCTGTTCATTGTGATAAAAACCCTGAGCCATTGTTATGTCTGCTCCCATACAGAGACAGGTATCAGTCATATCCAGCGGCTGTGCATTTCCCAGAGTGTAGCAGCCAATATCCCCGCAGAAAACTGTCTTTTGACCTTTCATTGCCTGCTTAACTGCATAAAAGGAAGCCCGATGAGGACAGCCTGCACACAAAACAGGAGGCCTTACCGGCAGTTCAGGTTTATTTTTTTCATCAGCTTTTTCCTGAGGATTTTCATCTTCAATCCCATAGATTTTTTTTAAGCAAGTTACAATTGCTTCAACAGAAAGCTCACCTGCTTCTGCAACACTTCCGTCAAGTTTTCCTTTTACTGTGGAAGAAATATTTTCCCGGCCTGTAAGGAAAATTAAATTCTCTTCAATTACAGGATCAAGTTCTTCAAAAACAGTAACCTTTTTATTTGCCTTTAGAAAATCAACTGCAAGGGAAGCAGGGAAAGGATATGGAGTTCCAATTTTCATCACAGCTGCATTTTTAACATTAAGAATTGAAAGCGCTTCCATGAGATAATTATAGGAAACCCCGCCGGCTGCAAATGCCATTGAAGAACCTTCTGTATATTTTTCCTGAGAGCATTCTGATTTTATGATTTTGTTAAATGGACTTTTTGAAAATTCCTGGGGAAGAATATTTTCATTCCGGTCAAAAATTCTCTTATGATTCAAATATGAAGACTTTGGAAAAATTACCCAGCGCTTTGAATCTTTTACAAACTCACCTTTGTTTTCAGCAGTCTTTAACTCGGGAAATTCCATACTTTCGTAAGCATGATCTACTCTGGTAGTAGGCCTGAGCAGAACCGGAGTATTATATTTTTCAGAAACTTCAAAAGCCTGCTGAATCATTTCATAGGCTTCCAGTGGAGTTGAAGGATCAAAACATGGAAGCTTTGAAAAAGAAGCAAACTTTCTTGTATCCTGTTCGGTCTGACTTGAAATAGGACCCGGATCATCAGCAGAAACAATTACCATTCCACCTTTAATTCCAACATAAGAAAGACACATTACAGGGTCACTGGCAACATTCAGTCCCACCTGCTTCATTGTAACAAGGGTACGGCTGCCTGCATAACTGGCACCTGCTGCAACTTCTACTGCCGCTTTTTCATTTACGGACCATTCAACATAAGTGCCAGTCTTATCTTTATACTTTGCAATAAATTCTATAATTTCACTGGAAGGAGTTCCAGGATATCCTGCCACCAGATTAACACCAGCTTTTAACGCACCAAGAGCAATCGCCTGGTTTCCCATTATCATTTGTCTAACCATGGTGAGCATTATATCATAAAGGTTTTGTTTTGACTCTATTTTAAATATTTTTTTTGATATTATTTATAGAAACAATTTACCAGCTTGCAATCATTTCTTTAAGTTCATCAAGTTTCTTCATTACAAGAGCCTGCTTAGATGAATCATAATTTTCTGCAAGAGGCTGAAATTCTTTCAGAAAAGGAAGCAGTGATTTCAACTTATCCACTGGAACCTTTAAAGGAGAATACTTCAGCACTACTGAACCGGTATTGTAATCCGTTTCCACTTCCTTAATACCAGAAATTCCTTTAAGGATATCTTTTGCTTTTTCCGTTACCAGACTGTCCTTAAAAATTTCACCCTTCAGCTTAAGTTTGCCTGGAAAAAATCCTGTGACCATATTCATATTCTTCTTTCTCCTAATATTCTATGAAAATATTTGTATATTGTTTCTGCTGGATTAAAAGACCGTTTCTAAAAATAAAAGTATATTTCTCAGGCTCTTTTCCATCTTCACTTTCTTCATCTTCTTCAACAGGAATTACGAATTTTACATATTCATCATTTTCTGAAGCTTTGTATATTGTACTGTTTTCCGGAAGATTGTCTGGAATATAAAAATTCAAGCGGACAGAATCTTCTCCATACAACATTGAATTAAATGCGTACACATAAATATTTTCAGCAATACTTTTGTTGTAAATCCAGTTTGGAAAGTTATCCAGAGGAACATCTTTGTATTTTAATATTGTAGAATTTTCTTTCTGATAAATATTTACTTTTGCAGGAGGATTTTTAAAATTACTGGTATAACTGCTGCCTGCCCACAGGTTATTTGCAGCATCACGGCTGATTTCAACCCAATCATATTCATCCATACAGTCAGGCATAGAATTAACTTTCACTCCCGACTTATTGTTTTTTTCCGCCATCTGCTGCCAGTATCCCGGTTCTAAAAACTGGCAGGAAGTAAATATCAGTGCAGCTGCAGTTAATAAAGTTAATAATAATCTTTTCATAAACATCTCCATTTTTAATTAGTATTTTATATAAAAGAATTCATAGCTGCTAAAATTTGAACTATAATGTTTCTTGACTACAGACCAGCCTCTTTCATAAATATCAATTACATAGTCTGATACATATTCTGAACCATCTGAGACAGGAGGCCTTTCAATTTTTACAAGATTATTGTTGCCTTTTTCTTTGTAAAAAAGAACGTTGCTCTTTTCATTTTCAGGATTAACTGTAAGTTTTCCAACTGTAGATAAGGCAATTTCAGCTTGAACATTATCATAGGAATCACCGTTAATTAAACAAGGCCACCACTTCTGAGGAGAAGTTCCCATCCACTTTTGCCATATTGTAACAGGACCTTTTCGCACTGTATGAGTGTCATAACTGCTCCAGATTTCTACAGCTTCATCCCGGGTGATTTCTTCCCATTCCACATCTTCATAAGTGTCAGGCCATTCATCCTGGAAAGCACAGGCTGAAAATAAACATGTAAGGATAATAAGAATTGTCAGGAATATTTTATTCTTCATTTTTAACTCCTCCTTTTTTTTATAACATATAATACATATTTTGTTTTTTTCAAGAGGAATATTTTTTTTAAACAGATGACCAAATACTTAAAATAATATATAGTTAGCCTAACCTAACGTACAATTTTTTTTTTATATTATTAATATATTTATTTACGGAGCTTCACTATGGATTTAGCTGAAATCGATGAAAACGGCAAGCCTCTCCTTTATTTTGGAGATGCTCCTGTTGAGAAACTGGAACTGGTAAAAGGACAGCCTAACGTTTATTTCCTGCAATTAACAATTACTCTGGAACGTCAAACTCAAGTCAGTCCAAAAGCAGGCCAGTTTTATCTGCTTAAAAGTAAAAAGTCTAATGTAAATTATAATCGTCCAATTTCCGTCTATCACTCAGAAGACAGAATTAATGCAGAAGGTAAAAAAGAAGTTACCGTTCAGTTTATGATTCTTGAAAAAGGTGAAGGCACAAAAGAACTTTGTCATATGAACAAAGGCGAACTGATTACAGTTATCGGGCCGCTGGGAAATATCTGGCCAGAAGCAGACAAGTCTTTAATAGATGAAGGTTTATCTTCAGGCAGGCCGAAAATTGCCATTGTAGGCGGAGGAATTGGGGTTGCTCCAGTTGCAAACTTTGCTTCAACTTTGCCGGAAGGTTCTTATGATTTTTACGCTTCTTTCAAATCCGGAAGTTATGGACTGGAAAATGTAAAAGCTAAAAATCTTTTGATTACAACTGATGACGGTTCTCAGGGAATTCACGGAATGCTGCCTCAGGCCTTCTCCAAAGAAGCAGTTCAGAATGCGGGCTACAAGGTAATCTATGCCTGCGGACCAACTCCTGCCCTTGCCTATGTAAAAGGTCTTGCAGAAGAACTGGGAATACAGTCATGGATTTCAATGGAACACAGAATGCTCTGCGGATTAGGAGCATGTCTTGGCTGTACAATCGATACTAAAGACGGATTAAAACGCTGCTGCAAGGACGGTCCGGTTTTTGACGGAAAGATTCTTCAGTTCCCGAAACCTGCACCAAGAAGACAGCCTCTTTCTAAAGAAGTTGAGCCTGATCTTTCTGTAGACATTGCAGGAGTTCATTTTAAAAATCCGGTTATTGCATCTGCCGGAACTTTTGCATTCGGACAAAATTTCCGTGGAGTAAGTGACGTAAAAGCCTGGGGTGGAATTGCCTCAAAAGGAGTTACTTACGAGCCGCGCATTGGTAATAAGGGAGAACGCTCTCTGGCAGTTGCCGGAGGAAATATGAATTCCATTGGTTTACAAAATCCGGGAGTACATACTTTTGTAAAGGAACTTCTTCCTGGAATGCTGGGTCTGGGTCCTGTTGTAATTGCCAACCTGGCCGGAAGCGATATTGAATCTTACGTGGAAGGGGCAAAAATCCTGGATAAAACTGACTGTGACATGATTGAACTTAACATCAGTTGTCCAAATGTAAAAGCAGCTGGTCTTGCCTGGGGACTTAGTGCAGAAACAGCCTACTACTGTGTATCTTCTGTGCGGGTTGTTACTAAAAAACCTCTTATGGTAAAGCTTAGTCCTAATGCGCCTGACAACAGACCAATTGCTCTTGCATGTATCAAAGCTGGTGCCGATGCAATTTCCCTCATCAACATGGTTCATGGAGTTGCAATTGACATTGATCAGGGAAAACCGTTTTTCAATAATGTTCACGCCGGCTATTCAGGTCCAGGCCTTAAACCTCTTGCCCTGAGAATTGCCTACGATGTAATTGAAGAAATCAACAAACTTCCTGAAGAACAAAGGGTTCCTGTTGTAGGAATTGGTGGAATCTGTAACTGGAAGGATGCAGTAGAATTTATTATGGCAGGTTGTGCTGCAGTAGAAATCGGTCAGGCAAAATTTACTAATCCGGATGTTGCAATTGATGTTGTTGAAGGAATGAAAAAATTCATGAAGGAAAGAGGCTACAAAAATCTTTCTGAAATGAGAGGCATTGCCCAGATGAAGAGACCAAATCCTGCTCATACTGACGAAAAAGGTCATTATCAGGATTTAAAAGATATGATTCTTAAAGACAAGGCAATCATAAAAAAGCCAGAAAACTAATTTATAATTTTGATAAAATAAACTTTTCAGAGAAAAATCCAGATGGTATAATTTATAAGTTTTAATTATAAAAACGGAGGACGCTATGACTAATACACAAGTTATTGAAGCATTAAAACAAATTAAAACCTATACTGCTGCTTCACTGCTGGATGAAATTGATTATGCAATCAATGTTCTGGAAAAACTTGAAAAGGAAGGAGTAAAAGACCCTCTTAACACAGACTTTACTGAACTTTTAAAAAAGTAATTTAGGAAAAATTTAGTTTTTTTAAGGAAGGAAAATTACAAAATGCATATGGTTGGTACATTCTGGTCTCTGGTGCCTGCAATCGTTGCGATTGTTCTGGCTCTCTGTACAAAGGAAGTTTACTCTTCCCTCTTTTTTGGTATTTTAATTGGTGGTGCTTTCTGGGCAATAGATGCTTCTGCTGGTTTCAGCGGATTTCTGGATCACGTTTTCAGTGAAGGACTGGTGTCTTCAATTGCCAGTCCTTCTAATATTGGTATTCTGGTCTTCCTGATTCTCCTTGGAACAATGGTTGCCTTAATGAACAAAGCCGGAGGTTCAGCCGCTTTCGGAAACTGGGCAAAAAAGCATATTAAAACAAAGGTTGGTGCACAGTGCGCAACAATCGCTCTGGGAATTTTAATTTTCATTGATGATTATTTCAACTGTCTTACAGTAGGTTCTGTAATGAAACCTGTAACCGACAAATATGGAGTTTCAAAAGAAAAACTTGCATACCTTATTGATGCAACTGCAGCTCCTGTTTGTATCATTGCACCAATTTCTTCATGGGCAGCAGCAGTTGCAGGATTTGTTACTGAAGGTGAAAACGGAATCGGTCTTTTCTGCAAGGCAATTCCATTTAACTTTTATGCCCTGCTTACACTGGTTATGCTTTTCTCAATGGTATTCATGAAGTTTGAATATGGAACAATGAGCAAGTACGAAAAAGCTCTTTCAATTATGAATGAAAAAGCTGATCAGGTTTCAGAAGATGAAAATGCAGGCAAGAAGGGAAAAGTTATTGATTTAATTTTCCCAGTAATCGTCCTGATTGTACTCAGCGTTCTTGGCATGATTTATTCCGGAGGCTTCTTTTCATCAGACTCAGAATCATACCACAGATTTGCAGATTCATTCTCAAATTCTGACGCTTCAGTAGGACTGGTTCTTGGTTCATTCGGAGCACTGATTATTACAATTGCCTTCTACTTAATCCGCAGAGTACTTTCTTTCAAGGCATCAATGGCTTGTCTTGCAGATGGATTTAAGGCAATGGTTCCTGCCATTCTTATTCTCTGCCTTGCATGGACACTTAAGGGAATGACAGACAGTCTGGGCGCAAAGGAGTATGTAGCTGGAATTGTTGAAGGAACTGCCGGCGGCTTAAAGATGTTCCTGCCTGCAATTATTTTTGTAATCGGATGTTTACTTGCATTTGCAACTGGAACCTCATGGGGAACCTTCGGTATTCTGATTCCAATCTGTATTGCCGCTTTCCCTACAGGAGCAATCCGTATTGTTTCAATTTCAGCATGTATGGCAGGTGCAGTCTGCGGTGATCACTGTTCACCAATTTCAGATACAACCATCATGTCATCTGCAGGAGCTCAATGTAATCACGTTAACCACGTTTCTACACAGCTTCCATATGCAATCACTTGTGCAGTTGTTTCATTCTTCACATACATAGTTGCAGGTATTACACTGAATCTTGGACTTGTTCCTTCTGCAATCATTTCATGGATATTCGGCCTTCTTGCACTTTTTGCAGTACTCATTTTCTTTAAGAAGAGAAGCGCAAAAAAAGCAGACACTCAAAAGACTGAATAATTTTCAGTAAGAAAACTTTTATTAAACGGAACTTTCCCTGTGAAGGTTCCGTTTTTTTATTAAGGATTTATTACAGCCCCTCAAAAGAACCAGGGCAAAACTTTTATGCAGCATTTCCAGTAGCCTGTAAAACATAATAAAGCAAAAGAAGCTGGGATAAAAAAAATGCCAGCCCAATCTTTTGCAAAAATAAGAGCCACTGTTAAAATCATTATGGATATGAATATGCTTAACAAAGGGTACAGTGGCTTTCTTACCTGAAATGATTCCTTCATCAATGCAATGGCAAGGAAAAATGAAAATTGAAAAGCGGTTACAAGCTGGGCCAGGCCAAAAATATAAATGTGGGAAACAACTGCCATAACTGCAGCAGTACACAAAGCTACAGCAGAAATAATTGCAAGAAAAACAATATCTTTAACTTTAAATTTTTCAAATATTTTATTAGTCATAAAAACCTCTTTTAGAGTTAGCCACTGTTAACAGAAAAGAACTTTTATGTCTAATTGTTTTATGATATATTTAAAAAAAATTTATTAAAAGGAAAAGTCTATGACAGAAGAAAAAAGTAATAATGAAATAAACAGTGAAAAAATGCAAAATATTGCTTTTAGCAAAAGGGACAAAAAAAATTCAGGTCTATATATTGCAGGAATTATTATTACTTCCCTGTTGATTATCAGTCTTATTGTTTTAAATTTTATATTTTCTGAAAAAAGATTTCAGATAACAAGTTCAATAATTATATGTCTTTGTCTCTTAATTATACTTGTACTCAGTAAATCATTTGATAATTTTTCAATAGGTAAAATTATTTCGATTTCAAGGGAAGCAAAGAAAAATGAAGAAAAGGTCTGCAAACTTGAGAAGGAAAAGGAGTCTTTACTTTTACAGCTTAACACTTCTGTATTTCAAAACCTGCAGCTGGCAAACCTTTCTTTTCAACATCAAAATAACAGCAACATATTTAATATCGGTGACTTGTATAATGTAAAAAAAGATAGTCCAGATACAGAAGCGGAAAACAATCCAGAAGACTCTGTAACTAAACAGGAAAAGAAAAATTTTTTCAAAGAAAGAGAACTGGACCGAAAAAAAATTATTTCTTGTATTCTTAAAAAGAAATTCAAAAATGAAGATATTACTGAGGGGGTAAGTATTGTTCGAAGTCTTCCTCTCACAGATGCAATTAGTATAAAACCTGTACACTTTGATGCGTATTTTATAGATAACAATAACAGCGAAAAATTTGTAACTATAATAAATTGTTTTCTGACTTCCTCACCAATCAGCTATCATGACAAAGTTTATATTCAATTGAATAGAATTATTAATTACAATCTTTCAAGAAATTCAAATGCAAAACTGCATCTTTTACTTGCTATTGAAGAAGGAAGAAATATTAATGATGACAATTTACAAACTTACCTGACTCCAGCACAAAACAGTAACCTGCTTACAATTGAACATATTTATCTTACAAAAGAAGATATTGAAAAATGCACGATAAATAAAAAAATCAATCAAACGATTAAAAGCAAATAATAAAAAAATTCCCGGAAACCTTTTGTTAAGCAGATAACCGGGACTTTTATTTGAAACAGATTTGTAATTTTTTACAGCTTAATTAAAAAGCCTACCCTGGCGCCAAGATAGTGAACCATTTCAGTCTGTTCAGTACAAAGTGTATAAACAGGTGCTGCTTCAAATTCCAGCTTACCTCCAAGGAATGAAGGATTGAATCTTATTCCCGCTGCAACTTGAATCATCTGATCCACATACATTGCCGCAAGTTCATTTTCATACTTTGGATTTGTAGTTGGAAAATTTATAACCGCACCGTATGAAACTTCCGGAACCAGATAAAAGGCAGTCTGTCCTAGATGAATCTTTGCAAATATTCCAGCTGCTCCTTTTATATTCCACATAAAAGAAAGAAGTTCAGAACTTACAGGATTCACGTTACCGCTTACATGTCCGCTGATTCCTAAAGCAAATCCATCGTTTGAAAGGAAAGGCAGAATGTATTCTACAACTGCGCCTCCACCAAAACTTGCATTAACATAATCTGCAAGAGGTCCCATTGCAGGCTGATATTCTACAAATGCACCCAGGCTCAGTCCGCTTTCTCCAGAAGAATTATCTGAAGTTTCTGCATAAAGCATGCCGGATACAGCAAGGGCTAAAAAAGATATTAGTAAAAATTTCTTCATGATATTCCCCACTTACTCTGCAGTATAAGAAGCAGAGTTTGAAATTGCCTGGTAACTTGCAACCTGGCTGCCATACTGTGTCTGATATGGAGTAAATTCTACAATGTAGCCCTTTACATCCTGGTACTGATAACTGTAATCATTCCATTCACCATTTGTAAGGAAGTGTACACACTGCTCTGAATAATAGGTTCCATTCTGATTCAAGGAATCATTTGGCTCTCCGCTATTCCAGTTGGTATATCCAATAAGTTCTTCTACTGTACAGTTAGGAATTCTATTTACTACGCCGTAGCCAGCCTTACCTGCATTTATTGTTACAGTTGTGAAAATCTGACCTGCTTCAGGACCTGCCATCCATCTGAAGTTTGGTTCATAGGTTCTCTTTGTAGGTCCATTTCTGTCACTCATATAAGCAGTGTCTGCATCATAATTCATAGTATAAACGTAATTGTTACCAGTATAGTAACTAGAACTTGATGAAGTTGAATCCAGGCCAAGAGAGTCTTCAGCAGAAGAGAATCTTGCACCGCCGGTCCATGCATTTCCCAGACCCATCTGACTGTAGATGTAATTGTTTTCAACCTGAGAAGTAATATTAATCAGATAACCCTGGAGACCATTGAAATTAGTTCCCTTTGCTTCATCATAAGCAGCTTCCCAGTTGATTGCAGAACTCTTGCTTACACCCATATAGAAGCTTCCGTTAAAGTAAGAGAATTTTGTTCCCATGCTTTCAATCATTGTATATGGAACAGTTTCCAGGTTAATGCTGATATTGATTTCTTTACCTTCATCAGGAGTGAATTCAATCTGTGAAATAAATTCGTTTGCTGCATCTGCAGTGATTGAATCATTTGAAGAAAGAATATGCATGTAAATATACGGTGTATTTGTTGCAAGACTTGTTGAATAGCTTGTTGCAGAAGTCTGAGCAAGTACAGACAATCCAGATGCACCGTTAAGAGTTGTTGTTCCAAGAGAGAAGGTTCCGTTTGTTACAGAGATTGAGAATACTGAACATGAAATTGAAACAACTGAATCTCCAAGAGTAAATGATCCATCTTCAATTATAATTTCATTCTGAGATGGCATTGCAATTGGACTTGGATTTGCCAGGTGAATTACAGTCTTTGAAGAACCATTTTCTTCAATGTTCTTCATTGAAATCTTAGAGTTCTTATACAATCCATTTTCAGGAGTATCTTCAAAACACATAAACTTATTAAAGCTTGCATAAGAAGGATTATCTATATAGGCAACAATCTTTGTACCGTCTCTATCATAGTTATATTCAGTAAGAAGAATTACCTTATAGTCACCAGACATTTGTCCGTCAACAACTACACGCCTGTTGTAAATTGTAGAAAGATCAATACCCTTAACGTTGCTGTATCCGCTTGATGAATCATAATCATAACTTCCAATTACGGCTGTACCAGAAATGTAAAGGTAAGAACGGTTGCTCTTATCAGCCCCCAGACCTTCAATTGAAGCAATTCTTCCACCGGTCATTCTGAAAGTAAAGTCAGAGGCAATTTCTTTTCCCTGGTAGTTTGCAGCCTTAAGTGCATAACCAGAGAAGTCATAAGTTGATCCGTCCTGAGCATAGATAAGTTCATCCCCGTCAGAAGAGTCCACATTACCATCTGCATCAAAATCAGTATAAACAAGAGTTTTAGAATTGCTGCCTTCTTTAATCAGGAGGGAAATACCGTTTGCGTAAATGATTTTGTTTACTGTATCTACATAAACAGATTCCTTCCAGATTGGGTAAAGGGTAAGGTTTTCGTAATAAGAACCGGCCGCAATATATGCAATACCGCTTGTAGCATCAGAGCTTGTCTTCCATCCGTCAAGAACGTATCCTGTTTTTCTGTAATCAGTTGCTGTTGGAAGATCCACATCTTCTTCAACAGTATAAGTAGTTGGTTTAGTAGCAGGATTACTGATAAAGTAACTTGTGTCACTGTAGGTAATTGTATATACGATTGCTTCAGCCCCTGAAGAAGTAATTTCTGTTGTTGAAGTAACAGTAGCTGAATAACTGCCGTCGCTTTCTGTCAGAGTTAGGGAACCTGCCTTAACTGCAAAAGAACTGCCTTTCTTATAGCCAGGGAGAAGTGATGTAGAGAAGTTAAAGCTTTCACCAGAGAGAATTACATAACTTGTTTCTGAAATCATCTGTCCATTTAATGGAGATATTTCAGTTCCCTTGCCTGCATTAAGTTCAACTGAGTAATAATTCACCTCAGCAGTGCTGGCATTAACAAGCAATGTAACTCCAGTATCTTTACTTCCTTCATAAACAGCATATTCTGATTCATTGCGGGTTGCTACTGAAGCAGTAAAAACTCCGCTGCTGTTTTTATCTTCTGTCATTGTGTAAGAAACGGAAGGATTGCTGCTGCTTACTAATTTCAATGTCTTTTCAGATTCAGGCCAGAGTACACCGTCAACTTTCAGGTTAACAGTTACTCCATAGCGGAAGTAATCATTTTCTGTAAAGTCGATTGTTGAATATGATGTTAAGCCTCCCACAATGTAAAGGCTTTCGCTGCGGCTTGCAATTAATCCGCCTGCTGCATCATAGAAATAAAATACTGCATACTGACTGCTGCCAGAATCCAGGTCTGTAATTGAATACAGGGCACTTCTTGAAGAAGCTGCTGATGTTATTGAAAGAGACTGCTTTAAAGTCAAATCCTCTACACCCGCAACAGGATTTGTAGAATATCCTGCAGTAATCGAAGTGATTACACCGTCATCAGGAAGAGTAATTGTAATTTCTGCATTACCACTTGCACCTGTCAAAGGATACATCTTAAAGGAAACAGTTTTATTTCCTGTAGAAAAATCTGCAACTGCCTGTCCCTGGAGCACTGCAACTGAAGAAGCATATGCAGTTAAAGTAAACTGATAGTTTGCTGCTTCAAGTTCCACTAACTCTGAAAGGGAAGCATACGTTTTATTCGAAAAAATTGTCTTTGATGCTTTAGCAGAAGAAGTGCCGTAGCCTTCAATTCCATCAAGTGTATATGTATATGAAGCCCAGTTTATTTCTGAAGGAAGAGCTGTACGGGCACTTGTTCCAGAAATAGAAAATGATGCATAAACCTTATCTGAAGAAGTTACATCCTGATTAACCAGGTCAAGCTCACATCCCAGGAGGGCTGTTAAAGTAAATAATACTGCTGTTAATTTAAAAATCTTTTTCATAAAACCTCACCTCCTTATTCAATGTCTACTACTACGGTTCCTGTGTAACTTTCGCTACCGGCTGCTGCAATTACAAGAACCTCATACTTTCCACTTCCAGTTAAAGTGATTGATGATGAACTGCCTTGTGCAAACCTAGCTCCATTTACATACCAGGTGAAGGTCCAGCTTCGACTTGTATCAGGAACGCTTACAGATACAACTGATCCGCTTACATTCAAACTAATGTCTTCTGAACCGGAGAATGTTAAACCATCAATACTTTCGGCAGAACCCCACTGAGCCGTGAAAGTCAGGTTTTCCTTTCCGAATACAGATGGTACATCTGAATCCCAGCCCTTAAAGTTCCAGTCAGTCTTAACAGGATCAGAAGGCTTTGTTACTCCAAAGCCCCATCGTCCTGTAACTGTTACATTTGAAGTAGAGCCGTTAATTGTTCCACCGGCAAGATTAAAGGTATATGTATAATACTTTTTGCTGTAGGTCATTGTAAAAGTATCATCTGCCAGGAAAGTAGAAGGAATTTCTTTATCCCAGCCGCTAAGGTCATAGTAAGGACGACTGATATCATCAGTTGAAGGAATTAAATCTGCTGAAAGACTTGTTCCATATTTTCCGCTTACTGTTTTAACTGCTGACCAGGAATCTGCTTCACCATCATCAAAAGTCAGGGTAATTATATTGCGCTTATAGTAAACATTTATTACAAGAGCTTCACTTGAATTCACATCAGCAAGTTGATTTTCAACAGGAAGGGCTGTAAATCCTACAGTGTCTTCTGCAGACAAAAGCGGTGCATCAGTTGATTTTCCACTTTCAGCCTTGAGAGTTACAGACTTTGCAGAGTCCATCGTATAATTTGAATAATCTGCTGAATCTTCAGAGTTCAGGTTTTCAAAATAATAATTTACTGTGTAGCTTACAAAATCCCGGGAATACTTTGCTGTATAAACAGTATTCTCTGCAGGTACGGTCTGAGGGAAAGCAGGCTCCCATCCAACAAATGCATATTCATCTGTATTTGCAGGAAGAGGTTCACCAATATAGTTTTCACTGCTGCTTAAAGAACTTACAGGGAATGGGGTGCCGTATCTGAGAGTATACTCAATGATGTTATCAGTGGAAGCGTTTTCGCCGTAACGTTCATCAGATGACCATTTACCGTCAGCATTACCTTTTGGAGCAATCTGCAGGGTAACATAATTACGCTTGTAATTAATATTAATGACTGTTGAACCATCAATAGCAATCTCAGACTGTTCAAAAGGCAGGGCAGTAAAACCTTCTACTTCTTTTGCCTGAGCCTGAGTGAGACTGTCAGTGGGACCGTACAAGGTTTCCTTTACATAAAGATCTTCATAATCATAAAGACCTTCAGTTTCAATTGATTCAAAATTGTGATTTACAACGTATGCTGTACCGGCCTTCATGTTCTTAAAGTCATCAATCATTAAGGAACATCCGGCAAATACGAATACTATTGCAGACAAAAACAGGGGAAATTTCTTCATAATCCTTCTCCTGACACCTGCTTTTATATAACTCTCCATTCATATAAAGCAGTGTCAAATATTTTTAACTTTTTGTATTTTGATGAAAGTAGAACTCCCCAAAATTCCCTAATTCTACTAACCGGTTGAGAATATATTGTATATATGACTTTAAATCAAGTTTTTATCCAAAATCTCCAATTTTATAATAAAATTTTATACTATAAGCGGATTTAAAAATAGAAAGGAGATTCAAAAGCCGGATTTTTGACTTCTGAATCTCCCTTTTTTCACATCTTTCAGGCTGCCTGATTTCTTTTTCTAGAGTGAACTGTCAATTGAAAAGAGAATAAAGCGGGCCACAAAGAGGGCTGGAAACCTTTTACAAGCTTCTGCAAATGAAAGAAATGCATTGTGAAAAAACGAATGAAAATTGTGATTTGTGTTTTCCATTATTTTTACCTTGTATTTTTAAATTAATATTATTCTTCTATATTACTCTAATATCTCTAATTTATCAACAGGTAGATTTTCACAAAGATTCAGCAGATTTTACAGATACTTTTTCATCTCCTTGCCTTCAACTCCTGCATACAATTCAATAAATGATTTTGCAGGGGAACAGTTTATTTTCTGCAGCAGGACTTCTTCAATCTGGAAAAAGCCAACATCCGCAGACATTAAAACTTCAATTTTTACAGGCTTTTCGTCTCCTGCCAGAATTTTAACTTTCTCAATGGAATTGGCAGAATACTTGTGTATATCTCCAACCCCTGGAGTTTTATTAAGTTCTATAGGAATACGAGCCCTGCCCTTTGTCATGTCACAACCATCTGCAATAAGAATAAGGCCTGCTTCAATAGAATGAATTTTTCTGCTGCCCATGTGACCAAGAATTCCTTCCATTGCCAGAGAGCGGATTACGACCCTTCTTTTCAGATTTTCTTTTCCAGGCAATTCTTTTTCAAGAAGTTCATTAATCTTGGAATAAGCAAGTATTCCTGAATAGAGTTCATGATCCTGACGGCCAATTGTCATTCCAAAATCATGCATAAAGGAAGCCAGAATCACTGCAGTTACAGAATCTGCAAAAGTACCGGCCCCCTCTGTTTCCAGGGAAGTTTTTATCTGAGCCTGATATAAAATCTTCAGCATTTTAAGGGCATTACGGCAGACTGTCCTCATGTGAACCGGACCATGGTCATTAAAACCAAGGCGCACAATGGAAACATTATTTGCATAGTCCTGAATGCATTGAACTTCTTCATCCTCTACCAGATCCCGGGCAATTCTGAGAGGCAGATCATCTTTGTAGGAAATCAGCTCCATTAATTCTTTTGTAAGCTCCAGGAGTTTCTGGTCTACTGATTTTTCTTTTGGTGATTTCATATATAACCTTCGTTTTACAATTACTTTTCTAAGTTACTCTCCCCTTGAGATTCTTCCCTTAACATGTCATTTATGTCAAATCCATTTTTCAACAGGGCCGTTATTTTTTTGTTTTGAAGAACATCTTTAATATCTTTGGTCATAAAATCTCTTCCGTAAACATGCACTTCTCCAGCTTCCGAATAGACGATATTTCCGTAGAAATAAACATCTTCACCCCATTTTACTTCCTTCCTGAAATAATCATCAAACTGCTCCGGGAAATACAGATGAATTTTTATGCCGTCAAATTCAACAATCAGTTCAAGAGTTTCATCTTCTAAAAGATTCTGGTGAACGACCTTTTCTGCCTGACTGGTAAGCTCATGCTTAGGAAATGGGAAGGTGTTCATCTTTGCCTTGAAAGCAATTTCAGGAGCCGGAAAATACATAAACGTCTGGAAACCTGCAATTTCCTTCAAGGTCAAAGTCGATTCTGCAGTAACTGTAATTGAATCCTCACTGGAAGATAACTGCTTAAAGGTAAGAAACTTTGGAGTTGAATTCATAAAGGATTCAAGTCCGTAATACCAGTAACTTCCATAATATACAGGTTCGCTGCCTGAACAAATTAAAAGATGAGGGTCCAGTTCTTTTGTACGGATTGTAAGAAGTATGGCATCCCCTGCAATACCGATTTTTGTGCCACCTTTTACCCCAATAGATTTTTTTTCACTTGCTTTTTTGAATGAATCATCCGGAGTAAATCCTGAATACAGAAGCTGGAATTTTTTACAAACTTCCTGTCCATCAAGATAATATTTTTCTTCATATTCAAGAAGAAGTGTACCGTTTCTGAAGCCTTCAGGAATTTCCATCTTTGATTTTTCGATTTTTTTTGTATTGCTTTCAGAATATATTACATTTCCATCAACTAAAGCATTCAACTCCTGGCCCTTATTGCCTGTAATTCTTGCACAAGGAATTGGCTTAGACTGTGCAAAAACAGAGGTTATGGAAAGAGAACAAATTGTCACAAATAAGAAAAAAGTTTTTTTAATATTTTTCATATAATCTCCTTAAAAAAAATAATAACATGGATTTGTACATTATGTGAACTATTTGACACATTGGAGAAATTTTATCTTTCCAAGTTAAATTCAATTCAATTTATTAAATTTTCAGATAAAAAAATATAAATTTTTAAGTTTAAAAATTAAGTAAATTGTACTATACTAAAGTAAGGATGAGTTAATTATGCAAAAAAGTTCATTATCAAAATTTATTAAGAGTCTGCAATTTAAATTAATTGCAATTGTCGTTTTCGTTTTTATCCTGTCAAATGCAATCTTTGGAATGGTTTCTTCAAAGCTTTCTTCTACAGCAATTTCTGATACGGTAGAGAAACTCCTTGCTTCAGTTGTTGATTCTGTAGTTGGAAAAATTAAAGGCGAAACAGAAAAAGAATTCCGTATGCTAGAAGCAGTTGCAGAAGTGGATATTCTTAAAGATCCAGAGGCACCCCTTCTTGAAAAATGCCGCCAGCTGAGCAGGATTTCCAAGATCAGTGATGACTACGAAAATCTGGGATTCTATGATCTTAACGGAAATTCCTACACAATTGATGAAGTTCCAATTCAGCTTGATCGAAACTACATTGATGCTGCAAAGCGGGGCCAGAAATTTGTTACTGAACCTGCAATCAATCCTGTAACAAACATTCTTTTCCAGATTTATTCTGTACCGGTATTTGGAGCAGACGGAAAACCAGTGGGCTGTTTAACTGCAAACGTAATGGGAGAAGTTCTTTCTCAAAAAATAAAAGATTTTCAATTTGGAAAATCAGATTCCACGGTTCAGGTTATAAGTCGTTCTTCCGGCCATACAATCGCATCAAATAAATTTGAAAACGTTACTTCTTTTCAGAGTGTAAAAGATGAGAGCGTTCCTGAAATCAGACCTATATTAGACAGAGTTGTTGCTGCCGAAAATGGTACCGGAACTTTTGTAAATCCTGCAAACGGTTTGAAAATGATTGCTGCCTTTGATACTGTACCGGGAACAGATTGGTCAGTATTATGCTGCTGCGGATACGAAGACTTCTTTGACAATCTCCTTAAATTGCAGAAGACAATTTTGATTATGACATTCGTAATGGTTCTTTTTGCAATCATTGTAATCAGCATTGTACTTTCAATTGGGTTTAAGCCGCTTAACAATGTAAAGAATGCAATTAACGATGTTGCTTCCGGAGAAGCAGATTTAACAAAACGCATTGAAAACAAGGGTCAGGATGAAATCTCAGAAGTTGTTACAGGCTTTAACAACTTCATGGATAAGCTTCAAATTATTATCAAGGAAGTTAAAAAGTCAAAAGAAAATCTTGGAACTGCAGGTATGGATCTCCAGGCAAGTACTGAAGATACTTCCTCTTCCATTACACAGATTCTGGCAAACATTCAGTCCGTTCATACACAGATTACAAATCAGTCAAAATCTGTACACGAAACAGCAGGTGCTGTAAATGAAATTGCTTCAAACATTGAGTCTCTTGAAAAAATGATTGAAACACAGAGTTCAGGAGTTGCCCAGGCTTCAGCAGCCGTAGAAGAAATGATTGGAAACATTCATTCCGTAAAGGGCTCTATGGACAAGATGACTTCATCATTTGAAACCCTGGCAAACAATGCAAGAAGCGGTCTTGATGTTCAGCAGAATGTTCACGAAAAAATCGGTCACATCAGAAACTTAAGCGAATCCCTCCAGGAAGCAAACTCTGCCATTTCTACAATTGCAGAACAGACAAATCTTCTTGCCATGAATGCCGCAATTGAAGCAGCCCACGCAGGAGAAGCCGGAAAGGGATTCTCTGTTGTTGCTGATGAGATTCGCAAACTGTCAGAAACTTCCAGCGTACAGTCAAAGGAAATTGGTGAACAGCTTACAAATATTCAGGAATCAATCATTGATCTCGTTTCTTCAGCAGAAGAATCAAGCAAAGCATTCGATTCAGTTGCAACAAACATTAAAGATACTGATGAAATTGTAAAACAGATTCAGGGTGCAATGCAGGAACAGAATGAAGGCAGCAAGCAGATCAGCCAGGCCCTTCACCTTATGAATGACAGTACTGTTGAAGTTAAAACAGCCAGTCAGGAAATGGCAGAAGGAAACAAGGCTATTCTTAAGGAAGTTGAAAAACTTCAGGATGCAACAGTTCTTATGGAAGACAGCATGAAGGAAATGTCACAGGGAGCAAACAAAATTAATGAAACAGGTGAGTCCCTCAGATATATTTCCGGTCAGATGGATAATTCCATTAAGGACATCGGTCAGCAGATTGACCTCTTTAAGGTTTAATAAAGCGTAAATCTTTTTATAAAATAAAAGGCTGAACTTTTTAACTGAAGTGAACTGCACTTCAAAAAAAGTCAGCCTTTTTTTTAATTAGCCTGAATGTGGAGTTTTTAAAATCATTGTATTTATCAAAAAAAACGGCTCCCAGTCGTGAAACGTCTTGTCGAAAACGCAGGCTCGCCTGCTTCACGC
>JAEEGF011774226.1_pt1 | contig 32203 bp, 24 predicted proteins | sample 9134171 | NCBI WGS metagenome assembly JAEEGF01 (sample SAMN16246542, study PRJNA631951) | gut metagenome | biome: gut microbiome; feature: rumen; material: AP-attached | host: Bos | place: Iran: Karaj | collected 2018-10 | reverse complement strand
TCCTACTCGATACCCACTCTGTGTAATCACTTCGAATCCACTTCGCTACTTCTCAGTGATTACACGGTCGCCAAGTGAAAATCTCTGTGCAAGCACAGATTTTCGCTTGGCTCGTCGTGGATAACAAGAAAGGCGACTGCCTGCGCAGTCGCCTTCTTTCTCGTCGTACTTATTCTTCTTCCAACAATGACTTTTCATATGCTGCAAGAATAATATCCTGGATTTTTGAACGTGTATCAGAATTAATTGGATGAGCAATATCTCTGTATTCATCGTTAGCGCCTTTTCTGCTTGGCATTGCGATGAACAAGCCTTTCTCGCCTTCAACCACTTTAATGTCATGAACTACAAATTCATCATCAATTGTAATTGAAACAACAGCCTTCATCTTGCTCTCTTTTGTCATTTTACGTACACGTACGTCTGTTATTTCCATATGTGTCCTCCTTTTTATGTCTCACTCAGATAACCACACTAATACACTTTGTCCAACTAAGACAAATCGTATTATGAACGGTTATCACTAAATTGGATCCTAATTAAATTCCGTAACGGAAGTTTCGCTCCACGATTATCTCAGGTTTCTCTCCACCAACATATCTTGTGTTTGCCTTAATAGTATCGTGACTTTCAATAATACAATTCTCGATGTACACATTATCACCAATGTAAACGTCATTAAGAATAATAGAATTCTTGATAACTGTATTATTACCTACATATGCCTGTTTGAAGAGAATTGAATTCTCTATCGAACCGTTGATAATACAACCGCTTGATACAAGACTGTTCTTAACGTTTGATCCAGGGTTATATTTTGCCGGTGGCAAATCATCTACTTTTGAGTATACGTCAGGATATTCCTTGAAGAAATAATTTCTAACTTCAGGATTGAGGAAGTCCATATTTGCCTCGAAGTAATTCTCTACTGTCGAGATATGTTTCCAATAAGAATCCATAACGTATGCCACAATTTTCTTTTCTGTCTTCTGTCTCTGAAGAATGTCATTTACGAAGTCATAACGTTCTTCTTCTGCTGCCTTCTCAATAAGTGAAATAAGTAATCTTCTTCTGATTACATACACACCTGTCGAAATAAGTGTAGCATCACTCTTTGTTGGTTTCTCAACAAAGTCTGTAACGAATCCTCTGTCATCTGTCTTTATAACACCATATTCAGACTTATCCGAGTCTGAAGGAACTCTCTTACAAACGATTGTGATATCAGCCTGCTTGTTTACATGCTCTTCCAATACCTTATTATAATCAAGTTTGTAGATTCCATCCCCTGATGCGATAACTACATATGGTTCATGACTCTTCTTAAGGAAAGCAATGTTCTGTGCAATGGCATCTGCTGTACCTCTGTACCAGAAACCATTATCAGCAGTAATTGAAGGTGTAAATACGAATAAACCTCCCTGCTTTCTACCAAAGTCCCACCATTTTGATGAACTGAGGTGTTCATTAAGTGAAAGTGCGTTGTACTGTGTGAGTACTGCTACTTTCTGAATGTGTGAATTGCTCATGTTACTCAAGGCGAAATCAATAGCTCTGTAGCTTCCTGCGATAGGCATCGCTCCAACTGCTCGTTTATTTGAGAGCTGTTTCATCTTGCTATTGTTACCACCTGCTAAAATAATACCTATTGCTCTCATTAGATTTCACCTGCCTTAATAATATAGTCTCCTGATTCCAGCTTGCCGTCAGTATAATCAGATTCATCCGTCTTTCCGACAATTGCTGTATTCTTTCCAATAGTAACTCCATCCGGAATCACTGAATTTTCGCCGATTACGGCAAGATCACAATTGTAAATCTTTGTGCTCAGTTTGCTGTCTGCGTACTCTCCAACACCCACTCTACAATCCTCGCCGATAACTACGCCTTCGGCTACGATGGCCTTGTGGAGTTTCGTTCCTTTCTTAATAACAGCACCCTGCATAATAATTGAGTCGTACACTTCCGCGCCTTCCTCAACCACTACGTTAGCAGATACTACTGAATTGCAAACTGTACCGAAAATCTCACATCCCTCTCCAACAATACTTCTGTCAACTCTCGCCTTATCAGAAATATACTGTGGTGGAAGAACATCGCTCTTTGTGTAAATCTTCCAGTACTCTTCGTAAAGATTGAACTCAGGAACAATATCAATAAGTTCCATGTTTGCTTCCCAGTAAGAATGAAGTGTTCCAACATCCTTCCAGTATCCGTTAAATTCATATGCAAAAATTCTGTCACCTTTTTCGTGGCAGTAAGGAATAACATGCTTACCAAAGTCACATGAAGGCTGATCTTTCAACTTAATAAGAGCTTCCTTCAGTACCGGCCAAGAGAATATGTAAATACCCATTGAAGCCAGATTGCTCTTTGGCTTCTCAGGTTTTTCCTGGAATTCCTTAATTCTGTTTTCCTCATCTGCAACTACTACACCAAAACGGCTTGCCTCCTCAATAGGAACCGGCATAACCGCAAGGGTAACATCTGCATTGTTAGCCTTATGATAATCCAGCATAATCTCATAATCCATCTTATAAATATGGTCACCTGACAATATCAAAACATAATCAGGGTTATAAGAATCCATATAATCAAGATTCTGGAAAATAGCATTTGCCGTACCTGTGTACCAATCAGTATTTTCACTCTTTTCGTATGGTGGAAGTACAGTAACCCCACCGATATTTCTATCTAAATCCCAAGGAATACCTATTCCAATGTGGGCATTCAACCTAAGTGGCTGATACTGTGTGAGCACACCAACTGTATCCACACTTGAATTAATACAATTGCTCAGAGGGAAATCAATAATCTTATATTTTCCCCCAAATGCTACGGCAGGCTTTGCTACCTTAGAAGTGAGAACTCCCAAACGGCTACCCTGTCCCCCTGCTAATAACATAGCTATCATTTCTTTCTTAATCACGTTATCACCTCGCTGCATAAATTATAGTAATTAAAATTATATCATTTTACAGCCATGAATAAAAGGGTTTTTAGCGATTTTTTTCATCTAATTTTACTCATTTGAAACACAATATCAACTTTTTTTGTGCACCTTTACCAAATTTCTATTTTTTCATATCATTAATCATTCCAATTTTCGAACAATATTACAATAAAATTTCGTCACTTTTTTCTTTATTTTTTTGTTTTTACAGCTTTTTCTTCAATCTTCCAAACTAATTATATGTATATTTTTACTTTTTTATGTATTTTATTCTATATAAATACATTAATAATTCTCTCCCCAAGTGGTTTCTGATTTCATTTCAGGAACAGCTTTTGATTCCAAATATTTATTCTTTTATGTGCATTGCTGAAAAGTTACCATTTTATAAAACCACCACTTCAATTTGCACTTTATTTTTCTATATTTAATAGTATAATTAGAAATGACAATTTCAATTCACACAATCTGATAATCATCCTTCTATTTGAAATATCGGATATTTATGTTCTTTTTGAAATTGTTAATATTATTTATGGAGCGATTAATAATGTACGAATTAGATTTTAATAAGCCTGCCAAACTTCATTTTACAGGTATTGGCGGAATCAGCATGAGCGCACTTGCAGAAATTATGATTTCGAAAGGATTCACTATCACAGGTTCTGATAACAAAGCCTCTGAAATAACAGAGCACCTCGAATCACTGGGGGCGCGTATTTCCATTGGTCAGGTTGCAGAGAATTTAGATGATGATGTAGAAGTACTTATTTATACCGCTGCAGTCAAGGAAGACAATCCAGAACTTGTTGCAGCAAAGGAGAAAAATATACCACTTCTCTCAAGAGCTGAATTTTTGGGACAGATGATGAGAAATTATAATACAGCAATCGGTGTTTCAGGAACTCACGGAAAGACCACAACTACTACACTTCTTTCTCAGATTATGATTGAGGCAGGACTTGATCCTACTATCTTAGTTGGAGGAATAATGCCGACAATAGGCGGAAATACCAGAATTGGTGCTTCCGGCAATATGATTACAGAAGCTTGTGAGTACACAAACAGTTTTCTTTCTTTTGCTCCAAGTATAGGAATCATTCTTAACGTTGCCGAAGACCACCTTGATTTCTTCAAGGATTTGGATGACATCAGAAACAGTTTCAGAAAATATGCAGAACTGCTTCCTGAAGACGGTTGTCTTGTTATTAACGGAGACATTGAAGATGTGGATTTCTTTACAAAGGATTTACCTTGTAAGGTAATAAAAGTCGGCGACAGTGATTCTAATGATTACAGCGCTTCTAATATCACATATGACGAATTCGCTCATCCTTCATTTGACTTAGTTTCAAAGGGTGAAATAATAGCTCACATTGATTTACATGTTACAGGAAAGCACAACGTATATAATTCCCTTGCCGCAATTGCTGCATCTGTATTCATGGGAATTGATTTAGATACAATCAGGAAAGGTCTCTTTGAAACAAGCGGAGCTCAGAGACGTTTCCAGTTAAAAGGAAAAATCGGTGGTATTACTGTAATTGACGATTACGCTCACCATCCTGATGAGATTAACGTAACCATCAACACTATTGAAAAATATCCGCACAACAATACCTACCTTGTATTCCAGCCTCACACTTACACACGTACACACGCTCTTTTAGATGAGTTTGCCAAGGCTCTCTCAAGAGTGGACAACGTTATTCTTGCAGAAATATATGCTGCAAGAGAGAAGAATACTCTCGGTATAAGTTCAAAAGATCTCATGAATAAGATTAATGAATTAGGCGGAAATGCGACATATTTCCCATCTTTTGATGAGATTGAAAACTTTTTATTAGAAAAATGTATCGACGGTGATTTGGTTATAACTATGGGTGCCGGAGATGTATATAAAATCGGCGAAAAGCTGATTGGCAACTAAACTTATCCACAAATCCACATTGATTTTTTGATTTTTCGGTCAAAAAACAACGTGGATTTTTCAGTTTACATAAGTCAGAAAACGTCAACCTCATTAACCCCTTGAAAATACTTATCAAACGACAATTCTCGACAAATTATTTTTGTGGTTTATCCACATTATCCACACTGTCCACATTGTCGTTTTGCCCTTATTTTACAAGGGTTTGTGGTTACTTTTATGCTTTTATTCAACATGATTTTGTGCTATACTCATCTTGCTCGAAGAATGAGTCGATGACCTCAAAAAAAGATGCTATTTAACCTTTCAGTCAGACACTTTCTTCGCCCAAATTTTTATACTGATCGAGGATGCACAATTATGGGAAAATTATTATTAGAAAATTCAGTAGCCACAGATGTGACCACTGTTTCAAATATTTTTATTGACACATATATGCCAAAGGCAAGTGGAGAATTCGTCAAGATTTATCTTCACCTTCTGAGATTAATTGGCAGCAAGGCAAAAGATTTAGACTTGAGCAACATCGCTGACATCTTTAACTTTACAGAGGGAGATATTCTTAGAGCCTTAAAGTACTGGGAGAATTTAGGACTTCTCTCTGTTTCTAAGGATTCAAACGATGTAATCAGCGGAATCAGACTTGAACCTTTTGGCAGAAATGAACATTACATTAAAGGAGTACACTCTATGCAGATGGGTTCTGAAGAGATGCAGATGAATTCCGATTCAGTATCAGATAAGGTTAAACTTCCTAATAAGAAGAAATATACTCCTGAAGACATTGAGAATCTTGAAGAGAATGTAGAGATTGGACAGTTGCTGTTCATAGCTCAGGCCTACCTTGCAAAACCCCTTAACTCAACTGAGATTAACAGTCTTCTATATATGTATGATGTTCTTCATTTTCCTGCGGATCTCATTGAGTATCTCATGGAAACATATATTTCAGATGGTGCAAAGTCAATAACACCTATCGAGAAGCATGCCTGTGATTTATATATTCACGGAATCAAAGATGTTGCCTCTGCAAAGAAATATAAGAAGAGCAAATGCGATCTTGGCAAGAAGATTCTCGACACATTCGGCATTACAGGAAGACTTGTGGCCAAAGATGAGAGCAGTTTCATTCAGACCTGGCAGAATGAGTTTGGTTACGGCGAAGATATTATTATCGAAGCTTGCAACAGAACTATTTCACACACTCACTCGCCAAGTTTCAAGTATGCAAATTCCATTTTGTCTTCATGGCACAAAGCCGGAGTCAAAGATTTAAATGACATCTCAAAGCTGGATGAAAACCATGAAAAAAAGAGCAGGGAAAAATACGCCAAGCTCAAAACAAAAGGTGTTCCTACCAAGAAAGTAAGAGATACCGCATTTTCAACTGACAGATCTTACTCTTACGATGACTTGGAGAAGAAATTACTGAACAATTAATTTATTGATGAAAAATTACTGAACACTCAATTCAGTAATAAATAAAATAAATGGCTATTAATAACTAATAATAGATTATTGATAACCAATGATTTACATTTAACACATTTTTACGAGGTTACCATGAAACTAACCAGCAAACAGAATGAATTAATTTCAAATATTTATAACAACAGACGCCTGAAAAATAAAGCTGTTCTTGAAGAACGAATTCGTGAAGTTTACGATGCCGTTCCTGAGATTGAGGAAATCAACAAAAAGATTGCAACTACTTCTATCTCAGCTGCCAGACTTGCAATTGAAGGCAACAGAGACGCTCTCAATTCTCTCTCTTCCGAGATAGAGATTCTGAGCAACGACAAGCGCGTCTGTCTTGTAGGTGCAGGATACCCTATTGATTATCTTGATGAGATATTTGACTGTCCTAAATGCCATGATACCGGCTATATAAACGGACAGGAATGTGACTGTCTTAAACGTACAGTTGTCACTGCACTCTATTCACAGTCTAACCTGAAGGAAGTTCTTAAAAGAGAGAACTTCGAGAACTTCAATTTTGACTATTATGACAATGACTATGTTGATGAGTCAACCGGCAAGACTTCTTCTGAAAACATTGAGGATATTGTTGACTATGCTCATTCTTACATAAAAAACTTTAAGAAAGATAAATCCAGCCTGCTTTTCTATGGTTCAGCAGGCACCGGAAAAACTTTTCTTATCAATTGTATCGCAAAAGAGTTGATTGAAAACGCTTTTTCTGTTATATATTTATCTGCGGTACAATTTTTCGACATTTTGGCTGACGAGTCATTCAAAAACGGAAAAGCATCCGCATACAAGAGTGTTTCACTCTCAGAGATACTTGATTGTGATTTACTTGTTATTGATGATCTCGGCACTGAAATGCCCACTTCATTTACAGGCTCAGCCCTGTTCAATTGCCTGAATGAGAGGCTTTTACGTCAGAAAGCTACTATCATTTCCACAAACCTTGGCATTGAAGATATTAAAAAGGTCTACACCGAACGTATCTTTTCAAGAGCTTTGGGAAATTACAAACTTTTCAAGTTTTTTGGCGATGATATAAGAATCAAAAGCAAATTCTATGACTGACAATTCATCTGGCAGTCGCAAAACTGTGAGTGATCATTTAATAATCATTTAATAATCATTCACTAATTCAAACCATCAATCAAACTTTACGGAGGAAATCTAAAATGGCTAACAAAAAATTTATCGAGTCTATTCCGGTAGGGCCACTTGCTATTGTTGCATTATCAGGCAGCAAAACATTAGGTGACAGAGTAGACGCTTACATTTCTGAATGGAGAAGCGAAAGACTTGAGGCTAAAGAATCACCTATCACATTTAAGGGATACGTTAAGGATTCATACCTTCTTGATGTTTCAACACCAAGATTTGGTACAGGAGAAGCAAAATGTACTCTCCGTGAATCTGTTCGTGGATGTGACCTTTACATCATTGACGATGTTACAAACTACAGTATTGAATATACTGTTTGCGGTCACAAGAATCACATGTCTCCTGATGATCACTATGCTGACATCAAGAGAGTTATCGCCGCTGCAAGTGGTAAGGCAAGAAAAATTACAGTTATTATGCCATTCTTATACGAAAGCAGACAGCACAGACGTACATCAAGAGAATCTATGGACTGTGCAGTTATGCTCCAGGAATTAGTTAATATGGGTGTTAGCAACATCATCACTTTCGACGCTCATGACCCTAGAGTTAACAACGCAATTCCTGTAAACGGCTTTGAATCAATCATGCCTACATACCAGTTCATCAAGAACTTATTAAAGAACGTACCTGACATCAAGATTGACGCTGACCACCTTATGATGATCAGTCCGGATGAAGGTGCTATGGGCAGAGTTGTATACTATGCCAACGTTCTTGGAGTAAACATGGGTATGTTCTACAAGAGACGTGATTACACTACTATCGTAGATGGACGTAACCCAATTGTTGCTCACGAATACTTAGGAGATTCTGTTGAAGGTAAAGACGTTCTTATCATCGACGATATGATTTCTTCCGGAGATTCTATGTTAGATGTTGCTAAGCAGCTCAAGAAGAGAAAAGCAAAGAGAGTATTCGTTGCTTCTACATTCGGTTTATTTACAAACGGTCTTGAGAGATTTGACAAGGCATACGAAGAAGGTCTTATCTACAGAGTTATGACTACTAACTCAATCTACCAGACACCTGAACTCTTAGAGAGAGAATGGTACATCAATGTAGATATTGCTAAGTACACAGCTTTATTTATCGACAGATTAAACCACGACGGATCAATCAGCGACCTTCTCAATCCTATTGAGAAAATCTCTAAGAAGGTTGCAGAATATAATAATAAATAATTTATTATATAATCGCTGTTAATTATATAATAAATTATACGAAGCATTTCGCGCTTTAAAAATACCGGAGAAGATTTTGATGTATATTTTCAGAATCTTCTCTGTTTTTATTATCACAAGTTTCAAATAAGTAACTCCATTCCTACACTTTATCACAAAAGATGTAACTATTCAGCCTTTCAGCAATGCCAGCTCGAATCTGCATATAAATCTGCTAAGTTTTTATGTGCATGGCTGAATAATGAATCAAATCCATTCTCACTACAATATATAAGTAGAACGGCAAAACAATTATGAATTCATAGATAGGGGAACGCAATGACCAACGAAGAGATTAAGCAGTGCATATATGAATATGGTGACGATATCTATCGCTTTTGCTGCTACTTAACTAACAATAAAAGCAGCGCAGATGATTTATATCAGGAAACATTTCTAAAAGCAATCGAAATCAGGGATAAAATCAGAGTCAAAGATAACACAAAAAACTATCTGATTAGCATATCTTTAAATTTATGGAAAAACCATATCAAAAAAAATAATCGCAGAAAAGAAATCGCACCACTGATATATGACGAAGATTATATTTCAGCTATTCCCGATTCACAAATAGAAATCAGCGAAACCGTTATCACCGTGGAATTGTGCAAGTTAGTAAGGAATGCAATTGAAAGACTTCCTGAAAAGCAAAGGATTGTAACTCTGTTGTACTACTCGGAAGAGTTATCCATAAGAGAAATCGGTCAGATGCTCCACCTCCCAAAGGGAACCGTTCTAAGTCGACTGGCAAAAGCCAGAAGCATAATCAAAAAAGAAATGGAGGATGCAGGTTATGGAAAAACAGATTGACAGTATCATCACTGAAATAATGAAAACCGGTGAAAAACCTTCTGATGAGTTAAACTTAGAAACTCTCAAAAGAATAAATTTATTAAACGAAAAAAACAAAACAGACAAAGCCGACCTTGTTCCTATTTGGAAAAGAAGAACTGCAATAGCATTTTGTGTAATTCTTTGCTTATCAATTATAGGTACCGGTACTTTTGCAGCCGACAAATTATTCACTTTATGGGGGCAGAAAGTTCAAATCAATAAATATGTTAAATATAATATTTTCACAGATACTGATGAACATATGATTATGACTGTTGAAGAATTACTCAGTGATGGGGTATGTGTGGAAGCCCTTGTAAAATATCAGGCCCGTGATAAATATGGTGAGGACTGGCTCAAAAACAGAAATATGGCAAAAAACAGAGACAACTGGCCTGTCGCCAATTTTATGATTCACGAAAATACGGCAGGGGCTGCCGGTTACAACACAGAATTTTTAGAAGAATACAGCACCGATTCAGTTTTTTATTATTCTCTGAGTTGTAAACTCAATGAGCGAACTAATGTTATAGACCTGTCTTATGATTTGCCAAGCCAAATCCAAAACACAACAGAATTAAGTATAGAATGTAACGTACCGGTACTCAGGTACAATCTCATTGCCGAAGATGGCGATGAATTAAGCCGATATGTAAAACCGATGTTATTGGAGATATCCCCTCTTTCATACAGCATATGGGGAAATCAGAATGGCATGTATGAAATAACAAAGAATAATAGTTACGGTGGATTTTTCTGCAAAGCTCTTCTGTCTGATGAAAAAATAGACAATGAGTCCATAACCGGCATAACTATTATAGATTCTACCGGATCATACACCCCTAAAATGGAAGGTTTATTTGGCATCGAAAGCAACAATTCAACCTATAATTATCTTCTGTATTCAGATGTATTTACAAGCTTATCTCCTGACAAAAAAGCTTTTGTTAAAAATATTGATATAAACAATCTTAAATCCATTCAACTCTCAAACAGTTATAAAACCATTCAGTTTCGTTTAGAAAAATAAATATATTAAGGGATGTTGCGTTAGTTATGACAACTCACAAACGCAACATCCCTTAAAAACTTAACTTCATGATTATTTTATCTTGAAATCTATATACTTAATCTCCGTTGTTCTGGTCTTTTCAGGATATTCAATTACTTATTCTTTTGATTTGCACTCTATTATCCAAGACTCGCGAAGCATATATCAATCAATAATCACAAGCTTATACTCAATGCCAAGCTTATCAGCCATAACTTTTTCTCTTGTATGACAGGAGAATGCAATAATCTGTTCAAGATGTTCTGCCATGAACTTGATAGTACTTCCCATACGTTTGTTGTCATACATAACAAATGCATCGTCGAGTAATATCGGCTTTGTATCATCTTCGAATATAATCTCCGCAGCTGCAAGTCGAAGTGCCATGTACATCTGCTCAACAGTACCTTTACTGAGTCGATCTACAGCAATAACTCTTCCGCCTCTTCCTTCAATGGTGATATTCATCTCATCATCAACCTGGAAATTATCATACTTACCGTTGGTAATGTGATTCATGTATACGGAAGCCTTTTCATTAATTTCTTTTCCAAAGCTCTTTCTAATCTCCTCGGAAATCTCTCTGATTGTAGCCATTGCTTCATCGATAGCCTGAAGATCACACTCTATGGCATCAACTTTCTCGAGTCTAAGTTCATATCTCTCCAGCTGCTGTCTGGCCTTCAGCAGACTCTCTTTCTTCTGCTCAAGCTTGAACTGTGCCTGTGACTTTTCTTCTTTCTTTGACTGTATCTGCTTTGATACATCATCAATCTCAGAATTATAATCTGAAGTCTCCTCAGGCTTGTCCTCTTCTTCCTTGAGTTTATATGAAATACTTCTAAGTTCTGCTTCTATTATATTAATCTGTCTTTGTGCATAATCTGACTCACTCTTTGCCGCTTCATATCTGTCTACAGAAATCTTTAATTCCTTCATAAGAAGAAGCTTCTTAGTCTTATTGTTCTTCTTCACGAAATACATTATTACAAACAGTAAGGTAAACAATAATACCGCAAATGCACAAAACATCTCTTTTATCCATGTTGAACTGTCTGAAAAATCAATGTGTGGATTGGCAAGAAAGCATCCAACGCCAATACCAAATGCAACTACAATGAGTGCTAAAACCGTAACAGGTATGTTGGTCTTAGACATTATAACTTCCATCTCTCTTTCAACTTCATCTCTGGTTGAAACACCATGGATATCCAGCAGTTCCTTAAGTTCACTCATGTGCTTGTCAGATTTTTCTTTGTCTTTTTTAAGTTTGCCCAAATCCTCTGACAGAACGTCACTTCTCTGCATCAGACTCTCCTGATCCATGTTACGCTTGAGCTGTCTCTCTGTCTGAACATTGTCAAGAACCTCTAACGCCCTAACCTTCGTCTTAAGCTTACCCACAGACTCACGACTCTTCTCAACGGCTGCAATCTCAATCTTTTCTTCTCTCTCTAGTTCTTCTATCTGCTGCTTGATTGCTGCTATCTCTTTTTCAAGAGATTCCTTTCTGTCAGCACCGCTCTCCTCCATCAGTCTTTCCTTAGTGTCTTCTAAATGATTGAGTGCCGCTTCTACGTCAATCTCCGTAGTCTTTGAAGATCCAAGATTGGAAGAATAATTCCTCAGTACTTTCTCCAAATCGCTGTTGGTAATGCTGCCAAGCTGGCTTATGCTGATTGTATTGTAATAACAGTTCTCATCAAATCCGTAAAAGAACTCGTCCATCTCGTACTGGTCAAGCACCTTGTCATCACTGAGCCTTGTGATACGATACGACTTCTCACTCTTGAGGAAATTCCTCTCTATGAGATAATCCTCACCCTTCATCTCAATGACCATAGAGCCTCTGTAATTCTGTGGAGTATCCCATGGAATATACTTTTCGTACTCGTTGCTCTCACTGCTCTTTCCATGTCGACCATCCAATCCAAAAAGCATAGCCTTAATAAAGGTATGAATAGTGGTCTTACCGGCTTCATTCTCACCATACAGAAGGTTCACTCCATCTGAGAATTCCAGTACTTTGTTATGAAATTTTCCAAAATTCTCCAAGCAAACTTTCTTGATAACCATCTACTTCTCCTCCATGGAATCCAACAGTGCTCTGGTACCATACTGAAGTGCCTTTCGCTGTGTCTCCGTGATTGTATCTCCTTTTTTGAGAAAATTATCAACATACATTCCAAGAATGTTGTCCTTATTTTCTTCATATAATAATTCAAAATCATAATCAGGTACCGTCTTGTCAACTACTTCCGCAAGATAGCAGATACCTGCAAGATCTTCAAAATCTATATCCATCAAAGGATTTCTTCTGCCCTTGATTGTAAACTTGTAAATATGCTCATGACCATGTCTCTCAACATAATCCTGAACCTTGAACTTAAGTTCAAGCAAATTGGTATCAGGCTCTATATCAACAATCAAATGCTTGTAGTTTCTCTTACTGAAAGGTATAAACTCAAGATCTAAAGACTCCGCTGTAACCTCACCTGAGATATAACCTCTGATACCTGTATCCTTCGGACTTGTAGGCTCGAGAGATCCGCAATACGCAAACTTGCCTCTCTGGTCCAAATCCGGATTGTGAATATGTCCCAATGCAATATAATCAAAATCAGAACCGGCAAACTTCCTTCTGTTAATAGGAATATGCTTACGGTCACCGCCATGTCCCACAAGAATATTAATCACAGAAGGATCCTCCACAAGAACATTGTCATACAGACATTCTCTCATCTCTTCTGTGTAATAACTGTGGCCGTACACGTCCACACCCAGTTCCGGAATACTCACTCTCTCAATATTTCTTCCTCCAAGGAAAATAACATTGTCGCTCCATACATAATCCTTGTAGAAAGAACCCGGTACAATCGCATCATGATTGCCCGCCATAAGAACAACCTTCGTGTCCTTGATGGTGGAGAATAAATAATCTACTTCTTTTATTTCTCTTAGCAGTGGCTGTCTATCAAACAGATCCCCTGCAATAATCAGCATATCTATGGGATTTTCTTTTATTTGTTTGATAAGTCTCTCAAATGTACCCCAGATTTCGTCAGCGCGGGTCTGTGCCCACTTTTCACTACTCTGTGGTGCATATCCGAGATGTATGTCCCCTGTGTGAATAAAACGCATGCATTTCTCCTTTAAGTCATATTTTCCAATACTTATATAGACTAAATTATACCATTATCCACGATAATAATCAAATAAATCCCTAAATATCAACACTTTCACAATTGTGTGTAGCCCATATTTCACATATCAATACTAAGTCATAATTTAATGTAGCAGTATAAATCCATAATACTCATATCAATATTAATCTGTAATACTCATATCAGTATCAATCCACAATTTCATATACCAGTATATGTCCGTTCCTCTTCCAAGCACATAAATTCCCAGTTCACCATACAGTTTAGCAGTTTCATATTGTGGTCCTTCAGGCACTCCGCAAATGTACATTTCCACATTTTTCTCCCGCATTTTCCCGCAAAACTCCAACAGTTTCGGACTGTCTGTTGGCAAAGTTCCCGAATGATAAGGCACAAACAAAATCTTCTTAATATCCTCCCCCGGAATTTCAAAGGACATTCCCGGATATACAATTATCATCTTTACAGGGGAAGTATCCGATAAAGAAATCGCGGAATATTTTTCCTTACTTGTATGCTTTTCTGCTCTCACATTATTTACACGATTCTCTGCGCTAACACTGTTTGTACAATTCCCCGTGCTCACACTTCTGAGACTTTTCAGCTCATCCGAATATATATCATGCCTTAAAAGCGTGCCCGCATCAAATACATTTGCAAATCCTCCTGTGTTCTGATACGACACATACACTCCGCCTCTTCTGACCTTAGAAATATACTCAACCGCTGCAATGAAATTATTTGTACCGTTTGACCTTTCATCATCAAGGGGGTAATTTGCAGAAACCAGAATAACCGGAATATCTGTCTTTCCCAAAGCAATGGAGAGAGTCGCTGCCGAATACTGCAGTGTATCCGTTCCGTGAGTAACAATGATGCCTCCCAATTCATCATCTAAATTTTCCAACAATGCTTCTTGCACACTTTTTATAAGTTTTGTCAGATACACACCGCCCAGATTCTCACTGAGAATCGTATAAGGTTCCTTCGTAACAAACTCAATGTCCTCTCCAAACTTTTCTTTATAGGACTCTATTAACTTATACTTTGCACTCTTATCCGGCGAAATATAATTCCCGTTAACCGAGCTTCCAATCGTTCCACCGGTAAATATAACTAAAATCTTCATAAACTATATTATACACACTCTCACCACAATCTAAAACAAAATTGTGGTTTTGCTTCTCTTTGAGGATATTTTTCAAGTTGCTTTTTTTTATAAATGGTATTAAAATGAGACTTAGTCCCATTTTGGGATTTCAAATACAATATTTGGAGGATTCTTATGGCTGTTTATAATACAGAACAAAAGAAATGTATTATTAGTTTTCTTACAGACCACAGTAATTCTTCTTTTACAATAGAGGAGCTCATTGCCAAACTTGAGCAGTGTGATAACATTACAAAAGTTCCCGGAAGAAGTACTGTGTACAGACTAATGAACAAGTTAGTCGACGACGGCATTGTAAAGCGTTTTGTCAAAGGTCACAGTCGACATTTCAATTATCAGATAGTTGAATCAACCGGTTGCCACGAACACATTCATATGAAATGTACCACGTGTGGGAAGTTGTTCCACATGGCGGACGATGAGACGACAAAGATTCTTAACGAGATTCTTGCTAACTCGCATTTTATTGTGGATAGAGATGAAACCACTCTATACGGAACCTGTAACAGCTGTTCAAAGTAACAGCAGTAATTGTTCAAGACGGCAATTATGCTTAACAGCAGTAATTAACAGCTGCAATTAACAGCTGCAATCATTCATTGCTAATAATTATTATCAATTATTTACCAGCAGAAAGGATTATCATGTCACAATTAACATGTAAAGACGTTTCCCTGGGATATGAAGGGATGACTGTCACAAGCAATATTAATTTCAACGTAAATAAAGGCGATTATCTATGTATCGTCGGAGAGAACGGTTCAGGTAAAAGTACTCTCATAAAAGCATTATTAAAATTGAAATCTCCAATTAGCGGAGAGATTATCTATGATGAAGGTCTCAGTTCTTCAGAGATTGGATATCTTCCACAGCAGACTATTGTTCAAAGAGATTTCCCTGCTTCGGTTACCGAGATTGTAATGTCAGGTTTTTCAGGAAGAAACGGTCTCAAGCCTTTTTATTCAAAAGAACAAAAAGCGGAAGCAAAAAAGAATATGGAGAGACTTGATATTTTAGATTTGGCTCACAGGTGCTACAGAGAATTATCCGGAGGTCAACAGCAGCGTGTGCTTCTTGCAAGAGCCCTTTGCGCTACTGAGTCGGTCCTTCTTTTGGACGAGCCGGTTGCAGGCCTTGATCCGAAAGTCACCGCAGAAATGTATGAATTAATAAACAAAATCAACAAAAAATACGGAATAACCATCATCATGGTTTCGCATGATTTGAATGCTGCAATGCAGTATGCCAGTCACATTCTTCACCTTGCAGACAAGCCTTTGTTCTTTGGAACAAAAGACGACTACCTTAATAGCAAAATTGGCAAGGCATTTATTGATATGATGGGAGGTATTTCATAATGGATATATTTGATACTCTGGCTTATTACCTTCATTTTAAATTCGTAATTTACGCATTAGTGGTTGGAACACTAATTGCATTATGTTCCTCACTTCTTGGAGTAACACTGGTGCTGAAGCGTTTTTCATTTATCGGCGACGGTTTATCACATGTTGCATTCGGCGCAATAGCAATTGCATCGGTTCTTAACCTTACAAACAACATGATTCTGGTTATGCCAATCACTGTAATTGCAGCAATTCTGCTCCTTCGCTCAGGGCAGAACACAAAAATCAAAGGCGATGCAACACTTGCAATGATTTCAGTAGGTGCCCTGGCACTTGGATACCTGATTATGAATATTTTTTCAACTTCGTCAAATATCACCGGTGACGTGTGTAGCACACTGTTTGGTTCAACTTCTATCCTGACCTTGAACAAAACTGATGTAATACTAAGCGTAGTAATGTCAATTCTGGTAATCTTTGTATTTATCTTTTTCTACAACAAGATATTTGCAATTACATTTGACGAAAACTTTGCGAACGCAACCGGAACAAGAGCAAATGCATATAACCTTATAATTGCAATAATTGCCTCTGTAATTATTGTACTTGCAATGAACCTGGTGGGATCACTTCTCACATCGGCTCTTATCATATTCCCTTCGCTTTCTGCCATGAGAATATTTAAGAGTTTCAAATCAGTTATTATATGCTCGGCTATCATTTCCGTAGTTTGCGCATTGACAGGAATCATCATTTCAATACTCGCATCTACTCCTGTAGGCTCAACTATTGTTGCAATCGACATTGTCGTATTTTTAATTTTTTATATAATTGGGATAATTACAATGAAGAACCAATGATATTATCAACATAAATACTATTTATTTAAGATAACTCACGATACACATATGTATAAATGGAGAAAATGCAAATGAAAAAACTACTGTTACAGCTTCCTCTGATTATAGTGTTATGCGGTGGGATAATATATTTTGCCCACGCCATGAATGACAGAGATACAAAGGAAGTTGCAAAATATGCTTACACCTCGGCAAAAAGCAGCAAATCGTCCAGTCTAACCGGCAATGATAAATCTATTTCAAATTCAGGGAAAAGCTCAGATGCCAACACTGATTCAAGCACGGAAGTTGAATCTGAAACGCCAAAAGAGACTACTTCAAATTCTTTTGAAATCAAACTGAGCTTCATCGGTGACTGCCTCTGTGCGACAAATGAGAATACTCATTATACAAATTGTTTTAACGATGTTGCCGACGTCAAAGATCAGTCTTACTTCTTTAAAAAAGTAAGCTCATATTTCTTGAATGACGACTTTACAATCGGGGACTGCGAGAATGTGTATTCCGACAGTAAAAATCTGAAAGTTTCTGACAAAGGTCAGTACAAGGATCCAAATGTTGAAGCTTACTGGTTTAAGAGCAAAGCTGATAATGCGGGAATTCTTTCCACCGGCGGAATTGACTGCGTATCGATTTCAAACAATCACATAAATGATTACGGTCAAGCCGGTCACGAAGACACCAGGAAAGCACTGGACAAAGCCGGCGTGCTTTGGGGCGAAGAAGGTAAGACTGTCTACTACGAAAAGAATGGATTCAAAATTGCCGTTATATGTGTTTCAATGTACGGTGACGGAGTTGTTCCTACCATTATCGATTACATAGAGGAAGAAGAAAAGAAATCTGATTATCAGATTATTTACTTCCACGGCGGAACAGAACGCCTTCACGCGCCAGAAACCTGGAAAGTCAACGCTTGTCACAAGCTTATTGACGCCGGCGCTGATCTGATTATGGGTGACCATCCTCATGTGCTTCAACCCAAAGAAGTTTACAACGGTGTTACAATCATCTATTCACTTGGTAATTTTATTTTTGGCGGAAACAGACATCCGGAGAACAGAACTATCATATATCAGCACACGCTGACAATCAAAGATAATGTTCTATCTTCCCAAAATGGAAAAGTAATTCCATGCTATGTATATACAGGGGATACAAACAATTGGCAACCTGCTGTCATTAAAGATAAAAATACAAAAAATAAAATATTTAATTTCATGAAGGGCAAGACAGATTCGCCTTTATAAAGATTGTATCAAGGTCGTCAAATACATGAAGCATGTTATAGAATTCTCGTGTTATGCATTTCCGTGTTATGCAGTTTCCTTATTATGAAACAAAACGAGTAGCAAATCATCATTTCAATCAGATTGCTACTCGTTTTTCTATCTGTTCAATTATCAATTACTACTTACAATCAGCAACTTACAATCATCCAAGGAAGTAGTACCAATGATGTCCCAGTGCTCTGGTCTGACCCACGTACACCATATCACCTTTTTTAATGAATCTATATAAGATGATTCCGCGAACTTCAATCTTATCATCGAGCACTTCATTGCCGTCCGCACAGAAAATATATCTCCATCTGTTTCTAAATAGTGACAGGTATTCAATTTCATTTTTCTGAATAACCTTAAGATATGCGACTTTATTCTTGCCAATATCGAATAATACATAATCCACAAATAACAGCTGAAGATAGCTAAGTAACTCTGCCAGACAAAACAACGCTATACCCCAATTTATAAAATATATGTCTGTCTCAACTTTTCTAAACCAATATGGAATACTTCTTCTTGCTGCACACTGAAATATAACTCCCGTAGTAATGACTGCCGCAATAAATATAGTTCTGATTAAAAATACCAACAATCTTCTATCGGACTGCTTTTTTCTAAGATCCATCTTCACATCACCCTCAGCTAACTTAAAATCTGCGAGTAGCAAAGACCCTCTCTTAGATTGTTCTCTGTCACGCCGTCTCTGTTCATCTATAATGGAAGTCTTAATATCAACTTCAACTTCCTTTTTTTCCTTCTTGAAAAGATTGTCCCAATCACTATCATAATCCATTGATCTTGTAGGTCCATATTTATAATGTTCATCTAAAAATACTTCATGATCATTTTTCAATAACAGCACCTCCCTTAAACATTACACCTTGATATCCATTTATTATTGTGTATATCTGTTATTTATCATACCCGAAACAAAAAAGCTAATAAATAGCCGCATTTCACATTTTACCATCATATTTTTCTATTTTATAAGGTTGTTTTTTTTACAATAGTATAATATAATTATTTATTTTCGAACTTTATCTTAATTATATCTTACTATATTTGTTGATTTTTTTAAATATCAATCACCGAAACCGCTACGCTTGTTTCGGGATTGTATCACGGTCGTCAAATGTCTGCAAGCAAACTTGCGACATTTTCCTCATCGTGTGTACAAATAAGAGGAGCAATTGCTTCAACGATTCAAAATCGTAAACGCAATGCTCCTCATTTTTGAAACCATGCAATCACTTGCTTATTTAATTATAATTTATTAAACCATGTAATCACTTATTTAATTTTTCTTAAATTCTTCAAATTCTAATCCTTCATTGTGCTCCTGAATAATTCTGATTGACCATTCATTTGCAAATAACAGCAGCGGATTGTCATTCATGTCCTTAACTTTCTTGCAGTCACTGATTCTGCTAAGGCTGTTAAGATCTGTTGACGGATCTTTCACCCATCTGATGTAATTGTATGGAAGTGGCTCAAGTCTGACATCACAGCTGTATTCATTTTCCAGTCTGTATTTTAATACATCAAACTGAAGTACACCAACTACTCCAACTACAATTTCTGACATTCCCAGATTGTAATCCTGGAACATCTGAATCGCACCTTCCTGGGCAATCTGCGTTACCCCCTTCATAAACTGCTTACGCTTCATAGAATCAAGGGGAACAAGTCTGCAGAAATGCTCCGGTGCAAATGTAGGAATACCTTCATATGCAAACTTTTTGCCCGGCATACAGAGTGTATCTCCAATTGAGAAGATGCCTGGGTCAAACACCCCGATAACATCTCCGGCATATGCCTCGTCAATAACCTTTCTGTCCTGAGCCATAATCTGCTGAGGTCTTGAAAGCTTCATCTTTCTTCCACTCTGGACATGATAAACATCTTTATTTGCATCAAACTTTCCGGAACAGATTCTCATGAAAGCAATTCTGTCATGGTGAGCCTTGTTCATATTTGCCTGAATCTTAAATATAAATCCAGAGAAAGCTTCGTCAACCGGACTAATCAATCCTGCATCAGACTGTCTTGGAAGTGGAGACTCAGTCATCTTAAGGAAATGCTCAAGGAATGTTTCAACACCAAATGTTGTGAGCGCTGAGCCAAAGAACACCGGAGAAAGTTCACCCTGATCTACAAGCTCCTGATCAAAAGGTTCACTTGCCCCATCAAGTAGTTCTGTATCTTCCATAAGCTGATCATAGAGTTCCTCTGTAATAGCCTCTTTTAGTCCGTCATCGTCCAAACCATATTCTGTTTCTGCTGCGCCCTTGGCTCCACCTACAGAAACTGCCTTGAACATAGAGATTTTCTTTGTATCTCTGTCATATACACCCTTAAATCTTTTACCTGAACCAATAGGCCAGTTAATTGGGCAAGTCTTAATACCAAGAACATTCTCGATTTCTTCAAGTAATTCATATGGATCTCTCGCCTCAAGATCCATCTTATTAATAAACGTAAAGATAGGGATATGTCTCATAACGCAAACCTTAAACAACTTAATAGTCTGCGCCTCAACACCCTTTGAAGCATCGATTACCATGACCGCCGAATCTGCTGCCATCAAAGTTCTGTATGTATCCTCCGAGAAGTCCTGATGTCCCGGTGTGTCTAAGATATTGATACAGTATCCATCATAATCAAACTGAAGTGCAGATGAAGTAACCGAAATACCTCTTTCCTTCTCGATACCCATCCAGTCAGAAACCGCATACTTAGAATTGGCCTTTCCTTTAACCGAACCGGCTGTATTGATAGCTCCTCCATATAAAAGGAATTTCTCAGTAAGTGTAGTTTTTCCCGCATCAGGGTGGGAAATAATCGCAAAGGTTCTACGTCTTTCAATTTCTTTTCTCAAATCTTCACTCATAATACTCTCTCTTTTCTAATTCTTTTCCAATAATAATCAATATGAAATAAAAAAAACGGTAGCATGCTCCATTACAATGGAGCACACACCGTTTTATTATATTAGAAAAATAAATATCATGCAAGTTCAAGAACAATGTCTGCACTAATCTACCATCAATATTATCTAATTACATTTACAGTATCATCAACATAAGTATCAGACTCAGAAAGAAGAGTATTGTTTGATAAATCCAATTCACTTATATTTGTATGAGAACAATATAAACGCTTTAATCCAAGATTATTTGATAAATCCAATTCACTTATATTTGTGTTAGAACAATCTAAATACTTTAATCCAAGATTATTTGATACATCCAATTCACTTATATTTGTATAAGAACAATCTAAGTCCTCTAATTCTAAATTATTCGATACATCAAGTTCGCTTATTTTTGTTAAAAAACAGCTTAAGTTCTTTAATTCAAGATTATTTGATACATCCAATTCCCTTATATCTGAGCAAATACACATTAAATACTTTAATCCAAGATTATTTGATACATCCAATTCACTTATATTTGTGTCAGAACAATATAACCTTTCTAATTCTAAATTATTTGATACATCCAATTTCCTTATATTTGTGTAAGAACAATTTAAGTCCTCTAATTTTAAATTATTCGATACATCCAATTCGCTTATTTTTGCGTGAGAACAATCTAAATCCTTTAATTCAAGATTATTTGATACATCCAATTCCCTTATAAAATTTTCTTCACATGTCAATTTACGCAAATTAGGAAAACCAGATAAATCAATGCTAGTTAAATGATTATCTCTCACCTCTAAATACTCTAATGTATTACTTGGGTTTATATACAAACTATCCAAACTATAGTTACTATCTATGTCCACATCCATTATATTAGGGCTGCCAACAATATTTAGTTCTCTAATCATTGTCCTACATATTATTAAACGATTTAATTGTTCACAACCATCAATTGCAACTTTGTAAAGACTATTAGTAAAATAAATAGAAATATCCCTAAGTTCCTTATTATCACAAAGATCTACATAATACAAATCATCCATATCAGTTATATCGGAAATAGATTGAAGAGAAGCATTATTCGTAATATGGATGCCCTTCAATCCTGAACAGCGATCAAATTTAACTGATTGAAGGTCACCTTTAACATTAGATACACAAATATTCACTAATTCATCATTGTCACTTAAATCGATTGTTTCTAACATACAAAGAGGTCTCTTATATGGATCGTTCTCATCATCACAAGGTGGTAAAAGAAGAGTAAAGCCCCCTCCCAACTCTTTACCTGACAAATCAATAGATTTTAATCTAGGAACACCTGAATAATCGTCTTCCCATTCATACTCATATAACTCCAACCTGTAAGGTGATTGATATTGGACAAGTGATTCTGTTGCCATATATAAATAGAGTACATCAATAAAACTCTTTGAGTCACACAAAACAATATCATCCTCTTCATTGTAAAAATCTTTAGGATAATTAAGAGTATGAAGCGGTAAATCTAAACGACTAAAATGAACATTTTCCCTGCTTAACAGTCTTAATGATTCACAATTTGACAAATCTAAATCAGAAATCTTGGTGTTATCTACATACAAATCTTCTAATTTATATTGATCATCTACCCGTAATGACTCTAAATTATAATTATCACGAACATCCAAAAGGCGTAACTCAGGAAGATCGTATATATCCAGTGATTCTATGTCACAATTTTGAATCAAAATATCCTCTAACTCTTCGAACTGACTTCCAGACGGATGAATGTCAAGTGATTCTTTTATCCCTAATCCATATTCGGTCCAATAAATGGCTTTTAATCTACCGTCTTTTGACCAACTATATTGTTCTGAATTCAGATTACCACTAACCTTTGCACCTTTGTCTTTTTGTTCTTTAATAATAGATTTTAGAAGTTCCACATCTTCTCTATTTTTATTTTCTGAACCATCTACAGTAGTTTGTTCTTCTATAATTGACTCTGCTACAGTAGTTTGTTCTTCTGTAATTGACTCTGCTACAGTAGTTTGTACTTCTGCACTTGACTCTGCTACAGTAGTTTGCACTTCTGTACTTGACTCTACTACAGTAGATGTTTCCTCTTGATTTTCATTTTCTGTAGTCACATCAATACTTTCTGTTTCAGATACTGCACTCTCTTTTTCTGTAGGTGCTACTGTCGTTGCTGCCGCTGTCGTTGTTGCCACTGTAGGTGCTACTGTCGTTGCTGCCACTGTCGTTGCTGCCACTGTCGTTGCTGCCACTGTCGTTGCTACTGTCGTTGTTGCCACTGTAGGTGCTACTGTCGTTGCTGCCACTGTCATTTCCGGAGAAGTTATTGGTTTTTTATTTTTTACTTTCACTTTGCATTTGAACTTTTTATTACCAACTTTGGCTGTAATAGTAGCTTTTCCGGACTTAATAGCCTTAACTGCTCCTTTTTTACTAACTTTAGCAACTTTTTCATTTGATGATTTCCACTTAACCTTTCCTTTTACGTTTTTCACCTTCAGTTTAATGGTATCCCCAACAAAAAGAGTAGCTTTTGTCTTGTTCAATCTCGCTTTCTTCTTTGCTGCCTCTACATTAGCACTTGGTGTCATTGTTGCTGTAAGGGCAACTGTTAATGCCAACGCTAATGCCTTTGTCATTTTTCTAGTCATATTTTTACTCCTTTCTTATTTCTACGAACTTCCATTAAGTCCGTAATCTTATCCTATTTCCTTGGATAAATCAGTAATATAATACTATTGTGGATTATACTGAATGAAAACAAATTATTAACAGTTTATTAACATCTGATTTTTCTTCTCTCTCTCCATTTGTTTTTATCGTTTTTCCCCTATCTGTTGACATTTTCTTTGGTCGGGCATATGATTATCTATAGGTTTAATTAGAAGAAAAGGATAGGTGAGAGAAATGAGAACTTTTGATAAATCATCAAAACTCGACAACGTCTGCTATGATATCAGAGGTCCTGTTATGGACGAGGCAGACAGAATGATTGCTGCCGGTGAACACATTGTAAAGCTTAACATCGGAAATCCGGCTCCTTTTGGTTTCAGAGCTCCTGATGCTGTAATAGATACTATGTCTAACAACCTCACATCGACAGAAGGCTATTCAGACTCAAAAGGATTATTTTCCGCAAGAGAAGCTATAGTCGAGTATTGTAAGTCAAAGAATATACCAAATGTTACTGTAGATGATGTATACACAGGAAATGGTGCCAGTGAACTCATCACAATGTCTATGCAGGGATTACTAAATAACGGTGATGAAGTGTTAGTTCCTGCCCCTGATTATCCTCTTTGGACAGCATCAGTTACACTCGCAGGTGGTACTGCTGTTCATTATATCTGTGATGAACAATCTGAATGGAATCCTGACATCGAGGATATTAAGAGTAAGATTACAGACAAGACTAAAGGCATCGTCGTAATCAACCCTAACAACCCAACCGGTGCATTATATCCAAGAGAGATACTTGAGCAGATTGTTGAACTTGCAAGAGAACATGAACTCATTTTATTTGCTGATGAAATATATGACAGACTGGTTATGGACGGAAATGAGCACATTGCTCTAGCTTCTTTGGCTCCTGACCTTCTTACTGTTTCATTCAACGGATTATCAAAGTCACATCTCATCGCAGGTTACAGATGCGGATGGATGTGTCTTGCGGGAGACAAATCAAAAGCTAAAGGATATGTTGATGGTCTCAAACTTTTATCATCCATGAGACTTTGTTCTAACGTTCCTGCGCAGTCATTGATTCCTGCTGCATTGGCAAATCTTGAAGATACTAAGAAGATGCTCGTTCCCGGCGGTCGTGTATACGAGCAGAGAAACTATGTAGTTGATGCAATAGCTGATATTCCGGGACTTTCAGTAGTCAAGCCAAAAGCTGCGTTCTACTGTTTCCCTAAAATAGACATTAATAAGTTCAACATCACTGATGACGAACAGTTTGCACTTGATTTTCTGAAGGCAAAACACATTCTGTTCACTCACGGAAAAGGCTTCCACTGGGATGAGCCGGACCACTTCAGAATTGTTTACCTTCCATGCGTAGACGATTTGAAGATTGCAATGGATGCAATGAAAGATTTCATGGCTACATATAAGCAGGCTTAAACTCAAACTAACTGATACAAAGGTTGGCTGATATAAAATAGGCTTTAACTAAAACAGACTGCATACTTAGTTTTAATACTTTAGTATGCAGCCTATTTTTATATTTTTATATTTTTATATTCTAATATCTAATTATGTATAATTATTACATTGGCATATCACCTTGTCCATTCCATGGAATAATAATTGGAGTATACGGGAAATGACGAATTTCATACATATAAGCTTTTCCACGCCAATCTACTATTTCCTCATATTCTCCATCATCATTTAAACGATATAACATTGGGAAATACCATCCTGGCTCAGTTGGATATCCGCCTTCATATTCTGCTCCATTCTCCGGCCCTGTCATAATAGTATGTTCTTCATCAAGATAAACAACCTCTTTTAGTTCAATTTCACTTTCATTGTTAATGAAAATTCCATGTGGTAATCCGTCATAATTATATCCACAAAGATAACAATAATCTTCTCTTGGATCATTTGTAGCAGATTTTATTCTCAAAACACCTGTTTTGTTTGATGTTCTAGTACAATTTTCAGTTGCGCCAACAAATGCATTAACATAATAAAATCCCGGAGCTGTAGGTTCGCCACCTTCAACACTTGCTCCTTCAAACTCACTTGTTTTCATCGATCTTTCTGTATCTATATAATATACAAGAGTTACTTCTGCATTTGGATCGTCTCTTAAAAGTGAATAATTGATTCCGTGTGGCAAGCCATCATATACAACTTCTGTATACTCAAAATCCAGTCTCTGATAACCTTGTACTATTTTATATGTAATTAAATCAGGAATAACTTTATCCTTATATCTGAGTGAGCCTGTACATGTAAGTCTGATATAGTAAGTACCAAAATCTTTTGGTATTTCTTCCATCTTATCTGTACGAGCTTCATCTGTGAAGTACTCAACTTTAACAGGTGGATTTGAAATAAGACGTCCGTTTGAATCATATACTTTATAATTTTTGTAAGGAATAGGATTTCCCGTCCATCTTACTTCTTTATCGCTGCATTCCACAACCAAATCTGCCGGACTAATTGTTAATGTTGTTCTGTATTTTTTTGATGCAAAATATACCTTATCCGTACGATTCATTACTTCAACATAATACGTTCCTACATCAACAGGTGTAGAAATAGCATTTGTGTAATTCTCATCTGAATAATAAGTTATTATAGGATTCTTTCTAGGCTGTGGACCAAAAGGTTCTCCGTCTTCACCTAAGAATCCAATAACATCATAATTAGTGTATGAAATCTTTTTACCTGTATAGTCTGAAACCTGAGGTCTTGCATTAATTGTCTGAGATGCTTTTTTAATATCAATATGATGCATTGGCTCAGTAATTCCAATTAAATCTCCATATGGTTCAATTGTAATTACAGGATAATAACATCCAGGCATCTTTAAAGCTTCAGCTTCTATTGTGTGGTCTTTATCCAAATAATACTTAATTGAATAATTTACTTTGTCCTTTATTGATTTTCCTGTTACAGGATCAAGAATATTGTAACCATGATGCAAAGGTGTTTCTCCTGTATAATCATAACCCTGATAATAACTCTTTACCCTAGGACTATAGTTGCTGATAGCACTTGTCTTTGTTGCTGCTTCATTTTCCTGTGTTGTTTCATCTGCTTTTACTGTCTGAATTACAGGCATGTTAACAGATGTTGCCAACATAAATACTGCCATTACACCGGCAATGATTCTTTTACTATTGTGTAAATACCTCATTATCCCAATACCTCTCTTTCATTTTTTTACACAGAGTCTATTTTATCGCATTATTTCTATATTTCAAGCATTTTATAGAATAAATATGGTACTTCAATAAAACGTTTTACCGTGGTACCGTTTCCATCACAATAATATCAGTGCTTTTTTATTTTCTTAAGATATTATTAATTTTTCCCATTGTTATTTTTCATCTGCGCATCTCTGCGGAGCATTTTTGTTTTATAGGGAAGTTCAGAGAACTTTCCTATAAAACAAAAAAAGTCCTGCGACCACCATACGGTAATCACAGGACCATAATTCAAATATCTGCGTCAGACTAGCTGACAACTCATTCCGCCTCTCTGAGTTCTTCTTCAGCACTCGGAGCTTCCAATGTAACTTTCACCTTATCAATACGCATATTGTCCATGCGCATAACTTCAAGCTTACAGTTATCTACAGTAACAGAATCCCCAATCTCCGGAACTCTGTCAAGTTGCTCTAAGATAAGACCACCAACTGATTCATAATTATCAGAATCAATATCAGTCTCAAACTGATCATTGAAATCTACCAGATTCAACTGACCTTCAATGAGATACTCGTTATCATTGAGCTTGATAATTGCTTTTTCTTCATCCTCATCAAACTCATCACGAATCTCACCAACAATCTCTTCAATAATATCTTCCAATGTAATAAGACCGTCCACTGCACCGTACTCGTCAAGTACGATACACATTCCGTGATTCTCATCACGCATCTCCACAAGCAAGTCATTCAAGTCCTTTGTGGCGATGGTATAAAACGGTTCATACATCAGCTTCTCTGCTTCAAAATTGTTACGCCCCACACCGTGGATAATCATATCTTTGATATTGATAATTCCGACGATGTTATCTGTATCATCCTTGTATACAGGAATACGTGTATACTTGTCATTTTTAACTATATGCATCAACTCATCATAAGTTGCATCTATGCTAATCATGGCAATGTCAATCTTTGGAATCATAATATCCTTGGCACATGTCTCTCCAAAGTCGAACACGTTGTTAATCATATCCAGTTCTTCCTCTTCAATGAGCCCTTCTTCCTGACTCACGCCCATAATGGCACGAATCTCCTTTTCAGTGATGAGCTCCCCATCACTGTTCTTCTTGATTCCAAACAGCCTCATGAAAACAAATGAAATCTTATCCACTATAAAAATAATCGGAGTAAGAACTGCCATCAAAATATATATCGGTGTTGCGTAAACAAGTGCTATCTTCTCAGCATAAAGCGTCGCTGCTGTCTTTGGAATTATCTCGCCAAAAACCAACACTATAAGAGTAAGAACACCTGTACCTACACTGACTGCTGCGTTGCCCCACATTCTCTGAACAAACACAGTCATTAATGATGAAGCTGAAATATTTACTATATTATTGCCAATCAAAATAGCACTAAGCATCTTGCCTGAATCGTCACGAACCTTCTGTAGCATCTTCGCTCGCTTTACGCCTTCATTCAGCATCATCCTAATACTCATCTTATTTACTGATGTAAGAGCTGTCTCCGCCGATGAGAAAAAAGCAGATAACAGTATTAATACAAATAATATACATAGCATCGCTATGTCACTGGGTCCCATCAAGAATCCTCCTTAAAAATAAAATAACGTGACCAACGTCCACTTATGCTTCATTGTATTAAATATCAGGTTCAAAGTCAAGGCAACTGCCGTGTTGCGCAGATTGAATTTAATTTTCTGAGTATGCAACCAATCAGAAAACTGACAAATAAGGAGCCTGCCATTATTGCAATGGCACCGGGCATTCCCCAATTCATGAATCCGTACCAATCATTTCCATTCGGCCACTCACCTATTCCATTTATAATAATATTTATGTAATAAATCACTCCATACAACAAAGTAGGAACGATTCCACAAATTGTATCCCTAAAAGGAATGTCTCCCAAATCAGTCACAATATAATCAGCCATTGCCAAAATAGGAATAATCAGATGAAAATAAAGATTTGCCCCTTTGTACATCTTTGCGTAACCATAAAGCGGTCCCAAAAATGCAATTATCTGGACAAATGTGAGTCCCACTGCCGTAACTGCCATAACCTTGAGTATGCGAATCACACATAAGTATTTGTCTGTTGCTTTTGATTTGCCGATTCCTTTTGATTTGTCTGTTGCTTTTGATTTGTCTGCCCTTCTTGTTGTCAACTCTATCAGATAGATAAGTGCCACCGCTCCACAGAAAACATTGGATAGCACTGTAAAATATTTAAAATTGGAAATACCTTTTGTCAAAAAATAGCCATCTTTTGTTCTGACAAAGAAGGTCAGATATATTCCAACAAAAGTAAGAATGACAATGACAATATTAAGAAATAACGAGATCAATTGCTTTGTGTTGCCTTTCATGATCAATTCCTCCCCGATATTCGATATTCGATATTCGATGTCCGATATTCGATATTCGATATTTCTACTTAGTTATATTTTTACTCTATGAACAACTCACAACTTTCTTCATCAGATGAAATGTTATTACCATCGTTAGTATTATTAGTATTGATATTACTATTTATTTTCAAATTACATACAAATGAATATATTATCTCATTCATTCTGTCAGGATTATCTACATTTGCATTGTGGCTGGCACCCTTTATTACCTCTAATCTGCACCCGGTGTGCTTGTGCCATCTCACGTTATACTTTCTAACCTTTCCGGTTCTATCGTGTTGCCCTATTGTCAACAACACCGGACAATCAATATCAACATCTCTGATATCATCAACCAGGGCATCATAATAATCCTGCACTACCTTTTCATACTCTCTCTTGTCATACTGGGACAGCATCTGCATCATATTCTTAAATCCGTCCATTGTGGATGACACACCGATTGCTGACAAAAGTTTCAAAATAGGCCATGGGAAAAATCTGCACATAAGACCGGCTCGCCTCAGTATCCAATAATCCATCTCTGAATAATAGTCTTCACCGTACGGAGATGTTCCGATTCCTACGAATCCTTGTACAATACCTGATTTTCTGCACATAATTGCCTGTGGAAAATATCCACCGTAGGACTGTCCCACTGCTATAAAAGATTCAAATTTCTCCTGTTTCATTATTTTCAAAATAATATCTGTCGCCTCGTCCATAGTAAAAACTCTGAACAATCTGGACTTTCCGTGTCCCGGTGAGTCCCATGCAATAACATTGAACTCATCACAAAAAAACTCAAACTGCTTCTCAAACATAGTATGATTGGCAGTGAGCCCATGAAAGAAAAAGATAGTCTTCCTGTCTTCATCCCAATTCTCTGATGTATAATAATAAATAGTACCATGTTGTATTTCCAGCTGCTTCTCAATCATAATGTACTCCTCGACCGTTATCACTTATTACTATCCTCTTATTATATCAGTGTATTGTAGTAAATGGAAGTAATGCCTTTGCAATTCACTATTTAATCACGTATTTTTCAGTTTTTCCCCACTTGCCATACTTTATTTTTTTATTGTACATCTTGTACGCTTTAACTCTGAAGTAATACTTAACTCCCTTTTTGAATTTGTTTTTCTTTAAGTATGCTGTTGCGGATCTGACTGTTGTGGATTTAACTATGATAGATTTCACTGCTTTGCTCTTTGATTTTTTAAACTTTTTATTATTGCTCCACTGAATCTTATAGCCATCTGCCTTTTTAACTTTCTTAATTGTTATTTTAAGTTTTTTCTTAACAACTCTGATTTTCTTAATTTTGGCTTTTTTTAATTTTACTTCAGAATTTGATTTATCATTTTCAGGCTCCACAGTTTTAACTACTGATGTAGTTTCCTGTGATGTGACTGTGTTTCTTTTATTTTCACTGTCTGCGTTTACTTCTGTCGAAGTCTGCCCTGACACATTTGTTTCCGTCGTGTTTTCCCCTGCTGCACTATCTTCCGTTGTAGCCTCTTCAAATTTAATAAGTTCGTCCGTAGCCATTGGAGAAACCTCAGAAACAATATTCTTAAATGCCATACCTTCCTCTGTAAGGGAATCTTCTGCAATATCAAATAATCTTGTATATGCTGTTCCGTCAATATTACTTGAATAATCTACAAACCATGCATACCTCTCGACAAAGTCAAGTGTCTCCATCATTTCGCAAGCTTCTTTGATGTACTTTGTGGCAAGTTCATGACTCATAGGACTTACCAGGCTATAGCCACCCCACTGCGTAGACACGTCCACATTTCCAATCTCAGTAATCCACAATGGAATCTGATACTTGTTGTACAGTCTTGTAAGGGCTGCCTGCAATTTGCTTACGGAAGTTGGATCAGTAAAATCCTGGTATACATGTACCGTCAGGAAATCAACTCTGTATCCCTTCTCCTTTGCCTTTGTCATAAACTCTTCCACCCATGCATCTTCCACAGCTGCACCTGCCGGACTTCCAAGTCTAAGTCCTGTTGATTCAAGTCTTGGCCAAAGATTTATTGCTTTGTCCACAGTCATATTGGACTGATCCGGCAAATCCGGTTCATTAAAAGTCAAAAGATTTCTATATAATCCGCTCGCTTTTCCTTCCTTCAGATTATTGACCTGACTGATATTCCCAACACCCCAAACCTGTGGAACATACTCAATTCCTGCTTCATTTGCCTCCGCTGCGACATCTTTTGAAACGCCCCAGTTATAAGTCCAGGAAACACCCGCCTCTTTTAGCGCACTTATATTGCGCTGCTCGCTATTGGTGCTTGCATAATACCAGCTACAAATACCTTTTCTGACAGTCTGGGTATTACTTTTTGTTGCAACAACATCAGCGTCGTTGGCACTTGCAACAAAAGAATCATGTGCAGGTACGATTAGTAATAAATTGATTGACATAAATAATGCTAAAATACGTTTATTCATGATATGTTCCTTTCTATG
>JAEEGF010590412.1_pt1 | contig 32245 bp, 27 predicted proteins | sample 9134171 | NCBI WGS metagenome assembly JAEEGF01 (sample SAMN16246542, study PRJNA631951) | gut metagenome | biome: gut microbiome; feature: rumen; material: AP-attached | host: Bos | place: Iran: Karaj | collected 2018-10 | reverse complement strand
TCATGGGCAAGAGTCCTTGGTTCGCAGTAATGATAGTTCTTATCATCGCACTTGCAGTAGTAATAATCCTCTACATCATTTTCAGATGGTGGCAGAAGAAGAAGCAGGCAGAGAAGGAAGAGGCCGAGCATCTCGAGCAGATCCTTTCACAGCCGCTTGAAACCTTCGGAAGCGCCGGAATGGATGATCTTAAGGGTAAATACGATGGAACAAATAATGAAGGCGATACAAGCGGACAGTATCCACCAACACCTCCAACTCCACCAACGGGGTACTAAAATATAAACCATAATTTTAAAGGAGCACATGTTTCAAAGCATGTGCTCCTTGTTATTTTACCACTCGCTGCCTGCATGTCACGCAGTGACATATTTCATTATGCGGGCATGTGCATAAAAAAACTGCATACCGAAGCATGCAGTTTTTTAAATAATTATTTCTTCATTACGATATCGTTTCCATAAACAACATATCCGTTGCTGAAAACAAGGAAAGCATTGATAACATTCACAACACCGATAATTACAAGAAAGATTCCGATAAGTCTTGCGATTCCCATAGGATTGAAGAGAAGCACTATACCGAAAAGTGCGGTCACGCCATCGATACACATGAATATCTTCCATCCCTCGCCGCCGGTCTTCTTCTGAAGCTTTGCAGCCTCCCAGAGCTTAAGTCCTGAATTGATAAGGATGATAAGTCCGAAGAGTCTGATAAATATGCTCATGATCGATCCGGCAAAGACAAGAAATACGATTCCGAGTATCGCAAACAGCGCAGCGACCACAACAACATTCGGTGTTACATTATCGTATTTTGATATGATCGTTATGACACCGCTTATTATAAGTATCACGCCGACGATCTTCACAACCGTGGAAAGTATCGCTCCCGGATTGATTATAAAAACAATCCCAAGTATTATCATAAGAATAGGCACAACCAGACTCTTTGAGTCCTCTGTGATAAACCTAAAAAAATTCTTCATACTATTTTAACCTCCAAGCATCATGCCAAACTACTGCAATCTGATCATTCACAAATAAATGACCATACACTAGATATAATATAACTAACTGCTTGTATTTTACAAGTAGTTTTTATAATTATAAGCAATCTTTCTTTCGCAGTCCGGCATATATTGCTACAGCTTTCTTACGATCTCAAATATCTCATTTGCGACGCTGTCCTTTGTATTCGGACCCAGCACAACATCTGCAGCATCGATACAGCTTTCGGATGCATTTGATACTGCGTAGCCGATGCCTGCCAGCTTCAGCATCCCAATATCGTTATCCGCATTTCCGAAGGCAGCCATCTGAAGAGGCTCTATCCCAAGCTTCTCGCCGATAACCTCCATCCCTCTCTCCTTCCCACAGTCATAGTAGGATATCTCGATCAGATAATCGATGGATGAGGTTATATAAATATCCTTCACACCCTGCAGTTCCTCAAGCAGTGCCGCCCTCTTATCCATATCATGAACAAGTAAATTTACGCAGTCCAGCCTGTGGATATTATCAAATATAAAACCCTTGATATCATCTTCAGGGACTCTCGTTCTCTTCACATACGCCTTCCTGTGAGGCGTCAGATCATCTCTCGCATCAAGCTCCTTCAGATAGGCACTTGAAGAGTGCGGTATGCCGTCAACAAAAGCGTCGGTATAGAAACCATAGCTGTCGGCGATCTTCAGAATCTCATGCACTGATTCCTCAGTCATAAAATATGAATGTATCCTTTCGCCCGTCCTGTTATCCACAACATTCGCGCCGTTGCTGCATATCGCATATCTTATTCCCGGAATGCTTGTTACCTCCTCCGGAAGTGAATAGTAGCTTCTGCCGCTTGCGATAACCACCTCAAGTCCCGCATCAACCGCTGCGGTGAGTGAATCCCTGGCATTCTCGGTCAGCTTTCCATGGCCGTCCAGGAAGGTATCATCCAGATCTATTGCAAGAAGTTTGAGCCTCGGCCTGATACCTGCAGCAGCAAGTATCCTCTCAACCGAATGCCCGTCACATTTATTCATGTATTTTCTGATATTACTGCGGATTGTCTCGGCGCTTACCATATCGTCATATTTCAGGAGCAGTTCATAAAGCTCCTTCAGACTCTTGGTAACCGGTGCCCCAAGTTCAGCAGGCTCGATGCAGAGCCCTCTTCTCTTCTTATAGTGTTCAAGATCCGGCACAAAGAAGATAAACGGTTTCTCGTAAAGCATCATGTCATAAACAACAGACGAATAATCCGTTATCATAATGTCCGCAGCCGGAAGCAGCTCCTCTGTGATGATCGGGCAGTTATACTGCGGATATTTCTTCTGAAGGCACGGATGCAGACTCGTCACGAAGAAGAACCTGTCCTTCAACTTATCAAATACCTTCGTGATTCCCGATTCGATACCCTTACACACCGGATCGGAAGCGTTTCCGGAAAAGCTTGGCGTATAGATACATACAGGCTTTCCCTTAGCCTCAGGATAAAGCTCGTAAAACTTTTCTCTGAGCCGCCTATTTTCATCCTCATCGAAATACTTATCGGTTCTCGCCATACCCAGAGCCCTTACGACTCCCTTATTCAGCCTGAGCGCATGCTCAAAATACGGCACAACCTCCTCAGCACTGACCGAAAGTATATCCACGTTCGCCATAGGGCTTCCCTTGTAGTGAGGAGATATGTCGTCTGGCGAATCATAGCCCATCTTCTTAAGCAGGCCGCCCGAATGCCAGAGCTGAATCACCTTTGTTTCCTTCCTCTTTTTGCAGGAAGCCGCCGGCAGGAAATAATTCGAGAGAAATACATATTCTGCCGTTGCATATTCCTTCATGAAATCCGTCATATAGCTCTTCTTCTCTGAAGCTGACATCTTCTCGAAGGAAACGCACATATCAACAACCTTGTAGCCGTATTTTTGGAGCCTTTCAGCCACAGGCAGCATATTTATATCCATACCCTCAGAATGGCTGCACGCAAATATAACCTTCCCTTTCTCAACAGGAAGCTTTACGTATTTCCTGTAGATTGCGGGAAGGTATATTTTCTGTGCTGCCATTTTGGCATATTGTTTTGCAACGTGTCTGGCCGTCATATTCTGTCTTCTCATCAGCCGTTTATGCTAAAACGGTCTACTCATTATCTATCATATTATCGACATCGGTATCAGAGATGCCGTCCACATCATATTTCTCGTTCTGAGTCTCCTCAGTGCTCTCGGTGTCACCTTCCTCGGTGCTGTCACCCTCTTCGGTCGTCTCCTCAGTATTCTCGTCAGGAAGCTTATCCTTATACTCTGCGACCAGCGCCTGAAGATCCTTTATCTTCTTCTCAAGTCCGGTAATATCATCATTAAGCTTAGTCTCATTTTCCTTATATCCGTCGATCTCAGACTGCAGAGCGTCCTTCTCCCTGATCAGATTATCAGCCTCAGCATTCTTCGAGGCAAGCTTTTCACTGTAGGAAGCCTCCATCTTCGAGATATCCCTCTTCCTGTTCTTATCCTTTACCGGCACGATCAGCAGATAAAATACAGCTATTCCGATCAGAACTCCTATCAGCACATAGACATTTGACATCCTTGCACGGCTCAGTCTTCTGTACCTTCTGTTAAGAGTACTTTCTCCCGACTTCTGCCTCTCAGGCAGCTCTATCTTCCTGGCCGGTCTCTTCCCGTCCTCGGTGGCAGCCGAAACGCCGTAATAATCCTCATCAAAGAGTTCATCCTCTCCGGCCTCATCCTTATTTCTGACGATATCGCCCTCCGACTCGCCCATCTCACGAAGATAACGCATGGCAGTCGGATTGTATCTATCGATGGTAAGCACCCTTGAGATAGTCTTCTTCGCCTTGCCGATCCTGCCCTGTTCATATTCTATAAGTCCAAGCAGAAGGTAAGCCTTCACAAAATGCTTATTTACAGAGATGCACCTTCTCAGCTGTATTACCGCAAGGTCAAAGGAATGACCTTCAGCATATTCAAGCGCCGTATTAAACATCTTCGCGATATTATCAGCCTCACCAAGCTGCTTATTATCGTCACGGACGCTCTTCAAAAAACGAACCGCGATATTATTCCTTGGATCTATGTTGATGCTCATGACCCAGTGATTCAGAGCATTAACCATCTCCCCGGTTTCATAATACATGAGCCCGAGCAGATTTCTTGCTTCTATATTTTTCTTATCGTATCTGAGCGATGTCCTGAGCGATTCGATAGCACCGGAAATATCCCTGATCTTCGCCTTATCGAGTGCGATATTATAGTGATAAACCGATGTATTGTGAGCCTTCTGCAGGAAGGAATCCGGCAGACGGCACTCAGTGCAGTAGCCATTCGTACTGACAGGCGCACCGCAGTTGATACATCTTTTTCTAATTGCCATCTATCTGTTTCCTCTCAGATCCTCAGTCATCTGCTTAACTATATCTGTAATATCCTTAAGATCGTTATTATATATAGCCTCTTCGGTCTGATCGACCTCCAGATTCTTACTGAAATTCTTTAATTCCTCGTCAAAATCGAGCATAATTCTTACTCCTCTTATATCCTATCCGGTCAGATACACTGCTCTCCGGCAGTATTCACCGGCATATCCCAAACTCGTCGCCGTCTTATTTAAGGATTGCTTCAATCTCTCCCGCAAGGTAAAGTGAACCCGCCGTGAAAAGCAGGTCTTTTTCACCCAGCCTTGAAAATACGGTATTAAGGCACTCCTTTACCTCAGGAACAACATTAATCACAGGTCTGTATTTCTTATCCGTATTTTTCTCCAAATCATTTATGCCAGATTCTCTTTGTTCATCCGACCGATTTTTGTCAAGACAGTCTTCAAAGATCTCTCTTATCAGTTCTACCTCCGTCTTCCTGTAGGAATTGAAGGTAGTGATAAATATCTCATCAAACAGTGCGGCATCGCAGATCATCCTGACCATGCCTCTGTAATCCTTGTCATTCGAAACCGCAAATATAAAATATACCCTTTCAGGCATCTCTCTTTTTATCATCTCTGCCGCTGCCGAAAGAAACTGCGGCATGGCATCCGTATTATGCGCACCGTCTATTATAACATTTTTTCCGAGCTTTTCCATACGTGCAGGCATTATGAATTTATTAAGAGCACGCAGGATGATTGAATCAGCATCTGAATCAGAGCTGTTTACTTCCTCTCCAAGCTGCTCTCTGATCACTTCAAAGGCCTTTATCGCAGTGCTTGCATTCTCCTTCTGATATCCGGTATAAAATACAGGATTTGACAGTTCTGATACCCTCTCATCTACACGGTCTATCAGATAAAGCTCTGACGACAGTTCCTCTGCCCTTCGGCTGATAACCTCTGCCGCCTTTTTCTTTAACAGAACATCACCATTTTCATAGTGTGTAGCATCCGGCATATCGATTCTTTCGGAACCTGCCGCATCATGTTTTCCATGACTTATCGCATTATGGATAACCGGAACACCCGGCTTGATTATCCCTGCCTTCTCATATGCTATCTTCTCTATGGTGTCTCCCAGATACTGCATATGATCCATTCCGATAGAGGTTATGACTGAAACAACCGGCGTAATGATATTTGTCGCATCAAGGCGTCCGCCCATTCCTGTCTCGTAAACCACAAAATCTACGCCCTGTTCCGCAAAATAAAGCACCGCAATCGCAAATATAAACTCAAAAAAAGAAGGGTGTTTCAGCGAATTGTCAGAAATAGCCTTCATCACCTTCCTGAAACACAGAATAAACTCTTCGTCAGATATCATCCTTCCGTCGATGGATATCCTCTCATTTATCTTCACAAGATGCGGAGACGTAAAAGAACCTGTTCTGAAACCCGATTCCGTAAGCATAAGCCTTAACATCTCGGTGGTTGATCCCTTGCCGTTGGTTCCGGCAACATGAACCGCCCTGACCTTATCCTGCGGATCACCCAGCTTCTCCATTATAAACTTCAGATTCTCTGTCCCGATCTTCTCTGCAAATTTTGGAATGGCAAGTATATATTCCGTCGCCTCATCTATATTCAGTTCCCTGCTGTCATCTATTATGTCTTCTACACTGAGCATTTCTACATTCCTATTCAGGATGATCATCACACAGTAAGCATCCCGAGATCATCCACATGTCATAGCGCACTTTTTTCACCCGACATGTAATTATCTGTTATCTACCTTCTCAGGATACATATCATGATTTGCAAGTCTGTCCCAGGCAACCTGCTCCCACTTCGTACCCGGTCTTCCGTAATTTGCATACGGATCTATCGAGATGCCTCCTCTTGGAGTAAACTTACCCCAGACCTCGATATACTTCGGATCCATCAGCTTTATAAGATCCTTCATGATCGTATTTACGCAGTCCTCATGGAAGTCTCCATGATTTCTGAAGCTGAATAGATAGAGCTTAAGTGACTTACTTTCAACCATCTTCACATCCGGCACATAAGAGATGTAAATAGTCGCAAAATCAGGCTGTCCCGTGATTGGGCAGAGACTTGTGAACTCCGGACAATTGAACTTTACAAAATAATCATTTCCCTGATGCTTATTGATAAAGGTCTCAAGCAGCTGCGGATCATAGTCCATCGGATATACAACACCCTGCGAACCAAGCAGTGTAAGGCCTTCCGTTTCCTTATCATTTCTTGACATATCTATCCCTCCGAATCAAAGCATTTTATCTGTCAAAGCTACACCGTCAGAGCCTCCTCAGCCCCGGCCGGTGCATCATATCATTTCATAATATTTTCATCAGTATAACACAATTTTATTTCTTGTCATATAACAAAAATAAAGTTATACTTGATATGTATGGAGCAGGTCTTCATACAAGGGGAAGATAAACAAAAAAACTAATTGTGGAGGTGCGAAAAGTGCAGACTTATAAGATCAGATCACAATACAACAATCTCATCAATCTCAAGGTGACTCCGGGTCACTTTGCAACATCATCATCGCATATCAATTATTTCATAGATCTTACCACTCTGAAGGCCAGAACAAGTGAGGCCAAGGCAGTGGCAAAATCAATGAGCACAGACTATATTGCGAGCACTATAGTTGATACCATCATATGTATGGACGGAACCGATGTTATCGGTGCTTACCTCGCAGATGAGCTTACCAACTCCGGCATCATGTCAATGAACGCTCATGGCAGTATCTATGTTATCGAGCCAGACCAGAATTCCATGGGCCAGCTTACCTTCAAGGATAACGTTATCCCTATGGTAAATAAGAAGCACATACTTCTTCTCCTCGCGACCGCAACAACCGGCCACACGATTGAGAAGGCTCTTGAGTGTATCGAATACTACGGTGGTATGATTGAAGGAATATCAGCTATATTCACAGCTACCGACGAGGTTGACGGACATACGATTAACGGCATCTTCCATGCAAAGGATATCGAGAATTACAAGTCATATCCATCGCATGACTGCCCGCTCTGCAACGGAAATATCCGTCTGAACGGTATCGTTTCATCAACCGGTTTCACAATGATCTAAAACATAAATAGTTTTGCCAATAAACTATTAAAAATAAAAGGAGTGAACTTTTTACAGTTTCACTCCTTTTTACTGCTCTCCGGCTGCTCGCCGGATCATATTGTTATTTGCCATCCTCCGGCTGTTCGCCGGATCATACTATTATTTACCATCCTCCGAAACTCGCCGGATCATCTTTATTTTACTTAATGATCAGTCCGTCTCGAATTCCGCTCCGGTTTCATCTCCAACACCGTATTTAAGGGTTACAACATTTGTTGAATATGATGCTGCTGAAAGCTGGAAGGTCTTCGAAACATTTCCCGCTTTAACCACCACAATAAACGGTGTAGCGCTTCCCTCCGTCCTGTCCTTATAATCAACAACAAATATCTTGTATTCGCCCTTCTCAGGATTCTTAAATACAACATGCTCCGCAGGATTTGCAACAAGGTGATCATCCTCAACCTGCATGTCGACATCAAGCTCTCCGCCGCCGGCAATCCTGTTCATGTAATATATCTCGCTTCCGTCAGGTGTAACAACGTGAAGATCAAGATCATCGTCCGACTGCCATCCGAGAGATATGGTGATAACTCCGTCCTCAGCTCCCATCTGAGAAAGTGTCTCATTCATGGCAGCTTCCATACTGCTCTTTCTTGACTCAGACTCTGGTCCGAAAAGCTTCTGGCTCGGGCCGTTCCTGATGAATTCACATACAGTCAGTTCAAAGGATGCATCCTCTGGCTTTGTCTTCTCATTGATGAGCTTGCTTACCTTGATGCCTATATCCTTTCCGGCACCCTCTATCTTATAATACTTGACCGTCTTCGTTCCATCCGAAGCTTTGATCGTTACTCTGTATCCATCGATATAACCGGCCTTGGCAACATCAGACTTCTCCGGAAGTGTATACTGAAGTATTCCATCGGAAACCTGACTGTCCATCTCCTCCGGTGCCATCATAAACCATGCTCTGTAACCTGAAGTATTCTTCTTATCAGAGGTTCCCGCGTCGATCTCCATCATATAGAAATCATTCTGATGCAGGATATTACGAGGCTGGAAGAATATACCGTATCTGCAGCTCACCGTCTTTGCATCACCCACAGGATATATCTTCGTATCAGGAAGGTTTTCCTTAAAGCCCTCATCAAATACAAGCAGCAGGGAAATATCACCGAAATAATCATCCGGAACTGCGCCGTAAAGCGTTCTTACCCTCGTGGTATAGTCGTGATCATTCATCTCGATCCTGTAACCGTTAGCCTGAGAGAGGCCATTATACGGATATGCCCAGGTATTTGCCGAGGTATAGTTCTCATTCATATTCTTTGCGATCTCATACCACTTTGCCTGATTCTTTCTGGCAAACAGCACATACTGGGTATCCAGACTTTCATCAGTCAGTCCGAAGGCCTCCTTCATGATCTCGGTGAATTCAGGCTTCAGGCAGAAGGAACCGTAAGCCTCAAGAATGTCCGAATAGCTCTTGTTATATCTTGTCATGAGATATCTTACGAAATGACATAACGGATATCCTGTATCCGACCAGTCACTCTTCCTGAAGCTCTTTGACTTATCCGGATATGTTACTGAATAGCTGTCGAGAGGTAATGCATACATCTCCCAATGATTACCGTTCTCGATACCCGGCCTGTGACTCAAGTATCCCTTTCCGTCATAATAATCCCTGCAGTCCTCTTCAACCATATTTGCGGTTGCCTCATCAAACTTCAGATTGCTGAGACGTGAGCACTTATATCTTCTCTGACAAGCATGGAAATACTCGTGCGTTATCGTCAGCAACAGGTCATCGTAGGCTCCAGTCGGATTGTTTGCAAGATAGCTTGTATTTACGTACATATAAGCCTGCTTGAGGATACCTGCAACGGTAACGCCCTTTGCATCCTCTGCAACATAGGCAGAAAGCTTAACATCCATAACATACTTCGGAAGCTTAACTTTAACTTCATCCTTCACATAATCATGTGCGATAAGGAGAAGGCTTGCTATCTTCTTGACCATCTCAACCGTTGCATTAGGGTTGTCATTGGCCTTCTTTATCTGTTCGCAAAGCTCCACATAATCGGCATTTGCTTCCAGCTTCTTATTGATCAGATATTCCCTCTTCGCCATAACTTTAGGACCGGTGACCTTCTTGATCTCTTCCGGATCCGTTATGCCCTCATCAGCCGCCACAGCCTCCTGAGCATGGTGCGCCTTTACACTGTTACGGGTATCTGTCTCTATAAGTTCCTTTCTTGCGATCATCTCGCCAACAGTTGCCGAATATGTATATTTGATGCAGAAAAGCTTCTTTGTATAACGTTTTCCGCCCTCACAGACATAGATATAATCCTCTATTCCGAAGAATCTCTTCCATCCTGCAGACGCGATAGCCGGAACGATCTCATCAACTATTACATAGCCCACATAAGCTGAAACAACATAGAAAAGCACCGAATTCTGGCTGCTTTCCAGATACAGATTCGAGCCGTCGAGCCATGTTACATACTGCTGCCAGTAGCCATCCACATCAAGTCTGAAGGCTGTTACAGCCTCCCACATATCCTCCGGAATGCCTGCTGCCGCAAGGTCGTATTTGACTGTGTATTCTCCCGGCATATTTTCATCAGCGCCCATACCTGCATTAATATCAAATGCATCAATGATTGTGCCACTGAACTGAAGCTCATCCATCATCTTCTGCTCATACTGAGGAAGATCGTCAAACGGAAGCTGGCTTACCGTAACCTCTCTGTCACCGTAAAAGGCATTCTCAGGAATATCGATATTCATATACTCTGTCGGCTCAAGATGCATCTCCTTACTATTTCCCACAAGAGTATTAAATATATTTCCGTTCGCGTCTCTGTTATAAGCATCCTCAGACGACTCTGTCTCCTCATCATCCGTCGGCTCATAATCAGAATCATAATCACTCATGAATATCCACTGCGGTGCCTCGGTCAGCTCTTCCGCCGCCTCATCAATTATCTCACCCTCTTCAGTGGTTTCCAAAAGAGTGCCGCCATCACTAAGGAGCTCATATTCAGACTGAACCACATCCTCATATTCACTGAAAGCACTGTCCAGCGCCTTGTCCTCTTTGTTAAAGTCAAAGCTGACCAGATCTTTACCGTCCACGTCCGTCTTCTTCTTATCATCCTTCTTCGATGCAAGCGCAAATATTATTATCAGCGCCGACACAAGGAGCACCGAGCCAAGCGTTAACCCCACCGCAAGGCCTGTCCTGCTCTTCGCCTTCTTACCGCAGGATGGACAGAACTTCGAATTCGGTTTCAGCTGCCGTCCGCAGTATTTACAAAACATCGGGCCATTTTTCATACGCAATACCTCCCCATATACCAGTATTACTTCTAACTAAACAGCTATTATTACTTCAAGCGGAACAGCTGGTAGCTGCCGCTGTCATAATTATCGTAGATGTATCCATTCTCGCTGTGAGACGGATCTCTGAAGCCGTATACTATTCCGTCATAGCCTGCCGGAACATAATAGATGATCTCGCAGTCATAAACTGCATACTCATTATTATAATCGTTCCAGTTGCTTGTAACCCATCTGTAAACATACCTCTCCTGACCGTTATATTTGATTGTGAAGCGTGCAAACTGTTCATCGTAGCTGTCAGTAAAGGTCACCTTCGTATCCTCATACAGCTTCACATTGTAATAGTCATAGCTGCAAGGCAGGATCGTAAGTCCGATCGTGAAAAGCCTCGTATCCTCGAAGAATGCATGATATCTTACTCTCAGCTCTTCATAGCCCGAGAAGTCTATATTATTCTCCTTACCGAAGGCCATAACCTCCTCCGAAACTCCTGTCCTCGTGAAGGCATCAACACTTACCTTGCCTCTAAGTTCAACCTCATAACCATCGGTGCTTCTTCCGATGATATCCATATTCCCGCCGAGTGGAAGATCTGTTCTGATACCGTATTTTTCAAAATCAGGCTTGCTGTCATCAACCGGAGGTGCCTGTGTAGTCGCCTCGGTCGTTGCCTGCTGAGTTGAAGCCTGGGTTGTTGCCTGAGTCGTCGCCTCTGTAGTTGCCTGAGTTGTCGCTGCTGTTGTAGCCTCTGTCGTACTTTCAGACGTCGCTTCGGTAACAGTATATGCAAGGGTTGCCGTTGTCGACTGTGTATTTGGCGTTGTCGTTGTCTGCTCGGTTGTCGATGCAGACTGCTCGGTCACAGTTGTCGACTGCTCCGTTGTGTAGTAGGTTACGACCTCTGTATTTTCTGTATTTGTCCTTCCGGAATAAATCTCTGTCGATGAGTTTCTCCCCGTGTCCCCACCGCTTTTTTTATCCTTCTTCTTTACGAGGAACCCCGGTGCTACGAAAAGAAGAATGACTGTTGTCAGGATAGCTACAGAGCTTGCCACAAGAGCTATTATCAGTCCGGCGTGACTTTTCTTCGCCGGATTAAACTCACTGTAGACAGGCGTACCGCACCTATCACAGAAGGTATCTGTGTCCTGCAGATATTTACCACATTTCCTGCATATATTTGCCATAATACATCACCCCACTCCCGGCATAATATGACTTACTAAAAACTGATAGATTCCATATAAAAACAGTCAGTTATGACCGGTATTTTTATAACAAAAATCTACGTCTTTATTATACCATAGAGTCCCCTGTAAGGCTAATAAAACAAGAAAAAAAACCACAGGTATTTTCCCTGTGGTTTATCGCTTTATCATATTCTGTTTCAAGCCGTTTGATGGCCACTTCACAGTCCATCACCGTGCCCGTTAAATCACTCTATTTTCTCCTCCAGGTTGAAGGTGTGAAAAGTATGAGCATCGGGAATATCTCAAGACGTCCCGCGATCATATCAAATACAAATACCCACTTCGACGGAATGCTGAAAGCCGAATATCCGCCGTAAGGACCTACGGTTCCGAGACCCGGTCCGATATTATTTATTGTAGCGGCTATGGATGTAAAGCTTGACGTAAAATCAAAGCCGTCCACACATACTATCAGGAAAGATGTCGCGAAGATAAGAAAATAAGCCGCGATAAAGGCATTTGCCGTTCTGAGTGTGGTATCCGGCACAGCCTTACCGTCCATCGTAACTCTCTTAACACTTCTTGGATGGATAAGATATGAAACCTCATTCTTAACCTCCTTAAAGTATATCATTATCCTCGAAACCTTGAAGCCGCCTCCCGTACTTCCCGCGCAGGCTCCGATAAACATCAACATGACGAGGATTGCCTGAGGAAGTGTTCCCCAGAGATTAAAGTCCGTCGTCGCAAAGCCTGTAGTCGTCATGATGGAAGCCGCCTGAAAACTCGCATGAGATAGACTCTTTCCGAAGCTTCCCACATCATTGATGATGCTGAGCACGATTATCGCAACGGCTCCGAAATATATACCAAGATACCATCTGATCTCTTCGATTTTGAAAGCATCCTTAAACTTTCTGCAGACAAGCAGGAAGTAAAGCTTGAAGTTCATACCAAACAGCATCATAAATACTGTTATCACAGTCTGGCAGAATACATTGTAATCTGCTATTCCGCTTGCTCGTGTCGAGAAACCTCCGGTACCCGCCGTACCAAAGCTTATGCAGAAGGCATCGAAGACCGACATGCTTCCGCAGATAAGTATTATCACCTCAACAGCGGTCATCGCAAAGTAGATCGCATACAGATAGAAAGCCGTCGTCCTTACTCTCGGAACCAGCTTATCAACCGAAGGTCCCGGGCTTTCCGCCTTCATGAGATACATACTGTCTGCTCCGGAAGGCGTGATCGCAAGTATAAATACAAGCACACCCATACCACCCAGCCAGTGTGTAAAGCTTCTCCAGAAAAGCATACAATGCGACATAGCTTCAACATTCTTCAGTATACTCGCTCCGGTCGTTGTAAAGCCCGATGCCGTCTCAAATACAGCATCCGTATAGCTCTTTATCTCTCCTGACAGAAAAAAAGGAAATGCACCCACAAGACTGAGTACGAGCCATCCAAGTGCAACGATGATCATACCCTCCTTGGCATGCATTTTTTTATCCTTTGGTTTCTTCAGTCTGAGCAGTGTTCCTATCAGAAGACTGGCTGCCGCAACCACCAGAAAATAAGCAGCATTTTTCTCATGATAGATATTTCCCACCAGCTCCGGGATCATCATGAATCCCGCAGTGAACTGAAGCAGAAGTCCTATTACATAAAATATAACAGAATAATTCATACTATTAATCCTAACCAGCGATCATTTCGTCAATATCGTTGAGACCTTTCTTCGTGGTAACTACAATGACGCTGTCTCCAACCTCGATAGAATCATTACCACCGGGTATAATAACGTATTTTCCTCTGGAAATACAGCAGATAAGAGTATTCGGAATAATCTTCAGATCCTTCAGCTTAACGCCTGCAGCCCTTGAGCCGGGACCTACGTTGAACTCAAGTCCTTCTACTCTTCCGTCCATCATATGATAAAGTGTCTCAACATCACTGCCGAGGGAATTCTGCATCGACCTTACATATCTTGTGATATATTCAGCCGTTATCTTCTTGGTAGAGATGATCTTACCAACCGGCATCTCCGCAACCATATCCTCATAAGAATTCCTGTGAACTCTGGTCATCATCTTCGCTTCTGTCTCCTTACGTATGAAGAGGGCCAGAAGGATATTTGCCTCATCGCTGTCCATAAGCGCACATACAGCATCCATATCCTCAACGGACTCCTCAAGAAGAAGCGATTTATCGGTTGCATCACCATTTATTATCATGGCTCTCGGAAGCAACTCCGAAAGCTCTCTGCTTCGTTCTTCATCCTTCTCAATAAGCTTTACATTAAGACCCGCCTTGATAAGGCTGTCTGCCAGGTAATAGCTTATGGTGCCGCCGCCGGCTATAAGCACATCCCTGATCCTCTTAGCCTTGATACCGACCTTATTGAGGAAAGCATTTACAGATGAAAGAGGAAGTGTAACGGAAATCTTATCTCCTGCCCTAAGCACGAAATTACCGTCCGGTATAACAATATCCTTATCTCTCTGAACAACACAGATAAGCGCACTTTCCTTAACCTTCGGATAATAATCCCTGAGCTTCAGTCCATCAAGAACTGAACCGTCCGGAATAACAAGGCTTATAAGGTTTACACGTCCCTTAGCGAAGGTATCAACCTCCAGAGCGGACGGAACCTGTATCAGTCGCTGCATCTCGTGAGCCGCTGCACTCTCCGGATTTACAGACATGGAAAGACCAAGCTCCTCTTTAAGGAAGCCGATCTCGTCAGAATACTGAGGGCTTCTGACCCTCGCTATAGTCTGGCAATGTCCTGTCTTACGTCCGATAAGGCAGGCAAGCATATTTTTCTCATCCTGATCTGTCGCCGCAATAAGAAGATCTGTCTCCTCAATACCGGCCTCAAGCTGCGATCTGAAGCTTGTGCAGTCTCCCACATATCCGATAACGTCGCAGGCAGACGTAACGCTCTGCACGGCGTTAGGATTTGTGTCCATTACAGTTATCTGATGTCCTTCATTACTGAGCTGCTCCGCAAGCGTATGCCCTACTCTGCCGCAGCCCGCAATAATAATATTCATTATCTCATCCTCTGTGAAATATACTTTATAAAATACAGTTCTGCGGACCTACTGATCCGCGTCATAATATTTTAAACTTATTTTTCTTACAAGTCAATACAGCTGATTTTCAGTGTTTTCAGCCGAAACATACGTTACTATTTAATCTCCGGCTGATACATTCATTAATTTATATGATTAACCTGTGTTGAATCATCATAACTCTCCGCGTATCTTCTTCATTATGATATCATAATTATCCTTCTCATGAGGGAAGGTGCAGTTTGTGCACACCTTGACCCTGCGCCCGTTCTTCTCCTTAAACTGAGGATTACCCGGGCAATCCTCCAGATGATACATCGGACAATAACAGAAGAGGCAGTTGAGATGAACTTCCTTTCCCTGAGCCGCCTCATCTCTTTTGTGGCACGGATAATACGGGCAGGCCACATTCTCGAAATATCTTTCCGATGCGGCATACCCGTTACTTACCTTTTGTTCATCCGCCTTGGCAGATGACTTATCCATTATTTCTTCTTTTGCTGTTATATTTTCGTCCATATCCATTTCTTACGCTCACTCCAATGTGGCCGCAACCTCTTCCAGAAGCTCTATGATAGGAAGATGCTGAGGGCAGGCTCCCTCGCACTGGCCGCACTTTATACACGCCGACGCCTTGGAAGGTCCCGGCTTCCATGAATAGTCATTCTTAGCCGCCGTAAGATCCTGATAGAGCTTGTAACGGTTCATACACTCAAATATCACAGGAATACGTATCTGCATAGGGCAACCCGGAACGCAGTATTTACATGCCGTACATGGAATCGAATCTATACTCTTAAGAGCCGCCCTGGCACGAAGTATAACATCATCCTCCGCTTCTGTGAAAGGAACAAAATCCTTCATAAAGGAAAGATTATCCATCATCTGTTCCATGTTAGACATTCCGGAAAGGACCATCATGACATTCGGGAGATTTGCCGCAAAGCGGATTGCCCATGAAGCAGGACTTGCCGCAGGATCCGCAAGCTCAAATATTTCCCTTATAACCTCCGGAGGATTCGCAAGAGTTCCGCCTTTTACCGGTTCCATGACTATCACAGGTATGCCATGCTTTTCAGCTACCGCATAGCATCCGCCGGAACATATTGAAGGATCATCCCAGTCAGCATAATTGATCTGAAGCTGGACAAACTCCGCGTCCGGATGCTCGGTAAGTATCTCATCAAGAACCTCCGGCTTATCATGGAAGGAAAAGCCGTAATGCTTGATCCTTCCCTCTGCCTTGAGCTTTTTCACATAGTCCCATAAACCGTATTCATCGTATTTATCTCTGTTATTTGTTTCAAGCGAATGAAGAAGATAAAAGTCAAGATAGTCAGTCCCCAGTCTCTCCAGGCTTATCTCAAACTCCTTCTTCGCCTCCTCTTCATTTTTTGCGGCATATGCCCCTGCATTCAGCTTCGATGCAAGGTAGTAGGAATCCCTCGGATACCTTTCAACAAGAGCTTTTCTTGCAGCCTCCTCCGAACCGCCGTAAACAAATGCCGTATCGAAATATCTTCCACCGGCCTTAAAGAATTCATCAACCATATCAGATGTCTGCTGAACATCTATCTCTCCCGAATCCAGCCTCGGAAGCCTCATAAGTCCAAATCCAAGCTTCATACAGTTCTTAACAAGATCATTCATAATACATCCTCCTCTGATCCTCATACGCACTGTCAACAGGCTGCTAAATAAAACTCCCAAATTATTATACAGTGTCAGAAAGCTCTTCCACTTTCTTCCTTGCTTCAGCTATTGAGATGCCTTCAGCTTCCGCAATCTTCCTGGCGTCCTCGTATTCTATCTTACTTCTCTCCACTCCGTATCCGGAAACCTTTTTCACGGAAACCTCACCATACGGAGTATTTTTCTTCAGGGTAGTCCTGTCCAGAACATATCTCTCACATATTTTCTGTCTGATACCGATGGTGGATGTGAGTCTAAATATCTCTCTGACCATCCGCTCCTTATCATCCATACTGCATATCACAGAAAGCAGTATTCCCGGTCTGCCCTTCTTCATATCCACCGATGCAGAAAATACATCCCTGGCGCCTTGCTTCATCAGCTCTTCTTTTGCGAAGCCAAGCTCCTCACCGGTCATATCATCAATATTACATTCAAGCGTGCAAACCGTATCTGTCGATCCAGCCATCTCTCCAAGCATAGCACGAACACAGTTTGCAGCCTTAAAATCCTTACTGCCCATTCCGTAACCGATCTTATCAACGGTCATCACAGGCATATTTCCGAATTCATCTGTAAAGGTTTTTATAAGAGCAGCGCCTGTCGGCGTACAAAGCTCGCCCTCTATCCTTCCGCCGTAGATAGGTACGCCCTTTAAAATATGAGCTGTAGCAGGTGCCGGTACCGGAAGTACGCCGTGCATACAATGTACCTTTCCCGAACCCACATGAACAGGTGTCGCAACAACCCTGTCCGGCTTTATCATATCCATCAGCATGCAGACTGCAGTTATATCCGCAACCGCATCCATGGTTCCTACCTCGTGGAAATGTATCTCCTCCACAGTCTTTCCATGAACTGTACTTTCCGCCTCTGCGATCAGATTATATACTGCCAGGATCTTCTCCTTAACATTTTCCGGAATCTCAAACTCACCCACCATATTTCTGATATCCTGCATTGATGTGTGGTGATGGTGATGTTCATGGTCATCATCGTGATGATGGTGATGTTCATGGTCATCATCGTGATGGTGATGATGATCATGCTCGTGGTCATCGTCGTGATGGTGTCCGTGTTCGTCATCGTGATGGTGATGATGATCATTCTCGTGATGGTCGTGAGAATGCTCCTCAACTCCATCAACTGTTACGCGAAAGTGGGTTCCTGTGATACCACATTTAACACTCTCCTCAGCAGCAAGCTCCACCTTTTTCTCCGAAAATACAGCCTTCATCTTCTCGATAAAACTCTTCTTCTCGTTATCATCCAATAGTTCATATAACGACGCTGCAAGCATATCTCCCGCAGCACCCATTCCAAGATCAAAATATAGTACCTTCATGATCTTATTCCTCCGTACAACCATCTAACCAATCACGCACTTATTCAGCATGATAATCCCATCTGCATAACATCCGTCAACTTCTTCATCATGTATCGACCAACTCTCACGACATATGATTTATCATACTCGCCTGATAACCTGCGCCAAAACCGTTATCAATATTTACAACCGAAACACCGCTGGCACAGCTGTTCATCATTGAAAGAAGAGCCGAAAGCCCTTCAAAGGATGCACCGTAGCCAACACTTGTCGGTACTGCGATAACAGGGCATGAAGCAAGTCCGCCAACAACACTTGCCAGCGCGCCTTCCATTCCGGCGATGGCTATTATCACTCTCGCACCCATAATCTCATCGATATGATCCAGCAGTCTATGAAGTCCCGCAACCCCGGCGTCATATATCCTTACAACATTATTACCAAGGAATTCAGCCGTCCTTGCGGCCTCCTCAGCCACCGGAATATCACTGGTTCCGGCAGTAATAACTGCAATATATCCCTTCGCATCTACCGGCAGATTCCCGCCAATAACCGCCAGCCTTGCGTCCTCGTAGTATTTATAATTTGAAATAAGGCTCTTCTCAACCTCAGCAGCCTTCTCTTTATCCATTCTTGTAATAAGGATATGCTCCTGCCCGCTTTCTCTCATCGCCAAGACTATCCCGGCTATCTGCTCCGCAGTTTTACCCGCGCCATAGATCACTTCATTTGCGCCCTGCCTCAGCCCTCTGTGAGTATCAAGCTTTGCAAAGCCCATATCAACGAATGGCGCCCTCTTTAAATAAAGCAGCACCTCATCCTCACTGATCGATCCGGCCTTATATTCTTCAAGTATTTTCTTTATGTCCTTCAATATTTCTGACCCTCTAAACCTCCGGATTAAGACTTCCTGTTCTGTAGCCCATAAGATCTATGGTGATGTATTTAAAGCCGAGATCACGGTATTTTTCAGTGATAACTCTGCGGCTGACCTCTCTGACCGTAAACTCGATATCCTCCGGAAGAACCTCGATCCTTGCCAGCTCATTGTTATGAACTCTGACTCTGTACTGCTTAAGTCCGAGTGATCTTAAAACCTCTTCAGCCTGCTCGATCCTGCTGAGCAGATCTTCCGTTATCTCTTCGCCGAAAGGTACTCTCGTAGCAAGGCATGAAAAAGAATTCTTATCAAATGTCGGGACATTCAGCATCTTCGAATAATTTCTGATGTCCTCCTTGGTGAAGCCGTAGGCAAGAAGAGGACTCAGTATACCGAGTTCCTGAACAGCTCTCATGCCCGGTCTGTAATCCTGCATATCGTCCTTATTTGTTCCCTCGATGACCGTGTCGATACCCTCAGCAGCAGCAAGCTCCTTGATCTTTCCAAATATATGTTTCTTGCAGTAATAGCATCTCTCATCAACATTTGATGCATATTCCGGAACGCTCAGCTCATCAGATTCAAATATGATATGTCTGATACCATTCTCCTTGCAGTAATCCTCTGCTTCCTTGATCTCAACACCCGGAACCCCCGGCGACTTTGCAGTGATTGCCACACATTTATCACCCATCAGGTCGTGGCATATCTTGAGCAGAAAGGTCGAATCAACCCCTGCCGAAAATGCAACCGCAATACTGTCGAATCTGTTCAGATAATTTCTAAGTCCCTCGTACTTCTCCATTCTGTTCACCCCTATCCTTCTTTAAAGCTCATCACCGCCCTGTTCCTGCAGTGATCATTTTGTTTCATATACATCCTTAAAATGCTTTGTCTCCAACACCTCATAGGCAGCCGTCTTGTCTATGATATTTTTCAGAAGCCCGTCCAGCTCCGTCCCCTCCCGGTAATCGGCAGGTGCAAAATACCTTATCCTGTTATCCCGGAGCATCTTATAAACCCTGTCCTTATTCATCGTTTCAGGATTGTAAACTCCTATCGAATGGCCGCCATTTATATTTACAAGCTTCATGCACGGTATGTCCGTATCGCTGTCGCCTATATATACCATATTTCTGAAAGGCACCCTCATATTTTCCGGCGCAAAATACTCATTCACTCCATTATCATTTATATCCAGCACGCCCTTCTCTATCCTGAAGAGATACTGCGTCTTATTGGTATAATTGATGACCTGCGCCGGCCAGGTGGCAACGCCTCTGTCATCGTAGAAGAAAGAGCTTGCATATATCTTCTTAAATACGCCCTTCTTCGCAATTTCAGTGCCCTCGATCATTTCCTTCAGCCCCGAGGAGATGATATAATGTTCAACCGTGATGCCCTTCTCTCTCCCATATTCGTTGAGCCGGTCAAACCAATCCTCAACTCCCGGAAATAGCACCACCTTACTGCCGTATTCCTGCAGCTTCTCCCTGTTAAATACAAGTCTGCCTCTCGCCTCATCCATCATGACATACATGTAAGCAAGATTGCTGTCCATCTCATTTTTCTCGGCAAGGATATTTGTCTTCTTCCAGAATTCTCCAACATCATATCCTACCGATTGTATATAACCCTGTGCCTGCATATCAGTAGGCGAAAGTGTTTTATCAAAGTCATAGCATATCGCCAGGACCGTATCTTTTCTTCCACTGAACCCGGACATATTTCACCCCCTCTGTCTTCACTCTGCTGCCCAATCAATATTTCTCAGTTCCTACCTTCCGGAACTACCGTCGAATCTCATAGCCTCTTCAATGAAGTGATAAACAAACTCCGGATTTGACGGATAATAAATATGCGGGAAGCCCATCCACGACACCGGACCTACCTTGATCTCGTCCCATGCACTTCCTGAAACCGGCTTCTCGACGATACATGAGATGCCGTTGTCCGTACTGTCGAAATAATGGAATTCATGTCCCTTGATCCTCTCCGAATCACCGAGGAAGCGTCTCTCCTTCTCCTCGATATTTACGTAGCCGAAGCGCACCAGCCGTCCCATATTTTTGCATTTGCCGTGTATTACGCCGCACATCTTATATTCCACGCCGTTATCGTCCTCAATCACATCATGCATATACATAAATCCGCCGCATTCCGCAATAACGGGCATACCGTTCTTTATCGCCGAGCGGATACTGTTTATCATATTCAGATTTCTCGAAAGCGCCGGAAGATGCAGCTCCGGATATCCTCCGTAAAAGATCATTCCGGATATTCCCTCCGGGAGTATGTCATCGTAAATAGGCGAGAACGGAACCAGCTCCGCGCCTGCTGCCCTGAGCATCCTCAGGTTATCCTCGTAGAAGAAGCTGAAGGCTTCATCGCTGGCAACGCCTATCCTAACCTTGGAATCACCTGTGATATTTTTCACCTGGAAGCCGTACACCGGCAGCGATTCTGCCATATCACAGATACGGATAAGCTCCTGCAGATCGATAGTCTTGTCAAGTATCCTCGCCAGGTTGTCCAGACTTTCCGAAAGACCGCCTATCTCATCCGGACTCTTCAGCCCAAGATGTCTGCTGTCGAATCTAAGCTCCTTCGAAAGAGGAAGATAGCCCACAGGACTTATACCCAGCTCACTCCTGACAAGCGGCTCGATCATTTTATATACTTTTTCACTCATTTTATTGAATATAACACCTTTGATCAGATGCTCCCTGTCATAACGAAGGAAGCCTGAGACAAGTGGAATGACGGATCTGCTCATACCGTGAGCATCCACCACTAAGATCACAGGAATACGAAGTTTATCGGCCAGATCATAAGAGGAACCCTCCTCCTTGATACCGCCGAGGCCGTCATAGAGTCCCATGACTCCCTCTACAACGGAAATATCATGATTATAGTTTTCTTCAGGCTGCTGATACAGCGCCCTGGTCATTTCCTTACCGGTAAAAAATGTATCGAGATTTCTCGACGGAATGCCAAGAACCCTTCTGTGAAACATCGGATCGATATAATCCGGACCGCACTTAAAAGCACGCGGCTTATAACCCTTCTTTTTGAGAAGGCTGATCATTCCGCATGTAATAAGAGTCTTTCCGCTGCCCGAACCGGGAGCAGCTATCATAAATGCCGGTTCTCTCATTCGCACCCCCTTGACTACTACAACACCCACCAACAGTACCGTAGTCCTTCTGACGAAAACCTATTTAATCCTCCGTTAAGTTAAACGCTGCAACCATAATATCATTTTCTTTTTTCATCACATGCTGCCCGCCAAGCTTTGCCAGCCTGGAAATACTGACCTCCACGATATCCGGTTCAGAGACCGTCCCTTCATCGAGAAGCTTCATTATCTCATTCTTTGTTTCAACCGTGATAGCAGTCATGCATACTCTGATATCTCTGTTATAGCTCCTTAACAGATTTATTATATCACGAAGACGCCCTTCTGTTCCACCTATAAAAACGCGGTCAGGAGGATTTTTTTTCATTAATTCTATGTTGGTTTCATCCTGCAGTTTATTCTCCTGATCACCGGCGTTGACCACTTCATCAGAACCCGCAGCAAGAAGCACTTCACCCGCTTCTCCAACAACCGGATAAATATTCCGAAGTCCGAACTTATCCATATTTCTTCTAAGAAGTTTTACCCTGTCGTCCTTCTTCTCTATCGCAAATACCTTTATATCCGGCGATATTCCTGCCGCATCGATGGTCACACCTCCGGTACCGCTGCCGATATCATAAAATGTACAGCCCTTAAATAATCTAAGCTTACTGAGTACTATCTCCCGAATCTCTTCCTTAGTGATCGGAACCCCTTCCTCTCTCAGATATTCATCCGTAGGTATCCCATAAGACAACTGTTTTGTCCTCGGTGCATAATTCCTGATAAATACCGTATAAAGTCCCTCCTGAAGCTCCGGAAGCCCTTCACCTGCTCCGACTCTGAAAAGCTTCTCATCCTCGTAGGAAAGCCTGTATCCAAAGAACGCCTCTGCATCCCTGAAATCCTTCAGGTTTTTAACCAGCTTCTTTACATCCTCTAAACCTGAAAGAAGTACAAAGGTCTTATCATTATATCTTACCGCATCACGCACCAAAGGAAGGGTCTCCTCAAAGTCCCTTCCATGTAAGCTCAGTATCTCTGCATCCTGCCATGAAACCTTAAGTCTTGCGGCAAGATAAGAAACCGACGATATTCCCGGCATGATATCTATATCCACCTGAACCTCCGGATGCTCACGCTTCAGCGAGAAAGTCCATTCACGGAGCCTCATATATGCCTTCTCGGCACCACTGTAGAAGCCCGAATCACCCGAATAGATAAATACTGCATTTATTATTCTTTCTGCAGTCACCGAATGATCTTTCGTATCACCATTAATCTGTTTTGTAGAATCAGTCACATCACCGTTTATCTGTTCAGCAGAATCATTATCTGTACACCGAATCATACCCTCCAGTGCCTCGATCATATCATTAACCCGATATGTATCCACCACCTTCTGTGTCCGGACATCCGAAAACGGAGCGCTAAGTCTTGCAGCTCCGAATACCATATCAGCCTTATTAATTTTTTCCCTGACCTCTCCAGTCAGACAGCCGGGATCACCCATCCCGGCTCCGACTAAGGTTATGCTTATCTTTATAACCATCACTAATCCTTATTATTTTAATGTGTATTTGATAGTAATATCGCCTGTATCTGTTGTAAGCTTGCAAGCACCGCCTGTAAGGGTTTCAGGAACCTTTACATCACCTGTATCAGCTTTTGCCACGAAGACCTTATCACTAAGGATAGTTCCTTCGATATCACCTGTATCTGTTCTGGCAACTATTGTTGCGGCATCAATATCCTTGAAGATCACATCACCTGTATCTGTATCAATGTTCAGATCACCTTTTGCGATCATATCTGTAAGAACAATATCGCCTGTATCTGTTCTCGTCTTAATATTGTTGCATCTTACTGTATCGATATCGACATCACCTGTATCTACGTCAACTACAACATCCTCGCAGGTAAGATTAAATATTGTTACATCGCCAGTATCTGTTGTAAGCTTAATATTACCATCTACAGGTATAGAATACACTCCGATATCTCCTGTATCTGACTTTACAGTGATTGCATAATACACATCCTCAGGAAGGTATACCGTCATCTTGCGTTCACCTGTATAGAAAGTGAAGGATCCTATAAAATCATACCATTTTCTCTTGTCCTTTTCCTTGATCCTGAGTGTTCCGTTATCAACCGAAACTTCTACCTTGATATTCTTTGATTCTGCGTAATCTACTCTGCAGAAGTTGTCTTTTGATTTTTTGATAACTACGTCACTTATATTACTTTCAATACTCACTATTTCTACGTCAGACGCTGTTTCAAAATGTTTTTTATTGATCTTCTCTCTTGTAAGCTTCTTATAATCAAAGCCCAGCATTGCAAATCCTGCAAAGCCAACTATCATTCCGAGTCCTATCAAAAGAATTGCTGTATATTTTAATGTCTTTCCCATTATGCTGTCCTCCCTCTAAAAAGTCTTGCAACAGCTGTAAACATGCCCTTAATAACCTTTACGCTGAACGCTGCCATTGCTTTAACCCCCGGAAATATTAGAAGTCCGATGCCGGCAAGTACAAATCCTGCGCCGAGTGTTACAAGTCCAAGTGCAACCTTTCCTGAAAGGATGCATGATATCAATCCTACGATCGAACCGATTCCGGCAGCTACAAAACCAACTGCCATTCCACAGGCTCCTGCAAGAAGTCCGAATAGAAGTCCGCAGGCTCCTATGAAAAGTCCGAATGCCGTAGCTGCTGCTGCGATGATGAATGGGAAGCAGATGATAATGAGTATCACCTTAAGAGCTGTATTTCCGCTCTTCTTTTCGTATCTTCTGTTATCGTCATAGGAATCATAGCTTCCTGACTGTGATCTTCTTCTGTTATTATTCTCTGACGAACGATTATCATTCGCCTCACCCTTATAATAAGCGGTTGTTGCAAGCGGCTTGCTATTCTCCTTCTTTGGAACAAGTTCCTCATTCTCAACCAGAATCTTAAGTGCTACGTCACCTGGATCTCCAATCGATGCAACCGCATCCTCCTCAGACATTCCGTCTTCCATAAGAGCGTCTATCTTTTCACTATACTCGTCAACGAAGCGATCTCTGTCTTCCTCAGGAAGTGCCTTTAATCTGGCCTTCAATGCCTCAAGGAATTCAATCTTGTTCATCTCCCTTTTCCTCCTTCACAATTGTCCTTTATGCTAAAGATTTTTGTCTTTCTTTCGTTCGACAAGTTGATAATAACAGTCAAAGATTAAAAAAACATTAAAACGAGTTAATATTTGAATTAAAAATTAAAAAACCTGTTTTTAATCTGATTATGCATTTTTTCGGCCTGTAAGGTAGTAAACCGCAAGCGCAGTTCTGTGAGACAGATTCTCCTTAGAGAGTATTCCTGTTACATAATTCTTAACCGTTCCCTCGGAGATGAAAAGCCTGTCCGCTATCTCTTTATTTGACAGTCCCTCGGCCACAGCCTTGATGACCTCAAGCTCTCTTTCCGAATAAGCTGAACCGTCAAAGCCACCTGCTGCACCTGTTCCGGCTGCCGTACCTGCCAGGTTTTCAAGTATATTCTCCTCCATGACACCGGTTCCGTTATAAACCGACTTGATCATCTGCTTCAGATGATCCGGCGTGTGATTCTTGATAAGGTAGCCCTTCGCACCGTTCTTCAGCGCCTGCCTGACTAGCTGGTCATCATCGAAGGTCGTAAGTATCAGGACCTTGCCCAGATCCTTCTCGACTATATATTTCGTCGCTTCAATACCGTCCATCTCCGGCATCTGTATATCCATGATAAATACATCCGGCTTCGACTTCTGTGCTATCTCAATGGCCTCTCTTCCGTTTGCCGCTGTGCCGATAACTTCAAATTCCGGATCCACATCAAGTATTATCTTCATTCCGTCTCTGACAAAATCACTGTCGTCTGCAATTATAACTTTTATCTTATCCATGCTTTACCCTGTCTCCCTTCAATACCTATACGCTCTTAGCTCTCACACGGTAGTATCATATTAAGTGTAAAACCAAACTCTGTCTCAAAGGATAGTGTTCCTCCCGCAGCCCTGATCCTGCGTCTCATTCCGGAGATACCCATTCCGTCCTTGATCTCCTTACAGCCCACGCCGTCATCGGAGATGCTGCATCTTATCAGCTTATTCATTACAATTATTCTTATATCGATGTGACTGCATTTCGCGTATTTCATGGAATTTGAAACCGCTTCGAAGGCATTATCGAGAATTATCTCCCACTGTGTGTCGGTTATGACAGAAAGGTCGCCCTCCTTCTCGAAGTTTGTCTCAACGCCCTTATTATTGCAGTCCTCACAAAGCTTATATATCTGGAGAAGCGCCATCTGGTTTCTGTCAGGTCTCTTCTTCCTGAGTATCCCTCTGATCTCGTCCATTCCACCCCTGAGCTGGTCGATGACCGCCTGAGTCATTCCCTTCGCCCTCTCCGGATCAGCCTCTATCAGAAGCTTGATCGCCTCAAGCTGATAGATGGAACCGTTGATATTATGTCCCAGCTTATCATGCAGGGTCTGTGAAAGCTGCGAACGTTCCTCAAGTATCTGATTCTCCGCAATAAGCGCGCTCTTCTTCAGCTCATTCTCGACCTCACGGTCACGCTCCTGCATATTTCTCTTCAGCTTCTGCTCCTGCTTCGTATCCTGCATCAGCTGCACCTGGTAGTAAACGATAATCTTCTCATGCTGGATATAAACCATCGCGATGAATAGTATCATGATCATCATCAGAAATACATCACCCGGCCAGATCACCGGCAGTACTATCGGCAGCATATACCATTTCCAGTCAACCTTCAGAATAGCCAGTATTTCATATATGAAAAATACTATGGTCAGAATAAAGCCTCTCCCATACATTGCAGAAAGCGCAATACCCACTCCCAGAGCCGCCAGCGTAAATATCCATTTTTTCTTATTTGACACCAGCTCTCCGATGCTGAAAAATCCAATTATAAACGCAACAAGGAGGAGCATCACGAATGATACTCCTTCCTCGCTATTGATCTTCAAAATGCCGTAGGCACTGAACAGTATTAATATGATTATTCGAACCGCATCAAAATAATTTTCACGCTTCATTCTTCTTCAGTTTAAGTCCGACTCCCCCAAGACTGATTATGATAAGTAAGTATGCTGCTGTTATACATAATACCATAAAATACCCTTTGTTGTCGCCTGTAAATATCAGGTCTGTTGAATCCATGAACCATCTCTGAGGCATCATATAAGAAAGCATTTTCGTACCATTTTTCATCTCTCCCAGAGGGAAATAAAGTCCCGAAAGAAGTGATGACATTGCCCAGATTGTGAAGGCTGCATAGTTGGCACTCATTGCATTTCCGATGACCACTCCCAGAAGGAGGCTGAGTGAGCTGAAGATAAAGCCCATCAGAAATACCATTAAGATAAAGTTCATACGTCCCATGCCGAATTCAGTCCCGGCAATGAATAAATAGAGTAAAAGCACCGTAGTAAGCATAACCGATGTGATGATCGATGTTATGAACTTAGCCGCAAAATAAACTATACTTTTTGTTCCTGTAAGGTCTATCCTGAGCAGTACCTTATCCTTCTGCTCTTCGATCACGGAATGTGCAACAAATATACCACTGAATATAAATCCCATGGAAAGGATCGCAAAAGCATATCCTATACGGGTTTTCTCCCTGGTCTGCTCAGCTGTAAGACTTACTTCGTTCTTGCCGGCAAGGGATACAACCTCCTTCTCAGGAAGAAGTGCATCCTTCTCAGCAAGAGCTGCCGCTGCAGCATCCGCAGATAAACCTTCAGCCGATGTATCAAGAATATCTGAAACAACATTCTTTATCTCTCTGTCAAGGATCCTATATCTGTCATCCTCTGAAGTGATATATATTTTAAATGCTTCACTAACCTTTCCTTCTGTGATCAGCCTGTCGAAGTCCGGGCTGAGATATAAGAAGGCTCCTGCCTTATCATTTTTTGTATCCTTGTCCACCCTCTTATCTGCCTCTGCAAGAGTCATATCATTCATATGCTGTCTGCAGATAGAGAACATACCGCTCTTTGTAAGCTTATTTAACATATATTCCGAAAGCTTTGTACCGGATGCATCATATACCTTTACGCAGAAGGTATCTTCAACTCTTACGTATGCAGCCTTGACTGTATCATCTTCAATCTCGATTATCTTATTATTATCATGCTCAAGATACATAGAGAGGGAATCCATATTCAGCGAATAAATAAGAACTGACAGAGCCGGTGCTATAAGCAGGAAGAACCAGAAACCTTTATTTCTGAATAAAAGCTTTAAAGTTGTGCGTATTATAATACTCATGCTCTACCTCTCCTTCTGATGTGTCCGGCCAGAACCGAAACCAGTGAACAAACTATTGTGATGGATATAAGATATATTACTGCGCTTCCTATATAGTCGCTCTTCCCCTCGCAGGAAAGCTCTACAAGCGATCTGTTAACATGATAGATCGGCGAAATCTCCTTTAAGAACTGTGGATGATTTGCATACATATAGGTCTCAAAGCTTCCTCCGAAGAAGCCGGCAAACCATACAAGCATCCATACAATAACGATCGTTACCACCATATTATTTGTTATGTAATACCACATAAGCCCAAGAGCAGTTGCCGCGAAAGCTGTAAGAACGAGTATCATTGCTGTAAGGGCTATATTTCCGAAGCGGACTCCCATCATTGTTATTGTAAGAATTGTTGTAATAGCAAGGCATACTGTAACCACCAATGCGGTTGGGATAAGTTTTGCAAGATAAAGCTTTCCGGTGCTGAGACCTGATACTGTGAACCTCTTGTTCATCCTGAACTTTTTCTCTGTTCCGATGATACCTGCTGCGCAGATTATCGCGCACCAGCCAAAATATACAATCTCGATGATGCCGTAGTAATCTGTTGAATCGATATCCTTCATGAAGGAGTGCTTCTCGGCTGTAAGCTCGATATTGTCTATCTTACTGACTGCAGCGCCCTGCTCATCTATTTTATTGACTGCACTATCCGGCGCATCCGGTTTATTAACTGCACTATCCGGTTTTGCAGCTGCATCTGACATTTCTTCCATAAAGGCATATACCAGATACTCTACCTTCTTGCCCTCTGCAGGATGATCCTTACTCTTATAAACCGTATACTTTTCACCCTCAAAGCTGATGAAACCGGAAAGATCATTGTTCTCTATCGTATTCTTCGGCTCTCCATCCGGGAACTCCAGGAAGGTTATCCCTTCACCTGCAGCAATCTCTTTAAGAGCCTCTATATAAGCTCTCTCATTCTCACTGTCTGAAGCCTCTATACTGTAGCCTATGCTGAATTTATCGTTCACACCGTCGTATTTCTGAAGCAGTGTACTGAAGGCACTTGCAAGTACCAGTATTACCGAGATCGGGCCGGCTATCATAAGCACAAGATTCACAGGGCTTCGCATCATCAATTTGAAATTATTTTTTATAAGATATCTGATCATGACGTCTCCTTAAAAATCTCTCAGCTTCTTACCGGTAAGAGTAAGAAATACTTCTTCAAGTGTTATCTTCTCTGTATCATCAACTACCAGCTTCTTAAGCTCCTCGCTTGTTCCGCAGGCTATGATATTTCCGTTATCCATGATTGCGATCCTGGTGCAGATGGCTTCAACCTCTTCCATATAATGACTGGTGTAGATGACTGTTGCACCGTTCCTGTTGGATTCCTTGATCTTATTCAGGATGAAGTTTCTTGACTGCGGGTCGATACCTACTGTGGGCTCATCGAAGATAAGAAGCTCCGGATGATGTCCGATCGCGCAGGCTATATTCAGTCTTCTGTTCATACCTCCTGAGAAATTCTTGGAATAATCATTTCTTCTTTCAGAAAGCTCAACATATTCAAGAGATTCATCTATTGCTTTCTTCAGCTCCTCACCCTTGATACCGTAAAGCGAAGTGAAAAGCTCTACATTTTCCCAGGCCTTGAGGTTTCCATGAATCGCAAGCTCCTGTGGGATATAACCGATCTTAGAAAGGATCTTCTTTCTGTCCTTCTTCAGCTCCTTGCCCATGATCTCGATACTTCCCAGAGTCGGCTTTATGACATCGCAGATCATATTCATGGTCGTGCTCTTTCCAGCACCGTTCGGTCCGAGAAGCCCAAACACCTCTCCCTTCTTGATCTCAATATTCAGATTATCAACCACGACCTTGTTACCGTATTTTTTTGTGAGGTCTTTTGTCTTTAAGATTGTTTCCATTTCGTTTCTCCTGTTTATATTCTTTTTCGGTTTGTATCGGTTTACGTTTCTGTTTCTGTTTTTATTGTTTCTTGCGTTTTTTTACTTTTATGTATGGCCTGCTGTTCTGCAGCCACCGTATTCTTTCTTTCGTTGTATTGATATTATTACATCCTGTAAATACTTTGTAGTGAAGAAAGATATATTATCGACATGACTAAAGTCATATTATGAAAATACATGTATTTGCGCGATGTGCATATTGGTTTTCTCACAAAAAAAGAAGCCTATTTGTATAGACTTCTTTCCTTTAATGGGCGGTCAAGCATAAAAAATGCTTTATTCCGCCCATTTAATCCATGTCGTTTATTATATTATTCCATTCTTCTCTGAGTCTTCCCGGTTTTTAATCATATTATTACACCTATGAAGAAATTAGAACCTCGCTGTTTTCAAGTGTATATAATCTCTTCACGCGTACTGTCATAAGCGCTATGACTGAGAGCCCGATGCCGGAAAAAATAATAGTTAATGATGCGCCTCTTCCGACGCCTCCTCCGGTTACAGAACCGACTGCATCCGCTGTGATGCCTGAAAATGCGTAAGCAAGAACATAACCCAGCTGGGATATGAAGCCGATAACGCCCCATGCTCTACCCTGAAATTCCTCAGGTATATTTGTTCTTGCAAGGTAGTCCAGGCTGTTATTTGCGATCGGTAGTGCCGCAAAGAACACAAATCCAAATATGCATATTACATAAACATTGTCAAATACTCCGAACAGTGCCATCCCGATACCCGAGATGAAAAGCCCGATACAAAGCATTTTAACAAAGTTTTTCTTTATACCTCTGATTCCCAGGATAATACTCATTACAAGCATTCCGGAAGCCGCACCCGTTTCAACTATGCCAAGTGTCTTAGAATCCGCAAACGAAAGGATGAACGGCTCAGCGAGAACCTGAAATACTCCCATAAACATTGTTATAGCCGATGTAATGATGATCAGCAGAAAAAGTCCCTTCTTCTTAGCAATAACATCCCAGCCCTCTTTCATACTGGCAAGGAACGGTTTTCTTTCCTCAATCTTATTCGTAGCTATATTCTTCCTTACGACTGCTGCTGAAATTATGGTCAGGAAGAAGGTGCAGATATCGATAATGAGTATGACCTTAATGTCACTGAATGCAAGGATGAAGCCTGCAAGGATAGGCGAAAACAGATATCTCGAGCTGCCCGCCATCGAAACAAGTCCGTTTGCTTTTGAATACTGCTCCTTCGTGAGTAGATCCGTGATGGTTGCCGTATATGCCGGCTCCAGAAGTGCCGAAAATACAGAGCTTATTATCACGCCAAGGTATATCTGCCAGACCGAAGCTCCGCCATTCATCATACAGATTAAAATGTACAGCACTCCCAGTCCGGAGAAACCGTCTCCGATCATCATGAGAAGTCGTCTGTCGTATCTGTCTGCGAGAACTCCGGCCGGAACCTTAAGCAAAAGTCCTGGAAGAAATGCAAGCAATGTCATAAATGCCATTCCTGATGCATTTCCTGTTTTCTGAAATATGTAAATGCCAAGGCCAAAGCTGGTCAGCCCTCCTCCTATTGAAGAAACCAGTTCCCCTGCCCAAAGCAGTAGGAATTTCTTATAATTATTCATGTCATATCTCCCTTATTGTCATCTTTTAAGGGAGATTATAATTATAAGATATTAAAAAATACTTAAATGCCCTACCTGCTCATGTTTTTAATTTTCTTGAGTGAAAGAATTACTTCTTCCATGGACATACCTGTATCACCCGGCCGCCTGATGATAAATACCTCTACGCCTTCCTTTTCCGCAGCCGACATCTTTTCCGAAAACCCACTACCGGCTCCACTCTCTTTTGTGACAA
>JAEEGF011238914.1_pt1 | contig 32248 bp, 42 predicted proteins | sample 9134171 | NCBI WGS metagenome assembly JAEEGF01 (sample SAMN16246542, study PRJNA631951) | gut metagenome | biome: gut microbiome; feature: rumen; material: AP-attached | host: Bos | place: Iran: Karaj | collected 2018-10 | reverse complement strand
CGGAATGCGAGGCAAAAGTACTAATAGTTTTTTATCCGACCAAACGGTAATACGAAATATCAGCCTGCAATTTGACTATTAGAACAAAAACTGCAATTTTTAGCCTGCAAAATGACTATTACGCCTCGAAACATTCCACCGCCAGATGCCTATCGGCCTTGTAGACCACCACCGAGTGCTGGCGTACAGCCCACATGTTGACCACCGTGAGACACACAACAAACACAAGCAGCAGTGCCGAGGCCGCAGGCAATGCCCACCGCAGAGAGCTTCGGAGAAAGAGTGTGACAAACAGCAGAGCGGCAAAGAGAAGCACAAGCATGAAGGGACTGCAATAGAGGTTTGCGAACTCGGCGCAGGGCAAAGTGCCGACCCAAGCGGCAAGGCCGTCGGCAAAGTTGAACTCCTGCTGCGCCAGCCATACCGCGGCATGCCCCGGGAGAGAGGCTTGCGGCAACAACAGCACCAACAACACCGTGGCCAACAGAAGCCCGGCAAAAGGCACGACAAGCAGATTGGCTATGATGAACCAAGTATAGACCTGATGGAAGTAATAGAGCTGGAGCGGAAGTGTGAACATTTGGGCTGATAAGGAAATACAAATCAATTTCCATACATGGCTTACGGGCTGTCTCCACCATTTTTCGAAAGGCAGTTTGACAAGCGACTCCAATGGGTCTTGCAAAGCAAAAATACCCAACACAGCCATATAGGAGAATTGGAAACCGACATCGAAGAGCAGGTTGGGGTTGATGAAAAGGAGCAACACCGCCGAAGTACAGAGATTGTTGAGTACGGCCGGACGTTGCTGAGCCATGTAGCCAATACGCAGGAGGGTGAACATCACGGCGGCACGAAGAGTGGAGGGAGCCAGACCGGTGATGACGGTGAAACCCCAGATGGCCAAAATCTGAACGGTGCCTCTCAGCACACGGTGCCACTTCAGTTTGCCCAAAAAGAAAAAGAGCAACCCCGCCAACCATGCCACAATGCCCACATGCAAGCCGGAAACACAAAGGAGATGCACAATGCCCGCCTGACGGAAATGGAGAAGCGTGGTGTCGTCGAGGTCGTCGCGCCAACCCAACAGCAATGCAGCAGCCATGCCTTTGTGTTGGGGGCTGAGAGCGGTGGATTGCAGACGATGGACAAGCCGCCGTTGCACCTGTTTTGACCACGCCATAAACCCCGTTTGACGGGACAGGCCATCGGGACACACGCTCCACCGACCTGACGGGACATAGCATTGCCATGCAATCCCTTTATGCAGCAAATAGCGGCGATAGTCGAACTGATAGGGGTTGACACTGCTGTCCGGCCGTTGCGGCATGGCGCGGACAACAAAACGCTCGCCATAGCGCAAAGCGGCGGCGACACTGTCCTTTTGGAGGTAGAGCAGGATGGGGCAATCGGCTTTGAGCCATGAATCGCCATGCCAGACAGATTCCACCCAGGCTTTTACCTTGTATGTCTTGGAAGCTTGACGAGGGGTATCGGCAATTCGAACTTGGAACGTGACTTTTTCACGGTCGTGACTCCCCCACCCCACCGAAGGGAGACCAACAGTAGGACCGGTACGATGGGAAGTGGCGAGAAAACATCCCAAAGCAATGAAAAACAGCCAAAGCGCAGGGAGATACAACCGTCTCAACCACGGCACCCTGGCAAAAGCCCCCACCGACATCAACACCGCAGCAACAAGAAGAAACGACAACAGGAACGGAACACCCGAGACAGGCAGACATTCGGCACAGGCAATGCCGACAACAAAAGCAATCACGACACGCAACATCGGAGCCCGACCCATAAGCATGGACCAGACCTCAGAGAGCGTGGCGGGAAGTTTCTTGTTAAGCATTGCGCTTGTTTTACGTTTTAGTGAATAGTGACAAATGATTAGTGAATAGGCAACTGTATTGTCGAATCACTAATCACTTGTCACTATTCACTTTTTACTTTTAAACCGTTCTGGATTCAACCGCGAATAACGGGAGAAACAATCGTTTATTATGTCAATGCTTACGCGGGGTTACTGTTGGAACAGATTATTTTTTCGCCATGTTGAATGATTTGTGTATCTTTGCAAAGTGAAAACGTGTGAATGAATGTGTGAACTTGTAAATGTGTGAATGTATGAATCGATTAACGAATTAACGAATTAACGAATTCAATTCACTTGTCACTAATCACTATAAGACATGAATATTAACAACTAAAAACAATATATTTGTATGAGACGTAACATTATCACAGTGTTGTTACTGGCAGCAGTTTTCGCGCTGGCATCGTGTAACAAGGAATCTATCACACCGATAGAAGATACGCAGACTTTACAATGCGTAAAACCTGCATATCTGAAGGCAGGCGACAAGGTGGCGCTTATCTCACCCTCGTACTACACACCGATAGAGAACGTGAAAAAGGCTGCCGATGTGCTACGCGGGTGGGGACTGGACCCCATTATCGGCCCCAATGTGGACAAACTGTATGCCGGCAAGTATGCAGGGACGGTGGCAGAACGCATTAGCGACCTGCGCTGGGCGTTGAACGACACGAGTATCAAGGCCATCATCTGCAACCGCGGAGGATACGGCACCATCCAGCTTATTGACGAGATGAGTCTCGACGAATGGGGTGCTCATCCGAAGTGGTTGGTGGGGTTCAGCGATATTTCTACGCTGCATGGGTTGCTGAACCGCGCAGGGGTGATGAGCATTCACGGCACGATGAGTTCTTTCCTGGCCGCGGGAGGTACGGACGAGACGAGCACTTTGATGCGCGATTTGCTTATGGGGGGTGTGCCTCGCTACGAATTGCCTGCCCATCCACAGAATATCACGGGCAAGGCTACGGGTGTGCTGGTGGGAGGAAACATCTGCACTTTTGTCCCCAATCTGGGTACTCAGGCGGATGCCACGGCAAGCGGTAATCTTATCCTCTTCATAGAGGAGGTGGGCGAGTCGATGCATAATATCGACCGTCAGTTTAACATTCTTGCGATGAACGGTGTGCTGAATCGCTGCAAGGGTGTAGTGCTGGGTGAGTTTACAAGTTGCGGCAGCGAGTTTTCATACGAAAGTGTTGAGGCTATGCTGCACGAATATTTGAAGAAGTATGACATCCCCGTGCTTTGCGGTTTCCCTGCCGGACACGACGACGTGAATCTGCCTTTGGTGATGGGTGCTCCCGTCACTATTGATGTGCGCAACGATGGTGCCACCTTGCAGTTTAATATTGAGGGGCAGCAGCAGACAGTTTACACTTCTACTGTCACGGCACCTGTCAGTCTCCCTGTTGACACTCGCATGAGGATGGCCGGCAAACGGGATTGAATGTGTGAATTAGTGAGATGTGAAATAGTGATTAGTGATTGGGCAATACATTTGTCTATTCACTAATCACTAAAAAATTTTTCACGGAGTGTAAGAAAAAGGGCTTTTTTGCGTCTATATAGGTAAATTTAAAGGTTATAGGTTTTAAAGGTGAGAGTATAGTATAAGGTTTAACGTTTTAAATTCAATTGATAGGATGAGATTGTTATTGTTTTTTATGGCGTTGTTGCTGTTTGTTGCCTGCGAGCGCAGTGAGTACACTACCCGAATTACGGGCACTCTTTATACGGACAGCACACTAAGCACTCCTGTGGCAGATGATACGGTGTGGTTTTACGATTACACCTATCACGGGAACCATCCGGACAGTATTCCTATTGGTCATGCTTTGACCGACAAGGAAGGACGCTTTGGATTTCTCGACTGGAATGTCGATGTGAGCAGTTACGACCCCCGGTATGAAAGCAAATTCCAGTTTGATTTTGGACAGTTTATCATTGTCCATTGGCCGGACACACTCTTTCGCGGTGAATATTCAGGCAAATACAATCAGTTAGTTCTCTATCCCGGCAAGTACAAAATCCAACAGTATTGATATGAAGAAGTTTGTCGTTATCCTCCTGCCCCTGCTGCTCTTGGTAGGCGTTCAGGCGCAAGACTCTGCAAAGGCTTGTATGGCAAATGCTGTTACTGTCAGTCTGCATCCGCTCGTTGGCGGGGCGGCACTTGTCTCCTACGAGCGTGCCCTCCCCTTCCGCTCTTCGGTTGAAGTGGAACTGGGTGGCCAAGGTTTCCGTTGGGAGGAATGGCGGGGTTCTGCCTGGAATGCTCACACACGGCCGGGCTACGTGGCCACGGTGGGCTATAAGTTTTATTTCCCTTTCGACGAGGAGGATTTGCCAAAAATGGAAAACGGCGGGCTGGCACACATCAGCTGGTATCTCAAGTTGCGCCTCGCCTACGTCTACCAATGGAGCTCCTACGACATCTTTGTCGGCAACCGGGGCTGGGACATCCTCACCGAGCGCCACACTTACCATGAGCAGGACCTTACGCTTGCGTTTATATGTGGTTTCCAGTATGTGGGGAAAAGGGGCTTTGTGATGTCGCCTTTCATCGGCTACAATATGCCCCTGATAATTGACGGCCCCTTCCATACCAAGGAAAACCCCGGCAACAGTGCCGCCTACGCAGCGTTGCTGACAGCCGGTGTCAAACTGGGATGGGCATTCTAACCTAACAATCGGTTCGGGTTTATTTTTATCCGATTGAGTATTAATCGGATTTTATTGTGTAATTTTGCAGCGGCAAATGGCGGTTGGAACATGCCACTTTGCACACAACAAGCGAGACTATTCACTAATATGATTCTTATGATACGGAATGTTTTTTGTATGTTTTTGATGCTGATGGGTGCAGGGACACTGCTGGCATGCCGACCTGCGGCGCGGGAGTACACGGTGCATGGACCCGAAGGCGGGATTGCATTCAAGGTCACCCTTCCCAAGGGGTTTGACACCGCCACGGGGCACTGCCCGATGGTGATTCTGATGCACGGCATCTTCTCGAGCAAGGACTACATCCCCATGCCCCAACTGGCCAAAGGACTTGCCAAGGCGGGCATTGCCTCGGTTCGCTTCGACTTCGACGGTCACGGCAAAAGCGAAGGACGTATGCAGGACATGACCATCGAGAAGGAGTTGGCCGACGCACAAGCCATCTGGAACTATGTACGCTCGCTGCCCTATGTGGACGGCATTGGGTTGTTGGGGCACTCTCAGGGTGGCGTGATTGCCTCGATGACGGCCGGACGGCTGGCTGCGGCTGACGGTGCTGTGCCAGACGGCATGGTGCTCATCGCTCCCGGAACCGTAATCAAAGAGGCCTGCCAGGGAGGCAAGTTCTTTAACGCCCGCTTCGACCCTAAGAATCCTCCCGAATATATCCGCTGCTGGGGCACGATGAAACTTGGGCGCGAGTACCTCCTCACCACCCAGCAACTCGACATCTACGGCACCGCAGCAGCCTATGCGGGACCGGTGTTGCTTTTGCATGGAGACAATGACCGAATCGTCCCCATGTGGTGCAGCGAGAAGTATCTGCAGACTTACGGCAACAGAGCCAGCCTGCAAGTGGTCAAAGGCGAGAACCACACCATCACCCGCCACCGCAAGGCCGTCATTGCCCACACCGTGGAGTTTTTCAAAAAAGTCTTCAGCCTCTGACAATATATCCCTATAGCGGACAAGCAATAATTCCGGCACTTTGGCGTTTATCGCATTATGCAAACCGACATAGATAATATCATAGAAGAGATTGCTGCCAAAAACCAGCAGGTGCTGTGCCGCGAGGTGCTCTCCATCGGCGACACAATGGATGTGCTGCGCAGCAAATGGACCGTGGAGATACTGACAGCCATCCTCTGTGGCAACACACGGTTCAAAGACATCCTTACGGCCGTCCATGGGCTGAGCGACAAGGTGCTGACCGAGCGACTGCGCCAGATGGTCGATGACCGTCTTATCGAGAAGCACGAGTGCCGCGGCTATCCGCCACGTGTGGAATACAATCTCACCGACCACGGTAAAAGGCTTTATGCCATCGTCTATCGCATGACGGAATGGGGTACAGAACACAGGCAGCTAATATTGAATGCTTGATTGAATGTGTTAATGCGTGAATGTGTTAATGTGTTAATGTGTTAGTCCTTGGTGCATTAAAGACTCACGTATTTACGAATTAACACATTGACGCAATCAGAATCACTCCTTACCAACAGGTAGGTAACCTTGGCGGTTCGGGGAAATGGTTGTAATTTTGCAGCAGAATTTAAAATACAAAGAATTATGCATTTCTCTGAACCTGTTTATCGTAACCCTTATTGGCCCACCTGGCCGCTTATCCAAATCACGCAGGGCTGCACCCACAACAGCTGCAAGTTCTGCACCATGTACCGCGACGCCCCCTTCCGTATGCAGCCGATGGAGTGGATAGAGGAAGACCTGCGCGAACTGCAAGCCTCCGACCTTCACGCCAAAACCATTCAGCTGTTGAGTGCCAATCCGCTGGCCTTGAGCTACGACCGATTGATGCCACGGTTGGAACTTATCCGCAAGTACCTGCCCGAAATGGAACACATCTATGCCGCCACCCGAGTTGATGACATCCGGAACAAGAGCGTGGAACAGCTCCGCAAGCTGAAAGAAATAGGTGTGAACGAAATATCGCTGGGCGTGGAGAGCGGCGACGACTGGACGCTGCAACGCATCAACAAGGGCTACACCTCGCAGGACATCCTGGAACAGTGCCACAAACTGGAGGAGGCGGGCATCGCCTATTGGATGACCTTCCTCAATGGTGTGGCAGGACGTGAACACAGCCACGAGCATGCCGTCAATTCTGCCAAAATATTCAACCAGTGCAAACCTATGCTTGTAGGCACAGGTGGCCTGACACTCTTCCCCGGCACTCCACTCTTGGAGGAGGCACAGCACGGCGAGTTCACACCCCTCGACGAGCGCGAATTGATGCAGGAGTTGCACACCTTCCTCTCTCTGCTCGACCGCGACTGCGAGTTGAACACACACCACACCTCGTCGCTCCATCTCAGCGGCCCATTCCTCCCCCGCAAACAGCAGATTCTCGACGCATTGCAGGAGGCCATCGACCATGCCGACATCGATGCCATGACCCTCCGCCGACAACAGAAACAAGGACTGTGAACACAATATTATCGGCAGTTCGACGTTAATTGTTTTATTATGGTTAAAGCATTATTTATCAACGGGAGTCCCCGTAAGAACTTCAACACTGCACAGCTGTTGCAGAAAGCGATGGAAGGCGCCGCCTCGGCTGGTGCCGAAGTGGAAATGGTCAACCTCTACGACCGCAACCTAAACTACAAAGGCTGCATGAGCTGCTTCGCCTGTAAGGTGAAAGGAGGAAAGAAAGGTGTCTGCTCTTTCCCCGACGACCTGAAACCCATCATGGAGCGTGCCGTTGAGGCCGATGTGCTGGTGTGTGGCTCGCCTGTCTATTGCGGATACCCCACGGCGGGGCTGCGCGCATTCATGGAAAGGCTTATCTTTCCGGCAGTGAACTACGCCGACTTCCGCCACCCTGTAATCAACAAGCCCAAGCGGTCGGCAACCATCTTCACCATGAACTGCCCCGACGAAGAGGTGTATCGCGCCAACAACTACCACATCCTGATGGACACGAATGCCTATCAACTCGGGATGTTCGGTCCCACGGAGGTGCTTTACAGTTTCGACACCTACCAGTTCAATGACTACAGCCGCTACGATGCCGAGGGGCTCCCTGCCGAAAGAAAGGCCGAGAAACACCGTACTCAGTTCCCTCTGGATCTCGATGCCGCCTACAACCTTGGCCGCCAACTGGTGGAGGGAACTAAATGAATACAATGAACGAGTAATAGCAGATTGGCAAGTCGACTAATGGTAAAATGAGAAAATACAGAACTGCTTTTATCCTATTCTCTGTTTTCGAGACCATTGCAGTGGCTTTGTGGTTAGCTACGGGCAAACTGTTTTTCCTATTCAATTTCTCCTATATCGGTTGCAGCTTGGGCATTGGCTTGGCTTTGTTGGCGACGGGATGGAAATATGCTCGTGAATTTGTGCAGTTCTGCGTGGGGGCTTATATGCTTGTTTTCTTGGGTCTGATATGTCGTGAGAACATGCAGATTGAGGGGTTCTGGTACTATTTGTTCTCAGGTGTGCTGGGTGCAGGTGTACTGCACTACGCCATTGCAAAGATTTTTGGCCCACTGCTGTTCGGTCGTGGCTGGTGCGGCTATGCCTGCTGGACTGCCATGATACTTGACCTGTTCCCTTACAAAACACCCGCTAAGCCAAGGAGACGCTTAGGTTTTATACGATATATTATGTTTGTGCTATCGCTCGGAACGGTTGTCCTGCTTATCAGTCTTGGGAAAGCGAACGGAACCACGATGTTCTATCTATTCGTAGGTAGCAACGTAGTGTACTATGTGGTCGGAATCATCCTTGCCGTGGTTCTGAAGGACAACCGTGCTTTCTGCAAATATATTTGTCCTGTAACGGTTTTCCTGAAGCCGATGAGCTACTATTCACTGTTGCGCATACGGTGCGACGAAAACAAATGCATCAAATGCGGCAAATGTTTGGAGGTCTGCCCGATGGATGTTGAAGTGAACAAGGACACCCGCAATCGGAAAAACGCGACGGAGTGCATACTATGCCAGAAATGCAAAAAGGTTTGCCCAGTCAAGGCATTGAAATAAATTGGGGTTCAATCTATTTCACTTTTTTCAAGTCGTTCAAGATTGATTCCAAACTGTTGAAGTCGACGAAGTTCACCTGTTTGTTATATGTCTCTATCATGGCTCTGATTTCGGCTGTGCGTTCCTCTTCGGGTATCTTGCGGGATTTCATATAGACCATCCACATCATGGTTTTGTGCTTTAGGCTGAGACGGGAGTAATCTATACCACCCCGCAAGTGATAGATATGGGCATGTTTGAACACCGAGGGCGAGAGTTGCCGCTGCATGCTGTTTCGGATATTCTCAATGTTCTTTGTATCTGTCGGATCCGCCAGCCCCACAGTGACAATGACAATGTGTTTCCCTTGCACGGCTGTCATCTTGCTAAAAGTCTCTTTCATCCCCAAAACCCCACCGGCATATAAAGCACCAACGTAAATAATGGTATTGTAATCGTCCAAAAGGCTGATGTCTTTGTATGACTTGACTGAGATATTTGTCTTTTTACTTAGTCTCTCGGCATATTGACGTGCCGTCCCATAGCATGACCCGCAAATAATAATGTCCATAGCTTGTTGTGATTAATCAGTAGTATAACGCTGAATGTAGTAAGTTTATTGTGTCGAAAAACAAGAGAGCAATATTTTAGGGGGTTCGGCGTTGTATGACAAACGATATGGACTATGCATAAGGTATTTTGGCTTGGTATGGCGGTATGCGCCATGGGATTGATGACGGCATGCAAGAATGGCACAGTGGCAGAAGGGAATGTATTGGACTCGCTAATTGCCAATCACGGGGTGGTTGGTACATTTCATGATGGACTGGCGTACGTGAAGATTGACGGGAAAATTGGTTATGTCGACACAACAGGGGAATTGGCAATCCGTCCCCAGTTTGAGAGCGAGAAGTACGGTTTCCACGACGGGATGGCAGCTGTAGAACAGAGGGGCAAATATGGTTGGATTGACAGGAGGGGCAATTTTATCATAGAACCCAAATACGACGATGTGGGGTTGTTCCGTGAGGGCTTTGCATGGGTAAGAGTAGGTGAGAAAATAGGATTTGTTGACAAACAAGGCAACCCGCTCACCCCAGCCAAGTGGGATATGGCCACCGACTTCTTCGAGAAAGGCTTTGAAAGCTGTTATGCATTGGTGGAGTTGGACGGCAAAACCTACCGCCTCGATACCTGCGGAAACACCACCGAAACCAACGAGAAAATCGACTGGTCAGGCGAAGAATACGATTAGGCTATAACGCCTTATCTTAACCCAAAAAAGTTGACTGTTTGGGGAGAAATTCCGAAAATAACAATAATATAATGATGTAAACCTATTCAGTTTAACCAACTCAAATCTGTCAACCAATTTTAGGGAAAGTTAGTTATCTGTTTATTTGGAAAAAAGCTGTATCTTTGCAACATAGATCTAATTAATAATTATTCAAAAAACAACTTAATAATCATATCATTATGACAAAAGAAGAAGCTTTGAAGCAGTTTGCCATGTTCGGTGCTGCATGGTTTGGTAACAGTAAACAGCATTTTGCCTTCTCGGCTTACGACCGTTTCAATGGTTGGAACAAGTTGGCCGACAAATGGAAAGAAGAGGCCGAAGAGGAGTGGGAGGAAGCCGAAGAGGTGTTGAACCGCTTGGTGGAACTCGGATGTAAACCCGCCGACCTGCAAGAGGCCATGAAGACCATGGAATTTCCCTTCTACGATGACCCGAAGCAGCAGATTGAGTCGGACTACAACCCCGAGGCAGTAAAGATGATGAGCGAAATGGCCGCCGCTTTCGACGACGACTACATCACTCAGAAACTGATCTACAAGTGGATTGAGGACGAGAAGGCTCACATGGATTGGGAGCGTCAGTACCTTGGCTACATTGAAAAACTCGGCTACGAGGCATTCCTCACCGAGATGATGTAATATTAACACAATAAATTGAACACCATGGAAGGCATTCAGAAAGTATACGATTTCTTAGAGAAAGCGGGAACATTCTATCTGGCTACAGTGGAAGAAGGACAGCCTCGTGTACGTCCTTACGGAGCCATGCTGTTCTTCGAGGGTAAGATATACATCATGGCATTCGGAAAGACTAATGCCACCCGTCAGATTGCCGCAAACCCCAAGGCGGAAATTTGTGCCTTCAAAGGTCAGACGCTCCGCATCGCCTGCGAGCTGGTGGAAGACAACCGTCCCGAAGTGGGCAAGGCACTTGTCGATAAAATGCCCGTGCTGAAACCCGCCCTTGGCGAAAACGGCGAAAATGGCGTGATGTACTATCTGAAGAATGCCAAGGCCGACTTCTACAAGATGATGGAGTTGGAAGAATCAGTGACATTCTAAACTCACAAAGAGTGTGAAAGATCAAATTTTAAAAGCCATGCGTGAGGCGGGCAAACCCGTTTCTGCAGGCGATGTCACCCAGATGCTCAACGCCGACCGCAAAGAGGTCGACAAGGCCTTTGCCGAACTGAAGAAGGATGGTTCCATCGTCTCGCACGTCCGCTGCAAGTGGGAACCTGCCACGTAAGGTTTCCATTACAAACAGAGAGCCGAGGCCACATTGCTGGCCTTAGCTCTTGTTGTTTTACAATTCCGTCGCCATACCGCCCTGCGAACAATAAAAACCGTATTGCGGCGTTATTATCAATAATGTTGCTGCATCTCAACATCGTGAGCAAGTTTAGTCTGCTCTCGCTTTGCGCAACAATTATTTCAGTGATTAACATATACTGGTTTATGATATGAAGAAAACAATACGTTTCGTAATGACAACGCTATGCATAGCAATTGTCGCACTTGGAGCCTTGGTGGCCTGTGGCAGAAACGACGAGAACAAAAACAATGGAATTGCAAATATGAACGACGAATGCCTTATCTGCGGTGAGAAACTGGAGTACCTCGACCGCGACACGTTGATGGAGTGCGTACTCTGCCACCGTCAAGAGAGCAGCAAGACACGCTGCAAAAACGGCCATTATGTGTGCAACGAATGCCACATGGCCGGAATGGACTCGATAATCGCCCTCTGCCTTGAGGAGACCAGCACCAACCCCATCGCTGTGCTGGAGAAGATGATGTCGAAATCCTTCTGCCACATGCACGGTCCCGAACACCATGTACTGGTCGGTGCTGCACTGCTGACGGCCTACAACAACTGTTTGTCCGACACGGCAAAACTTGACCTCGTAGAGCTGCTGCCCGAAGTGATGAGCCGCGGCCGTCAGGTACCGGGTGGTGCTTGCGGATATATGGGCGCCTGCGGTGCAGCCATCAGCACAGGCATATTCATGTCGGTCATCACCCGCAACACACCCCTGTCCACCGACACATGGCGTCTCTGCAACCTCTGTACATCACGAGCGCTGGAGCAGGTGGCACTCAATGGCGGTCCCCGTTGCTGCAAGCGTGACTCGTACCTATCAATTCTCACAACGATTGACTTCGTGAAGGAGAACCTCGGTGTTGAGATGGAGAAGTCCGAAGTTGTATGCACGCGCAGCCAAATCAACAACCAATGCATCGGCAAGAAATGTCCGTTCTCGCCCGTGAAATAGCCGATCCCAGAGCCTCCACATACCGAACGCCGAGACCATCAACTGGCCTCGGCGTCCCTGTATTAGAGTGTATTCTTGATTAGTAATTCTGCTTGTTGATTTCGAAGTAAGCTTGGGGGTGGTTGCAGACAGGACAGACGTCTGGAGCCTTTGTGCCGACCACAATGTGGCCGCAGTTGCGGCATTCCCACACCTTCACTTCGCTCTTGGCAAAGACCTCTTTGGCCTCGACGTTGTGGAGCAGGGCGCGGTAACGCTCCTCGTGGTGCTTCTCAATGGCGGCTACGCCTCGGAATTTGGCGGCCAGCTCGGGGAAGCCCTCGGCCTCGGCAGTGCGGGCAAAGCCTTCGTACATGTCGGTCCACTCGTAGTTCTCGCCTGCGGCGGCAGCGGCCAGGTTCTCGGCGGTGGTGCCGATGCCGTTCAGCTCCTTGAACCACAGCTTGGCGTGCTCCTTCTCGTTCTCGGCGGTCTGCAGGAAGAGGGCGGCAATCTGCTCAAAGCCCTCCTTCTTGGCCTTGGAGGCGAAATAGGTATACTTGTTGCGGGCCTCGCTCTCGCCAGCAAAGGCGGCGTGCAGGTTCTTCTCGGTCTGGGTGCCGGCGTAGGGGTTGGCTTTCGGCTCCTCAACAGGCACGAACTTCTCCTTGCCCTGCTTGCAACGCGGACATTTCCAGTCGGCAGGCAGCTGCTCAAAAGGTGTTCCAGGGGCTATGCCCTGTGTGGGGTCGCCCTGTGCCGGGTCGTACTCATACTTGCAAATGGTGCATTTGTATTTCATAATAGTGATATTTTGTGGTTAATTAATTATTTCATTCTGATTGTCCTTGAGGTAAAGGTCTATCTCATCTTGAACTATCTTGGCAAGTTCCTCCCTCGGCAATATCAGTTGGTAGTCGGCCACACCGATAGGTTTGTTGACACCTTCAAGAGCCAGTTCTACATCCACATGGTCCTTCTCAGCGCAAAGAATGATGCCGATGGATGGATTCTCGTCTTCGTGGCGTTCCGTGCGGTCGAGGATAGAGAGGTAATAATTCATCTTACCAATATATTCAGGCTTGAACTTTCCTATCTTCAGTTCAAAGGCCACAAGGCATTTCAGCTTGCGATGGAAGAACAGCATGTCAATGCGGATTTCTTTTCCCTCGTAAGTAACGACGTATTGGTTGCCGATGAAGGTGAATCCATTGCCAAGTTCCAGCAAGAAGAGTTTTATCTTTTCCACCAACCGGCGTTCTAATTCCAATTCAGCAATAGGCTCTGTTACACCAAGAAAACCAAGATTATAACCACTGCTGAACACCTCGTTGGCGTACATCGCTTGTGTGGCTGGTAGCACCTGTGAGAAGTTATTGTCAACGAGCGTTGTCTGATGAGTGAGGTGCATCTCCATCTTGATGGCATTGAGCAACAAGTCGCGGTTCCAACCCTTTCGAACGGTTTCATTGGCATAGTACAGCACCGCGGCATCATCTTTCTCAAACTTACTCATTAGCCGAAGAATATGTCCCCACGGCAAAACTGCGACAGCCTGTCGCAGTTTTTCATCACTGTCATTGAACCGCTCATAGAAACGTTTCATATCCCACAAGTTACGGGGAGAAAGACCCATACTGGGATAACGTTGCTTGAGGTCAACCGATAGCCGTTCAACAATGCCGTCACCATAACGACCGTCTACCTTACGCTCATGCAGCATCTTTCCAATGCTCCAATGGGCTAGATTAGCAGTAGTGCTTACACTTTTCGCTGCCGTGGAACGTGCTGTATCAATTACTGCTATGGCTTGTAGCAGAATCTCGTTGTAATCCGACTCGTTGATATGTGCAACCTCTATTGTCATGGTATCCTATATAACGTGATTATGTTGCTTTTCGTATGTGTACTTGTAATTTAGGAATTGCTGGAGGCATTGGGCGTATTTGAGTTCGATTGCAACTTCTATTGCTTTCTTTGCATCTTCTGGGCAATTGGATAACAATTATTGTATTTCGGATTGCAAATCCTTAAAGTATTTTGCGTCAGATTACAAATCTGCCGCAACTGAGAACATCCACTGCGACGGGTTTTAGTATGATAAAATGTTAGCGAAGGTCCATTATTTCGCTTAACGGAATGATTTTAGCTTTGTAAGTGTTACTTCGTTGTTTAAGTTGCGGTATTTTCTTAAAATATATTGGCTTGTTGTCAAACTCCAAAACGACATAGTATTTTGCATGTTCTGGAGAGAAACCATGCTCTTCTAATGTCTCTTTTGTCCATATCTTGAACTTCCCAGACGTTTTTAGTTTGTATAGTTGTACATTTTCTCCATTGGTATGGAGTAACAGATATTTCATTCGTTCAAATCCTGGTGCCACCTGCAAAGAGTCCTTGGATTCTCCAGCTCGCATATAGCAAATACCATTTGCAATCATTTTCTCACGCAAGTCCTTTCGAGCATGATTGACTATTACCATCACTTCCTCTGGATTCTCTCGCATCTTTTTGAGGATTTTCTGTGCGGAACTATGATCCTCAATCTCTTGTTTACGCCGTTGTCCCAACTCCATAAACTCTTTCTCTTGCTCTATCCCCACGAAGTTCCTCCCTAAAAGATTGGCAGCAATGCCTGTCGTGTAACTACCCGCAAATGGGTCAAGAATTGTATCTCCAACATTCGTGCAAGCAAGTATAATACGGTATAGCAGACGTAACGGCTTTTGCGTAGGGTGTTTTCCACAATGCTTTTCTCAACTTCCCACGGCAGGTATATTCCATATGTCGTTCATTTGACTTTCGCTGTCTATGCGTCTCAAATTGCTAACCGCCTATGATAGAATCTGGACGGATCGAATCCTGCTTCAATTATCCATGGATTATCCTCAAGTAGATTATTCTTTGCCTCATTTTCGTCTTTCCCAATAGCAGTTCCGAGCATTTGGCAATTTTCAATCTCAATGCCTTCAATGGGTGCTGATGTATACCCCTCTGGTGTATAGAAAATGTATTCGTTCATCGTTTTATTCTACTTTTTTATAATGTCCTCGTGAGGTAAACTTGATAAAACCTTTGTCGCGTAGGTATTGGAGTTGTTGACGAATCTTGTCACGAACAAAATTGTTATCTGGGTGTTTTTGCTGAAGTTCATCAGTAAAATCATAGACTTCATCAAGATTAAACTCTTTATTTGGAATCCTTTCAACACACCTCAATACGTCCAACAGCCATCCTCGGCTGTCAATTTTTGGTGTCCGCAGCGTGAGTGTCCGTTGGTATAAATCGACAACTTTTGACTTATCTTCCAACTGGCTGTTCTTGACAATGAAAATTTTCCCGCTTTCAGGTATATTCCCAATTTCGATGTTGCATCCAACCCATCCTGCACGTCTTGCTGTTTCTTTCAGCGGAGGACGCTTCTCTATAATATTGGGAACGAAAAAAAAGTTGGGAATCATTATTAGATTGTTGACCGTCCAGTTGCTATAGGTCATCACGAACAAATGTGGATTACGGAGAGAAGTTATACGCTCTATCATTGCCCCATAGGCACCGTCGGCAATTTTATGGCTTATAACAGCCGTTTTACTTTCCTTGCTCTTAAGTTCAAAATCAGACTTGCAATCATTGCAGAAGAAATCTGCTACAGGTTTGTTAGCTTCATAATGTCCCAAAACTGGCGCACCACAAACAGGACAAAACATATTTCTCGCCATCCAGTCCTCTGTCAACACACGAGAGATTTGTGAACCACTATGATAACCAGAAGCCAAATTATGGTTGAAGTGTAAGTCCATTATCAGAGGAAAGGATTTTATTTATCGCTTTTGGATGGTTTGAAACCGATGGGTTTCCTTGGTTTGGCTTTGGTATTACGCAGCTGGTCAAGGGCATCGTTGATGGCTTGCAACTGCACGGCAACTTCCATATTGGTTTGCTCCTGCTGTTCATTGATGTCGTTTTGGTCATGTAGTATCTCCTCAACATAGGCATTTAACTGTTCGACTTTATGGGAGATTTGTTCCATTCTCAAATTCATCGAAAGCATCGTAGATATTGCCTGTCGCATTGCAATGAATGCACGCGTTACCATCACACTCATTTGTACAGCGATAGAACTATGTAATACAGAGGCGAGCATGACTGCACCATGTTCGGTGAATGCAAAAGGTGGAGCCGTTTTTTTACGCTTGCTAAGAGATGATGTCACAAATTGTGATATCATACCCGACAGAAGAAGTTGTTCCCATTCTTCTTCGGTAAGCCGAAACATGAAATCCTCTGGGAAACGGTCCATGTTGCGCTTAACGGCTTGGTTCAAGGAACTAGTCTTAACACCATATATTGAGGCGAGGTCGTAGTCAAGCATAACCTTCTGACCACGTATATCGTAAATTGTATTTTTTATAACTTCTGGCTGTAATGCTGTTTCCATGCTCATTATTAGTTATCTTGATCCTCATTATTATGATGTCACAATTTGTGATATCATAGTTTGTTTGGTTCAATGTAAGTAACATTCTCCCATCTATCAAAGTCAGCGGGAAGCAGTGCTTCCAATTGTTCAATGAGTTGGCTTTTGCCTCCAACCCATTTGACGAATGGTTTTGCTTTCATTGTAATTAGAAGTTAGGTAGCCCTCATAGCGCGGTTTGGCATTGCGCTCGGTGGCAACGAAGAGTTCATCGGCCATGCAGATGTTATTTAGTTTAGAGTTGTTATTAGCCATTTTATCAATTCAAATCTCGTTGCAAAGATACGCAGAATATTTGGAATGGGCAAAAAAAATTCAGACAGGGTATTTGGCTGCCATGCAGTGGTAGAAGTCGCGTTGGTTGGCATCGTTGACGAGGATGTGGACAAAAATCCGAAAAGAAATGATACTATGGCATAAACAGACCTGAAAAAGATGAGACTGCTTGAAAAGTCGGCCAAATGACCGATTTGGGTTTAAGCTATACCTGCTGATTTACCTCTTATTTTCAATGTGTCTTGAAATGACGATTTCAAATGTTCTTGCACTTTCTATACATAGGCTGCCGTATTCGAATCGGCAGAATGCTGCTTAGGCAGCATGCAACCGCGGAGGGTTGCTTCTCCGCTACGCTATCGGAAAGGTTCACTGAACCTTTCCTTCACTCTCAGGTCGAGGCCAGCGAGGATGGTCTCGGGGCAGAAATGGAACACGGCGTCCATCTCGCCCGCCATCGAGAAGCCGCATTGCTCGCAGCCGCCCGCTTCGCCACATACCGGTATCGGGTGCTTCGAGCCGTCAGGGAGTATATAGTTGGTTATCCAGCAGCGCTTGGTGAATTCGTGCCGCTTCATACGGGTCAGCCCTGCCCTTGGTTCGCTCTTTCACCCACTCTTCTCCCTCAGTTCTTCCTCAGTTCTCCTTCTGTGGAGGAAGAACGATGGGAGAACGATGGGAGAACTGGAGTCTAAGGGGCGAAAGGAGAGTGACCAAGCTTGTGTCGGTCATCGAGCCGGAAGGTAGAATAAAACGGTTGTTGTCAGCCTTTTCATATGTCTCTTCTTTGCTCTTGAACGGCCTCGGCCGGAAGGCTGCTTGGCTTACTTAATGTCTATTTTGGGTTTATGATATTTATTTGGTTCGCTCCCGCTGTTGCAAGGGGTCGTGGCGGCAAAACGACGTCTGTTGGTGCGCCTACTGAATCGTCTTCGTTGTCTGTGTAGGTTTGTTGTTGTCTTCTATTTGTCGCTTTATTTGTTCTCGCACCGATGCAATTCTTCTATGGCTCGTGGTAGGTTATCTTTCGTGTGGTGACGGTGGTGCCGCTGCGGCAGGTGAGCCAGTTTCCGTGGATGTCGTAGGTGTAGTCGAAATGGTGGTGGGTTGTCCCTCGGTCTGTTTCAATGATGTATTGGTCCACCACATCGCCATAGGTATTGCGGAGGTATGTGCAGGTTCTGACTATTCCCCCTGTCTTGCTGACGGTTTTTATGATCTGATTTTTTTCATTGTATGTGTAGTGACAGGTGTCGCCATTTTCGTATATGTGTTTGACCAGCAATCCTTGGGCGCTGTAGATATGGCTGACACGGGCGGCCAGTCTGCTACGTTCGGATGTGATGCGGCATTGCGCATCGCAACGGAAGGCGATGGTGTCGTTTCCCGTTCCATCCATGTAGTCGAATATCACTTCCTTCAGGCATCCGTCGGGCGAGTAGTGGTATATTAAGCGCATGCTGTCTGTTGTGCTGATGTTGATCACTTGGTTGATCCGACCGTCTTTGTACCTGAAATATGTCCAGGGGTATTCCTCTTGCCAGGGACATACTATTTCTATCACGTGGCCGGACTGGTCGTAGCGGTGGAAGAGGGTGTCTTTAACCACCTCACCGTCGTCGAGGGTATCGGTCTGTTGCCACTCTACGGTCCGTACCTTGCCGTGCAGTCCCGCCCATGATGTGTCGGTGGGAGCAAATGAGGATCTGGCAACGTATGGGATTCCGTTTCCCCACTGCCCCATGGCGTTGGCAGTTGCCAAAAGCATGGCGACCCATACTGATAATATTTTCTTCATTGCGTGTGCAGGGTTTGTTGTTTCGTCTCGTCGGTTGCTTGTTTATCGGGTGAAGACGGACGATCTGTTGTATTTTATTGTCTGGGATGTTGTCTTGATGTGTTTGCCGTGAATTGGACGGTTGTTGAGCCGGTGCCGAGGGCGGCTTTGAGACCTCCGGTGTCTGTGATGCGGCCGATGGAAGAATAACTGTAGGAGGTGGAAAAGGTCTCGTAGAAGAGCACTACGCAGCGGTCGCCGTAGAGCATCAGGTCGCCAGCATGGATGGTGCCGGGTTTGGTGCTGTTGGTAGGCAGCGGGGCGGATAGGTAGTGGTATTTCTCATTGCCGTTCAGTTCCTGCATCTCCAATGTCAGGGGCAGCAGGTTGCGAAAGGCCTCGGCGGTGCTGTTCTGTTCCAGTGAGGCATGGTATGTATGACCGCCAACGGTGATGGTAATGTCTTCGAGATGGGCTGACGAGGGTGTGGCGGGTTCGTCCTTGTGGCAGGCTGTGGTGAAAAGCATCATAAGGGTGGCAATAATGGTTGGCATGGTTTTCATGGGGTTGTTACTTTTCGGGGTTGATGGGACGGATGACACGGGCGGGGCTGCCGGCAACAACCATATTGGCGGGTACATCCTTGGTCACCACACTACCCGCAGCCACGATGGCATTCTCGCCGATGGTCACACCCGCCAGCACCTTCACGTCGGCACCGAGCCAGGCGTTGCGGCCGATGACGATAGGTTTGGTGAGCAGCGTATGGCGCGTGGTGGGGTCTTCGGGGTGGTACTCGGTGGCCAGCACGCAATGGGGTCCGATGAAGACACCGTGGCCGATGGTGATGCCGCCGATGGCGAGGAGGGTGCAGCCGAAGTTGAGGAAGCAGTCATCGCCGAAGCGCACTCCGGGGCCATAGTTGATGTTGAGCGGTGTGAAGACACGCACAGTGTCGGGCACCTCGCTGCGGGTAATCTCGCGCAGGCAGTCGCGCACTTCTGCCTCGGTATGGTAGCCGCTGTTCATCTCTGCACAGAGCCGCATGGTACGTTGCACGTCGGCATAAAGTTCGTCGCTTCCGACGTATGTTTTTCCTGTAGGTGTGCTCATGACATTCTGTTTTGGTGACAGGTAAATAACGCCGCCTTGCGGAGAATATTGCCCGCAGAGCGGTGTTTTGTTGTGGGTCAGAGAGCCGACTATTTCGCTTTGGCTAATGCGGCGCCGACATTCCTATCGCGACCCACCTGCTCATCGGTGATGTAATAGCCGTTCTGGAACTGGTCGAATATAAGGGTGTTGTCATGACTGCTGCGGACAGCGTGGCAGCCCGTGCGCTGAAACTTGTCGGAGGGTCTTGTTGTCGGTGGCGATGCCGAAGTAGTCAGCAATGCTGACGGTGAAGGCTTTTCGTCTCCAGAATATTCTGTGTAGTCTATGACCCTCGCTGATGAAGAGGGCGATCTTGTCCATGTCGCAATCATGCCCTAAGCGGCGTTCTTCACGTTCACGCGGCCGCTCTCGTCGTAGGCGGTCACCATCAAAACCGGCATGACTCCAAAGTCTTTTTTTTTATTGTGGAATGACTGATTTTTTTGCAAAAGTAACATCGAATCCCCAGAAATATTATATAGTCCATTTATGTCAGATGGGCAAGAATTGACTCAATGTTTTCTGTAAATGCTGTGAAGCGGGGCAAAGGCTCGATGTAGGACTCGGGGTTGTCGCGGTTGAAGCGGACGAGAGTAGTGTTGGGGAAGCGCTGCGCCATCTGCTCGAAGGGGAAGCGGATGATACCAGGGGTGTTGTAGCCGATGCCGAATTCGAGCAGGAGGAGGTTGCCCTGCGAGGCCTCGTGTACAAAGTCGGTGAAGCAGCGCGCCTGTCGGTGCCAGCGGAAGTCCTCGACAAAGGTGTCGTCCACGCGCAGGTTCATTGCTGCCTCGCTGCCGTCGGGCATAGTGGGCAGCATGGTGGTGGGGATACGGCATTCCTTGATTGCGGGTAGCACGCGCATCACCCATTCGCGGTTGTCGACAAGTGTTTTGGGGGTGCCGCTGGCAGGCTGGAACCAGCGGTAGTCGCCCTGCGTGGCAAAGATTCTCTCGGTAGGGAAACCTGCCAACTCGAATTGGCCGTCGACATTGGTTGTCACCACAAAAGCCTCGGGGAACAGGCGGAGCAAACGCTCGTAAAGTGGCGTCGCCCCTGTACGGTAACGACTGAACCAAATGTGTTTGGCCCAGTAGGCCCAGTATTCTTCCTTTGTCTCGAAAGGGTGGAACGACGAGGTGTAGAGGTCGGTGAAACCGTAACGTTCAATCCAAGGGGCGAACTCGTGGCGGAACTCCTCGCCGGCATAGTCAATACCTGCTGCGGTTGAAAGGCCACTGCCCGCACCGATAATGATATGGTCGGCCTCACTTATCGACCTGCGCAGGAGATCAATCCTTTCCGAGAAGTTGTCGGTAGATGTCATAGTCAATGTCCTTAAAAACGTTGAAAACTACAGTGAATGCGTTATTGTGTGAATGCGTCAATGCGTAAGTGGATGTGTATTCTTTAACCGTTTGGACAGCAATTTCGGCGGCGCGGCGGTTGGGAAAGCGGAACTCGCCTGTGGAGATGCAACAGAAGGCTATCGAGTGGCATCCGTTGGCTTCGGCCAAGGCAAGAGTATTTCGGTAGCAGTCTGCCAGCTGACGTTCCTGCTCCGGCGTGGGGACACCGTCGGAGATGATGGGTCCCACGGTATGAATTACATATTGGGAAGGCAGGTTATAGCCAGGCGTGATTATGGCGTCTCCAGTGGCCATCTCGTCTCCACGCAGTACATTGTTGCACTCCTGTCGCAGTTGCAGCCCCGCCGCCGAGTGGATAGCGTTGTCAATGCAGGCATGCAGTGGATGCCAACAACCAAGCCCACAACTGTTGGCGGCATTGACGATGGCATCAACTCGCAGCCGTGTGATGTCGCCCTGCCAAATTTCAATTTTCAATTTTGAATTTTCAATTTTAACCACACCTTTGTCGGCCAGCTGTGCCTGCAACTCGGTGTCCTGCGCACGGAGAAACTCTTCACCAAGCGGCTGCGGCTCCCAGATGTTCATGAGCGCCCGCAGCAGCCGTTGCTTCTCGGCCAGCGTGGTCGGAATGTCAGCCTGTGTGTGGTTCTGCTCCAGCAGGTAACGGATGCAAAAATCTATGTTCTCAATTCTGTCCATAGTATTTCTCTCTATCGGTTACGATGTCGTGTAGATTGTTGTATGCCCAGTCAATGAGCTGGCGCATGACGGGGAGGAAGGAACGGCCACGGTCAGTCAGTGCATATTCCACACGCGGTGGCATCTCGGGATAGACGGTGCGGCATATGAGTCCGTCAGCCTCCAAACCGCGAAGGGTCTGGGTCAGCATCTTTTGGGAGCAGTCGGGGTTTGCCTTTTCAATCTCCTTGAAGCGCAGCGGTGTCTCGCTGCCTCCAAGCGTGTAAAGAACTGCCAGCGTCCATTTTCCGCCGATGCGGGTCAACACGTTGCGGATGGGACACTCCGGGAAGAATGGGTCTCTGATGAAATCTTTGTTCATATCGATGTTTTGAATGTGCAAAGATACAACTTTTTCTTAAAACAGGCGGACAATCTGTTCTGCCCGCCTGCCATTATTGGGAAAGGATTCCTCGCTATTTTTGTTTTTATCGAATATGCATGGCACATTTGCATGGTGGTACACTACCAATTCAGCTTCTCCTGCAGTATCACACCGTCAGTCATAGGACTGTCGGCATCGGTGAAGGAGTTGGCCTTGTACTGGATGCAGAGCATCGTCAGGTTCTCGCTGCCAGTGTTCTTCAAGGCGCGACGGCCGTCGGGGCTGACGCGAACCACGGTGCCTTCGCTGACGGGGAACTGCTCGCCATCGACCTGATAGGTGCCGCTGCCACGCAGGATGATGTAGAGCTCCTCGTGTGTCTTGTGGGTGTGCAGGAAGCCACTGTCCTGACCGGGTACAAGTGTCTGGAACGACAGTTCGCTGCCGGTGGTGCCTACGGTCTGACCTATGAACACCTTGCCTTGAATGACGTTGGGACCCATAGGGAGCTGGTGCTCGATAATTTGGTCGATACTGCCTACGTTGACAGCGGCATAGTTGCGGCCGCTCTTGATGTTTTCGATTGTTCTCATTGCTGTTCTTTTTTAAGGTTTCTTGATTTATTTTTCGATTGCAAAAGTACAATGTTTTCCGAAAACCCGCAAGAAGGTACCCGAACGTAAGCCACTTACTTTGGGGTAAGTAATATCGTAGCTGCAAGGAACTTTCTAACCACTTTAACACTTTTTTAACACAAAAAGGTCGTCATTCCGACAACTTTTTTCAGTATGATAGAGATGTAATGTTTCTTTTTTCAAAGTTTTGAACGCATACGTCGTGTAGTATTCTGCAGCATCATCTATCGCTGCCATTGCTGGGTCATCAATAACCCAATTCTTTCAGCCATTTCTCCACCTTGGCTTTGCCTGTGTGGACTTCATGGCCGTAGATGGAGAAGCCTTTGGTGACGTTTGCCTTCGGGAAGGCCTTCTTTACGTCGCTGACGCAGTTGGCCAAGCCGCTGCCCTCGTGGGTGGTGAAGGGGATGACGGTCTTGCCGGCGAGGTCGATGTCGCGGAAGAGGGTGAACATCACCTGCGGGTAGGTGCCCCACCACACGGGGCCGCCGATGAAGACGGTGTCGTACTGTGAGAGGTCGGGGGCGGCACCCTCGTAGGGGGGCAGCTCGCCCTTGTTGGCCTCTTCCTGCGCCAGGTTGATAAGCGGCGTATAGGCCATGCCGTCGTACTTGTGGGTGACGATCTCGTACTGGTCGGCACCCGTGATTTCGCTGATGTAGTCGGCCACAATCTTGGTGTTGCCGACTTCGATGTTGCCCACGCTATAATTGTCGCCCGCGTGGGAGAAGAAGATGACTATTTTATTCATTGCTTGACTGTGTGATTGCGTTAATGTTTGAGCGTTTTCTTGTTTGTTTTGTGCGTTGCAGCCCGACGAGGCCAGGAAGAGTGCAAAGGCCGCGAGGGTGGTAAAAATCTGTTTTGCGTTCATTTCGATGGGTCTGTTTGGGTTGATATTCTTGTAAATCGTTGATGACTAAATATATTCCGCACATTCACCCTCACCAGTTTCCGACTGCAAAGATACGAACATTCCGCCACACGGCAGTTTCACATTTTACGCCAATTCTTTCACAATTTGCCGTTTCAAAAAAAGGCAGCGAGGCCCGCGACGTTCCGTCGCGGGCCTCGCTCGTTAATAGCCAGTTGTCAAAGGGCCATCACCCTTCGTCCCCGCCCGGGTCGGGTGTGGGTGTCGGGGTCGGCGTGTCGTCGCCGGGGACGGCCTCGTCGGTGGCCACGAAGCGCACTTTCTGCGCCTGCTTGTCGTGGGCGAACTGCTTGCTGAACTTCACCCCCATCGTCGCCCCGAGCGTCCAGGTCAGCATGTCGGGCGTCAGCATCTCCTCGGTGGCCTTGGTGGCGCCGGCGTACTTGGTGGGGTTGGCCTGCACGTCGGCGTCGCTTATCGAGCCGCTGACCTTGGGGTAGATGCTCACCATCTTGGTCCCCTTGCGGTCCGAGAGGGTGATGCGGTTGCTCTCCAGCACCTCCTCGGCCACCACCTCGGCGATGGCGGCGATGACGGCCTCCACCTCGTAGCTCTTGAAGCCCGTGCGCGCCTGGATGCGGTCGGCCAGGTCGTCGTTCGTCAGGTCGGTAGTAATCACTGCCTCAGCGTAGAAGCTGTGGCTTCCTGTCATGTTGCCTGTGGGTGTGTACTCGCGGCAACGCCATTTGTTCTTTGCCATAATGTAATTTGTTTTAGATTAGACGTTTATGTTTATTGTCGATTTTACCCCTGGTTTTTGGTCAGAAATACCCGGGTTTTCCTGGTAAGAACCCCCGGGGTTTTTGGGGTAAAAACCCCGGGTATTCTTGGGTAAAAACCCCGGGTGTTTCGGAGTGGAAACCCCGGGTGTTCTTTTCTGTTGTTGTGGGTACCTCTGTGTCAGAACGCCAGGCAGCCAAGAACATATTCTTCATTGGCTCGATGGTAATCGTAGAAGACCGCGATATTAAAGTTTTCACGCAGGTCGACTCTAACACAAGTAGCATGAATGCCGTTATTATTCGGCGTATTAGTCCAATAGTAGACTTCCGTATCTGATTTCCATGTTATGCCTGTGGCAGCAATCTTTTCCTTGAAGCCTGCAATTGGTTGCATCATATTTGGGCTACCACCATTGGGTGCAGTAGCGTCGCCAGATTTTGCACAGCCCGCTAACATATTCACCCAATCATCCATGGACGGCAAGCGCCAGGTGCCACCAGGAACCGGAGTAAGGCTTTCAGCAAAATCCTTGGCAGGTCTTTCATTACCCGGTGTCGAACTTGTATTACCATCAGCCCATTGTTTGGTTTCAGGGTTGGCATTGAGCTGAATAGCCAGACCGTGGCCATTGTCCACATAGGCAATCATCGCCACGGCGGTCACAGCGCTTGGCATAACAAATGTAGAGACATAGGCATTACCATCGCTGCCGACAATCCAGCCCAAGTTGTCAGAAGTAATAGCCGAGAGTGCAACAGGAGGAAGAGGATAAGTATAAGGGCTGGCGGTTATATAGCCAGTCTCTACGCCAGCGATGGTCACTGTGCCGCAAGTGCCATAAAGGCCAGCACCGATGCTGTTGGGTGCATACTCGCCCTTCGTGGCAGTCACCTCGGTCACGGTATTGGCGATAGTGATGTTGCCACATGTCGATTTTTTACTATCCGAATACCCCGAACCACCTCCGATACCGGCCGCATTCCGACCAGCAGTGGCAGTAACAGTACCGCCAGAGATGCTGATATTACCGCAGGTGCTTTCTCCATTACTATTATTATAACCACATCCTATGCCAGCACCTTTCTTGCTGCCAGTGGCATTGACAGTACCGCCACTGATGGTGATATCGCCGCATTGCGATGTAGAATTAATTCCCCATCCACTTCCGATACCGGCACCTCCAGTCTCACTTTCACTCTTAGCAGTAATGTTGCCGCCACTAATGGTGATATTGCCACAAACCGTTTGACTACTTTGTGCACAACCACTACCGATGCCGACATGTCCTTTGGCAGTGATGTCGCCACCCTGAATCTCAATGTCACCGCAGGTATTATCTCCGCCACCGCCTATGCCGGCGCCTTTAGTATACGCACCGAGGGAAATGGCAGTCAGCTTGCCTGTGCCTGCACTTTCGCCCTTGATGATGAGCGTCTTACCAGTAGGTCCTGCCTGGATGCCGGGATATGTTGAATAGAATCCCTTTACGCTGTTCTCCGAGCCGTCCGCCAAGATGATGGTGGCGTCGCCCTCACAGGTCAGGCCTGCCCACGGGTAGTTGTAGTCGTTCGCGCCGTTGATAGTCACGCTGTTCAGCGTTATAGTTGCGCCATCGGCAATCGTAATCTTGTAGTTGCCATTGAGTGTGCCCGTCAGCACTTCGCCATCTTGCGCCGTGTAGTCGCCCGTGAGTTCCGAGAGGTTGGTGCCAGCCGGGGCTTCGTCCACCAGCGTGATGCTCTTGATGCGGCGGAGGTTGCCGGTCGGCACGATGGTCACCGGGGTGCCCTCGGTGATGGGCGTCGTCCGGCGCAGCGAGTCGTTGCTCACGGGCACCGTGTCGCCCAGCGCCAGAATCAGCCAGCCCTCCGGCACGCCGGCGAGATAGTGGCCGTTCACCGTGTCGTTCGTGCTGAAGGTCTCGGTGCTCATCACCAGGTTGCGCCCCGGCATGATGAAGCCCCACGTTCCGTCCTCGTTGCGATGCAGGTTGACGTCCGACGGCGCCGTCTGCGCCACTGCCATGCCGCCCATAGCCAGCACAGCCAAAATCGTAAGAAGTTTATTTATCATTGAGTTTAAGTTTTAATTGGTTAATACTATTTGTGAATTTTCGTGAATTTCGATGCAGGAACAAAACAAAGCCGCCCCGCCGCCGTAGGTGGGCAGCAGGGTGGTGAGAGTCAATAATAAATGTAGGGTTGTGACAAGCCAAATCGTTGGCTTGCCACTCTTCCCGTTTACAATCCAGCAAACTGGGGGGGTAATAATCAGCGAGTTACAAACATTCCAAAGCATACGGCATTTTTCTTACACCCTTTATAACGCCGCCACCCCAACAGGGTGGCGGCTTTTGTTTAAGACGTCGGTATGGACTCAGTTTTTGGACTGGTTCGCTCGTGAGTCCGATGCCAAGTTTCTTGAAAATCTTGCGATCCACCTCGCTGGTCATGACGGTGGTGTGCATCTGGCAGCCGTCGAGGAGGGGGAGGCAGTCGAGGGCGCGGCGGTGATAATGTTGGGTTCGAATTATTGTATTGCTATTCTTGCCAAGAATTGCTCAGCTGCTCGAACAGCACAGGTATTCTTGTAGGGCCGCTGTTGCTCCGGCCGATGCGCACGATGACAAGGTTCTTGTGTGGGTTGACGTAGAGCACCTGCTCGCAGATGCCGAGGGCGTAGTAGCCGGAATATTGCGGACGGATGTAGTCTTCGTAGTTGATGTTGTACCAGTTGAAATGGTAGCCGTGATAGCTAGTGTCGCAGTCGGCGGTTTGCCGTATCCAATTCTCGCTCACTATGCGTCGGCCATCCCATAATCCATTGTTGAGATAGAGGCGGCCAATCTTGGCAAGGTCTTTGATTGTAAGCGTGATGCCGCCGAAGCAGTGCGCAAAGTCGTGCTTGCGGCTGTCGATGTTGACCAATGCCTGATGCTCCATGCCCAGGGGCTTCCATACGCGATCGCTGAGGTAGTCGGCATAGCGCTTGCCAGAGGCGCGTTCGATGACTGCGCCGAGGATGGCCGACGTCATGCTCTCGTAGCGGAATTGGGTGCCCGGTTCACAGCGGAATTTCAGCCCGCGGATTTGCCGCATGATGTTGTCTCCATAGTTCAGCCTCGCCATCGCGTTGATCATCTTCAAGTCTTTCAGCGTGGTGAACTCGTAGGTGTCGTCGAAATCTATCCCGCTCCGCATATCCAGCAGGTGACGGATGGTGAGTTTCTGCCACATCGGGTCTTTCTTCTTTAGCTCCGGCAGGTAGTCGGTCACGGGGTCGTCGATGCTGTGGATGTAGCCGTCGTCGACGGCGATGCCGCATAGGAGCGACGTGATGGACTTGGAGATGGAGAAGATGGTGGCCATGCGGTCGGCCGAGAAGTCGCCCCAGTAGCGCTCATAGACGATGCTGTCGTTATGGATGATGATAATGCCCTGCGTCTGGCTTTCCTTGGTGAACGCCTCCCCGAAGGTCATAGAGTCGCATGGATGCGGCTTAGGATAGAAATACGTTGTGTCAATCCAGTCGACTTGCTTTTGCGCGACAGGGAAGCGGAAAACGACGTCGCCATTGGCGATGGTGGCGTGTTCCTGATACTCGAAGCTGAAGATGTTGGGACCATTTTTGCCGTCGGTCTTAAGACCTCTCACGATAGAGCATGAGGAAAGGAGGGATACGCCGATGGCAAGAAACAGTATTTTAGCTGTTGATTTCATGCTTCTTATAACGCAAAGGTGCTGAAAATATTGCACAAACCTCCACTCTTGGGCGTGTGGAGGTGAGGGCGATGGAAGCAAGTGGTCGGGATTATTCTACCGACAGCACTTCAGTGGCGATGTATTGGCTGTGTCCGCGCCAGGGAAGGGTGCCCATATAGCGCTTCCAGCGGAGTTCGACGTGTTTGCCAGAGCAGCGCATCAGGGTGTCGGCCACAGCTTTGTCGGTGACGGAAAACTTGAACTCGTTGCTGCGCAGTCCGGTATTGCCGTTGCCGGTGGCACGGAACCCACTCTGTATCATCTTGCCTTCGTAGGTCTTGAAAATCACGCCTTGCTTCTGGAAGTAGTTGATATCGCCGGCATTGACGCCGCTGCTATAGACAAAGAAGAAGCGGAAGAAGACGAACAACGTCAGAATGAGCACCAGGATGATGCTGACGATGGTGATGATTTTTGCTTTTTTCGAGATGGCCATATTGTGTGTGTTCATGGGTTAATTGCAGATGCAAAAGTACGAAGAAAAACTCAGATGGCGAAAAAAAACTTTTGCCGATGCCGGTCAGGGCACGGGGTCGTAGCCGGAGCCGCCGAAGGGATGACAGCGCAGTATGCGTTTCAAGGCCAGCCATCCGCCACGGAAAGGGCCGTATTTGACAATGGCCTCCTGTGCATACTGCGAGCAGGTGGGTGTGTAACGGCAGGCCGGCGGCGTGAGGGGCGAGATGCAGGAACGGTAGAAGGCTATCAGCGCCAACATCGTCTTACTCAGCAGCCATCTCAGCGCTTGGTAGAGTTTTTTCATAGGCGACGATGTCTTTCGTTAAGGCGGTCAGCGCTTTGTCGAACTTATGATTCAGTTGGTTGTAGGTCAACAACTCGTTGTGGATGTAGACAAAGGCAAGTGTGATGCGGATGCCGCGTTGCTCAAGGATATCGAGGAGGCGATGCTTGTTGAGGCGGTAGCATTCACGTGTGAGGCGGCGCATGCGGTTACGGTCGACTGCGTGGTGAAGCTTGCGTTTGGGTGCCACGATAAGCACCTGACAAGGCACGTCGAGAGCGGGCTCTACAGCCCATTGGATACTGAAAGGAAATGCCATGAGGCGGCGTCCCTCGGCATAGAGACGCTCAATCAGTTTGCGACTGCACAGGTGTTCGGCTTTTGGAAAGCGGGCATTCACTTGACCTCTTTGGCTTTGGTGGCCTTGGCGGCCACTTTCTTCTCGACGGTTTCTTTCTTGGGTTTCGTGGCGGTCTCCTTGCGTTCTTTTTCGGCGGCGCGTTGGGCGCGGCGGGCAGCTGCCTGGGCTTTTTTCTCTTCCATGCGCTGCTTGTAAACCTCCTTGTTGGCGATTACGGGTTTGGAACGCTTGTTGGCGAGACCCGATGCCGTTGCGCGGCTGCGCTTCGACTCGCCCTTGAGCGAGATGACGCTGCCCTGCTGACGCCCGAGGATGTAGTTTTCAAGCGCCATAGCCATCGAGGGGGCTACCTGGGTGGGGGCGGCGATGGTGAGTTTGATGCCCTGCTCTTTGAGGGCGGCATGGGTCGACGAGCCAAAGGCGGCGATGATGACGTTGCTGTTCTTGATGTCGGGATAGTTCTTGACGAGGCTGCGCACACCGACGGGTGAGAAGAGGCATATGGCGTCGAAGTCGGACGGATTGAAGCGGCTCAGGTCACGTGCCTTCGAGGTGTACATCGGAGCCTTGGCGTATTTTATCTTGGCTTTGTCGAGGGCCTTGGTGTATTCGGTCTGTTTCTCGTCAGAGCAGGGGAAGAGGTACTTCTCGTCACGGTGCTTTCCGATGACCTCGATCAGGTCGGAAAAGTACTGGGCACCGAAGAATACCTTGCGCTTGCGGTATTGGATGTAGTTCTGCAGATAGAGGGCGATGGCTTCGGTCGAGCAAAAATACTTCATGTCCTCGCTCACGGTCTCGCGCAGCTCTTTGAGCATGCGGAAGAAGTGGTCGATAGACTGCTTGCTGTTGAAGATGATAGCGGAGTATTCTCCAATATGGATGCGTGTCTTACGGAAGTCGCTAGCAGAGATCCCTACCACTTCGAAAAATTTGTAAAAGGTAATATCAATGCCATGCTTTTGAATAAGATTGCGGTAGGGAGATTTCTCCAAATCGGCCGGTTCGGGCTGCGATATGAGGATTTTTTTGATTTTCATGCTCTGTTGGCTTATTTACTCAACTATTTGAATTTTATTCAACTATCCACTTAACGAGGACTAAAATCGGTGCTAATTCGACGATGCAAAGATAGTAAAAAAGATAGAAATGAGAGCCAGAAGATTGTGTTAAAAAAAGTTTTAGGCCACGGAAGATGCGCACAATAAACCCGATGGCGACGAGTGCCAGAAGGATGTAGTAGAGGGTGCTGCGGCCAAAAGGCAAGTAGAAGAGTGGGAAAAGCAGCGGCATCGCCAAGGTGGCCAAGGTGAGGTGGTAGAGGTAGTTGCTTGTGATGTATAATCCCACGGCGCCTTCGTCGTCGAATATGGTGCCGAGCAGACGTATCAAGCCGTTGCGCAGCAGGTAGGCTCCCGCCACGGCGAGTGTCAGCAGCAGGTAGCCGACAAATCCGGTATGGGCCATCGCCAATTGGTGCACGGGCAGTGTGAGGGTGGCCACCATCAGCAAACCGGCAGGAATCAGCTGCACGGTGCGGGTGAGGTTGTTGTTGCGGAGCATACGGTCCATGGCGTGGCTGTCGACAAGGGCGTTCAGCAGGGTCCCGAAACGCAGCTTGTTCAGACGATGATAGAGTGTGACGAGGGTTACCAAGAGCAGCAGTAGCGGGAAGACCCACATGGGTGTCGCCGCATCGGGCCGGGTGGCCAGGCTGTCATGGCCTACGCTGAGGCTATGGCCTGCAAAGATCGAGGGTCGCACAAAACTATCGATAACTATTCCGTGGTCGGGCACCAGGAAACAAGTGTAAGCGCTATCGACCGCCACACCCGGGTCGGGGGCATAGGCTTCCATGTCGTAGGGGATGCTGTCCCAAAGGTAGAAGGGCTGGGTGTCAAGGTCGAGTGTGTCGGGAGTAGTCATGGTTTAGTGGCGAATGATGAGTTTTTGGTGGAGGTTTTCGGTCGGGGTATGGGCTTCAATCAGGTACACGCCGTCGGGCAGGTGTCTCAGGTCGAGCGGCGTCGTGGCGATGTTGGTCGACGAGTAGAGCACGCGACCGTAGAGGTCGAGCACCCGTAGGCTTGCCAACGTCCGGCCACCGCAGTCGACGATGACGGTGCCTTGGCTGGGATTGGGGTAGAGACGAAGCGAGGAACGGTTGAACTCGGGGGTGTCGACGGCTAGCATCGAGCTGTCGCCAAACCAACCATACGGCGCACCCCACAGCGCATGGGGTAGTTGCACGTCGTCGATCCAAGCACAGTCGCTACCGGCGCTTCCGCTCGCGTCTTTCAGGTAGCGCCATGTCAGCGTGTGGCGTCCGGCACCGATCACGTGGACGTAGCGCCGCCAGGTGCTCTCACCCCAGAGCTCGTTGCCGTGGCGTTCGCCGTCAATGAGGAACTGAAGCTTGTCGTACGGCACCTCGCTCGAGGTACGTGCCCAGTAGATGAGGGTGTCGTCCTGCGGCAACAGCACGTCGATCGAGAGGTCGGACATCTGGCGGTGGTCGATGTTGCCGCTCCGGAGACAGTACCGGCCGCTGTGGCTTGCCGTGCTGTCGATCTGCCATGGCAGCGGCCCGTCCATCTGCCAAGGATAGGAGTCGGCTCCCGTTTCGAAGCTCTCTTGCCGGCTACCGCCGACGATGTAGTGGCTGTAGGCCCGTTGGTGGTGGCCCAGATGCAGGGTGGCCTCAAGGTGCAGGTGCGTGACGGTATCGGGGGTAGAAAGCGGCGTTTGAAGAACAGACGAGGTGAAATGGGCGGAAGAAAGTGAGTCGCCGGTGGGCAGGGCGGTGACGACGAGGTCGG
>JAEEGF010301931.1_pt1 | contig 32281 bp, 26 predicted proteins | sample 9134171 | NCBI WGS metagenome assembly JAEEGF01 (sample SAMN16246542, study PRJNA631951) | gut metagenome | biome: gut microbiome; feature: rumen; material: AP-attached | host: Bos | place: Iran: Karaj | collected 2018-10 | reverse complement strand
CGGGATCGGTCGCCTTGTTGAGGATTCGCCACCAGGACGGGAAAAGCGTCGCGCCGACATCGGCCTCCATCGCAGGCCCCTTGTCCAAGTCCTCGATCTGACGTCCGAAACTTGCGGCCTTGAGAGTGAGTCCCAAACTGTAGATGTCGCTCGCGGCGTCGGTGAACTTCTCGGGCGGAACATATCCGGGCGTTCCAACGAGCGAAACCGCGTCGGACTCCTCGACGAGAAGCCCAGGGTCGGAAAGCACGGGACGGCCACATACATACAGCACGTTCGCGGGCTTGATGTCGCGATGGAGGAGATGGTGCCGCTGAAGCGCCTCGAGCCCCTTCGCGAGAGAGATGGCAAGATTGACGCAATCCTTCAGAGGAAGCGCCTTCTCGCCTTTGATGACGCTGGCGAGAGTCTTTGGACAATAGGATTCAAGCGAGCCTTCCGTGCGTTCGAACTCGTCGTCCGCGAGATCCATCACAGCATAGAATCCCCAATCCGTCTCGACGAGCGTCCGCATCCGAGCAAGGCCTTCCTGCGGCGGGATTGCGCGATAGAGCTTCGCGCCGCGCAGTTCGCGCGAATAGCGTTCGGGATCGACAGCATCGCGTCGGCAGACCTTCACTGCGGCGCATTCGCCGTCCGGAGCGACGGCGAGATAGACCACGCCGTACGCGCCGTAGCCAATCTCCCGCTTGAGCCGCCAGCTCCCGCAGGATGGCAGTTGCGGATTCACCTTCAACGTCTCGCCTTGCATACGGAGAAAATTATACCATATTACCCCGTTGAAAGGATGCATGGTTGAAAACATGACGCTACATACGACTATGAAAAATACATGAATGCCAACTGAAATCCAACTATATCCGTTCCGTCGCGGAGCGACGGAACCCCCTGAAAGCGATCTGTTCACTGCAGGGCCATCCTACAGGGGGTCCGTCGCTCCGCGACGGACATTCGCAATGCTCGCATGGAATCAAATAATCGGGAGCATGCGAGGGAGGCGAATGGAAAGTGGCTATCTAATGAAATGCACCACGCCCTTCATTGTTCCGTCGCGGAGCGACGGAACCCCCTATAGAGCACGGCGCGACGGAAGCCCCTGCGGGCGACACTGAAGTCTGACCTCCCAGAGATGTGGCACCGCCGGAATGATTTCTTGATCGTCACGGCGCGCTCGGTGATCGCACCCTACCTGTCTGAGCGGCTTTGGTATAATATCCTCGTCAAAGGAAGCAGATACCATGAGAAATTTTTCGTAACGAAGAATTTCGTATTACAAGGCTCTATTAAAACGAGTAATGGACAGAATGTTGAACGAGACTCGAAGTTGGCGGACTGGTGCGGACTACTCGTACCTGAGGGCGATGATGGGGTCGAGCTTGGAGGCGCGCATCGCGGGGTAGATTCCGAAACCGATCCCGACGCCGACGGAAATGCCGAACGACAGGACGAGCGACCAAGGCGTGACGACCGTGGGCATGCCGGCGAAGGCTGTGACGAGAAGCGGGATGGCGAGACCGAGCGCCATGCCTATCAAGCCGCCGAAGACGGAGAGCACGAGCGCCTCGATGAGGAACTGCATTACGATCTGCGAGCGGCGCGCGCCGATTGCGCGGCGGATCCCGATCTCGCGAGTGCGCTCCGTGACGGACGCGAGCATGATGTTCATGATGCCGATTCCGCCGACGAGGAGCGAGATGCCCGCTATCGCACCGAGCACTATCGAGAAGGTGCGCTTCGTCGCCTCCGCCTGCTTGAGGAGCTGGAGCGGGACGTTTATCGCGTAGTCCTTCGACTTGTGCGAGGTCTCGAGGATTCGCTCCACCGCCTTCGCCGTCGGCTCGACGTCGCGCTCGTCGCGGACGCGCGCGATGATTCCGTGCAGCTCCACCTTCTCGCGTATCGACGCGCCGTTGGTGCGGCGGAAGAAGACGTCCCCGTAGCGCTGGCGCGCGGCGGCTATCGGGATGTACACGTCCGAGCGGCTGTCGGGCGTGTCGCCCGACTCGGAGTCTCCGCCCTCGCTCTTGACGATTCCGATAACGCGGTAGGTGTTTCCTTCGATGGTGAGCGTCTCGCCGAGCGCGTGCTCGTTCGCGAGCATCTTGCGCGCGCCCCACTCCGTGAGGACCGCGACGGACGCGAACTCGCGGATGTCGTCGGACGTCATGACGCGTCCCGCGACGACGTCGCGCTTCACAAGCTCGAACCACTCGTCCGTCGTACAGATGACACGCAGGTCCTCAGCGCGCCCGCGGTAGCGCGCGGGCTTTACGAGCGACTTGAATGGAACGACCTTGTCGACGGACGGGACAGTCGCCGCGATGCGCTCCGCGTCGGCGTAGAGAAGCCCGTAGATCGAGAACCACGCGCGCTTCTGCTGCGAGTTGCGGTCCTCGGGCGGCTTCTTGGAGAGAAGCATGATGTTGTGGCTGCCGAGCTTGCGGATTCGCTCCAGCGCGTCGCGCGACGCGCCCTCGCCGATCGCGAGCATCGCAATGACGCTGCCCACGCCGAAGACGAGTCCGAGCATCGTGAGGAAGCTCCTGAGCTTGTGCAGCAGCAGGTTCTTCACGCCGAGCGCGAAGTCGCGCCTGAGTCTCGCGAACGGAAGCGTCACCGCACCTCCTTGACGAGTCCGTCGCGCATCACGAGCCTGTGCTCCGCGTACGCCGCGATGTCGTCCTCGTGCGTGACCATCACTATCGTCTTGCCGCGCTTGTGGAGGTCGGTGAAGAGGTTCATGATCTCGATGCTCATCGCGGTGTCGAGGTTTCCGGTCGGTTCGTCGGCGAGAATCACGACCGGATCGGTCGCGAGTGCGCGCGCGATTGCGACGCGCTGCTGCTGTCCGCCGGAGAGCTGGTTCGGACGGTGCCGAAGGCGCTCCGAGAGCCCCACGTACGCAGCGTACTCCGCCGCGCGCCGGCGGCTCGTCGCGTCGTCCACGCCCTGGTAGTAGAGCGGAAGCGCTATGTTCTCCTCGACGGTTAGCTGCGGGATCAGGTTGAAGCTCTGGAACACGAAGCCGAGGTACTTGAGGCGCACGTCGCTCAGCTCGTCGTCGCCGAGGTTGGACACCTCGCGTCCGTTGAGGATGTAGCGTCCCGAGGTCGGGCGGTCGAGGCAGCCGAGTATCTGGAGCATCGTCGACTTTCCGGACCCGGAATGGCCCATGATCGCCCAGAACGAGCCCTTCTCGAAGCGCGCCGTAACGCCCCTGAGCGCGTGGACCTTCTCCTCGCCCATGTCGTAGACCTTGGCGAGGTTCTCGATCTCGATTGCGTACTCGGCGGACATCGGCGCGTCACTCCTCCGCGACTGTCTTGAGGTCGTCTCCCGAAACGGACTCCCCGAGCGGCGGCGATAGCGACACCTCCTCGCCAGGGACGACGCCGGAGAGGATGCGAACGAATCGGCTGTTGTCGAGCCCCGTCTCCACTTTGCGCCTTTCGTCGCCTCCCGCGCGGCGCACGTAGACGTACGACTGACCGGCGATGCGAACGACGCACTGAACCGGAACGTACACCGCCTTCTCATACTGCTCGATTATGATCTCCGCCTTGCAGCCCATGCCATTCCTGAGCTCGCCCTGTCCGTCGGGAATAAGCACCCGCGTCGGATACTCCTTGAGGTCCGGGTTCATCCACTTGCGCTCGTTGTCGGGCATCGGCGCGATCTTAGAGATCGTCCCGTTGAACACGCGGTCGGGAAGCGCATCGCATCTGACGCGCACCGGCATTCCCGTCGAGATCGACTTGAGGTTAGCCTCGTGGATGTTGATCTTGGCCGAGAACGCGTCCGCCGTCGGTAGGATTATGAGCTCCTGCCTCTCCCAGACCTCCTGGCCTTCCTGCAGCGGCTCGCGGCCCATGCGGGAGGACGCATACACGACCTGTCCGCCGCGCGGCGCGCGGATCGTCGCCATGTCGATCTGGTTCGTGATCTTGTCGTAGCGCTGCTGCTGCTTCTTGAACTCGCTCTCCCTGGCGCGCAGGTTGCTCTCCGCCTGCGCGACGGCGGAGGCCGCGCGCTTGCGCGTGCGCTCGAGGGCCATGCCCTTCTGCTTCACGTCGCTCTTGAACTTCGCGAGCTCGCGCTTGTGCGTGAACGTCTCGAGGAGGTCGAGCTCGCGCTTGGCAGACTCGAACGACAGCTGGCTCGAGCGCCAGCTGAGCTCGTCGCCCTCGAGCTCCGTCTCGGATATGAAGTCCTCCGCGAAGAGCTTCTTCGACCACTCGTACTTGTCCTTCGCCTGCTTCACCTGCTGCTCGCTGATGGCGAGGTGCCCCTTCTGGGCGATGAGCTTCGTCGGATAGTCGCCGTTCTCGTACTTGTCGAGATCCTCCTTCGCGAACTCGTAGTCCTGCTCGGCGAGCTCGACGTCGCTCTCGGACTGGTTCTTCTGGATGTCGAGCGCCTCGCGGGCGACCTCAAGCGCGCTCTCGGCGTTGCGCAGGGTGATCTCCTGGCTGTCCTTCTCGTCGATCTTGGACGAGACGTCGAGCTGCACGAGCACCTCCCCCTCCTGCACGATCTTCCCCTCAGGGACGAGCGTGATGATCGACGTGCGGCCCTGCACCTCGTTCTTGAGCGTTATCTGCTCGCTCGGCGCGATTTCGCCGTACTCCTCGACGTTGATGACGAGCGGCCCCTCCTGCACGGTCGCGTAGAGCGACTGCGACTCCCCTTCGTTGCCGTCACGCCGTGAAAGCAGTACCAGCGCCCCCAAAACCGCCGTCCCCGCAACACACACCAGTGCGATTGTCTTTTTCTTCATTGGCGGATATTATATCAAAATATCCGACCCCATATCAAAGTCCGATCAGGAAATGCGCGCGCAGACGCCATTGACATGGACAACGTGTTTGATGTATCATTTGCGACATGAAGGCACTGGTGCAGCGAGTAGCAGAGGCGAGCGTCGACATCGGCGGCGAAAGGGTCGCGGAGATCGGCGCCGGGTATCTCGTCCTCTTCGGAGTGACCCACGGCGACACAGAGGCGGACGCGGCGCGTCTCGCCGAGCGGCTTTTCAAGCTGCGCATCTTCGAGGACGACGCAGGCAAGACGAACCGCTCCATAGTCGACATCGGCGGATCGGTGATAGTCGTCTCGCAGTTCACGCTGTACGCCGACACGGCGCACGGGAACCGCCCCGGATTCTCCGCCGCCGCCAGGCCCGAGCTCGCCGTCCCGCTCTACGAAAGCTTCGTCGCGCACCTCAGGGAGCTTCTCGGCGCGGAGAGAGTGCAGACCGGACGCTTCGGAGCGGACATGAAGGTGAGGCTTCTCAACGACGGACCCTTCACCGTCGAGCTCGCGAGCTGACCCCCGCTCAGAGCCCGAGCTCGCCCTGCCTCGCGGCGGGCTTCAGCCCGAGCGTATCCCACGCAAGCTTCGTCGCGACGCGCCCCTTCGGCGTGCGCTCCAGATAGCCCTCCATGATGAGGAACGGCTCGTAGGCCTCTTCGATCGTGTCCGGCTCCTCGCCGACGGAAACGGCGATTGTCGAGAGCCCCACCGGTCCGCCACCGAACTTCAGGCAGATCGTCTCAAGGACGCGTCGGTCCATCTCGTCGAGTCCGTGCGGATCGATCTCCAGGAGCGACAGAGACTCCCTCGCGACGTCGAGAGTTATGAAGTTGCCGGCCTTAACCTGGGCGTAGTCCCTGACGCGCCTCAGGAGGTTGTTCGCAATTCGCGGCGTGCCGCGCGCGCGGCGGGCGATTTCGAGCGCGCCTTCGGAGTCGATGTCGACGCCGAGCTTCGCGGCGCTGCGCGTCACGATCTCGGCAAGCTCCGGGGGTTCGTAGTAGTCGAGCCTGTTGACGAAGCCGAAGCGCGCGCGGAGCGGCGCCGCTATGAGCCCGATGCGCGTCGTCGCGCCGACGAGGGTGAAGCGCGGAAGCTCCAGCCGAACCGAGCGCGCGTTCGGACCCTGGTCGAGCATGATGTCGATCGCGTAGTCCTCCATCGCGCTGTAGAGATACTCCTCGACCGTCTTCGCCATGCGGTGTATCTCGTCGATGAAGACAATGTCGCCCGGCTCGAGGGAGGTGAGAAGCCCGGCAAGATCGCCAGGCTTCGTGATAACGGGGCCGGACGTCGTCTTGACGTTCACTCCCATCGCCTGGCCGAGGATGTACGAAAGCGTTGTCTTGCCGAGGCCGGGCGGACCCGAAAAAAGCACGTGGTCCAGCGACTCGCCGCGCTCCTTCGCGGCGCGCACGGCGAGAAGCATCCTGTCGCGGACCTTCGCCTGGCCCACGAATCCGTCGAAGTCCGTCGGACGCAGCCTGTTGTCAAACGCCGTGGACCTGTTCAGCTCTTCGCTCTTGCGCTCTGCCTGCATATGCCGTATATTTTACCAAATTCCGACGGCGCGCGCGGACGCATCCGTCACTCGAGCCCCCACTTCCGCTCCAGCCGGCGCCTTGCCGCGCTCCGCGCCGCACGCGTGAGGTGCGGCCACGTTAGGCAGCGGATGAGCAGCCTCAGCCGCGCCGTGCGCCGGCGCATGGCGGCCGCGAGGGGGCTTTTTATCTTCGAGAAGTCGTCGTCGGAGCGGACGGCGAGCAGCCGCACGTCGCGTCCGGGGAACGCCGCGCGAAGTCGCCCCTCGGCGGCCGCGCGTGCCTCCTCGGAGAGCGGACGCGCGTAGTCGCACCAGACGAAGAGCGTGCGCTTCGCCTTGCCGACGTTGTCGTACAGCCGCGCGATGCGGCGCGCGTACTTGGCGGAGACCTGCGCGTAGGACTCGTCGAAGGGAAGCGTCTCGCGGAAGTCGTGGAAGAACCTAAGCCCCGTCGCGGAGTCCTCGTAGTGGTCGTTGCCCTTTCCGGGCGCGTCCGGCTCCTTCTCCAGCCTGCGCATGTTCGCCTTCTCGAGGAATCCGGCGAAGCGAGTCTCCACGAGCCTGAGCCTCGTCTCCAGGGGAGCCGCCGTGAGCCAGTCGAGGGGGGAGGAGCAGGACCTGAGGCCAAGCTTCCTGAGCATGGTGGCGCAGTGGCAGTCGTAGCCGATGCTCGCTACGAAGTCGTATTCCTCCGCGAGCGGGTCTGTCGGGCGGCTCGTCATGTCATCTGCTGCATCTCGCACAGGCGGCGGTAGACGCCGTTCTTCGCGATGAGCTCGTCGTGCGTGCCGCGCTCCACGATGCGGCCGTGGTCCATGACGAGGATCATGTCCGCGTCGCGAATCGTCGACAGGCGGTGCGCGATGGCGAACGTCGTGCGGTTGGCCATAAGGTTGTTGAGCGCGTCCTGCACGAGGCGCTCCGTCACAGTGTCGAGCGCGCTCGTCGCCTCGTCGAGGATGAGGATCGGCGGATTCTTCAGGATCGCGCGCGCGATCGCGATGCGCTGGCGCTCGCCGCCGGAAAGCGAAAAGCCCTTCTCGCCGACGATGCGCGAATAGCCTTCGGGCTGCGCCATTATGAACTCGTGCGCGTTGGCGAGCTTCGCCGCGGCGACGACCTGTTCGTGCGTCGCGCCAGGAGTGCCGTAGCGGATGTTGTTCTCGATCGTGTCGTTGAAGAGTATCGTCTCCTGCATGACCGCGCCGAGGAGCCGCCTGAGGTCGCCTACGTCGACGTCCTTTAGGTCGACTCCGTCGATGGTGATGCGTCCGGACTGCGGATCGTAGAAGCGCGCGAGGAGCCCCGAGGTGGTCGACTTGCCGGACCCCGTCCCGCCCACGACCGCGATGACTTTCCCGCGCGGAATCTCGAACGTCGCGTGCGACACCGCGTCGATCTCCGCGGACTCGTAGCGGAACGTCACGTCCTCGAACGAGATGCGGTCGTCGAAGGTGGCCTTGCGCACGGGGTTCGGGTTCACGGGAAGCTCCATGTGGCAGTCGAGCAGCGAGTAGATTCGGTTCAGCGAAGCCATCGACACCTCGACCTGAACCTGCAGCTTCGAGAGCTGCTTGATCGGCTTGTAGATGATGAGAAGCGGCGCGAGCATCGGCGCGACGTCCGACACTTTCACGTTCATCACGTAGCACCAGACGAGGAATCCGCACAGAAGCAGCACGCCGACGGTCTCGACGGTCGGCGGCACGAGAAGCCCGAAGCGGAGTCCGCGCATCGTGGACTTGAGGAGGTACTTGTTCGTCGCCTCGTACTGCTGCTTCTCGTACTCCTCGGTGTTGTAGCTCTTCACGACGCGGATGCACGTGAGGATCTCGTGTATCTTCGCGCCGATCATCGAGCCGCGCTCCATCGAGCGGCGCGACCACTTCTTGATCACGCTGCCGAGCATCTGTATGGGAAGGACGAAGAGCGGGAAGCCGATGAATATGAGGAACAGCGTCGGAAGCATGTGGTTCGTCACCGCGAACCAGATGATGAATCCGAACGAGACGAGTATCTCGAACGGCGCGAGCGCGACCTCGGAGAGTATCGTCGCGAGAATCGTCTGTATCTGCGTCGGGTCCGCGCATACGCGCATCATTATCTGCCCGACGTCCACCCTGCCGAAGAACTCAAGAGACTGCTTCGTCACGTGCTCGAGCATCTCCTGGCGGAGATCCGCGACCGCATGCGCCCCGGACCAGCTGAGGCAGTAGTGGTTGAGATACATGAGCAAAAGCCGCACGAACGCAAGCGCGGGCACTATGACGCATGCTATGAGGAGCAGCGCGCCGCCCATTCCTCCCTGGTCGTTCTGAAGCTTTATGCCGCACTTCGCGGCAAGCTTCTCGACCTGGGGATACCAGCTCGGAAGCTTCGAGTTGCGCGCGATCTCGCGCTCGAACCCGCTCTTGTGGTGCTTATGCGCCGCAGGTGCGCCATCCGTCGGCGCGACCGCGGAATCCGACGCAGTGACAGCGGCAGATGCAGGCGCGGAAGACTCGGCCTTGGCGGACTGCGCAGCCGCGACCGCCCTGTCGTCCATCGTCTCTGCCTGGCGCAGCGCGGGCTGCACGAGCTGGAACAGCGGCACGAGGGTGCCCGCCGTGATCATTCCGCACAAAACGCCGATCGCAAGCCTAAGCTTGTACTTGCGCGCGTACTTCCACACCCTGCGGTATGCCTCCCACAGGGTGTAGTCGCGGTCGAAGAACTCCTTGCGGTACTGTATCTTCTGCGCCATCTCGGTGCGGTGCGGCCGGTCAGGCCAGCGCTGCGGCGCGCCCGAGGGCGAACGCCTTCTTGTTTACCTCGAGGAGCTTGGCCTTCGGGCCCGAGAGCATCTCGGCCATCGCCTGGAGCCAGAGTTCCTCCTTGAACGGACACAGCGCCGAAAGCGCGCCTGCGAGCACCATGTTCATCGTGCGCGCGTTGCCGACCTCCTCGGTCGCGACCTTCATCGCGTCGACGAGGATGAGGCTCTTTCCGAAAGCCTTCTTGACCTTTCCGTCGAGGTCCTCGGGCGTCTTCTGCTGCCCGGACGAGACGGTGACGGGAACGAGATACAGGTCGTTGACGAGCGCCGTGCCGCCCTTCGCGAGGATGCCCGAGTTCCTGAGCGCCTCGACCTTGTCGAAGGAGACGAGAATGTCGGCCGTGCCCTCCTGGATGATCGGCGAGGCGACGGACGTGCCGAAGCGCACCTGGCTCGTCACCGAACCGCCGCGCTGGGCCATGCCGTGGATTTCGGACTTCTTGACGTCCATTCCCGCGATCGCCGCGGTCTTTGCAAGGATGTCCGCCGTGAGGATGATGCCCTGCCCGCCGACGCCGACGAGCGAAACGTTGACAGTCTTCATGCTTATGCCACCCGCTCCACGGTTATCTCGGGATCGATCTCCTGAAGCCCGGCCTCGATGCCCTGCTTGAGGGTCATCATCGCGAACGGACAGCTCCCGCAGTGCCCGACGAGCTTGAGATACACGACCTTGCCCTCGATCTTGACGAGCTCGAGGTCGCCGCCGTCCGCCTGAAGCCCGACGCGGAGCTCGTCCAGCTTAGCCTTGATTTTCTCTTCCATAGTTCACTAACCTTGTCGCTTTCTTGTTGAAATTCGCCTTCTACGGCCAACGCCGATTATTATACCACATTTTTCAGTCCAAAAGTTCGGGAGATTTACACCCAGAGCGCGCATGGACGCCTTACGCCCCTGTGGAACGAGCGCCTGGTCAGAATCCGCCGCCGAGGGACTTGAACAGCGCGATGAGGTCGACGGTGATCTGTCCGCGGGAGACGACGAGCGCCTCCTCGAGCGAGAGCAGCGAGCGCTGCGCATCGATGACGGCGGTGAAGTCCCTGAGTCCGTTCTTGTACAGGTCGTTCGAAATCGCGACGGCGTCCTGCGCCGCCTTCACGGCGCCCTGCAGCGCCTGGTAGCGGTGGTACTCCTGAGTGTACGCGGCGTATGCGTCGCGGACCTCGCGGTAGGCGTTCTGTACCGCGCTCTCGTACGAGAGGAACGCCTCGTCCATCCTGGACTCCTCGGCCTTCACGTTCGCGTAGATGCTGCCGCCCTGGAAGATCGGCCAGCTTATCGACGGACCAATCGCGCCGTAGAAGTCGCCCTTCCCGAGGAACTTGTGCACTTTGACCGACTCGAGCCCGAGCGTTCCGTTTATGTACAGCTTCGGGAACCAGAGCGACTTCGCGACGCCGACCTTCGCCGTCTGCGCGGCGAGACGGCGCTCCGCCGCGCGGACGTCCGGCCTGGCGCGGAGCATGTCCAGCGAAACCTCCGCCACCCTGGCGGGGTCGAGCAGCCAGTTGCGGTTGGGGCATTCCCTGAGCTCGTCGTGGCGCGTTCCAGGCATGCCGCCGGTGAGAACCGCGATCGCGTTCATGAGCTTCTCCTCCTGCGCGAGCAGCGGCGGAATCGTCGCGAGCGTCTGGTCGACGATGTACTTCGACTGGTTTACGGCCAGCTCGTCTCCGATTCCGGAATCGAAGCGCGACTTCAGGATGTCGTACGTCTCGGTCTGCAGCACGAGGTTCGTGCGCGCGACGGCGATGCGCTGCTGCGTCGTCCTCAGCTCGATGTATTCGCGTCCGACCTCGGATGTGAGCGTCACCCATGCGTCCGCGAGATTCCACTCCGCGGCCTCCATCTCCGCCTCGGCGGCCTCGGTCGCCCTCCTGTTGCCGCCGAAGAGGTCGATCTCCCACGACGCGTCGAATCCGCCGCGGAATATGTCCCCGTAGTTGCGCTTGGAGCCGGTCGAGCGCCAGGCCGCGTACTGAGAGGACGTGTAGCGCTCCGCATGCGTCATCGTGCCGCTGCCGTACATTGCGACAGTCGGTCTGAACGCGGCGTACGAGCCGAACAGCGCCCAGCGCGACTGCTCAAGTCTGCGAAACGCGATCTGATAGGAGAGATTCCCCTCGACAGCGTCCGCTACGAGGTTCGTAAGCACTCCGTCGTCGAAGCGGCTCCACCACGCGGCGATGTCGTCCGTCGTGACGAGCTTGCGCACGTCATCCCCGCCTTCCGCCGGCTTCCACTCGCCGATGTCGGTGCGGTTCGTCGTCGGATACCCCGCGTCCGGCAGCGAGCGCAGCCCTTCCCCGCCTACGTCGATTGCAGGCTCGGAGTAGTCCGGCCCTACGGACGGAAGATACGCACAGCCAGCGGCCGCCAGCGCAAACACAGATGTCGTCAGAATGCCACTTCTCATAGTCTTTCCCTTTTCCACCTCATAAAAACTTGAATATTATACATACCTTCGGGTATGTATGTCAAGTGGGGACGGGAGGAAAAAGGCGGCCGCCCTGAGACGGCCGCGTTCCTGTCAGCCAAGAGCCGCGACCGTAGCGTCGAGCGACGCAATGTCGGCGACGTTCGCCGTCGCGAGCGCGGGATCGATCTTCTTTACGAGGCCGGAAAGCACCTTGCCGGGGCCGAACTCGACGAACATGCCGCATCCGAGCGCCTTCGCCGCCTCGACGTCAGCAGCCCAGTTGGTCGTGCCGGTCACCTGCTCGAGCATCATCGCCTTGATCGCCGCGCCGTCGGAGGCGTGGGGCTTCCCCGTCACGTTGGAAAGGACCGGGAACTTCGGAGCGGAGAACGAAATGGAGTCCAGCACCGGAGCGAGCTTCTCGCGCGCGGGGCGCATGAACTCGGAATGGAACCCGCCGGCCGTGGCGAGCGGAATCGCGCGCTTGACGCCAAGCTCCTTCGCCTTCGCCGCGCACGCCGCAATCGCGTCCTTCGAGCCGGAGAGCACCTGCTGCGCCGCCGAATTGACGTTCGCGACCGTGCAGCCCGTCGCGTCGCAGAGCGCCTTGAGCTGGTCCGGGGACGCACCGACAATCGCGATCATCCCGGAAGGAGTCGCCTCGCACGCCTCCTGCATGAACCTGCCGCGCGCCTCGAGCACCTTGAGCGTCGACTCGAAGTCCAAGACACCGGCCGCGCACAGCGCGCCCCACTCGCCGAGCGAAAGGCCCGCCGCGCAGTCAAAGGCGACAGGACGGCGCTTCTGCAGCGTGAGATACGCCGCATAGCTCGTCACGAAAATGGCGGGCTGGCAGATGTTGGACTTCGTCAGCTCCTCGGCCGGACCTTCAAAGCACGTCTTCTTGAGGTCGAAGCCAAGAACGGCGTTCGCCCTGTCGAAGAGGGACATCACCTCGGGATCGGCCTCGGCAAAGTCCTTGCCCATTCCCGGAACCTGGGCACCTTGGCCCGCAAACATGCAACAATTCTTCATGGCCGTATATTATAGCAAATTTACGAGCGGCGGCGGCGGACGATCGCAAGCGAAGCCGGGATCGCGACGAGAAGCGCAAACACGACCGCGCCGAGAGCGCCTTCGGCTATTACGGCGAACGGAACGGAGAACGTCGCGGGGAGACCCCAGTTCGCCATCGCCGCGCGCGTTCCGGCCGTGCAGAGCCATCCGACGAGCGCGCCTCCGAAAAGACCGAGCACGACCGCGGCGGATGCGACGCGGAGCGCCTCCCCAACTAGGACCCCCGCAAGCTGGAGGCGCGTCGCGCCGACGGCGCGCATGACGGCGAACTCGCGGCGGCGAGACTCGAACGACGCGACGAGCATGGCGATGAAGCCGAGCGATATGACGGCGAGGAAGATGAACGGGACGCGAGCCATCGCGCCGACGAGGTCCGTGCCGTGCGCAAGCGTTCCGTCCGCCACCTCGTCGCGCGAATGAAGCCGCACGGTATTGCCGCGCACCTCGCCGTCCTTATCCTCGCTCCACGCTCCGTCCAGCGCCTCGACGATCTCGCGCTCAACCTCGCGCCCCGCGGCAAATACGCCGCGCCCGGCAAGGAATTCCGGATCGTAGTCGAGCCACACGTGCGTCATCTTGACGAACTCCTGCGGACGCATGTCGCACGCCGCGAGGGTGTCAAACGAGACGAAGACGGGACCGTCGGTGTTCACGGGCATGCGGTTCATCCCGCGGAGGAGTCCGCGGCTCGTCACCATGTGCCAGTTGAGGTCCACGATCCCGACGATCTTGAGCGCGATCTCGAGTCCGCGCCCCGCATCGACCTTGAGCTCTCCTCCGAGGGAGAGTCCGTGCGCGCGGGCCATCATCTCGGTGACGACGCAGTTGTCGCCTTCGGCGAGCGCCTTCTCGGCCGAGGCCCTGTCGCCGGCGGAGAATTTGAAGTCCGGCAGCCACGCGCTCGCGAGCAGAAGCGCGTTGCGGTATGCCTTGCGGGGCGGGCCGCCCCTTCCGCCGCGCCCTCCTCCGCCGCCAGCGCCGAATCCGGAAAGCTCCTCCAGCGGGAGGATGTTCACCTGGAGAGGCTGCAGCTCGCCGATGCGCCTCACGCCCTTAAGGTCGCGGAGCTTTTCGATGTCGAAGCTGGAGACGCCCCCGGGAAGGATCGAAACTATCGCGTCCGGCCACTCCGGCGACGGCACGAACGGCTTCGTCAGCGACGAGCCCCACACCTCGACCGCGACGAACGCGCCGAATCCGCACGCGAAGGCGACGAGCATGCCGAGATGCCGCTTGCGCGGGGCGCGTCCGGACGCCGCCTCTAGCGGACGCACGGAGAGCGCGGGCTTGAGCGCGAGCAGGACTCCGAACAGAGCGACGAAGGGCGCGGTCAGCGAGGAGAGGACGATGCCCTTCGCGCCGACTGCCGCGCCGGACGGGAACGTCGCCGGATCGCACGCGACGTAGATGTGGAGCGCCGCGAGCGCTGCCGCCACGCCGAGAACAAGTCCAGCGAAGGTGAGCGCCAGCGCCTCGCGCACGACAAGCGCGGCGACTCCGCCGCGCGTCATGCCGACCATGCGCAGTATCGCCGTCTCGCGTCTGCGGGCCTCGACGGACAGGTACAGCGAGTTCAGCAGAAGGCAAAGCGCCGTAAGCGCCGCGGCCCAGAGTAGCAGCCCCTTCGCCCGGTCCATGTTGCGTCCGGCGTCGGACATAAACATCGGCGCCGCTTCTTCTGCCGTGACGGGGGCGAAGTCCTGCCACTCCTCGTCGATCTCAAGAACGGCGTCCGGCGGGAGGAACATGTTGGGATAGCCGCGCACCGGACGCTCCCAGTCGAGGAAGCCAGCTATCTTCACGCGGTACGCGCCCTTCCTGCCGACGAGAGTCAGCTCGTCGCCGACAGCGGGAAGGTTCTTAACGCGGCGCTGCGCGAATAGCGCCTTGGTGACGAGCGCGCCGGAGATCCCCTTGCGCGTGGCGGCGAACGCCATCATCGGCGGACCCTGCAGGACGTGTCCGTCGGGACGGAAGTCGAGCTGCAGCTGCACGCTCTTCGCGCCCTCCTCCACGGGAACGGCGGAGAGCATGCGCTCCGCCATCGCGACCGCCTGATGGTCGTTCGTCGCAACGAGCGACTGCATGAACACCACGGCCCCAACTGCCGCCGCGATCCCGAGCGCCGCACAGATATGTCTAGCTTTCATATTCCACTATCCGCGGTAGGTCTCGAGGTACAGCTTCGAGACGAGTTCGGGATCGCCCTTCGTGTCGTGCGAGGCGGCGATCTTGCCGTCCTTCAGGAAATGGACCTTCTGCGCGGCGGCGGCGACCTGCGGATCGTGCGTGACGACCAGAATGGCGCTTTTCTCCGACTTGTGCAGGTCGCCAAGAAGCGCGCATATCGCCCTAGACGCCTTCGCGTCGAGATTTCCCGTCGGCTCGTCCGCAAGAACGACGTCAGGCTCGGCGAGGAGAGCGCGCGCAATGGCGACGCGTTGCTGCTCGCCTCCCGAGAGCTCCTCGGGCTTTTTGTGGAGAATGCCATCTATGCCGAGGGCCGAGACGAGGGAGGCAAGCCGCGATTCGTCAACCTTCGCACCGTCGAGGCGCAGCGGAAGGACAATGTTGTCGCGGACCGTCTTCTCGTTGAGGAGGTTGAACGACTGGAACACCACGCCGACGTGGCGGCGGCGGAACTTCGTCGCCTCCGTGTCGCCCATCTTCACGACGTCCCTGCCTCCGACCAGTATCTCGCCCGCGTCGGCGGAGAGAAGTCCGGCCGCCAGATGCAGGAACGTCGACTTGCCGCTGCCGCTCGGACCCATCAGCGCCTCGAAACCTCCCTCCTGCACAGTGAGGGAGAAATCCTTAAGGACCTCCTGGTTCCCGTATCTGCGGCATACGCCGCTCGCCTTCAAAGCCTCCATGTCTTCTCCTGTTAGTTCCGTTTACCTGGTTAAACGCCGCAGAGGGGGCTAATGGTTCAGCGGCGCGAAAATTCGCATCCGCAGTAGGACTGCCGGTAGAGTCCCAGCTCCTTCGCCCTTGCGACGGAGAGCTTGAACCCCTCTCGCTTCTTGAAGTCGCACTCAAGAAAAGACGGACCGCCGGCGGACGCCTCGCGCCCAGCCGCAAAGACCATTGCGCTCGGCTTGTGCGGCGAGACGGTGAGCGAAGTGGTGAACGAATCGAACCCATGCGCGGCCGCCCATTCCGCAGCCTTGCCGAGATTGTAGCGGAAGCACCTTTCGCATCTCGCCCCCTTCTCCGGCGCGTCCTCGTATCCGCGCGCGACCTTCTCCAGCCAGTCGGCGTGGTCGTAGGGAAGCGAGGCGAACGCGACTCCATCGTGGACTGCGAGCCGCTCGGCCTCCGCGCGGCGGTGCTCGAACTCATCGGCGGTGTCGATGTTGGAGTTGGCGAAAAGCATAGTCACCCGCCGCCCCTCGTCCTTCAGCCGCGGAACGCACGCGCTCGCGCACGGTCCGCAGCAGACGTGGAGCAGCGTCGCCTTCTCCTGCTTCCTGTTCTCCTCTCGCAACATTTCCATGCTGATACCTGATTCCTTGACCATTGTTGGAATATTGTACCATATTCCTTCTCGCACGTTCGCGGGCAATCAGACCGTGCACATGGGCAGAACGAATGGTGCAATCACCTCACAGGTGCCGGGAGCAGTAGCGCTTGCCCTCGGCCGGCTTGTTCTCGCACTGCTTCCCCTTCTCCGTCATCGACATGCACTGGGCCGGGGGCTTCTTCGGGGCGACGGACGACGAATGCTGCTTGCAGTAGCGCTCGCCCGGACGCGCCCGCCGCGTGCAGCGGTTCCCCGACTTCGTCACCGCCCAGCACTGGACCTGCTCCTTCTTCTCCGGCTTCGGCGCGGAGCCTCCCTTCGCCGGCGCCTCTGCGGCAGCAAGCGAAAGCGCGAGAAATGCAGCGACTGCGAGAATCGTCCTTTTCATTTTCCTTCCCTCCAGAATCCATAGTTTGCGACTACAACACCGGCGACGATGACGACGCCGCCAGCGGCGCTCATCGCCGTGAGCCTCTCGCCGAGGAACAGCGACGCGAAGACCACGCCGACTATCGGCGTGAGATAGAGTCCGACCGTGGTGCGAACAACGCCGAGCGCCTTGCACGCGCCGTTCCAGAGTACGAAGCACGCTGCGGATGCGAAGGGAGCGCAGCGAGCGGAGTGTCCGCACCCAAATCACATCGTTCTCTCAACTATTGCCAAATCCAACAATCAGGCAGCCACCTACTGCATCCCTACCCAAGGAGACGCAGCGTCCCCGCTGCGTCAAGCACGACGCGGCGAGACGCCGCAACTCCTTGGATCGTCACTTATTGCAATATGTGACCGGGCGAGCAAAGGCAAGTATCATAATGAAACTCCGACGGTTCACAAAACGCCTTCGCTACCGCTGCGGCCGATGCTTCGCGAACTTCAACCGTTCGCATCCGACGCGGCGAGACAGGACGTCTCTTCGCCCCAGGGCAAAACCGGCCCCTTCCATGGAGACGCGGCTTCCAGCCGCGTCACTCCCAAACTGCGACGCACATCTGCCGCGTTGCCAGGGGGTCCGTCGCTCCGCGACGGACAAGCAATCCTTGCTTTGGCCGCGACTCAGCCGCCGTGCAAATTATTGACGCGCCGCCGAAACCGCAACAAATTCTGTCCACACCCAAATCACGTTTTTCTCGCGCCCATTGCCAAATTCCCCCGCACTCCTGCCTCTAGCCCGACGGCCGCCTTCGCCCGACTCTAAGCGACTCAGCATGCAGCATTCGCTCCAAGGCGATGGCAGTCCCGTCCGCACTATCACCGAAGATCCGCCCGTATTATCACCAGAACACCGCACCGTTCAACACACGGTCGGCAGCACAAAGACGCACCATTCGGAATCGTCAACCTTGCATCGCATTCGCATGACACACGATTGACGACAACTCATCGCGAACTTGCTGGCTGGAGATCACCACGACCTTTGATGTCGCACGAGAAAACATCACATTCAGTCTGTTACGATTCATCAGAAACGACCTCTGCCCAGCAAAGAACATTTCATCATCAACAGCAAACGAAAGAATTATGACATCAACATCCTGCCCTTGGAGCCGCTCTACCGTGTCCACAAGCGGGCAGTTCTGACTACCCAACCTGGACTCGGCGAAAAGCTTGTGGATCATCCGCACCTGCCTCCGATAAGGTGTAATAATTGCTATGCGATCAATCGGAAGACCCGCATCAAGGTATCTATTCGCAACATCAACAGCCTTCCTGGCTTCAACCAGATTCTCGTCGGTTGCACCAACAGATGAACATGTTACGAACTCTATCACAGGCTCGTCAATCCTCCGATTAGACGAATACTCGGAGCATACAAGCTCTATGCCCTTAGGCCGATAGAAGCAATCGCCTACAAATCGCGTGATCTCGCGGTTCATTCGGTATGTGACATTCAGCACTCTGCCATTTTGGGGGAACAACTGTTTTATCCGCTCAAAGACAGACACAGAAAGCGGATCCTTCTCTAGCTTCGCATGATAGATCGGCGGCATCTGTGCATCATCTCCGATGAAGATGACAGATCCGCAACCGAACTCCCCGACAGCTACGGCATGCGCGAGGGGAACTTGTCCGGCTTCGTCAATCAAAACAATCTGTGGCGTAAACGCACTTCTTCTCATCCCGAGATTTACAAGTGCCGATTGAAATGTCATGCCTACGACATGACCCTCGTTGCCAAAGAAACCCTCCTTCTTTCTCCTTTCGATGTAACCAGAGAACGTCTCATCCTGCGCCACAGACTCATTCAGGCCTATGTTCTTGAACTGCTTGCCTATTTTGACAACAGGGATTCCGCCGTCGATTTCACTAACTTTGTTCAATGCATTGTTGACTGCCTGGTGCGTAAGTGCAACAACAAGAACGTCTTTCGATCTCCTGGCATATGCCCTTGCAACGACTGCCAGCAGGTGGGTTTTCCCCGATCCCGGTGTTCCCTGCACAAACGAGAGACTCGGGCGAAGCATTGCCATGCGCACCGCACGGCGCTGCTCCTCATTGAAAGATAACGGTATTTCAGAGTCGCAAAAATCCTTTATGCTCCCAAACCGACCTTCCTCCCTCGGCGAGGAAAGGCCTCCGAGCATTTTCATGAAATTGACACCCCGACTCCCGGCTACAATGTTGCGGACAACCGAAAGCAGCGTGTCGAGATTGTTCTGCTCGTCGATTCTTATCTCGGCGCGCGTAGGCATGTCAACCAAGGGCAAGGTCGACGACTTCAGGGTAAGTGCTATCCGTTCAATTGCATTTTCGTCGACAATGGCCTCGAACGACCTGTCAGATGAGCCGACATCGCGAATCAGAACCTCGTCGCCAGGTCGTAGTTTTGTGTAATTGACGGGCGTTTCATAGATTATCGAGGTTTGGTCCTCGTAGTTCAACAATAGCGCATTGCGGATCAGCAGCCCGAGCCGCTCCTTCTCTTCAGACGACATAGCCTCGTGCTCGGAAATGTCCTGCTCAACATATCTGCGTTCATCCTCGAGATACTTCGTGACCGCGCGTCGGAAGGACTCCACATCAGCGTATGCAGTATCACTGTTGTAGCAATTCTCTGACATGCGCCCTCGTTTCTGGATCGTGGATATAGATATAGACTCCGCGTACAGCTCGCGTCAAAAGAATTCGATATGCCTGTATCACGCGGCGGAAAAACTTCTTTGTCATCGGCATTTCTGACTCGTCAACATCTAGCGGAACAAGCGGGATGTTCTTGGCGTCGTCACCTCGGTAGCCTCTCTGCCTGCGAATGGCTATCTGCTCTTTCCGCGCCTGCGACACCGAACAGGAATTTGCCCTGTCGACAGTCTTGCTGATGTCAACCATCCACCTGTCCTTCCGCCAGACGATATCATCAAGCCACAGCAGACCGACATAGTCAAAGTCAAACCCGCGGATCTCATACGGGCATCCGACTTCGCAAAGAGGATCCTCGTGCATCATCGTATGCGGGGGCGCCTGAACAAAAATGTCCATTCGCCGGGGATTGTTCCAATGCCGTCGGAATAGCGTGCCGTCCTCGTTCCTAAAATCAAAGTCGCAATCCGCATCTCCCTTTGTGTGCATTTCATCAAGCGATCTGCACGATTTCCATTCAACTGTATATGAAGAAAGAAGGCGGACTGTCTGACCTTTCTTCTGCTCAACCCGAAGCGCCGACTCCATTTCATGCGTAGTGTCGAAAACCCTGACGGAAAACAGGTCTTTCCACAAATGGACATTCACCGCCGGATGCTGGGTGAACAGACCCTCAACCCAATCCACGTACTCGACACTGCCGGCACACCGGAACTGCAGGTTGCTTAGGTCGATTACCTCACACGCCGCGCCAAGGCCCCACGCCAACTGCATTATGTCGGGTAGTGTCGTAGTCTCGTTGTCCCGAAACGACTGCTCCCCGTCCATGAAAAAGACAGAAACTCGACTTTCTCGAATTATATGGTACGCCTGTGGTCCCATCTGAAGGCACCAGCCGCTCATCTTGTTAGAGTTAAAACCATCCGCCAATGGATTGATGAGTGCATGCGCCTCGTCGACAATCGACAGAAAATGCAGATTGTCCTTGTATCCATCGGTTAGGCCGTTCTCCAGCATGTAGTTCGTGTATTCCTCATAGTAACGGGAATCCAACGAATTTTCGTCCCGCAGATATCGAGCGTCTTTGGCCTTGAAAATGGGCAGGTACTTCTTCTTCATTGTCGCGCCCGTCATGCCGGGATTGAATCGATTGGAACGCAAGACAAGTCCGCCAGACGAATCTATGTCGGAATACTTCTTGAAGATGCTTTTCCAGTTTTCATCCTGGGAGGACGAAGTCGAAACAAACACCACGTTGCCGGGGTGGTCGCCGGTCGCATTTACCACATAGCGGCGAACCGCTTCGGCCCACAGGTTGAGGGCGATGGCGCTCTTTCCAGAGCCAGGCGGCCCCGAAACAACAATTACCCGCTTCTGGGACATGTCTTTCACCGCCTCGGAAAGCCTGTGGAGTACTTGGTGATATCCTTTGCGCTGCTCTCCAAGCAAGACAAACGGGCGCGCGTCGCCATTCGTCCTGAACGCCTCGGCAACCTGCTTGAGGATGTTTCTGTTCTGTCGGTAATAGCCGTTGATGAATTTCACTGCCCAGTCTGAATCACCCTCGTCTATGCGATCGACAACATAGCCGGCAAGCTTGGAACGGGTATCACGGCAGAAGACAGGATATTCCTGCGTCAGCCTGTCGTTTGGCGACTCGCAATACGGTGCGGTATCAAAGCTCCTTGTGAAATAGACGCAACCGCTGACTTCCGCATTGTTGTCGAGAACTGCGGAATGAAAATTGCTGCAATACTCCACATAGCCTTTTACCTGGTCGGAAGGATGCTCATGCGACACACCCTTGTGCTCGATGATTCCTTCGCACATTCCTGGGCGGTCAGAAGTATTCCTGAACCAATCCTTGAGCTCGACAATGACAGCTCGCCTGCGGTTCTCCGATACGCCGAGCATGACAAGGTCACACCACGCAGGCGCAGACGGAAGCTTGTACTCGAATTTGACCATCGGCACTCCAATGTGGGCAGAGGCGAGGGACGGCTTCTGCTTTATCGCCTCTGCAAGCGCCATGGAGACCTCTTCATAGCTGCATTTCATCGCCTCGACCTCTTTCGGCGTAGGTCTGCGCCCTGACACATGATTGCAGATTTCACCCACAAGCCCATCAAGGTCCTCTTGAACGAGCTCGTTGAAGTCGTTGATAGTATACAGAACACCCTGAAGAAATTCAGACTCCATCCTTTCTGCCCTCCTCCCTGAGTTTTGTGTATTTTTCCGCAATGCCGCGGCATTTTTCTACTGGATACTTGACCGCGTTGACCTTGAGTTTATCGCGCACGATTTCGCTTACATCCAGTCTATTTCTTTCAGCCATTCTAAATGCATATATGAAAATATCCGCCAGCTCTTCCCTTATCTCCGTCATTGTGGGCGACCTGTTCCACAGGAAGGCATCCTGCAGTTCGGCAGCTTCTATTGCTATCGCCGCGGCAAGATCTTTGTTGACGTGAAAAGAATCCCATTCCCGCTCCGCGCAAAAACGGGATATTTCATCTTCCAGCGTCTTTATCTCGCCAGCCATCACATCCCCCTGTTCACCATTGCCAGCGCCGTCTCGTATTCCTTTTCAAACGGAAGCCCCAGCACATCGACCTTCTCCGGAAATCCAATCTTCCAGGACACGTAGTAGTATGCCAACATTCTCGGTCCACTCATGTCTTCGCCGTCCAATGCAGGAACACTATATCCCGACTTCTTGTCCGGACTGATTCCTCTTGTCCCAAGCATGGCAATCTCCGCGGCGATTATCCTCACCTTGTTTGCATCCATTTCGCGCAATCTTCTTATTGCGTCCACCATGTGCATCGTAATCGCCATGTTGAGCGCAATATCAGCCCCCGATTTTATGCGATCCTGAAAGTTCTTGTTGCTTTCCTTCTGCCTCTTTTCTTTGGCTTGTCTGGACGCATCATCTTCAACATTGAAAAATTCGCCCAGCCTCAACTCTTCGATATACTCTCTCACGACATCCCATTCATCGCCGGGATTATGCGCCTTGGCGACGACCTCGCACATATTAAGCAGCTTGTCAGCAATTGCTTTCTCCTCTTTCGTGAGATTTAGACGGCCTACCATATCCAAACCCGTCAGCCTTCTGTGAAGCATAAACATCACGGCGTTCATCACTCTGTTTGCTTGAAGTATCCGCTTCGGAACGCCCGCAGCCTCTCCGACCCTTGCCGACTCAATTGCCTCGATGCAAAGCAGGTATGAAGCAACAACATGATCTGGAGAAAGTTCTGGATGTCTATCTGCGGTCCGTATTTCCGAAAGGTAGTCAAGCGGGGTGTTCATCACCTGCCCACCCAGTCCCACTCGCAGACTATCAATCGCCCTGTCCATCTCCGCCAGCGGCACGTGAGAGCGGAACTTGCCAGTTATGTATGGCATTATCCACTCCTTGAACTTCATCGCCCCAGTAGAATCACATACGAACGCACCATCTCGACCGTTCGCTCTGGCCTCTAGATGCATGTGGTGCTTTTCAAGCTCCTGCATCAACAGATAAGTCCCGCCCTTGTCTGAAATTCTCGGACTGTACACCAAGCGATGCCTATCTCTGCCATAGCGTTCCGCAAACTCCATTTTCGCCATTACAGGGAGCTTGCCGTCTTCCTGAAGTTCTATCTTAATTCCCTCTATCTTTGCCAGTTCTTCGCTTTTTGCCTTAATCAGATCAAACTTGATTTCCTTCGACAACTCTCTGGCCACCCTGACAAGAATCTCGGTCATTACCTCTCTTACTGGCAAAGGATTTTCAGGCTTTTCCGTGCCGTTGAGCAGTCCTTCTCGCGCAATCAGGAATGCCTCCTTGTAATCCTCCTTTTCTATGGCAATGCTTGCAAGCCCATAATACGACTGAAGGTTCGTTTTATCCAGCTTGATGGCCCGGTGAAACAACGCCTCAACTTCCGATCTATCGTACTTGCCGCTCTGAAGCAAACACCCAGCGTAATTGTTGACGGCAAGCGAAGAATCAGGATACAGCTCCGAAGCACGTTTGTACCATTTGACTGCATCCTCCGGCATTCCCTTGTCTCTGCCAATCAGGTTGCCCAGAAGGATCAATGCGTATAAGTTTCTGGGGTTCAGCTTCAATGAGACTCTCGCCTTTTCGATGGCATCGTCGATGTTTCCTTCCATCATTTCGACCTGCGCCGCCAATCGATAGGCTTCAGAGTTCCAGGGGATTTTCTCCGTCCATTCTCGAATGACCTTTCGGGCTTTTCCAAACCTACCGCTGTTGCAGAATCCTATGACAATCCGTTCATCTTCTTCTGCGTCAATGTCATGCACATCTGGAAATGATACAAGGACCTTGTCGCCGTCTATTGAGACGGACCAGTCCGACAAACGCATGCCTGTTAAGAAGGTTTTAATCGCTACCTCAAGCTGATCAACACTTGAGACACTAAATACATTGTCCGAAAGCTCATGTATCACCATCATATGCGGCTCAATTCTTATGCGCCTACAGATAAACGCACCTTGCGCCATTACCGCCGCAGAGACCGCCTCGCATGCATGAAAAAGAGCGCATAATCTCACCATGCACTCCTGCAAGGCATACTGGTATAGGCCTACTATGGATGCACAAAGAGACAATGCGCCCAGCTGGGCGCATCACCACTCACATGCCGTCCATAGAAATATTACCAGTATTTTTGCAGGAACGACGTGTAGCGTTGATGCTACATTGATTAAGCGCCCGGAGGGGTTGCCCCGTTTTCCGGACTATGACCACGCGCCGCGCAGTGCGCCTCGCGAGATGAGAATATTATACCAAAAAATCGCTTGTGCAAACGGAGCGGATTTCGGGGTTTGGTCCGTCGCGGAGCGACGGACCCCCTTCGAGACTGCGAAACTCCACGCAGCAGGGGCAAATGAGCTGTCGCCAAAGGTAGCGGGCACCTTGCGGGCAAATTTTCGGATTTCCCGCCCATTGCGGCGCATTCGGCGACCGCGCCCTACCGCGGCGGAGGCGCCGCGGAGGCGGCATGACAGCCCCATCGGACAGACCTATGGAGGATTGAGGTTTATTCCGATTGGCCTATGGAACGGGGATTTGCTAAACTATTCACCGTTGACAGCGAAGTGCCGATGTTCGGACGGGCCGACGGCGCTTCCGCGGATGAAGACCGAAGATTGACGCAACATCGCCGGCAGAGAACAACGCGTTCCGCCGGACAAAGCAAAACAAGCGTCGTCAGGCGGGTCGCATTCGGCGGGAAGCCGCGGAAACCGACGGGCAAAGGCGGTAAAAGGAAAGGAGAACGCAGATATGAGCGATGGTTGTAGACTGACATGAAATCAGCAAAGAACGACTGAACGCCGACAGGTCACCCCTGCCGGCGTTCTTTTTCGTTCACGCGGACCCATCCACCGCAAAATTCATGCGGGAATTGTAGGATTGACGGATTGGGAGATGGGTGCTTCAGGGGGCTCCGTCGCGGAGCGATGGACCCTCTTGCCGGCAGGAGCCCATCCCTTCACCGCCTTGCCACATTTCTTTTCGCGCCACTTTTCTTCCTTTCGGAGAGAGCTTTCCGCAACTGCGTCTGGAGTTGCTCCTGCGACGGCAGGCCGAGGCGGTATGTCGACACTCCTATCGGCTTGTTCATGTCGGAAAGGGAGTATTCAGCCACTATGTCGTTCCGTGACTTGCATAGTAATATGCCTATCGTTTTGCCGTCCATCTCCGACTTTACATGTCGATCAACAGCCGTCATGTAGAAGCCAAGCTGCCCTATGTCTTTCGGATGGAACTTCCCGGTTTTCAACTCTATTACAATGTAGCGATGGAGAAGTACATGATAGAAAAGAAGGTCGATTTCAAACTCATCCCCTCCTACGTCAATGGCCAAACCCTTGCCGACATAGGAAAACCCCGCGCCAAGCTCGACCATGAACTTTGCCACCTTGTCGACAAGCATCTGTCTGAGCCTGTTTTCTTTTGTCTTTGCTGTCGCCGGAAGGAAACCAAGATCATACTCGCCTTTCAGCGTCTGCACTGCCATGTCGGAATCCACAGGTGGCATCAGGCTCTTGAAATTTGTTATCGCAGATCCATGCTGATCGGCAACACCAAGTTCTATCTGATGAACCATCACATTACGAGACCATCCGTTGTCTATCGCGAGTGCTGCATATGCAATGCGGTCTCCACGGGACTTCAGGCACTCAAGCAAGGCCAAATGATGGTACCACGGCAATTGTGCAAGCGGCGCTTGCACAATTTCATTCCGCTTCCAGGCATCAGCAAAAGCACGCATATACTTCAAATTGCGTGGCGACCATCCTGTCATGTCAGGGAACGCCGCTTTCAAATCCGCCGACATCCGATCCACTACCCTGCTTCCCCATCCCTCCTTTTCCTGTTTCGCCAATATCTCATGTCCGACATCCCAATATAGCAAAGTCTGCTCGGAGTTGACGAGCATGGATGCCTTGATCCTCGCCCGTTGGATTCGCGCCTTGATTGATCGAATCCACGTTTCATAGCCTTCTGCAACTATAGTATGTTCCTGCTGATTATTCATGATGCCTCCGGGGTATAGTGGTACTGTGCTCAAGCAGTAACCCCTCGCGGTAACCCACCGCCGGTGATATGGACCCTGCCGCGTCCTGCCCGCTGGCCTCGCAGATTCGCCCCTTCGACGCCTTGGCTCCGGGGCTCTCCTCACCGCAAGTTAATAAGCATCATTTCCGATGGCCGCCCTACCGGGTTTGTTGGACCCCTATGCCTTCAGGCGAGCGGGAACATTATATCAAATTTCAATGCCAATTGACGGAGTGGCGAAGTGGGAATTGTTTGAGTGTTTGATTTTAACGCAGAGACGCGGGGCGCAGAGTGCGCAGAGGGGGTTTGCTTTCGCTGCTGGGAGTCTTGGAGTTTGGGAGATGGGTGCTTCAGGGGGCTCCGCCCGTCAGGGCTTCAGGTTCCTGTTGAACGACTCGTACTCTTGACGGCGGCGTTTTTCGGGACGTGGATAGAGCGGGTCCTCGCACAGGTTCTGCTTGTTCCACTCAAGATTGCGGTCGAGATTGCTGGGGTTGAGGTAGTAGGTAAACCGCACAGAGGCAACTGGCACCAAAGGGGAAATCTTAGCCAGCATCTCAATGTCGCCGTATATCTTGCCATAGTATGCCTCGACTACCTTACCTTTCTCGTCTCTACGAGTACGGATACGGAAGCAATAACAGCGTTTTTCATCATAACTTCTTTTCCATGCAAGGGTATTATCAATGTAATCCCAGCACAGCCGTGTACTGGTATAGCCTTCGTCGGGAGCCGTTCTTATCTTGAGCCTTGCCGACTCAGAATACGACATGTCTACTAGTCCGTTGTCTTCACCAAGAAACCTAATCTCCATTGAATCACGGCACGAAGTTCCCTTGACACCAGCCCCGCCTATGAACTCGCCGAAATCCTCGTGCGGCAGACGCTTGAACTCAACGTCCGCTATCTCCCCCTTCCCGATTGGCGGGAGCCAGTCGCCCTTCATAAGATCGAACCGGAGGACGCCGTCAGCCTGCGAAAACAGGTCTTCCTTGCTTTCCCGCGTCACATAATCTCCGACTTTCTTCACGAACAGAGGGATTGGATTCTCAATGCGCTGGACGCGGACCGTGACGACGAGGTTGTCAGGCTGCCACACGCCGAAAATGTCCTTGCGCTTGAAGTCGTAGCCTCCGCCGCCAGACATGTCATAGTATCCAAATGGCGCATGACGAACATAGCATCCAGCCGATCCAAGATTGGTCTCTCCTGACAATTTGCAACGACCGGATGAATCAGTCAGCACCTTGCATATATTAGGCCCCGGCGAACCCTTTACAGCCAGAAGACCATAATTCATGTCAAAACAGCCGGTCACTTCGACATCCGCCAGTGGCCGCCCTGTCGTTTCATCAACTACAAATGCCTCTAGCTTCGCCGTGTCGGCGAAAACGCATCCAGACGCCAGCATGGGCAAAATTACACTCGTGATTATTCGTTGCATCGTTGTATTTCCTTTTTATTTCCATTCGACAATTTGCCTGAACAGTTTATGGACAAAGCAATAGGCAAGCTGTTTCCAATCCGAATGATACCATTTTAATACATCTGGCTGACCATTCTTACCCTTGATCAATCTTTCTTCTGGCCATGCCTTTTCGTTGTCCATGCACTTTTCCATCATTGACAAATTGGCTATTCCACTTCTCCTATTAGCTTCATTCGCCCCCATTGCGAAGCTCTCGGCCGGAATCGCGTCTGCGAGGAACCGCGCGCGGAGCGCGTAGCGCTTGTTCTCGTCGTCAATCGTGAAAAGGTCCGTCGAGTGCATCGCGCCGGCATACTCCTTCTCCCTGAACGGCGTGAAGAGCGGATGGATTATCGCGTCCTCGCGGGAGAGCCTGCGCATGTCTGCCGTGAAACCGGTGCCGGAATTGTAATAGCGGATGTTCCCGTGCTCGTTATGGTCGTCATCGAACATGTAGTACGAGTTCACGCCCCAGCCGCCTTCGCACACAACGCCGCAGGGAAGGACGGTGTCGACGTGCCAGAGCGCAGAGCCCTTGAGCCTCTCCTGCTTCGCCCACACCGTCCAGCCCAGCAGAGACTTGTTCGTGTCGATGTTCCCGGTCACGTCCTCCGTCGTCGAATAGCAGTTCACGGCGTTCGCGATCCCCGCAAACCTGCCCTTCCACGAAAGCGACCTGCGGAAGTCCTGCCCTCCATGCGACTGCTCAAACAGCTTTGACCAGCGCGAAGCGTGATAGTTCTGGCAGTACTTCACCACGTTCGTCCACTCCGGGTCGATCATGGTCGGCTCGTAGGCCAGCGCGTCATACGCCTCCATCGCCACCGCCGCATTGAGCATGTAGTAGCGCGAATATTCCAGTTTCCAGTCCTTGATCGCCGCCGATGTGAGGATGTTCCCTAGCGAGTGCGCGATGAACGTCTTCCTGGTGCCAGGAAGTTTCTTCGTCTCGTTCGCCAGCGCCTCCGCCGTCTTGAAGGCGTGCAGTACGTTGCCGTAGTAATCGGGAGATGCAGTGCCGCCGAAAAGCCAGTTCGACACTAGGCAGTTCCACTGGTCATCGTCGCCGTACCAGTCCACGACCGTGAACATCGAATTGCAGCCTGACTGCCACAGCCGCTTGAACATCTCTACGCCTGTCGATACAGCCTCGTCGGGGTTCACGTTGAACCCATGCACAAAGACTATCTGCGTATCGTCGCATTCCGCGTCCGGACGGTTCTGCGGCTCTCCTAGATGGTTTCCCTTCGAGCGCTTGGGATCGTCCCCCTCTACGCTGCGGAGGCAGAGCCATCGCATCATGTCCATCACCGTGGACACCTTAAGGTTGGCCTCGGAGCGTAGGATTTCCGAGCCGGTCTGATTGTCCTTGGCAATGAGCGTCAGGCTCGGTCCTTCCGAGGTGAGGTTACTGGCCCTGCCCTCTATGAGGATGACGCGGCATTCGTCAGAGAGAAAAGGCTTGTTGAACTCGTCCGGAAGCTCGACGCCCTTTCTGAGGTCGCTCACGCTGGCCTCGTATGCATACTGCCTGGGATCCACGTCCGGCTTGTGGTCCGCCTTGAAGCACTGTCTGTCGTCCACCACGAGGTACGATCCGGCTTCTTTGCGCATGTACGCCGTCCAGACGGCGTTCACATAGTCCGACTTGAGCTCCCACTTTACCATATCGCGCAGATGTGTCGGCATGTTTGGCGGGAACACGCGGCGCATGTCGATCCACACCGGCGTGAAGTCCTCCAGGTCACGACGCCCGTTCACCTCTTTGTTGTCGTAGTTCTTACTGTGAAGCAGGTTGAACGCCGTGTCGTTCAACGCGGGATCGGCCAGCCATGGAACGTCAAAAGGGAAGTCGCTGTTGTAGTTCTCGCAGACGTCCCCCGAGTCCCTGTCGTCGTTGATCCAGAAACGGAAGGTCCTCTTTCCTTCGCGCGCAATCTCGGCCTCTTCGTCGGTGATTTCGCCGTTGCGGTCGTAGTCGAACACAAGAACGGGATCGCCAAGAACGTATATCTGGGCGACTTTGCCCGAGGCCGTGAACTCCTCACCGTCGTAGCTGCCGTCGAAGAGCCCGCTGTCGTCCACTACTATCACGCGCCCGGAATTCGCGCCGCGATCGCAGACCAGCTGGTAGTCGTAGTCAGGGCATGGAGTCCCGTCGTATTCCGGATCGGTCCCTGCGTGATAAAGCCGCACTTCGTACTTCCATCCCGGTTTCAGCATCGCCTTCTTCGTCTCGCATTCCCCATAGTCTTCATTGAGCCACACGAAAGAAGTGGGTCTATCCCCAAAACCAGGCACGGGGGTTACCTCGAGACGATACTTCTCCGAATGGCTTCCGCTCGGGTCGCCGAAGCAAAACGACACAGGGATCCTGCTGTTTGGCTTCCCTCCGTCGCTGGGATCGGTCGGATCGCTGTTCTGCGAGGTCTCAGCACCGTCGCTCACGCCGTCGCCGTCCGAATCCCAGCCGTCCGGCCTGCCGTCTCCATCACTGTCGCGCCCATCGGGATTCGTGTCCCAGTCGCACTCATCCCGATTTGTCAGCCCGTCTCCGTCGCTGTCTGCGCCAGCATCATTGTTGGGATTGCCATCGCGCGCATTGTTCACGGCCGGATTGAATCCGGCATCGCTATGCCGATACTCCCATCCGTCGTTCATTCCGTCCCCGTCGCTGTCCGGCTGCAAGGGGTCTAGTCCGTAGATCCGGCACTCCTCCCCGTCGGGCACTCCGTCCCCGTCGCTGTCGGGATTGTACGGATTGGTTCCCTTCGCAAGCTCTTCCGAGTCCTTCAGCCCATCCCCGTCCCAGTCGCCGTTGTTTCGGGGCTGGAACGCGTTGCTCGCCACCTGGCAACTGCCTGGCACATTGACGCTGGTCAGCGCAGGGCAGTTGTAGAATGCGTATTGGCCGATGCTCTCGATGCTTCCCGGAAGATCCACCTCCTGAAGCTTAGAGCAACCATAGAATGCATTATTACCAATCGTCTTCACCACGGCAAGCATCTTTACACACTTCAGATTCGAAAATCCGCTGAACGACTTATAGCCCGAGCGGTCTGGGATATTAGTCGTACCCTGACTATTTTGAAACTCCCCTCATGATTTTCCTGATCAAGTAAAACGGCGCATATTATACGCTTCATCTGTTCGCTCCGTCAATGGGGTAAATTGCGATTTTTCAGGTTGGCACCACGATGACAAGCCCCTGCGGTTCGGGAGACCTTCGCGAAACACCCCGTAGCGCCAGAAGCGGCGAGACGCACCCCGCATTGAGCTCGCCTGCGGCGACTTCGGCCTTCGGCCTCGGGGGATATGCTTCCCCCAGTCATTGCCCGTCGCTACTTGGGTCACATAGGTTTCATTTCAGGCGCAAAGCGGCGAGGCGTGCGTTCGCGGCGGAGGCGAGGAACTGGCGTCTCGAGGTTTTCATGCCTCGATGATACCAATTATGGTCAGGCTTTGCAACAACGAAGCTTCGCGCGAAGGTCTGCGACCGCGGCGCGCATGTCGGACTGCCCGAAGAGGTACGAGCCGGCGACGAACTGGTTGGCGCCGGCCTTGGCGCAGAGCGGAATCGTCTCGGCGTTTCCGCCCCCGTCGATCATGATGTCGAGACCTGGGCAGCGCTCCCTGAGCCACGTTATCTTCGGGAGGCACTCGGCGATGAACTTCTGCCCGCCGTAGCCTGGATGCACCGTCATCACCAGCACCTCCTCGGCCTCGCCGAGATACGGCGCGAGAATCTCTACCGGCGTCTCGGGATTGATCACGAGCGCCGGCTTCGCGCCAAGCGCGCGGATGCGCCGGAGCTCGACGTGAAGATCGCAGTCCGACTCGATGTGCACCTGTATCGTCTGCGCGCCAGCCGCCGCGAACTTCTCGAGATAGAGGTCGGGACGCGACAACATGAGATGCACGTGGCGGTAGAAGCCGGGGCATGTCCTGCGGCAGAAGTCGACGATGGACGGACCGAAGCTCATGTTCGGCACGAAGTGCGGATCCATTATGTCGATGTGTATCGCGTCCGCGCCGGACGCCTCGGCGCGCTTCAGCTCGTCGGCAAGGCGGCCAAGGTCGGCCGCGAGAAGAGATGGTAGGATCTGGAAGTTCAAAGCAGCAAGTTCAAAGTTGAAAGTTGAGAGTTTAAGGGTTCACGAGAAGGACTTCACGATCGCCTCGTATTCGGATTTCTGCGACTCGAGCGACTTCACCATCTGGAACTGGTTGCGAGCGCGGACGAGGTTGTGGTCCGCGTATGCAGTGTGGAAGTACGTGTCGCCAGCGAGGTAGTCGGTGAGGAAGCGCACCCCAACCTCGAACGTCGCGAGCATTCCGGAGAACACGAGGTTCGCGCGCTCGGCCGCGTTCAGGAACTTCGCGCCCTCGAGGTATCCGCGCGCCAGCGCCTCGAAGTACTCGCGCTTCGAGAAGACCTTCGAGAGGTCCGGCTCGTCCTCCGCCGCGGCCGCGGTCGCGGTGCGCACCATGTCGCCGAAGTCGAAGAGAGCGGAGCCGGGCATCGTCGTGTCGAGGTCTATCACCACCGCCTCTCCGCGCGCGTCGATCATCACGTTGTTGATCTTCGTGTCGTTGTGCGTGACGCGCTCGGGGATGTCGCCGCTCGCCATGAGCCCGACGATCCTCCCCGCGCGCTCGCGCCACGTGTCGACGAACGCAAGCTCCGGACCCACCCCGGCGAGCCTGCCCTTCACGTCTCGCGCAATCGCCTCGTCGAGCTGCCTGATGCGGTCGGGCGTGTCGTGGAACTTCGGGATGATGTCGTCGAGGCGCGGAGGCGGAATGTCCGCGAGGTCGTTCTGGAACTTCGCGAAGGCGCGACCGACGTCGTACGCCTGGTGCGGCTCCTCCACGACGTCATGAGACTCGTAGCCCTCGAGAAACTTGTAAACGCGCCACGGACTCTCGTATGCGACGACCTCCAGCGACTTCACGCCCTTCGCCTTCA
>JAEEGF011967402.1_pt1 | contig 32305 bp, 32 predicted proteins | sample 9134171 | NCBI WGS metagenome assembly JAEEGF01 (sample SAMN16246542, study PRJNA631951) | gut metagenome | biome: gut microbiome; feature: rumen; material: AP-attached | host: Bos | place: Iran: Karaj | collected 2018-10 | reverse complement strand
TGGGAAAGTAGGTCGCCGCCAAGGATTTTTGCACAAGCCCCGTCGAGCTTCCGAGCTCCGGGGCTTTTTGCGTTGCTGGGCCTGAAGCCGAGGCCGAAGCCGGCGAGGACGCTGGCCAGGAAGCCGGACAGTGGCCTTCCCTGCCTCCGGCGGGCTGGACTGTCGGCCGGCCAAAGCCCGGGAGCCTGCCTGGCGCCCGTGCCGTGCCCTGCTGAGATCTCCGCCGGGAGCGGGGGAGGGAAGGGGCCTCCCGAACTGCACGCTGGCGAAGAGGGGGCAGGCGGAGCACGATGCGCAGGATGCTGCGTCAGATATCAGGCCATGCGGCGGGCTCGGCCTTCACCTAGCGGGTAGGTACGGCGGGATTGGCACTGGCGTCAGGCTCTGCGCCCTGCTCCTGCCCTCCTGCACGAAGGCGCTCGGCGAGCGCCGAGTAGCGCCTGACGCTGCGGTTGTTTCTCACGGCCATGGCAAGGGCCTTCCTCGTCCCCACGAGCACCACGAGCTTCCTGCCCCGGGTGACGCCTGTGTAGACGAGCTTGCGCTGGAGCATGACGTAGTGCTGGGTGGTGACAGGGATGATGACGGCCGGATACTCGGCGCCCTGGGACTTGTGGATGGTGACGGCATAGGCGAGGACGAGCTCGTCGAGATCCGTGAAGGCGTAGACGACGTCCCTGCCGTCTATCCGGACCGTGAGCTCCTGGTCTTCGGCATCGATGTCCGTCACGATGCCGATGTCGCCGTTGTAGACTTCGCGGTCGTAGTCGTTGCGTATCTGCATGACCTTGTCGCCCACCCGGAAGGCGTGGGTGCCGCGGGCCACCTGGGTGCCGCTGGGATTGAGGGCCTGCTGGAGGGCCTCGTTGAGCGCGGCCGTGCCAACCGATCCCCGGTTCATGGGCGCGAGCACCTGGATGTCGGCCAGGGGATCGAAGCCGTAGGTGCGGGGCAGTCTCGTCTTGGCGAGGCTGATGATGGTCGCAAGCACGTCCTCGGGCTCGGCCTTCTCGATGAAGAACATGTCGCTGGAAGGCTTGTTGTCAAAGAAGGGTACCTGGCCCTGGATGATGCGGTGGGCGCCGGTGACGATGGCCGACTGCTGGGCCTGCCGGAAAATCTCGTTGAGGCGCACCACGGGCACGGCGCCGGAGGCGATAATGTCATGGAGCACCTGCCCTGCGCCCACCGAAGGCAGCTGGTCCGCGTCGCCCACCAGCAGGAGCTTGGCGCCACGGGGCACGGCCTTGAGCAGATGGTGGAAGAGGAGCAGATCCACCATGGAGACCTCGTCCAGCACGAGCAGGTCGCACTCGAGGGGATGCTGCTCGTCCATCTTGAAGCGCATGTTCCTGACGTCGAAGGCGAGCAGGCGGTGTATGGTTTTGGCTTCGAGGCCCGTCGCCTCAGACATGCGCTTGGCTGCCCTGCCCGTGGGTGCGGCCAAGAGGATGCGCTTCGTGATGGCGCCGTAGATGCCGAGTATGGCCTTGAGTATGGTAGTCTTGCCCGTGCCTGGACCGCCCGTAATGACCATGACTTTGCCCTGCAAGGCGCAGGCCACGGCTTCCCGCTGGCGGGTGGCCAAGGTCAGGCCGGACTTCTGCTCGGTCCAGGCTATGGCGGCCTCCACCTTGACATCGCGCATCGATGCCTTGGCGTTCACTAGGCTGAGCAACCGGGAGGAGGCCTTCTTTTCGGCGAGGTTGTAGCCGGCAATGTAGGTTGCCTCCACCTCCTGGCCGCGCAGCGGTACGGACTCCACCACGACGCGCCGCTCCTCGGCAAGCTGGCCCAGGGAGGAGCGCAGAAGCGGCTCGTCCTCGATCTGGAGGAGGGACGAGGCATTGGCCAGCAGCTTCTCAGTGGGGTAGAAGACGTGTCCTTCGTCCGCCAGCTCGTGCAGGGCGTAGAGCAGGCCGGCCTGGGCGCGCAGGGGCGAATCCTTGGCGAAGCCCAGCTTCTCGGCGATGCGGTCTGCCGTCAGAAAGCCTATGCCCCAGATGTCGTAGGCCAGGCGGTAGGGGTTCTCCTTCACCACGGCAATGGACTCCTTGCCGTAGGCCTTGTAGATCTTGGAGGCGTAGCCTGAACTCACGCCTTGGGACTGCAGGAAAACCATGACCTCGCGTATGTCCTTCTGCTCGGCCCAGGTCTGCTTGATCATGCCGATGCGCCGGCGCCCTATGCCCGGCACCTCGGCCAGCCGGTCCGGCTCCTGCTCGATGACATCGAGGGTCTTCTCGCCGAAGAGCTTGACGATGCGCTTGGCCATGACCGGCCCTATGCCCTTGATAAGGCCGGAGCCCAGATACTTTTCGATGCCGTAGACCGTGGCCGGCACGGCCGTCTCGTAAAAGACCACCCGGAACTGCTCCCCGAAGCGCGGGTGCGTGGTCCACTCCCCTGCCATCTTGAGAATGGCGCCGGGCTGGGGATCGACGATGGCGCCGACGACGGACACGAGCCCCTGGCGTCCATAAACCTTCACCTTGGCAATGGTGTAGCCGTTCTCTGGGTTGGTGTAGGTGACGCGCTCTATCTGGCCTGACAGGCGAACGAGGGGAGGAGTATCTGGCATGGAACGCAGTATAGGAGCAGGGGCTGCGGAGCTCAAGGAAAAAATGCGCAGCAAGCGAAGGCCGAATGCCCCCAGCTACGGAGATCTGGCGCCCCGCAAGGCGAATCTGCGCAGGAGCAGCGTTGGAACAGGCTCAGATCTGCGTTCTTCGCGATCATTTACGACGCTTCTGTCTTGATCGGAAAGGCATATCAGGCTAGGAAAGCGTAGCGCTCAGGAAGAGAAGAAGCTGGAGCCCATCCAACAGCTCAAATCAGATGATATGCAGGAGAAGTCAATGCAACGGAGCAATGTTGAGATTCAGCGCGATATGGAAGATTTCGTCATGTTCAAGACAACATGCGAGTGCTGCTTGCCTAACCATGCCATAACGGTTTCGATTGAACGGTCGGGTGATACAGACAGTATGCCTATGGTGACGATGTACTTTACATGCGCCTGCAGCGACTTTGACGCAGAAGGCAGTCTGCTGGACAAACTGTGGCGTCGCATTCAGACAGCAGCCAAAATCTTGTGGACCGGCTCTGTGGAAACGCAAGGGAGCTTCATCTTCCGCGACAGGGAGCACGTGCAGGATTTTGCCGCACCCCTGCAGGAGGCTGTACAGCAAGTTGAAGCCAGCGCCAGCAAGGCTGCCTCATAGCTGGGACAGGAAGCCAGCCCGGCCATGCCTGCCGTGCCGGGAGGCGTGCATGACTTGCCAAAGCTTTATCGCCTCATGCCATGCAAGCTGACAACCCGTGATACTCTGCAAGGTGGCCGTTCGAGCTTGCCAGCTTGTTGCCGTGCCTGCGATCCCCGGCGGGAACGGACTTGAGGGCTTCGGCTGCGACAGGATGCGCAGCCGAAGTACCGAGTCCCCGCAGGGGGCCGTGGCAGGTTTGGGCTTGCCTGCACGCGGCCGTCCTGCGGAGAGGAGCAGAATCTGGCGGGAGAGGGAGGGGGTGTTCAGCCCCGCTATGCGCCGCCAGTCTGGCCAGCCTCCTGCCCGGCGCCGCTGTGCTGGGACTGGGTCATGCCGCTGGCCTGCGCGGCGGGCTGGTCCGCATGAGGCGCCGTGGCCTTGGCAGGCTCGGCGCCCTCCTTGAGCATGCTTGCCGTGCAGCCGGCAAACTCGCGGAAGACGTTCGCCAGTTCCGAGCGCTCCAGGCCTTCAGGGTAGGGGCTGATGCCGCCGACGGCCTTGCGGGTGCCGTTGACAAGGAATTCCGATCGCCTGCCCTGTTTCTCGATGCAGTCCTCCACGTAGGCCTCGAAGGCCCGCGCCAGCATCTCCTGGGACTTTGTCCAGTAGGACTTCCCGCGGCCCTTGTCGAGCTCGGCTGCGTGCTTGTAATAGTCCGAGGAGAGAAGCTTGCCGTAGATGGCACGGCACAGGCGCTTCCAGACATCGGCAAAGGGGTCGCCCAAACGGGCGAAGGAGCCGTAGTTGGACCACAGGCCCGACAAGGTGGCCTTCCCTGGGCTTGGCACCACGTAGCCCGTGCCGCCGTCGGCCAGGGCCGTACGGATGTCGCTGGCATAGCCCGCCCTGCGGCCGAGATAGTGGTCCAGGGCGTGGAACCACTCGTGGGCTAGGCAGCCGGCGCCCCCGCGCTTGGTCAGGTTGATCACGGCGTGGCTGTACTCGTAGTGGGCCGCAGCCGAACCGCCGTTGCCCCTGGCGCCGAAGGCTAGGGAAAGCTGGCCGTCCAGAGAGAGCGCCTTCGGAGGCAGCCCAAGCACGTCGGCGAGATCCATGAGTCCGTCCCATGCCATGTCTAGCAGGCGCTGGCGTTCGCTCTGGCTGTTCCAGAGGCCGAACTCGACCCCGTGGAAGCCGAAGGCCGTGAGGAAGGCTGCCGGTTCCGCCGGACCCTCTCTGCGGGTTGGCCCTTCGCGCTTCGCCTCCTTGAGGGGAATGCGCTCAACGTCGCTGACGGGGCGGGGCTTGCGCAGGATCATGTCGAGGAAGTCCTGCACGTGATCCTTCAGGTAAGCGTCGGCCTCCATGGCGGAGGCAAAGCCCTCCTTGACGACGAGGGAGGCGGCCCTGCCGGTTTCGCTCCTAGCAATGGCGTTCTTGTGCATGCCCATGCTCACGATGCGAAAGCGTTCGCGCACGAAGCCCTCGCGTGCCTTCGCCAGCGCCTCGTCCAGGCTCAGGCAGCAAGGCATGCCGGTCTGGACGCCACGCTTGTAGATGCGCCAGCCGCCTTCCTCCTCCCGAGCTTCCCAGCCGGCTGGAAAGAGCGCTCTGCCACCTTCCGCCTGCCTGGCTGCACGCGCGCGGGCGGCCTCCTGGCGCGACTCGTCGGAGAGCATGAGCTCGCGCAGGAGCAGGACCTTGCACTGGTTGGCGTCGCGCAGGCATTCGCAGACGGCGTTGAAGCTGGACCAGGTCTCCTGGCTCACCACCAGGCCCGGATCCCGGCGCTGGCGGATGCGCCAGAGACGGTCCCCCTCGTCGTCCCTGAAGGGCTCGAGAATGCGGAAGGCAAGCTCGGTGGCGAGAGCTTCCTCGGCGCGCTCGTAGCTGGGATACTGGGCGCGGAAGAAGAGCTTGCGAGACTCGATGGAATAGTACGTCCCGCCGACGCCACGCCGGGGCACTATCTTCCAGGAGCGCATCCAGCGCTTGTCGCTAATGTTCTCCTGGAGCAGTGCGCGGTCGGCGCGGGAGCCGCCGATGTGCTCGCCGAGCTTGGAGTTGATGGGGGCGGTGTCTGGAGCCTGGTTCAAAAGGGCCTCCTGCGTGCGTTCCCGCGCGCTGGCAAAGGGTGGGGGTCGCCGGTTGCCGGTCCTCCAGCGGGGAGAATAGGCGTGGCGGTCTTTTGAATAATCAGTTGATAGTTTTTTAAAAGTGACGCAGGCCACTCGTCGCCACGGCGCAGACTGCTGGCTGGACGGAGCAGGCTGGCATCAAGCTCTGGGAAATTATGCCACCATCTTCCGCAGAGAGACATGATATTCTGCCAGAAGACGGAATACTCTGCGCTCAGCGGAGCTTCAGCTCTCTTCGCGCGGGCGACAGGACCTTCGCGCCTTGGAAGAGGGCGCTGGACGCTGTCAAGGCTAACTGGTCTGCATTGTCCTCGCTTTTGCTGTTGAGGTGGGGGCTGTCAGAAGGGAAACCGTCTTTTAAGGATCTGTTCAGAGTAGGGGCAGGCTATGGCAGGTTATGGGCACTTTGGCACGGCGGACCTTGCCGTAGAAAGGAAAAAGCCCAGATCGCGCCATCGGCATAATGGCACAAGGCCGGAAGCTCGTCAATGAAAATTTCAACAAGTCATCGATTTTTTCAAGAGGCCAAGAGGAGGGGCACTGAGATTGAAAGCAGGTCCCCGCGCTCACCTCCCTGAGGGTAGCGCCCTCCAAAGAAGATCTTGGCGGGGGAGCAGGGCTGGGGAGAAGGGCGACGCGCCTGAGGCCGGTGATGCCGAGTGCCCCAGCCAGAGGGACAGGTTCAAGCTCAGGCAAAGGAGGTGATGGCGCGCCGGCATGCTGGAGCAGCCGGAGGCGAGCGTTGGCACAGCCCCAGCTGCCGCCTTGCTGTACCAGCAGGCGCCAAGCCTGGAAGGCGGGCGGATCAAGGCTGGAATCGCGCAGCTTGTCGCAGAAGACGTGGAGCGACGGCGTGGCCTAGACGTCGACGATGACGTTGTGTTGCTGGACGTCGCTGGCATCGAAGCCGTAGCGCAAAGTGACGCCTTCGAGGGACTTGGAGTCCGGCAGGCCTGCCGGCAGAAGGCGCATGAGGTCGATGCATCCGGCCCCCTGAGGCGTGTCTACGTCGACTGGCGCATCATCCACAGACCATGGCCGAGGTTCCAGCCGGCACTGGCGTGCATGCCGGCCATCAGGGGCCGGTAGCGCTCGCCTGCCTCGCGGAAGGTCTGGGCGTCCTCGTCCTGCTCCGGCGGGATGCCGTTCACCTGCAGGGTCCGGGGCTAGGACGCGATGCCTTCGGACTTGAAGAATCCGTTGACCGGAGTCCTGCCATTGCCCAGGCTGACGTAGAACTGGAGTATTCTCTCTCTGCCGCGAAACCCGTGGTCTCGGCATCCGTGATCATGATTGTCAGCGCATCGCCGGCGAGCCTGCAGAGGAGTTCAGCCTGAAGCAGCATTGTCAGTCTCATGTCTCCCTTCCTTTGCCATGCCGTTTCGACCTTTCAGACTCCGGACGTCTTGTGCACCGAAGAGGGAAGGGCCTGTCGCCACGGCAGGGACACTGTCTTCATTCAGGACGCCCCTGGCGCTTTCGCGAAAGCTGTCGCCAAAGCGCTCCGGCACGTCAGGGACCAGAACTGGACGGAGGAACTGTCCAGAAGGGACTACGCCGTGATCTGCCCTCTCATGCTCGACGGCTATGCCGACAGCCAGATCACGGACAGCATGGACCCCTTAATCAAGCGCAAAACAAGACTAGCATGCAACAGTTCGTGGATCAAAATTTCGTGAGCACATAGACCAATATTACGTTGTCATTCTCAGCGTTGATTGGTACGCAGGCCATGCAGACATGGAACTAGAGCTTTCCCCCTCCAATCAGAACATCCTTGCCGTGGAACGCAAAGCCGTACGCATAGATGTGGTCGTGGGGAATGCCCCGAGCTTCGAGCGCAGCAACGTACTGTCTATCGGCAATCTGTTTGAGCGCGGCGGCAAGTGTATCGTCTAGATCCTTTTCCCCCTCGTCAGAAGCAAGCGACTTGAACTCGATGACAATGCCTGGATCCTGACTCTGCAGAGGAAACAGCATGACGTCATAGCGTCCATAGCCGCTTTCTCTATTGGATTCAACCTGATAGCGTCCTTTGAGATCGGCAATGAGGCCAAGCGTAAAACCATGGTAGAATTTTTCCGGTTCCTTGCCACTCATGTCGAAGTAGCTAAATGTTTCCATTGAGATTTTATTCATCATTAAATTCATTCTATCAATTCTGCATTCACAAAGCGCATTTCTGAATTCATGCGATATAGAATATAGATTTTCTGAGTTAAACCATTGCTTAATTAAAGCCTCTAACATTGTTCTTACTTCGTAATTCGTTATTTCAATCTCATATTGCTTTATGCTTTTATCGCACGAAACTACATTAAGATACCCAGTAGCTATGAGAAGACTTAAAACTGCACTTGGTACAATTTTTAATTGATTAAAAACAATTTGCTCGTCAAGATGAGTAATTATTGATTTTCCTTGAAGTAATGATTCAAATTGTATTTTAAGTTCTTTTTTAGATTGTTGAATAAGAGAACTAACTAATGAATTTGAACTTGTGTCAACCCAATATGTATCAAATTCATTTTTTCTAATATATTGAATTATAGACCACGGATTATAAATATCTTTATCGCAACCGAAAGTGAAGCCATCGTACCAAGCTTTTACTCCGTCCTTGTTCCCAAGGCCATATTCGTCCAAGGAAGCAAAAACCTCTTCCTCCGTGAAGCCAAAGCAGTCAGAATAAAATGGAGATGTGACCGTCACAACTTCTAGGTTGTTCATATCTGAAAACAAAGAATCTTTGCTAATTCGAGTAATTCCTGTCATTAATCCACGATCTAACCAAGGATTTGTTTTGAAAGTAGAGTTAAAAAATCCACGGAAAAAACTCACTATATCATCCCAGTATCCGTGTATCCATGCCTCCTGCATGGGTGTATCATACTCATCGATAAGTATTATTGGTTTTTTATTATAATATCGTGTGATATATTCTGAAAGACAACTAAGCGCCTCTTTTGCACACTCCAAAGACATATCTCTAGATATGCTATCATATTGAATTATTTCTTTTTTATTTAAAAGATTGCTAGAAGCAATAAAACTATATTGTGAATAAAGCCTAGTCAAAATAGAACATATATTATATTTTGTTGCAGAAAATGTTGTTTCTTTTATATTTGCAAACGATAAAAAAATAACAGGTATTGTTCCTTGTAAATTTTTATATTTGTCTTCATTCCAAATATATAATCCTTCAAATAGGCTAGACCTACCGTAATATTCAGGTGAAAAAAAAGTCTTAACCATATCAAGCATGAGCGTTTTTCCAAAACGGCGTGGGCGAGTAATAAGAGTTATGTCATCTCCTCTTTCCCACCACTCCTTAATAAAATGTGTTTTGTCAATATAGAAGTAGTTGTTCTCGCGAAGTTTTGGAAAACTCTGTATACCGAGTGCTACATTACGTTGCATGCTATCCCCTCTTAGATCTATGCAAACAGTGAATCTATGAACAAATTAAAACTATATTGAAGTATAGAACACCTAAAGTCATTTTCTAATTAATTGATTTTGTACGCTTTTCCCCGACAGGTGTCAAGGCCCTGTGTTTCCCCATCGTCCCCTTTATGGCGAGGCCTTTCGGCGCCATCTCTGCGTGGTGCATAGGCTTGATGCGACATGGCCAGCTGGCTTCCTCCTTTCCTTTTGCTACTCAATGTATATACGTCTCCTAAGGGGCCAGCCCTGAACGCATTCATTCCCAACAGCAGCACATGGAGAACCCCATGCCTGCAACCGGCAAGCTGACAAAGTGGGGCAACTCGCTCGGGATGAGAATCCCAAAGCAGATCGTTGACGCCCACAACTTCAAGGACGGCGAATTCCTGTCCCTAGTGGAGACGCCAGCCGGCTTCGCCGCCGAAAAAATGCTCAGGGGCCGGCGCTACAATCCTGAAAAGCTCTTTGCCTACCTTGAAAACCTCTCCAAGGAGGAAATCCCCGACCGGGGCGAACCTGTTGGCAGAGAAGTCTGGTAGCGCGGAGGCACAATGAGCCTTCCGAAACAAGGCGAGTACATCGCCATCGAGTTCAGCCCCACGGAGGAGCACGAAGAGCAGGGGTACCTCCTTGCCCTCGTCCTGTCGGTCGAGTCGATCAACCGGTGCGGGCTCGTCTGGGTAATGCCCGTCACCAGCATCACCACAGGCCCCGGCAGGTTTGTTCTTCCTGACGGGGAGCCTGTGAAGGGCGCAGTCCTGTATGCGCAGATCCGCACGCTGGACTGCAATGCGAGGTCTTGGACGTCTCGGGGCATGTCCTCCAGGGAAGTGCTTGAAGAAGTTCTGTCCTGCGCCGCAACTGCCCTTGGCATCTAGTCAGGGCTGGAAGGCTGAACCTCTAACTTCAAGCAGAACACGTCATCCTCTAACTCTTCCTTGCCTTGTTGCCGTCACAGGTCAAGGTGCTAGTGCGAATGCCTTCGAGCCAGAAGAACTCCGGCGTGGCGAAGCGACCGCCTCTCAGCGCCTGCGTGGCGAACTCAGCCATTGTGCGGGTGCCCCAGCTCCTCTTCCCGTCGTCCAGTCTTTCGTCGCTGGTGTTGACCTCGCGGGAGACGTCAGGTGCGCTGGTACTTCCAGCACCTCTCCGCCCTGCATGATCCTGTACTTGAAGCTGGTGCGCCTTCCAAGCGGAACGGCGTGCGTCCATCACGCCACCTCCATGTGCTCCTGCGTCGCCCTGTCCCATGCGAGAAAGACAATCGAGCGGGTCAGCGTGATAGGAACGATCGTGAGGTGGAGCCCCTGTACATGCCCTCCTCCGGCTCTGCTTCGGACTCTAGGCGGGGCACTTCGTGGACGCGCGAGAACTGGCCCTGGTCCAGCGACCAGTCCGCGGTCGCGGTAGTAGAAAACGCAGGACGCTCGCCCGTTGCAATCAAGGCACATCCACGATCCTGCGCACGATGCCAGGGCAGGGCCTTTGCTTGGCTGACACACTGTTCATGAACATGGCCGGCTTTTCATCGATGTACGCCGACATGGCGCTTCGACATCTTCTTTCAGGTCGAAGCTCCCTAGGAGGCGTCCCCTCGGAGCCACCATGCGACTTTGCCCTCAGAAGGAGGAAAAGGCAAAGAAAAACCGCCTCTTGCATGAAGCTGGAGACGGTGCCGCTATCGTCTGCAGAGAAGAAAAGCGCTGTCTCTGCAGCAAAAGCCATTGAAAAACAGCATCTTCTGTTTGCAAAGAGCCTTCTTGCCGCCATGGAGCCTCACTGTTCGAGGCGGACCGGCGACCCTGTCCCTTTCTCCAAAGGGCCGCGGGGGCTGGACGGCCCGGCGTCGCTCCCCAGCCCCGCAGAAGGGGTAAGGCCTACTTTTTGACAAGCATCCAGGCGGGGCCGGCAGCGTCAAGGAGGCATGCGATGCGGCGTCCGCGCTCGGAGCCTCCCGCGAAGATGTCGATGCGGCCGTCCTTGATGGCCCCGCCGGTGTCCTGGGCGAGGCCTATGCCCCGCAGCGCAGCGCTTTCCGTTCCATCGCCGGGGACGTTCACGCCGAAGGCCACCACGGCGCCCAGCGGAATGAGGCGCGGATCCGTGGCCAGGGAGATCCACGGCTCGACCGTGCTGCCCATGGTGCCGATGGCGCCCCGCGTGCCGAACTTGAAAAAGACGTAGGAGGGATTCTCGTTGAAGATCTCCTGCTGGCGTTCAGGGTGGGCGCGGAGCCATGCCTGCTGCTCGAGAACGTCGCCGCGCTCAAGCAGGCCCTTGTCCGCCATGATCCTGCGCGGGGAGCGGTATTCATGGCCGTTCTTGCCGGCGAAGTTGACGAAGGCCTCCGTGCCGTCGCCGAAGACGAGCCGGCCCGAGCCCTGGATCTGCAGATAGAAGACGTCCACGGGATCGGCCCAGGCAAGCTCAAGCCCCTTGCCTTCCAGCACGCGCCCCTCGATGATCTCGCGCCTGGCGTAGTAGCGTCCGCCGTGCGCGTCCTTGTAGGCATCCATGCCGGGGGGCGCCATGTACAGGGGCTCGGTGTGCCCCAAGGCCGGACTGCGCTTCCGGCTCGCCTTGACTGTCGGCTCGTAGTAGGACGTGTACTTGATGCCGCCGGGCAGGGGAACCCAGCGGAACTTCTCCAGCAGCAGGCCGGGGCTGGCCTCGAGCTCCGGCAGCATGCTCAGCAGGGCGCGCAGGGTTTCCGTCATTTCGCCCCACGTGATCTGCAGCCCCTCCCTGTCCACGGCAAGAGCCGAGGCAGGGTGGCCTGCGCAGTAGCTCTCGGACTTGCGCATAGCGGACGCCAGTCCGGTCCAGCTCTTCAGGCCTTGGGCTGCAGGCGAGAGGCGAAGCGCGAAGTCCCGGGCAGACTCCTGAAGCTCCACGCTGGAGGAGACGGTCTCTGGAGCGCCAGGCTTTCCGCCGCAGGCGCCAAGGGCCAGCCCCAGGCAGAGCAGGGCGACAAGAAGACCCCGCCGCACGCGGCAATGACCAGCCTGATCGCCGGCGCATCTGTCATAACCGGCAATGATGCCTTCCGCTAGCACACCGTTCACTGCATCTTTCATGCATGCCCCCATTCGAGCTTTAAAGTGCGAAGGGAGAGGCTGGGGGAGAGTCCTGCGTGGCAAGGATGCAGGCGCAGACAAGGGACAGGCGTTTGCAGAGAGGGTTCATGTCAGGCCTCCTTCGAAGATGGGGAATGGCGGGGGAACGATTATGCATGCTAAGCGGGCTCGGCCGTCAAGGCAAGCGGGCAGATGCAGGCCAGCGACGGTGCCCAGGGTTGAAGCCGGCGCCGGGCAGAGGGCAGGACGTTCAGCCATGAGTGGCTGGGTGGCGTTGAGGCTCCTGCCCGCCATGATCTGCTTCCTGCGGTCGGCCTCTGCGCCGTTGCGCCGTCGCTTTCTAGCGCCTTCTACGGCTTCGCTTCGGCATGATGGTAGCGCCGACGATGGTGCCGCCGACGAAAATTGCCTCCCCGGCCTCCGCCATGGCCGTGGCGAACGCTTCCTTGTCCTGCCCGGCGAGAACAGTGGCCAGTTCGTTCGCCATGTCCTCCGCCAGCCTTGTGGCGAAGGCCGACAGTTTCCTGCCTTGCGGCGTCGCCTTCCCCTTCTTGTCGGCAAGCCTCATAAGCAGGAGCGCGTGCCATTCCGCGCCCCCGATACCGGCTTCATGCGTGATCGTCCGGTACATGCCGGCCGCCTTGACCGCTTTCCTGTTCCGGTTCCAGTGCCACCAGGCGGCAACGCCGGCGAAGAAGCATGTCCTCGCGATGCGGCGCATGAACTCGTCTGTCTCCCTTCCGCCTGCTTCCAGACATGCCGGGCAGATGCCCTTCTCGATCTGGAGGCTGGTCTCGCCGGCAAGCAGCACGAGATCGACGTTGGGCAGCGCACCGTTGTTCCAGCCTTCCTCCTCGGCCAGGCTTAGCAGCCTGGCAAAAAACCAGTCGAAGTCCTTCTTTGCCGGTCTCGCCTTCTTGCTGAAGAAGCTGAAAAACGACATGGCAACCTCCTCTGCGCCTCCTTCGGCGCGCCAGCCGTCCGGAAGCGGCGCTTCCGGCCCCGGCACGGCGACCATAGCTACCCGAGCGTCCAGCATAGTCCGCGACAGCCGGTTTGTGAACGTCCAGCAGCGCACCGCCTTTGGACCTTGCCTTCCGCCTCTGCCCGCGCAAAGTGAGAGCATGGCCCGGAAGACGCTCCGGCTGTCCGGGGCTCCTCAGGAAGGCGACGCCGCCTTGAGTGCAGGCGGGGGAGCGTTTCACGGCATGATGCGCATCGAGGAACTGACGATGAAGAGGTCTTCCATGCTTTCCCTGGCTGCCAGCCTCTTCCTGGCGGGAAGCGCGCCCGCGGCCTTCGCAGAGCAGTCTGTTTCCCTTCGGTTTCGGAGGCGTCTGCGACCCGGACGGACACCACGTGCCGATGGTTTCGGCGGATTCAGCCGCAGCGAGCCTGCTGGGCGTAGGCGTCAGCAAGTCCGACTGACGCGGGATCGACGGCGTGGAGAACGAGGCATGAAGCTGACGGAAGGCACGGGCTGTCCTGGCGCTTCAGGGTCCCGTGGCGCAGGCCGCCACATGGGCAGGGACGGGTGCGCCCGCAGGCTCGGAGCCTGCGGTGCCGGGAGGAGTCCTGCTGCTGGGCTCCGTCCTGCTGACGGCCCGCGCGCGGCCTTCCTGCTCGGCGTGCACATCCGTCTCGAGCGCTTTGGATACTAGCCGCAGGCGCCAGGAGGACCCTGCAAAGGATGCTTCATGGGTTTCGAAATTCTCAATCCCCTCCCCTCGGAGGACTTCGTGGAGGCGTTCAACGCAGCCGGAACCCGCCTCCAGGCCGAGGCGGGCAGGCGCGGCCTGGAGCTAAGCTGGATCAAGGCCGTCCCCTACGGACCTTCTCTGGAGCACCTGTCTTTCTTCTGCGCGGGCCAGGCCTACTTCGTCCAGGTGCTCGACACCTCAGGGGAGCATCGTCTTCCCCGGCAGGACAAAGGAGGGTCTGCTCCGCATCGCGAAAGCGCATGAAGGCTTCGCCTGCTGGATGCCCTGCGCAGGGCGTCCGGGCTGTTCGGCTTCGCAGGGCGTTCTGGGAGCCGGTGCATCCGGGCTGGGGCCTGGTGGACGCCGCCTCGGGCGCGCACTCGTCCGTCCGGAGAATCTGGCCTTGGCCGAGCCCCGTCTGGCCACCCGCTGGTAACTCCACGTCTTTGCGCTCCAGATCGTCCGCGAGGCCCTTGAGCAGCAGGGCCGGACCGTCCTTTCCTGGAACAGCGACCCCGACGTCGAGCCGGCCCTCTGGTTCAAGGGCGCCACGGACCTGCCGGAATGGGCATGCGTCGGCGAATGCCTCGGCCCCGCCTCCCGTGTTCCCACGCCGGAGAATCTGCGGGAGCTTGCTTCGGCCATGGCTGCCAGAGGCTGGCGCGGCTGGTGGGCACCCGGGGGCTTCGCCCCGCTTGTCCGCAGGCCGGGAAGACCGGAAGACCTGTACCGCGGCGAAGGCGCGCACATAGACTTCAAGGGCCTGCTGCCCCTGCCGCTCTGACGTCGGAGCTGGCCGGAACGGCATTGCCGCCGGCGTGCGTTCATGCTGGGCCGAAGCGCATGCCTGGCGGACTGGCGCCGGGCGCCGCGGCCGCGTATGTTCTCCGCGCCCGCCTCCTGCCGGAAGCGGCCCCGTGGAGATACGGAGGGAACACCATGCAGGACTACAGGAACATGACGGCCGTCGAGGCCCTGCGCCATGCCGAGGAGCTGAGCGGGATGACCGCAGCGGAGATAGCCGCTGCCAGCGGAATCGGGGCGGCGTCCGTCACCCGCTGCTTCCGCCAGGACGAAGACTACGCCCCCGGCCTGAAGAACATCCCTAAGCTGTGCAGGGCCATGGGCAACACCGTGCTCGTGGACTGGCTCCTGGCCCAGACTGGCAGGGACGTACCCGTTCCTCCAGCGCAGAGCAGGGCGGAAGTGCTCACCTCGCTTGCCGGGCGGCCGCAGCCCTCGGCGACGCCAGCAGAATTCTTGCTGCCACGGAGACTCCGAGGCCGGTTCGGCAAAAATTTCAGATCCGCATGGAGAAATTCCTTCGTTCGGAAGTTCGAAGCGCCATGCAAGTCTCGCAGGCGTCGCCGAACTGCATCCGCAGCGAGGGATGGCGCCCTGAAGGAGAGAGCATGGCACCTGCCTTGCCCAGATCTTCCTGCTGAATGGCGGGGACGGGCCGCCGTTCCCCGCATCGGGGCACCGAGGCACCGGAAAGGCCCTTGACAGTCAGGCTCGTCCGGCATAGGCATCCCTGCAGAGCAGGCTTCCATGATATGCATTGACGCTTGCAGGGCATATGGAAGTTCCTTCTTTGTTACTGCAGGGGGCATTCCCCCTTGCAATTTTTACTTCCCGCCCGCTTCGCTTCCTTGCGGCACATGAAAGTTCCTTTGAAGCACCATACCTGCTAGCCGCTACTTTCCGCCGCAACTTCCGGCGCCGCGCCGTCCCTGCTCTCCTGCCTCCGGCATCTTCTGCAGGGGCGGCCGCGCGTCCGCTTTCCAGGAGAGACGCCATGCTCGTCAAAGACGCCCTTGAACTGACCAAGGCCTGCATCCTTTTCTTCCGCGCCGTTCCCGAGGTGCAGGTTGCCGTCGCCCCAGGACCGAAGGACGATGCCGGAGAAGTCCTCTGCGGCTACTATGTCACCCCCGAAGCCTGGGCCTGCAATCCGGTTCTGGGACGGCTGCGCTCCTTTCTGAAGAAGAGCGTGGGCTATGACCTGCGCAGCCTGAACGCCGGCCTGCACAAGTCCTTCGCCACCGTCAGGGACGGCGATGCCGGCCGTCTCCTTGCCCAGCAGATCCTGCACTACTTCTCCACCTACGGACTCGAGAGCCTGGGGCTCGAGGCGCAGACCTTCATTCCCAGAGAGCGCCTTGAACTGGAGCCCGGCGAGCCTGTGCGCATAGCTGTTCTGCGCAAAATGCCCCAGGAGGAACTGGAGAGCCGCCTTGCCGCCATTGCCTGTGGACGCGCCCCGATCCCCGCCGACGCCATGCCGCACTACGCGGCCATGCTGCGCCTCCTTGACCTGGCCGAAGCACTGGATCCCGGACAGTGCAGGAACAAGGAAATCAAGATGCTGCTCTGGGAGGCGCGCGGCGACTGTCCCGAGCATGGCGAGGAATTCCTGCGCTTCGTCGTCTACAAGGCCACGGGCAGCCTTCTGCTGATCAAGTCGCCGGAGGCCGTCGCCGGCCTCAAGGCGCACGCCCTCGAACTGAAGACGGACTACTTTTCGCTCAATCCCGGCCTCGTGCCGGAATGCGCCAGAATCTTCTACCGCTTCAAGCCGCTTTTCCTCGCCCTGCGCGCCAATCCGCTCTTCCGCGCATCCGTCAACCGCATCCGCAGGCTTGCCGTCAAGCTTAAGGATCCGGCGCAGCCTGGGCCGCTCGATCTGATCACCTGCGGGCGCATGCGGGACGCCGGCACAGTCCGCGCCGAGCTCGAGAAGGTCTCGACCGGCAAGAAGGTCGCGCTGATCAATGCCATCCGGCGCCGCCGGCATGGCGCTCTCCATGCCGCCTACGCCATACGTAACGGCAAGGTCTGGATCGGCGGACAGGCAGCTGCCCCGGAGGTTCCGCAGGACGTCGAGGACGCCTGCATGGAGGCCCTGATCGCCGACCTCCGGCCGCGCATCGAGGGCCGGACCGTCTTCCTGCCGGACAATCCCGACTATGCCTTCCCCGCTTCGTCCAGGCAGTTCATCGGCTTCATTCCCTTCAACACCGTGTACGCGCTTCCCCCAAGCGCACTGTGCGGGGTCCACTGGGAAAACATTCTGGTCAACGGCAGAGAGGACCGCACGGATCTCGACCTGCACCTCAACTCAAGATCCGTCAACTGCGGCTGGCATCTCCAGTGCTCGGAGGAGTACGAAGTCCTGCGCACCGAAGCAAAGGTCCTCTTCAGCGGCGACGTGACCGACGCTCCCCGCAGGAAGGGCGGAGCGTCCGAAGTCTACTTTATCGGCGAAGGCATCCGGGACGCGGCGCTGCTGGTCAATCTCAACAACTTCACCCGCAACGGTCCCTGCCCCTTCCGGCTCATCCTTGAAGGAACGGACGCTGCGCAGATCAGCCGGAAAAGCCTGCTCGGACGCGCCATCGATCTTGCCATCCCCCTGACCATCGAAGGGCCGTCCATGACCATCGGCCTGATCGACTGCGCGGGCAACGGCAGCAAGCGTTTCGTGTTCGCCTCGGGCATCATGGCCCGCAGCATCGTGTCGTCCTTCGGCGACGCGTCAAGCGGCTTCACGGAGCATGCCCTTGCGTGCGCGGCATCGTGCCTCCGGCTGCGCGAGGTGCTTGCCCTCGCCGGTGCCCGCATCAACGAGAAGGACGAAGATGCCGGCTGGGATTTCGACTTCAGCGTCCAGCACGCGTCCCTCGACACCTTCCTCCGCCTCCTGGAGGACGGGCCCGCCTCCGAACGGGGCTAGCGCGGCTCGCTTGGCAGGACAGCAATCCGAGATGTACTGCAGCGCCCTGCGCAGGCAACCAGCGCAGGCGGGCCTGTCCAGGAGGGGAAGCTGCCCGCTGAACTGACGCCCAGGCAACGCGCTCTTTTGCCCCAATATGGGCAATGGAGGGCCTCAAGGCATTTCCCCGGATCCGCGCATCGCCAAAATCGCGAAACAGGCAGGCGTGCCTTCTGCGCCCTCCCAGAGCCTTGCCGGCAGGAGCTTCCTACTGGCGCTGCCTGGCTATCCATCTCCGGACAGCCTGCTCCCCTTCGTAGCCCGAGCGCGCCTCCAGATCGTCCAGCCACATCCAGCCGAGCTGGCGAATGCGCGAGGCGTCGAGTGCCTCCCAGTGCAGGACGGAGAACCGGTCTCCGCTATTGATGCCGCCGAAGAGCTTCATGCGGGTGCCTGCCGGCACCGCAACGCAGTCCTTGGCAGAGTCGAGCTCCCGGCACAGGAAAAGGGGCCCGCCGAAGGGGAAGGACGGCATTTCTCCAGCGCCATGCCGATGCCGGCTGCCTTGAGGTCGCCGAGGCGGTCGCGCTCGAGCCGCTGTCAAGCCGCACACTGTCCCGGACCGTCAGGCTACAGGCCGGCGCGTAGCCAGCACGGTTCCAGATTCTGCAGGGGCACAGCCTAGCGCATAGGCTCCTGCTGACAACACTTGTTTGAATTTGGAAAGAGCCTGAGAATGGCTCTACGCTTGGCTATTCGAGCTTTTTTCAGCCAAATCGTTTCCAAACTCGGGTCTCGCTGCGCTTGGGCAGGGAGGGGGCGCGCAGGGGGCAGGGGCGCCAAAGGTGCTACTGCCGTACGAAGGGGATGGGATCGATGTTCGGATCTTCGGAGGTGAAGATGACGAGCCTGTTGCCCTTGAGCTGGTAGCCGACATTCTCGGTCTGGCCCGAGTCGTGCCGGAAGGTGATCTGATAGCCGGTCAGCTGGAAGGTGCCGCTCGACTGCTGGGCGCCGTTGATAAAGTAGACGAACCTGCTGCCGCTGAAGACGTAGCCGAAGCTGACAGGGCCCGATCTGGCAAAGATCCAGCGCCCTTCGATGGGTGTGGCGCCGGGGCCGGGCTGGACCTGGGGCTGGGGCGCAGTCATGCGGGTGAAGGTGAAGAAGGCGCCGTTGGGGCCGTACATGGAAAAGGACTGGCCCTGCATGACGATGCGGTTCTCGCCGCGCTGACCGGCGTTCCTGCCTGCGGTCACCTGGAACTGCAGGCGACCGTCGGGGAAGTAGGCGAAGGTGCCCTCCTCGATGGGCTGGCCGTTGAGGAAGGATGCGTAGCGGCCGCCCTGGAACTGGAAGACCATCTGCCCCTGCGGGATCTGGGCCGTCCAGGCGCCCTCGAGCGGGCTCTGCTGGCCGGTGCCGTTCGGCCCTAGGGGCGGCATGCCCTGGCGTCTGAAGCGCATGTTCCCGTCGAGGACGAGGTCGGCGCCGTCCATGGCGCAGTGCCAGCTCTGGGTGCTGCCGTTCTGGAACTGCACGCGCAGCTGAGTTCCGGAAAGGATCCATCTGCCTGCCATCTGCATGCTGTCCACGCGCAGGGTGCAGCTGTCGCCCTGGAACGTGAAGGTCATGCTGTGCTGGCCGTTGGAGCACACCCAGGTGCCCTGCAAGGCCTGCGGAGAGGCGGGCGAGGCCGCCGGGACGGCATGCGGCATGGCGCAGAGGACCAGGAACGCCAGCAGGCAGGCAAGAGTTTGTTTCGTCATGTTTTCCTCCTTTGGCATCGCAGAAGGACTCCGCCTGCATCGCTGTCCAAGCCGGGACTTGGCATGCTGGAGCGCAGGGACGGACGCGTCGCCTTTGAGGTAAACCTGTCGCGTCCCCTTGTCTAGAACGCAGGCCTCCATGGCGCCGACGGAGGCGAAGATCACGCTGTGCGTCTCCATGCCCAGCCGGGCACCGTGCTCTTCTGCTGGGCGTTGCCGGCTTTCCCGCAGGCGAGGCTCTGAAAGCCCTGCCTGCTTGTCGACATCGCGCACAGTCTCGACTCAAGGAAGGGCTTGTCTGCCCAGGCCGATGCCAGCTGTGCGCCTTAAAAAAGTCTCGGATTTTTGTCTTGCCAAGTGAGCCACTTCACGGCAACATATATTACATGCGCAAAGCCCAGTGGACAGGCTCCAGCTTCGGCCTTGCCGGCGCCCTCCTGCCATGAAGGCCTTCGGGCCTGGCCTCAAGCCAAGGCTTTCTCCCGCAGGCCCGATCCGTCTCTGCAGCCCCCATCCTCTTGCGCTCTTGCTCACTGAAGGTGAAGATGGCACGGCATGTCGCGGCAGGAGCTCTGGCCTGTCTGCCACTTCCTGGGAATCCCGTCTTCCAGATTCTTGAAAAGGATGCATATCCATGAACCGCACGCTTGCAGTCCTGACCCTGGCGGGCTTCGCCCTGGGCACGCCTTCCGAGGCCGCGACTGGCGCCGCCGGCTTTGCCGAGCTCTTCAGCGAACGCGGCACCGACACCCTGACCTTTCACGAATGCACGACCAGGGGCAGGAGCACGCCCGCCGAAGCCTGCGCCACGGTCAGCAAGGCCAAGTTCATGACCTTCAGGAAGGACGGCAGCGTCAAGGGCCGGTACTTCGACAGGCAGCTGTCGGGCATCTGGGAGATAGACAACATCGTCTGCGTCATCGAGGACCACGGCCTCGGCTCTGGCTGGCACTTCAAGGACGGCAGGTATCTGGTGAACGAGAGCTGCGACGACAACAATCTCGAAGTCTTCGTGCTGGCGAAGCAACCGGCTCCGGCACGCGCCGCACGCCCGTAACGGACTGCAGTCCGCCGGCAAGGCGGGCTCCAACCCGCGTGCCCGCCATCTTCGCGATCCCGTCCTGCCCCAGCTTCTCCTTGCCGTACAAGGCGCAGTCTCGGCCGTGACGCGGACATCCCCGCCGGAGGCTGCAGCCTTCAGCATCATTCCGGCCTTCGCGGCGCGAGGGGCAGGGTGATTTTGTTCTTCGCCACCCCCATGGTGCATGCAGGTCACGCTCTTCTTCGAAAAGCCGAGCCGTCGAGGAAGGGCGAACCGAGAACGGCGGAGCCCATGCCGATGGTCCAAACCGTGTTCCGCGCCTGCACCAGTTTCTGCGTAATGCCGCAACTTCCCCTCTGCTGGTGGGCCGCGACGGTCACGGAGAAGGGCCCAGTCTTCTGCCTGTTCTTCGTCGCTGTCTCGAGCACGGTGTTCGTCCCCGCCCGCATCTTGCCGATGTCGAAGGAAATTGCTGTGTTCTTTCTGAACGAAAGGCTCTTCAGCCGTGCGCCAGCGCCCGAGAAGGCCAGCAGGCCGGCCAAAGCGGAAACGGCGAAGCCGGAAGCCCACGACTTTCCCGAAATGGTCAGCGGGGTGCCGGACGCCAGCCACGACGTTCCAGCGGTCTGCTCCACGGCATCAAGGCGGTTGTAGACGTTGAGGACGGCTCCGATGGCGCTGAAGACGGCGCCTCCGCGCGCAGGACGGTGTCTCCGCGCAGGACGGTGCCGATGCCCTGCCGTCGAGGTGCAGCCAGCCGCCGAAAGAGACGGCGGCGCTGGCCAGGAGACCGTCGCTGGAGACGTTTCGCCCCGTCACCTCCTCAGCAACTATGCGGTGCGGGCGACTGGAGGTTGTTGCCGTCATTTGCCAAAAAAGGTCGATCAAAAACCGCTTCTTGCTTGCGCTTGAGGCGGTTTGAAGAGACTTGTGGCGGAGAAGGAGAGATCCAAACCTAATAAAATTTTTAACAATTACAACTAGTTCTATGGGTATTCCAGCCTAGGAACCACCCCAGACCCACTATCGTGCCGGATCGCCCGCCATTTGCGGCCTTGGCATTGCCGGCCGAGGGCCTGTGCCCATCCTCTTCGTCTCCGGCATCTCCGGACAGGTCTGGACCGGCGCCCGCCTGCACGGCATCCCGAAGGCGCTCCGGCACCAGTCGCCGATGCCCACGAAGAGCGTCCCTCTCCCGTCGCCGTGGACGGCCTGCCTCTCGCCGCCGCAGCTCTGGGCTGGGCAGGGGGAAGCTGGTAGCCCTGCCTTCTCCAGGACCGACCTCGAGCTCGAAGAGGCGACCCAAAGCGCGCCAGGACGCCTGCAACGACATCCATGCCTTCCGAGCTCCATGCCGGAAGAGGCAGACGCAGAGACGGCCCAAAGCATCGCCCCGGGGCGTCCCTGTGCAGGTGCCTGCGGAGAGGTGCTGCGCCGCCGCCAGCCCCGTCTTCTTCCAGACTTCGCCCGAGCGCCCCTGGCCGGCGCCAGCGCGGGCGAAGCCGCCGATGCCTCGGCACCGAAGGCAGCCATGGCGCTGGCGAAGGCGAAGACCGCAGAGCGAATTTCCAAGGCCAGCCACAGACCCCGTTCTTCTGCGAGGGCGCAGCCATCTTCGCGAAGTCCATGGTTCCTATGGAGATCTTCGACGTCGTTTCTGGGCCGGGAGCCCGATGAAGACGATGCACATGGTGCCGGACGCGGCCGCTTCCGTGTTCGGCCTCAGAAGATGTCGCCCTCCGCCGGATCGGCGGAAGGCAGACGGCGCGAATCTGAAGCAGGGGAGGGCAGGAGCCGGCTCGGCGCCTATCCCGCAAAGGGCTTGACGCCGGCAACGGCATCGGCGGGCTGGATGGCCGTTCCGCCGTGGTCGATGTCGAGCAGGCGGTAGCGGTCGCAGCCCATGCCGAGCTCCTTCATGTACGTGAGCTGGCGGAAGCCGTGACGGCTGGACATGCGTTCGGCGAGGGCCGCGCGGTCCTTTTCGGACAGGGCCATCACGAGGTCCACCGAGGCCTGGTCGCAGGCCAGGATGTCGAGCGAGGCCACGATGCCGATGTTGGGCGTGACGACAGGCTGGGCGTGGACGCCCTCGCAGTCGCAGGAGACGGACATGTTCCGCAGGACGTTCACGAAAGCGGCATGCGGCGCGAAGCGGTCCACCGTGGCCTTGGTCGATTCCGTCATGCGCTCCATGAACTCCTCTGCCGTGATGCTCCACTGGCCTTCGCCCTTGCGGGTGTGGATCATGGCCTTGCCGATGCGGCCGTCGGCGCAGCCTATGCCGAGGTTCTTGTCCGAGCCGCCGAAGCCGCCCATGGCGTGGCCCTTGAAGTGCGTGAGGCAGAGCAGCGAGTCGTAGGCCAGCAGGCCCTTGCCGACGCTCATTTCGGTGAACCACTTTCCGCCCTTGACCGGAAGCATGGCCGTGCCGTGCTCGTCCAGGATGTCCACCGGCGCGAAGGTCCAGCCGTTGACCCTGAGCGTTTCGCGGTGCTTGGCCGTGGTGTCGCGGTCGCCTGCGTAGTAGGCGTTGGTCTCCACGATGGCCGCGCCCGGCAGGTCGCGGGCCAGAAGCTCCTGCACCCAGGGGCGGGGGATGATGTTGGGGCCGTTTTTCTCGCCGGTGTGGAGCTTGACGGCGACCTTGCCCTTGAGCGCGCCGGCCACCTTGGCAAAGACGGCGCGCAGCCCTTCGGCGGAAAGGTCCCGCGTGAACCAGACGTCCGCCTCCGGGCCCCGGCGGTCCGCATAGGGGATGTAGACTTCGCCGCCCGAAGCGGGCGCGGGGGCCGCGCCTGCCTCGCCGGGAACAAAGCCCGCCCTGGCGGCGGCCGCAGTGCAGGCCGCGCCCTTGACGAAGCCTCGACGTGAAATGCTCATGGAAGCCTCCTTGATGCTGGCAGTGAACAGCGTACAGAACTGCATTGTTGTCCGGCATGCCATGATGAAAGTCAATGGATTTTCGTGGACTGCGACTCTGAATGCCGTGCGGGGCGGCACCGGAAAGAAGGGGGGCGACGCCCGTTCAGCCAAGGACGCGGTTGACGGCTCGTCCGTGGCAGGCCATCAATACCGAAGGAGCGGAAGCTCCTGAGGAATTTCAGCCACCGGAGCACTTCACCAGCGCCGCACTCTTTTCCATCGCCTGGGGTCTGCGGGACGATTCTGCACAGGAAACGGATGCCCCAGCCTCCAGAGCGCATCTGTTCATGCACGCAGCCTCGCAGGCGGCCAAGGCGTCACGGAGCCGCATGGCCGGCTACATCGTGCCCTTGCGCTCCTCATGGAGGCTGACCAGAAGCCTTGTCAGCTCCTTGGCGTCGAGGGGCTTGGTCATGTGGGCGTTCATGCCGGCAGACCTGCACCGCTGGGCGTCCTCGGCGAAGGCGTCCGCCGTGAGGGCGATGATGGGCACGGTGCCGGCGTCGGCGCGGTTCATGGCGCGTATGGCCTTCGTGGCTTCGAGGCCTCCCATGTGGGGCATACGCAGATCCATGAGTATAGCCTCGAAGTGGCCGGGATCCGACTCGGCGAAGAGCTTGCGCGCGACAACGCCGTCTTCGGCCCATGCCACGGTGCAGCCGGCATCCTCCAGGATGGCCGTTGCGATGTCGGCGTTGATGGGCTGGTCCTCGGCCAGTAGCACGTGCATGCCCTTGAGAGAGGGATGGGCTTCTTCCGCGCCGCGGCCTGCGCATGACCCGTCGCCGGCGAGCCGGGTCAGGGCGCGGTGGAGCGTGGACTTGAAGAGCGGCTTGGGAATGAAGCCGGCAATGTCGGCCTCCTTGGCATCCTCTTCGATGTCGCTCCAGTCGTAGGCGGAAACGAGGAGTTCGGGCACCTTGCCGCCGGTTGCCTCGCGTATCTTCACGGCCGTCTGGACGCCGTTCATGTCCGGCATCCTGTAGTCGATGATCGCTGCGAAGAAATCCTCGCCGGCCGCATGGGCTTTGGCGGCCAGATCGACGGCGGCTTCGCCGCTGGTGCAGGTCTGGGGCCTCGCGCCCATCTCCGCAAGGGAGGCTTCCACCGAGCGGCACAGGTCCCTGCTGTCGTCGACCACGAGCACTGTCCATGGCGGGAGCTTGAGGTCGTCGCTGGAGCCGTGGACGCGCTCCAGATCAAGGCGGAGGTGGAAGCTCGTGCCATTGCCGGGCGCGCTCTGCACCTCGATGGTGCCCTCCATGGCGTCCACGATGTGCTTGGCGATGGCGAGCCCGAGGCCCGTGCCCTGTATGCGCTGCACTCGGCGGCTGTCCTCGCGCTCGAAGGCCATAAAGAGCTTCTTCTGGAACTCCTCGGTCATGCCCATGCCGGTGTCGCGCACCACGAAGTGCGTGTCCGTCCAGTCGGGGCCCTTGCCGGAGGGTTCCTGCCAGAGTTCGAGCTCGATGGACCCGCCCGCCGGCGTGTACTTCATGGCGTTGCTGAGGAAATTCAGGAGCACCTGGCTGAGGTGCACGCCGTCGCAGACGACCTGCTCCGAAAGCATGCTGAAGACGAAGACGTCGAAGTTCTGCCCGTTGCCCGCGATCTGCGGGCGCACGATGTCGCACAGGGTCTCCAGGGTCTCGCGCAGGGATAGGGTCTCCGGCTTCAGCGACAGCTTCCCGCTCTCTATCTTCGACATGTCGAGGATGTCGTTGATGAGGCCGAGCAGCTGTCTGCTGGACGCCGTGATCTTCTTGAGGCAGTCGTCGACGCGGGCGCTATCGTCCATGTGCGCGCGGGCTATGGACGTGAGGCCGACGATGGCGTTCATGGGCGTACGTATGTCGTGGCTCATGCTGGAGAGGAATTCGCTCTTGGCCCGGCTGGCCTGCTCGGCGCGATCCTTCGCGGCCTCCGCCTCCTTCTGGGCGGCCAGAGCCTTGGCGTTCGCGGCCTCCTCCTTGGCCACTGCGGCCTGCGAATCCTGCAGGGCATGCTCCGTGGCGAGCTTGGCTCCCTCGAGATCCGCTATCTGGCGCATGGTCATGAACATGTATATGAGGAAGACGGCAAAGACGCCGGCGCCCATGCAGACGACCGCAACGATGGTGGCGCGAAAGCGCGACAAGCTCATGTCCTCGATGACATCGTCGAATACGTCGTAGGGAGCGACGGAGACAAGATACCAGTTGCTTTCCTTGAGGGGCACGGCGCGCATGCAGTGGCTCTCGCCGATGCCGAGTTCAGGATCGATGTGGCGGCTGTTCAGGGTGAAGACCTCGTTGGAGGAGACGGCCTGGCGGAACATGGCAACGAGGTTTTCGGGAGAGGAGCCGTCCGGCGCCTCGTGCTTGCGCAGGTGCTCGAAGTAGTTTCTGTCTCCGGGGACGCCGGCGTCGATGACGTAGCTCGAGTCGCGCCTGATGAGGCGGTACTTGACGCGCCCGCCTTCCCTGTTGATGTAGAGCATGTCCTTGAAGAGGGCGATGGACTTGCACCAGAGCATGCCGACGCTCGTGCGGCCGCTGGCCATAGGCAGGCGCACGGGCGAGGCGTAGACGCTCACATGCATGGACTCCGTCCAGGCGTCGGTGACGATGCGGCGGCCGGCATGCAGGTTCTCATAGAGGAAAGCTTCGTCGCCGAGTCTCTTGACGGGTTCGCCGAAGACGGTCTCCAGTTCGCCCGATGCGGAAACGAGAGTGCAGTTCTCCACGGCCTGAAACTCTGCGAAGCGACGCAGAACATCAACCGCCTTTTCGTGTTCGCTGAAGGCGCCGTGCCTAGCGAGTTCGCGCAAGAGTTCATCGATCTGCCGGAAGCGGAGATGGACGATGGTGTTGAAGCGATCGGACTCGAGTTCGGAGATGTCATCCAGGTGGACGTGCGCTATCTCGCTGACGTCCTTTTCGGTCTGGGCGCCCATGTAGCGGGAGAGCAGGGCGAAAACTGCGGCGGCGAGCAGAAGGATGAAGACCAGCCCGCTGATAATCGTCTTGAGTTCTTTCTTCATGGCAAAAGGGAGGAGTTCATGAAATCGTGGGCAAGAGGCGCTCCTGCGGAGCATGCATAGACATTGGTAGCCGAAGGGCTCTGCTCCTGCAAGTCATTGTCTGCCATTCAGGCGCATGAGCGTCTTCTCCGCCCCCTTCCCAACATCCGCTCTGCCGGGGGAGTGCCCTTCGGCAGGGTGTGGGCCAACCCTTTTGCGGGAGGAGGGATCGGGCAGGTGTGCAGGGGCAAATCCAGACGGACTGGGCTTCACTTCTTTAGCGCGCCTGTGCCCATCGAGGCCGTGAAAGAGAGCAACCGGGCAATGAATCTGGTCCCAGACCGGCTGAAGGACGCCGTGCAGGTCGCGATTCCGGAGACGCCAAGGCAGGAAATCCCCTCCGCAGGAGGCGTATCGGCCAGGGGCAAGGGCACCGAAGACAGGAGCGCCCAGATGCGGCATGCCGTGCTGCTCGTCCTCTCAGGGCTTCTGCCATGCCGTCGTGCTGGCCTGTTCCCAGCACGTTTGCAGCCTGGGACAACTCTTCGAGTCCCGCATCCTTTCTGCCAAAGTCGTCAGGATCCTTCCGCGACGTCCTGATAAGGAGGAGGTCCAGCCGCCAGTTCCCAACCGGAGCGGGCAGTGCTCGCTTTCACCGTCTGGCGGAGCTTATCCTGTTCTTTCCCCATCGAAGAAGGTCAGCCCTGGTCCGTAAAAAAGGCTTCACCAAGGAGGCTCGCCATGACGAAGGAGCTGGCCGCCTTTGTTGGCATCGTCCTTTTCCTTGCAGGCACGGGCCTGCTCTGGTGGAACTAAGGCCTCACGGGAGCGTCGGAGGCGCCATCAGCGAGGCCGAGTGGCTGTCGTGGATCTGCCCTCCGCTGCCAGCGCCGATCCTTCCTTCGAAGGCAAGCTGGTCCTCGCCTTCGGCCGGGCCGAAACCAAGGCCGGCGTCAAGGATCCCGTCTTTCCCAGCGTGGCGGTCAAGGGGCTCGCCCTGCGTTGCAGCGTCGAATTCTACCAGACGGTGGAGCACGATGAGAGCGATGGGGTCAAGAAGGACGCGAAACGTCCGGTACAAGCCGCCTCTACGCCAGCGAGTGGATGTCCAGTCCCGCGACTGGGAGCTTCGCCAACCGCCCCAGCAACAACATGGTTCTCATGAAGGTCGATGACGGCATGCCCGCTTTGCGTATCCAGCCCTTGAAGCACAGCGGCTGGCGGAACCCGAAGTTCCTGTCACCGCTTCTCTTCTTGACGGCGGCGCCCAAACGAAGTTCTGCATGACTCTTCCCCGCGGGCATGAGTCCGCCTTTGCCTTTGTCCATGCATCGCTGGCGCGATTCAGGCAATGCAGGGGAGTCTCCCCGCGTCCGGCGGAAAAGGGCAGAGTCCGGCAGGGGGAAGGGAGAAGGAAAGGAAGCCTTGAAGGCTAAGCCACGTCAGGCGTCTTGGCATGCATTTGCCCAACCTGACTGCGGGGGCCTGAAAACGGATAGTGTCTACGGATCGGGATACAATGCAGACTGCCTCGCATCCGCCGTCTTCGTCACCGTCATCGTGGTGTCGGACAGGATCGAGGTCAGGTCGGCGACCTTCAAGTCCTTGAAGACGATAGCCAAGGTGCCGGTCATCTGCGTGATCCGGTCCTGCCCCCATGCCTCCTTTCCGGAGACGGCGCAGTCCCGGTCGTTCCCAGTCCGGAAGATGTCGTTCCCAGCATCGCCGAAGAAGACGCCGCTGCTGGCCGCGACGTGGACGTCCCCGCCCTTCGCGGCGCCCTTCAGAATCTTGCTGGCCTTTATGCAGACCACAAGGCTGACCTGGTCTTTCGTGACCGTCATGTTGCAGGTCACGCCGTCCTTCGTGAAGCCGGCGCCCTTGAGTCTCTGCGTGCCGAGCACCGTGGTGCCGTTGGGGATCGCCTACGCCGTGCCGATGGCCTGGAGAAGGTTTTTCGACAGCTCGCAGACGTCACGCTCTTTGCTCCGATCCACGGCGATGCTGAAGCAGCCAGTCTTCTGCGCGTTCTTCGCCTCAATGGAGAACATAAGCGTGATCCCCTTCGCCTTGAACTTCAAGGAGATCAAGTTGAGGCTCCTTGGCTGGACGGGCATGCCGACTAGCTGCCGGGCCTATACGGATCCGGACGGTGGACCGGCGCAGGCACAGGCTGCACAGCGCGCGCCCTGGGGGCGGGCCTGGCCGCAGGCGCGTGACCAGATCTGGGCGGGACGGTCTCCCAGTGCTCGAAGAACGGCGCTTCGTGCCCCGGCTTGACGAAGTGGACGGGTTTGGGTTCTGGTCCAGGCTCGATGTTGGGGTGCGGCTCGCCGGGCGCGGCGGGCTCCGCCTGAACGGCCTGCTGGAAGCCGAAGGCAAGCGTGAGCGCCACGCCGGCCAAGGCTGCAGTGAAAGTGATGCGGAACATGTGCGTGTCCTCCTTGGTTTCGCTTCGGGACGGCGATGCTAGGGCATCGGTTGCACCACGGCAATAACTCTTGTTGGCTTTTCTGTCGACACAGTGGTTTGAGCTCCATTTTCAGGTCGCACCACTGTTAGACCCGCTATCGCGGTCCGGCCGACTGGTGGAATGATGCACCGGACCCCCTAAAAAAGCAAAGAAAAAAGGCTCTGTCCCGAAACGTGGGGGGACGAGCACCCCAACAGAGCGCCCTGAGAGGCCCAGAGAGCCGGCAATCTTCGCCGAGGCGGATAGTTCCTGCCGACAAGGACATCCATGTCGAGGCTTGAGGATGCCGTGGCGGTCCGGGACGTCCTGATCATGTCCTGCGGTTCAGCCATGAGCCGAGCCGAAATACATGCTTCCCCCACGAAAGAGGACTGCCTGGCGAGCTCGTTGCTCACCGGGCCAGCGGGGCACCTCCCCACGAAAGAGGACAGCCCCTTTATTTGACGCAAAATTACGCATTTTGCGACATTTTGCGGGCGGTTGCGCTTCATCCTCTCCTGCCGGCGTGGACGGCCTGCATTTCGTCGCGTCGCTAGGCAGGGAAGGAAGGGCAGGGAAGGGAAGGGCACCCTCGAGGAACAAGAGCTCTTCGACCGGCCAACAGGGAGACAGAGAAGCCCTGCCTGCAGAAAGCCGGCGCCAAACGCACAGGAGACGGCCCGAAGCGCCGCCATGGATGCAGGCGCCAGCGTCCTCGTCCGACAGGACTTCATCCCGCACCCTGGGGCTTGGAAGTTCGGCATCATATTCATCATAAGTATATGGATGTGCCTCGGGGGGGGTGACGGCATCTCGGCCCCTTCGCGCCACCGGGTTCCCGAAGCTGGGGCTCCCTGAAGATCCAGCGTGGCGAGTCTTGTGGCTGCATGCAAAATGCAATATTCTGCGTCCAATCCTATTTGGAATGCAGGGATTTATGCTTTGCGGGAGCCATTCATGCAGGAGGACGGGAAAATCAACGAAAGACTGCAGGCGTTTGGCCGGAACCTCCGGACTGCTCGCCTCCGCAGGGGACTCGCGCAGGGCTCCGTGGCCGCTATGGCCGGCGTCTCCCTGCGCACCCTGCAGAAGCTTGAATCGGGCGATCATGGGATCGCTCTGAAACGGTGATCACCGTGTTGTTCGCCATGGAATTCGGCACGCCGTTCGACTCCCTGTGCGCCCCGGATGTGGACGAGAGGGGGTGGCTACAGGACGTGGCCAGGGTGCCGAAGCGGGGACGCCGTTTCCACTGGGACGAGGAGGCGCCGAGGGTGCCGGTTCCAGTACAGGCGGTCCGCCTGAACCGTCCAGATAGCGTGCCCTCCATACGGACAGCGCCTCTGGCCTCTCCTATGGGCATCTGTCCATCAGAGGTGCCCTTCAGGCTTTCCGGACAGGTCTGTCGCTGGGGCGACACGTTCCGGACGTGAAGGAGAATGCCGATGCTAATGAGCTTCTGGTCATGGAAAGAACGCGAAGCCCTTGCCTTTGCCGCCGGAAAGGGATGTGGCCTCCGCGGAGTTTTGCCCATGCCCCTAGCCTGGCTTGCGATCTTGCTTGTCTTCTGCCTGGCCTCGCCGGCCAAGGCCACCGTCGTCGTCGACGCCATGAGCGTCATGGTGCAGATGACGAAGGAGGACCTCATCGTCGTCACGGAGCGCTTCGAGGCCACCGTTTCCGAGGACAGGTCCAACCACGGAATGTACCGGACCATCCCGCTCAAGCCCCGCTTCGAGGGCCTGGAGCGCCAGAAGGTCGGCTTCAGGGTCATGGGCGTCTTCATCGACGGCAAGCCCTATCCCACGGACGACGTGAAGCAGATCGACGGCGGCGTCTGCGTCTACATGCGCGACCAGAAGCGCTGGCTCGCCAAGGGGAAGCACGTCTTCTGGCTCAGGTACGAGACGACCCAGCAGGTGGCCTTCTTCGAGGACCACGACGAGCTCACCTGGAACGCCGTCGGCTCCGAGTGGAAGGACGGCGTGGGCAGGGCGAGCTGCCTTGTGCTGGCGCCGGAAGGGGCCTCCATCAGCGACGACCGCGCCTGGACCGGCAAGGTCGGCTCCAAGGAAAGCGAGGTGGAACGCTTCAGAGGCAGGTCGAGGGAAGGCCTCGACGCCGTGCTCTACAGGACCACGGGGCCCGTGCGCCCCGGCTGCGACTTCACGGTCGCCGTGTCCCTGCCCAAGGGGCACATTGCCGAGCCCGTCCCCTACCGGCCCGAGGAGGACCTGCCCTTCACCCTGGCCTGCCTCGCCTGCTCTCTGCTCTCAGGACTCGCCACCTTCCTGCTCTGGCACTTCCACGGCAGGGATCCCAAGACCGGTCCAGTTGCGCCCCTCTTCTATCCCCCGGGCCTGCCTGCGCGCCTTGCCAGGGAAGACAGGCCCGGCAAGTTCCTCTCTGCCGCGGCCGTCAACTACCTCTCCAGCGACGAGGGCAGCTATTTCGGACTGGGGAACGCGGGCTTTGCGGCCCTCCTGCTCCAGCTCCAGGCCAAGGGCAGGATCGCCGTCCACGGCAACGCCAAGGAGGGCTACGCCCTGGTGCAGCCCGGCCCACCCCCCCGCGACGCCGAAGCCCTGAGCGCCGAGGAAGAGGCGGCCCTCGACAGGTTCAAAGGCACTGAGCTGAAGCTCGGCGTCAAGGACGACGCCAGAATCGTCCTTTCCATGAAGCGGGCCTGCCAAAAGAGCCTTGCCAGAGACTATCCCCGCATGTACGCCCCCTGCCTGCTGGAGATAGCCGCCAGCTTCACCCTCGCCCTGTGGTGCACGGCCCTGCTCTGGCACTGGCACGAGCTGGCGGCCTGGGGCTTCGACTGGAAGGCCGTGGACATGGCATCCGCCGTCAAGGCGCTCTTCTGCCTGGCCCTTCCGCCGGCGCTGGGCTACGGGGCCGCGATCATGGCCCCCGTCGGCTGGGACGAGCTCAAGGAAAAGTACCTCATGGTCCCTCTGCTGGGGCTCCTCGCCCTAGGCTGGGCCCACACCCTTCCCTGGTCCTCGCTCCTGCAGCAGGGCGCCGTCTTCGCCCTCTTCGCGGTCCCCCTGCTCTTCGCTCCCTTCATGGGCCGGCCCAGCCGGGAGCTGGCCGACATCCGCCACCAGGCCAGAGGCTTTGCCATGTACCTCTGGGCTGCCGAAACCGACAGCCTCAACCTCGTCAACCCGCCGGAAGAGGACCTCAACCTCTACACCCGCTACTTGCCCTACGCTGTCGCCCTCTACTGCGAGGCTGCCTGGGGCCGGCGCTTCGCAGGCCAGCTCTCCCAGCTGGACGGCTCAGCCAGCGAGCAGCTTGCCGCTGTGGACATCCGTGACTTGCAGGAGCGCCTCGAGGCCAGCCTCGCCACGGGGGCCGCGCCCGTTGTCCGGCACTACAGCGGCGGAGGCGGCTATTCCCCCAGCAGCGTCCGCTCGACCAGCTCCAGCGGGAGCATCTCCTCCTTCAGCTCCCGCGGGGGCGGCTCCGGCTCGGGCGGCGGAGGCGGCGGGGGCGGAGGCTGCTGAGCCCCGGGCTCCTGCCGCGGGCAGACAGCACGGCCACCCTCTTTCGAGGAGCACGCACAGGGACATCCCGCCGTGCGAAGGCAGCTTCACGGGCAGATGCGCCCAGGAGTTCGAAGCGCCCGGCATGCGCAGCGCCAGGCGCGCCTCCTCGTGTCCAGCGGCACGGGCGCCGGCAAGCCGAACCTCGCCATTCTCCGCTTCACGCGGGAAACCGCGGCCGCCGGCAATGGCCGGCCGCCGCCCGGGGCGCTGCCGAATGCCCAAACGGCCAGTGCATCGTCTGCGACGCCGACGGCCGCGAGACGGAAAGCCAGA
>JAEEGF010055834.1_pt1 | contig 32318 bp, 25 predicted proteins | sample 9134171 | NCBI WGS metagenome assembly JAEEGF01 (sample SAMN16246542, study PRJNA631951) | gut metagenome | biome: gut microbiome; feature: rumen; material: AP-attached | host: Bos | place: Iran: Karaj | collected 2018-10 | reverse complement strand
TTTCTGCTGTGAAACTTTTCCACAATCTGTGCCGTCAGTCCGTCAAAGCGCATATCCAGATCGAACCCGAGCAGGAACGCCGCTTTTGCGTTGAAGTTATATTCGTTGGTGGCAAGCATGATGCGCGCCTGCGGAAAGAACAGGCGTGCAGCCATCAGCGGCAGCAGCTCGAACGACTGGATCTCACATTTTTGAAACTCATAGCGTTCGCGCACCATGGCAAACAGCTCCACGATCTTGTGGATCATCCAGTATTCCTTGATCTCGATGAAACAGATCAGATCGTTTTCTTTGCAGAGATCGAGATAATCCTCCAGCCTGCAAAGATAAACCGGCGCGGTGTCAAATTCGTTTTTCAGCGGCTGCGCGGTCAGCTCTTCATAGGTGCAGCGCGACAGACGCAGCGTTTGTCCTTCGGCGGTTTCAATGGTTTCGTCGTGGCTGAGCACGAACACACCGTCTTTGGTCAGACGCACGTCCGCCTCCGTGCCGGAGAAGCCGGCTTCGGCGGCTTTTTCAATCGCGAGCGCCGTGTTTTCCGGATACTTTTCGGAATAGCCCTTGTGTCCGATCATTGCCGGCGTTTTTGCCGGAGTGTCGGCGGAAAGCCGCTGTGCCTTCACCGGCAGCAGGCAGGTGCCGCCGAGCATCAGCAGCACAAGAAAAACAGCGATCCATCGTTTCATGTTGTGCAACTCCCTTTTCGCGCGTTCCGCTTATCTTTGCACGCGTGCACCGGCGCCGCCCATGAGGGCTTCCACTTCCTTTTTGCGCGCCATGGTGGTGTCGCCGGGCGTGGTCATTGCCAGCGCGCCGTGCGCCGCGCCGTATTCCACGGCCCGGGCCGCGTCGCCGGTGGTCATCAGACCGTAGATCAGGCCGCTGGCGAACGAATCGCCGCCGCCCACGCGGTCGAGAATCTCCAGACCGTTATAGTCCTTCGCCTTATAGATCTCGCCGTCCGCCCAGCAGATGGCGCTCCAGTCGTTGACCGTGGCCGTTTTAACGGTGCGCAGGGTCGTGGCAACCGCCTTGAAGTTCGGGTAGGCCGCGGCGGCTCTGTTGATCATCTTTTTGTAGCCGTCGAGGTTGAGCGTCTTGAGGTTTTCGTCGTTGCCCTCGATCTCGAAGCCAAGGCAGGCTGTGAAGTCCTCTTCGTTGCCGATCCTGACGTCCACGTACTTTGCAATCTCCCTGTTGACCTGCTGCGCCTTCTCCTTGCCGCCGATGGCGCTCCACATGGAGGGGCGGTAGTTGAGGTCATAGGACACCACGGTGCCGTATTTTTTTGCGGTTTTGATCGCGGCCAGCACGGTTTCGCACGACTGCTCGCTGAGCGCGGCATAGATGCCGCCGGTGTGCAGCCACCGCACGCCGAGGGTGCCGAAGATATAATCGAAATCAAAATCCTCCGGCGTGGCCTTGCTGATTGCCGTGTTGGCCCGGTCGGAGCAGCCCACCGCGCCGCGGACGCCGAAGCCGCGCTCGGTGAAGTTGAGCCCGTTGCGGCAGATGCGGCCGATGCCGTCGGTTTTCATCCATTTGATCAGGGAGGTGTCCACGCCGCCCTGCAGGATGAAGTCTTCCATCAGATAGCCGATTTCGTTTTCGGCAAAGGCGGTGATGACCGCGGTCTTGAGGCCGAAGCAGCGCCGCAGACCGCGCACGACGTTGTATTCGCCGCCGCCTTCCCAGGCGCGGAAGGCGCGGGCGGTGCGGATGCGGCCCTCGCCGGGATCGAGGCGCAGCATGACTTCGCCCAGCGATACGGCGTCGAACGTGCAGGACTCTTTCGGTTTCAGGTTCAGATTCATGAGAAAACCTCCGGTGTTTTTAATTCGGAATTCGGAATTATGAATTCCGAATTGCTTTCACGATCTCCACGGCTTCCCTTGCCAGCCGCTCGATCTCGTCAAAGCGCCCGGCCCGGATCAGGTCGCCCTTCACCATCCAGCTGCCGCCGCAGCAAAGAATCTTGTCGCAGGCAAGGTAGCTTTCCAGATTCTGCGGGCCGATGCCGCCCGTGGGCATGAAGCGGACGCCGGTGTAGGCAGCGCAAAGGGCTTTGATCGTGGCCACGCCGCCGCACTGCTCGGCGGGGAAGAACTTGAGATTCCTGAGGCCGCGCTTGACGCCCCAGGCCACCTCCGACGCGGTGGTGCAGCCGGGAAAGATCGGAATATCCTTTGCAATGCAATAGTCCACGATCTCGGGGTCGAAGCCGGGGCAGACGATGAACTGCGCGCCCGCGGCAACGGCGCGGTCGACCTGCCCGGTCGTGAGCACGGTGCCGGCGCCGACCAGCAGATCGGGACAGTGCGCGGTGATGCGGCGGATGGCTTCTTCGGCCGCGTCGGTGCGGAAGGTGATCTCCGCCACGGGCAGACCGCCGCGTTGCAGGGCGTCCGCCACCGGCAGCGCTTCGTCCGGGTCGTTGAGCACGACCACGGGCACAACGCCGAAGGCCGCAAGGTTTGCACTGATCTCTTTCATAAAAACGCTTCCTTTTCCGTTCGTAATCATTCTATTTATAATACAAATTAAAAAAATAGTCAAGCTCTTTTCAAAACGCGGAATCTGTGATAAAATGAAAAAAACTCTGAAAAGTGTGGGATGACGATGAAAACGCTCAGTCTTTCGGGCTCCTGGACCCTGCGCCGCGACGACGGCGCCGCGTTTCCCGCCGTGCTGCCCGGCACGGATTTCGGCGCGCTGATTGCCGCCGGCGAGATCAAGAACCCGCTTGTCAGCGGCCTGGAGGCGGAGGCGCTGGAAACGGCGGCGCACGATTATACCTTTTTGCGCACTTTCACGCTGGACGCCGACGCGCTGCAATGCGAGCATGTCCACCTTTGCTGCGACGTGTTCGACACGCTGTGCACCGTGGTGATCAACGGGCGGACCGCGTTTGAAACAAACAGCGCCTTTCTTCCCGTGGACCGGGATGTCAAGGCGTTTTTGCGCGCGGGCGAAAACACGATCGAGCTGCAGTTTCATTCCGCCTACCGCTATATTGAAAAGCGGCACAGGGAGGAGCCGCTGCTGATGAACCCGAACGGCGTCAACGGCATCTGCCATATCCGCAAGCCCGGCTGCCATTTCGGCTGGGACTGGGGTCCGTGCGTGCCCTATTGCGGCGCGCTGGCCGATCTCACGCTGCAATGCTTTGACCGGCGGATCGAGGACGTCCGCATCCGGCAGGAAACGTCGCGCAGGCACGCCACGGTCAAGGCCGAAGCGAAGAACGCCGACCGCATCCGCCTGTTTTCGCCCGAGGGCGTGGAGCTGGAAGGGGAAAACGGCCTCTTCTTTGTGGAGCACCCCGCGCTGTGGTATACCTATGAGATGAACGGACTGGAGACCCAGCCGCTTTATACCGTGGTGTTTGAGTGCGAGGACGAGCGCGTTGAAAAAAAGATCGGTCTGCGCTCTCTGGTGCTGGACCGCGGCAAGGACGCATACGGCGAACAGTTCCGCTTTTTACTCAACGGAGAGCCCGTGTTCTGCAAGGGCGGCAACCTGATTCCGTTCTCTGCGCTGTTTGAAGACAGCAACGACGAAACGATCGACCGCTACCTGGCGCTGGCGCGGCGAAGCAATTTCAATATGCTGCGCGTGTGGGGCGGCGGCAGCTACGCGAGCGAGGCGCTGCTGTCGCGCTGCGACGAAATGGGCATTCTGATCTGGCAGGACTTCTGCTTTGCCTGCCAGCTCTATCCGTTTTATGACGATGCGTTCACCGACCTCGTGATGGCGGAGGTGCGCGCACAGGTGCCGCGGATGGAGACCCACCCGTCGCTGGCCCTCTGGTGCGGCAACAACGAAGCGGAAATCATGTACGGCTATCTGCCGAAAACGCACAAGCTGATCAAATGCTATACCGCGTTCTTCTACGGCACGCTGCGCGACTATATGCAGGAAAACGCCGCCGTGCCCTATATCCCGTCTTCGCCCTGCGGCAGCGAGCCGTTCAAGGGCGCCGCGGACGACAACACGGGCGACACCCACCTCTGGAGCGTGTGGCACGGCCTGAAAAAGCTCGACTACTACGCGACGCGCAACACCCGCTTCCTTTCGGAATTCGGGCTGGAGTCGCTGCCGTCGATGGCCGCCATCCGCACGTTCGCTTCGCCGCAGGACTTTTCGCTCAGTTCCAAACCGTTCATGCAGCACCAGAAGTGCGTGGGCGGCAACCGCAAGATGCTGTTTTATCTCTCCGAGCTGTTTGACGACCCCGCGCGGTTCGAAGACCTGCCCGCGCTGACGGGGCTGGTGCAGGACGAATGCATCAAGAACGCCGCGGTGCATTTCCGCCAGCAGAAGGGCCGCAGCAACGGCTGCCTCGTGTGGCAGTTCAACGACGTGTGGAACTGCCCGAGCTGGTCGATGGTCGATTTCACCGGCATGCCGAAGGCCGCGCAGTACCACGCGCGCGATTACTTTGCGCCCGTGGCAGTTACCTGCCGCAAAGAGAAGGGGCAGGCGACGCTGGTGGCGCACAACGACACGCTGCAGACGCAGACGTTCGACGTTTCGGTGCGCCGGTTCAGCGTGGACGGGCAGTGCCTCGGCGAAGAGCTGATTCCCGTCACGCTGGAAAAGAACAGCCAGAAAACGATCTGCACCGTGCCGCTGACGAAGAAGACCGTGCTGGAAATCCGCTGGCTGGATCATATCGTGACCGAGCTTTGCGCCGCGCCGCGCAAGCTGCGGCTGCCGCCCGCGGGGCTGCAGGTGGATCAGGACGGGAATACCGTCACGATCCGCAGCGACGCCTTTGCCTACGGCGTGCATCTGGAAGCCGACACCGTGCCGCTGGACAACGATTTTTCCATCATGCCCGGCGAAAGCCGCACCGTCAGATTTGAATCGGCGCCCGCCACCCTGCACGTGACCTGCGTCAACAACATGGGGTTCTCGCGCCGTCCGCTGCGGCGGCTCTGGTTCCGCCTGCGCTACCGGCTGGAGCCGCGCAACCTGGCAAACGAAATCTATTATTCGACAAAATAAAAAAGGATTGCTTTTTGCATCCATTGTATGATAGAATAAACCCATAACCTAACCCGCATTGTGGAGGCGCCGACATGAAACAGTCTAAAATCACACTTTCCAAAGACTATCGCATTGCGAAGGTGGACGACCGCATTTTCGGTTCGTTCATCGAACACCTCGGCCGCGCGGTCTACGGCGGCATCTATGAGCCCGGCCATCCGGCGGCGGACGAGAACGGCTTCCGCCGCGACGTGATCGATCTGATCCGCCAGATCGACGTGCCCATTGTGCGCTATCCGGGCGGCAACTTCGTGTCCGGCTACCGCTGGGAAGACGGCGTCGGTCCGGTGGAATCGCGCCCGCGCCGGCTGGAGCTGGCCTGGTCCACCACGGAACCGAATACCTTCGGCACCAACGAATTCATGCGCTGGTGCAAGGAAGCGAACACCAGTGCGATGATGGCGGTCAACCTCGGCACCCGCGGCGCGGACGACGCGCGCAATCTGGTGGAATACTGCAACCATCCGGGCGGCACCTACTACAGCGACCTGCGCATCAGCCACGGCGTAAAGGAACCGCACGGCATCAAGCTGTGGTGCCTTGGCAACGAGATGGACGGCGAATGGCAGATGGGCCATAAGACCGCGGCGGAATACGGCCGCGCGGCCACGGAGGCGGCAAAGCTGATGAAGTGGGTCGACCCGTCGATCGAGCTGGTGCTCTGCGGCTCGTCCAACAGCGGCATGCGCACGTTCGGCGACTGGGAGGCAGCCACGCTCGACATCGCCTATGACAACATCGACTACGTGTCGCTCCACCAGTATTTCGACTGCCGCGACGGTGATATTCCGAACTTCCTTGCCAAGTCCTGCGATCTTGACAACTATATCAAGACCGTGGTCTGCGTCTGCGACTATATCAAGGGCAAAAAGCGCAGCAAGAAGAAAATCAACCTCTCGTTTGACGAATGGAACGTTTGGTATCATTCCAACGGCGCGCAGTTCGAAAAATGGAGCGAAGCGCCCCATATTCTTGAAGACGTCTATGACTTTGCCGATGCGCTGGTGGTCGGCCTGATGCTGATCACGCTGCTCAAAAACAGCGACCGCGTCAAGGTGGCGTGCCTGGCGCAGCTGGTCAACGTCATTGCGCCGATCATGACCGAAAACGGCGGCAAAGCCTGGGCCCAGACGATCTTCTATCCCTATCTGCATGCGTCGCGCTTCGGCCGCGGCTGGGCGCTGACCACGCTGCTCGACACCGGCAAGCACGACACCAAGAGTTTCTCCGACGTCCCCGACGTGGACGCGCTGGCCGTGTGGAACGAAGAGGGGGAGGAACTGACCGTCTTCGCCGTCAACCGCGATCTGGCGGAAGACGAGCTGCTGACGGTGAATCTCAAGGATTTTGCCGGTTACGTGCCGACGGAGCAGATCGAGCTTGCCGGTTTCGATCTCAAGGCGATCAACACCGCCGACAGCCAGAACGTGAAACCGACCGCAAAAGCGCTCTCCGGTGTCTATGACCCGATGCCGGAGATCCGTCTGCGTCCGCTGTCGTGGAACGTGATCCGGTTTATCAAAAAGTAAAACACAGAACGGAAAAGGCTAATATGCGAATCCCGTTTTGGAAAGGATAATCAACATGTCAAAACAACATCGAAATGTCGGCACCGTCTCCAGAGGCATCCGCTGCCCGATCATCCGCGAGGGCGACGACCTTGCCGCCATCGTTTCCGACAGCGTGCTGGCGGCGGCGGAAAGCGAGGGCTTCTCTTTGCGGGACCGCGACGTGGTTGCCGTAACCGAATCCGTGGTCGCCCGCGCGCAGGGCAACTACGCCACGGTTGACCAGATCGCTTCCGACGTCAGGGCAAAGCTCGGCGGCGAAACGGTCGGCGTGCTGTTCCCGATCCTCTCGCGCAACCGCTTTGCCATTTGCCTGCGCGGCATCGCCCGCGGCAGCCGCAAGGTCGTGATTCAGCTCAGCTATCCCTCGGACGAAGTCGGCAACGCGCTGATCAGCCCGGACAAGCTGGACGAGAGCGGCGTCAATCCCTATTCGGACGTTCTCGATCTGAACCGCTACAGGGAACTGTTCGGCTATGAAAAGCACGAATTCACCGGCGTGGACTACGTGGAGTACTACGGCGATCTCGTCCGCGAGGAGGGCGCCGAGGTCGAATTCCTGTTCGCCAACCAGCCCAGAGCGATTCTTGCCAAGACCGACTGCGTGCTGAACTGCGACATCCACACGCGCAAACGCACCAAGCGCATTCTGAAGGAAGCCGGCGCGACGATCGTCTGCAGTCTGGACGATATCCTCAACAGTCCCGTGGACGGCAGCGGCTGCAACGAGCTGTACGGCCTGCTGGGCTCCAACAAGTCCACCGAAGAAAAGGTCAAGCTCTTCCCGCGCGCCGCCATGCCGCTCGTGCTGGACATCCAGAAGAAGCTGTTTGACGCCACCGGCAGACACGTGGAAGTCATGGTCTACGGCGACGGCGCGTTCAAGGATCCGCAGGGCAAGATCTGGGAGCTGGCGGACCCCGTGGTCTCTCCGTTCTTCACCGACGGCCTGCGCGGCACGCCGAACGAGCTGAAGCTGAAGTACCTTGCCGACAACGATTACAAGCATCTGGAGGGCGAGGCGCTGAAAGAAGCGATCTCGGCGTCGATCCGCGCCAAGGACAGGGACCTGAAGGGCAGCATGGCCTCGCAGGGCACGACGCCGCGCCAGCTGACCGACCTGATCGGTTCGCTGTGCGATCTGACGAGCGGGTCCGGCGACAAGGGCACTCCCGTGGTTCTGGTGCAGGGCTATTTCGACAACTATACCAACGATTGATTGCAAGAGACTGTTGCATTTCGCGAAGAGCAAAAGAAAAACAATCTCATAACAAAAAGCAGAGCATAGTGGAAAACTGTGCTCTGTTTTTATGCATTTTGGATGGGCTTCGCCCATACCCATTCTTGTTTTTCTTTTTCGACGTTTTTTCGCCCTCGGCGTGCAACAGCACAGCCTTCGGGCGAAGAAAACGCCGTCTTCATCGAAATCCAACAGCCCCATCCTCTGTTCTCTGGCTTCTGGCTTCTGTCTTTTGGCCATCTAACTATTCTGATACGCCTTCACCTTCTGCAGCGCGCCTTTTTCCAGCCGCGAAACCTGCGCCTGCGAAATGCCGATCTCCTTTGCCACCTCGGTCTGGGTCAGGCCGTGCATATAGCGCAGCGAAAGGATGCGCTTTTCGCGCTCCGGCAGATCGCGGATGGCGGACTTGAGCATGATCTCGTCGATCCACTGCATGTCGGTGTGGCCGTCGCCGATCTGATCCATCACGTAGATCGTGTCGCCCGCGTCGGAATAGACCGGCTCATAGAGCGAAACGGGGTCGACGATCGCTTCCAGCGCCAGCACGACCTGCTGCTTTTTGAGCCCCAGCGCGGCGGCAATCTCTTCCACCTTCGGTTCGCGCCCGGTTTCGTTCTGCAGCTTCTCCTTGGTCTGCATAGCATGATAGGCCGTGTCGCGGATCGACCGGCTGACCCGCACGGGGTTATAGTCGCGCAGATAGCGGCGCAGCTCGCCGATGATCATCGGCACGGCATAGGTGGAAAAGCGCACGCTCAGGCTCGTGTCAAAGTGATCGATCGCCTTGATCAGGCCGATGCAGCCCACCTGGAACAGGTCGTCGGGGTTTTCGCCCCGCGCCGAAAACCGCCCCACCACGCTGAGCACCAGCCGCAGATTGCCCGTAATCAGCTTGTCGCGCGCCGCTTTGTCGCCGTTCCGCGCCCGCTGCAGCAGCTCCAGCTTTTCCTGCTCGCTCAGCACCGCCAGCCTGGACGTGTCGATGCCGATGATCTCCACCTTGCCCGTGTGCATCCCATCATCTCCCGGTTTCAGTATGGACGGCGCGCGGCGCCTTAAACCGAAACAGCAGGTTGAAATCTTTGGAAATGTGTGATAGAATAATAACATCAATGACAGAAACGGGTTTCGCTCTTTTCATTCTCAGCCTGCATTGGGGGTTCCGGTATGAAGTATCAGATCAAGAAGCTGGAAGCGAACAATTTCGATCTCTTCGAGCAAAACAAGCTGCCCGGCCGTGCCTACGCGATTCCATATCGCGACCGGGATCTGCTGCTGCGCCAAAGCGTGCTGACCGAGCGCTATGAGAGCGATATGGTCACGGTGCTGTCGGGCGACTGGCAGTTCCGCTATTACGAAAAGATCTCGCGGCTGCCGACCCATATCGACACCGAAAAGGTGTCGTTCGACACGATTGCCGTGCCCTCCACCTGGCAGCGGACGGGCTATGAAAAGCCGGTCTATATCAACGCGGGTTATGAGTTCCCGGTCACGCCGCCGAAGGTGCCCGAAGAGATGAGCGCCGGCGTCTATGTCAAACGGTTCACGCTGCGCGAAGAGACGAAGCACGCCGTTCTCAGCTTTCTGGGCGTCTGCTCGTCGCTGACGCTCTATGTCAACGGCCGCTACATCGGCTACAGCGAAGGGTCGCACAACACGGCGGAATTTCTGCTGGACGGCGCGGTGCAGCCGGGCGAAAACGAGCTGCTCGCCATTGTGACCAAGTGGAGCAACGGCACCTATCTGGAATGTCAGGACATGTTCCGCGAAAACGGCATCTTCCGCGACGTGCTGCTGTATGAGCTGCCGGAAAGCTATCTGCTGGATCATCGGGTGCAGACCGCCCGCGACGGGGAAAGCTGGGATCTTTCCGTGGAAGGAAAGCTCGGCGGCGACGCCGGCACGGGCCTGCAGATCACGGCGCAGCTGCTGGACGGCGCAGCCATGCTGCGGTCCCAGACGGTCAGCGTCAACAAGGAATACAGCTTCTATTTCTCCGTGCCGCAGCCCGGGCTCTGGACGGCGGAAACGCCGCGGCTCTATACGCTGCTGCTCACGCTGGCCGACGGGACGGGCGAGCTGGAGACCGTGCGCACCCGCGTCGGCTTCCGGCAGGTGAAGATCAGCGGCGAACGCTTTTTGTTCAACGACACGCTCATCAAGTTCAAGGGCGTCAACCACCACGACACCCACGAAAAGACCGGCTACGCGATGACGGCGCAGGATCTGCACAAGGACGTCACGCTGATGAAGCAGTTCAACGTCAACGCCGTGCGCACGTCGCACTATCCGCCCGACCCGATCTTCCTCGATCTTTGCGACGAATACGGCCTTTACGTCATTGACGAAGCGGATATCGAGACCCACGGCATGTGGGAAGACCACATGAGAATCAACGCGCTGTCCAACGACAAGGCGTGGTTGCCGCGCTATCTGGACCGCGTGAGCCGGATGTTCGAGCGCGACAAGAACCACCCGGCCGTGACCATGTGGAGCCTCGGCAACGAATCGGGCGGCTGGAAGAACCAGGACGCCTGCTGTGCCTGGCTCAAAAAGCGCAGCGAGCTGCCGGTGCACTATGAGGGCGTGATCCGCACGCCGCGCGGCTCCTATGACGTGATCTCCGAAATGTATCCGCGGTTCCCGTTCTTCAACCGGATTGCCGAACACGGGCTCGGCTCGCGCTATAAGGGCAAGCCCTATTTCATGTGTGAATACTGCCACGCCATGGGCTTCGGCCCCGGCTCGCTGGAGGATTACTGGCAGCAGATTTATGCCCACGAGCATCTGTGCGGCGGCTGCATCTGGGAATGGGCCGACCACAGCGTCTATAACAAGAACGCAAAGTATACCTACACCTACGGCGGCGACCACGGTGAAGTCAGGCACGACGGCAACTTCTGCGTGGACGGCCTGTTCTTCCCGAACCGCAGGCCGCACACCGGCGCCTGGGCCATGCGGGCGACCTACCGGCCCATCCGCGCCGTGCGGGTCAGCGAAAACCTTTATCGTTTCACCAACACCAACAGCTTTCTTTCCGCCGACGTCTATGACGTGAGCTATGAGCTGCTGCGCGACGGCGCCGTGATGGAAACCGGCAAGGTGGCGCTTGCGCTTGCGCCGCGCCAGTCGCAGACGGTCGTCATCGGCCACGCGATGGCGGAGGCCGGGCACGACTACTGCATCAACTTCCTCTATCGCGACAGGGCGGGGGAGCCGGTGGCGGAAGAACAGCTCCTGCTGCAGGAGGCGCTGCCCGCGCCGCAGCCCGGCCGCAAGACCGCCGTGGCCTTCCTCAAAAAGCACGACTCCATTCTGGTTGCGTTTGAAAACGGCCGCGCCGTGTTCGACAAGAGCACCGGCGTTCTGGTCAGCTACGTCGTGGACGGCAAGGAGATGCTGGCCGACGATTTCGGCTTTTTGCCCAACGTCTATCGCGCCCCGCTGGACAACGACCGCAACAAGGTCGGCGGCTGGGAAAAGAAGGGCCTTGACAAGCTGCGTCCCGCCTCGCGCAAGCTGACGGAATGCAAAAACGACAAGGACGGCTTCGTGCGGATCCGGACGACCGGCGCGCTGGAATACACCGACAAAAAGCTGTTCTCGTTCGAGCTGGTCTATCAGATCTATCCCGACGGCACGCTGCTGGCGGAGTCAAAGCTGCAGCAGCCGGGGCTTCTGAAGATGCCGATGGAGCTTTCGCGCTTCGGCGTCACGGTGCATCTGGATCCCTCGCTCAAGAACGTGCGCTATTACGGCAGGGGAGACAAAGAGAACCTGCCCGATATCAAGCACCACGCGCCGCTGGGCATCTATGAGAGCATGGTGCTCGATCTGTGCGAAGACTATATCAAGCCGCAGGAAAACGGCACCCACACCGATACGCGCTTTGTGCAGCTGCGCGACAGCGCCGGCTGCGGCGTGGAGATCGTCTGCGACCGGCAGCCGTTCACGTTCAGCGCGCGGCCCTATAAGAACAGCACGCTTTGCAAGGCGCGGCACCTGGAGGACCTGCACGACGACAAGCTGGTCTGCCTCAATATCGACGGCTTCATGCGCGGCACGGGGTCCAACTCCTGCGGCCCCGACGTGCTGCCGAAATACGATCTGAAGATCCGCGACAGCCTTTCGTTCTCGTTCGGGCTGCGTCCGCTGCGCGAGGGCTGATTCTTCGCAAAAATTCATCATAAAACTGCGCGTTGCATCTTGCAACGCGCGCCTTTTTTTGTTATACTTTAATTTGTATGAGCAGGTGCACGCGCACCGCAGAATGACAGAACGGAGGCAATCTCATGAAACAGCTCAACATCGGCATCATCGGTGCCGGCCGGATCGGCAAAGTCCACATGAAATCCATCACCTACAGCGTGCCCGGCGCAAGAGTGCTCGGCATCACCGACGTGTTCCCCGACGCGCTGCCCGCGCTGGCCGCGGAATACGGCATTGAAAAGATCTATCCCGATTACAAGGCCATGCTCGCCGACCCCGAGATCGACGCGGTGCTCGTCTGCTCGTCCACCGATACCCACGCCGATATCTCGATTGAGGCAGCCAAAGCCGGCAAGCATATCTTCTGCGAAAAGCCGGTGGATCTGACGCCGGAAAAAGTGCTGGCCGTCATCGCCGCCGTGAAGGAAGCGGGCGTGAAGCTGCAGGTCGGCTTCAACCGCCGCTTCGACCACAACTTTGCCCACATTCGCGAACTGATCAACGAAGGCAAGATCGGCAAGCTGGAGCTGATCAAGATCACCTCCCGCGACCCCGAGCCCCCGCCGGCCGAGTATGCGGCTGTTTCGGGCGGCATTTTCCTCGACATGACGATCCATGATTTCGATATGGCCTGCTTCATCGCCGGCTCCGAAGTGGAGGAAGTCTACGTCAACGCCGCCTGCCTGGTCGATCCCGCCATCGGCGCAGCCGGCGACGTGGACACCGCCATTATTTCGCTCAAGTTCAGGAACGGCGCCATCGGCGTGATCGACAATTCCCGCCGCGCCGCCTACGGCTATGACCAGCGTGTGGAAGCGTTCGGCTCTCTGGGCGCCGCCGTTGCCGCCAACGACACGCCGACCAACGTGACCCTTATGACCGCCGACGGCGTTGTGACCGACAAGCCGCTCTATTTCTTCCTTGAACGCTATATGCAGTCCTTCCGCGATGAAATGCTGCAGTTTGTGGATGCCGTGCAGAACGACAAGCCGACCCCGACCACCGGTGAAGACGGCCTTGCCGCGATCCTGATCGCCCTTGCCGCCAAGAAGAGTGTGAAGGAAGGCAGACCCGTCAAGGTCGCCGAAATTCTCGGCTGAGGAGGCATGGACCATGGATAAACGTCTGATCCCCGGCCCGAAAGACTGGGACTACGGCTACACCGCCGTAACAAAGTTTGAAGACAAAGAGCCGAACACCATGATGGATTTCGGCATCCTCCGCCAGAAGACGGGCGACGTCTTCACCGACGAGCAGCACATGGAGCGCGCCTATCTGCTGGTTTACGGCAAGGCGAAGGTCGAATTCGACGGCCAATGCTTTGAAATCGCGCGCGAAAACTGCTTCGATTATGAGCCTTGGGTGCTCTCCGTGCCGAACGACGTCAGGGTGACGATCACTGCAGAAGCCGAAAGCGAATGGACCGTGCACCGCACCGACAACGAAAAGACCTTCCCGTGCAAGCTCTACACGCCCGAGGAATGCGCCAGCGAGCACCGCGGTCAGGGCACCATGCGCGAAGCCTCCACCCGCATCGTGCGCACCGTGTTCGATTACAGCAACGCGCCGTGGTCGAATCTGGTCGTCGGCGAGGTGATCGGCTTCCCCGGCAAATGGTCGAGTTACCCGCCGCACACCCATCCGCAGCCGGAGATTTACTACTATAAGTTCAACCCCGAACAGGGCTACGGCTTTGCGGAGCTGAGCGAGGACGTGGTCAAGACCCACAACAACTCCACCGTGCTGATTCTGGAGGAGGAGACCCATCCGCAGACGACGGCCCCCGGCTACGCTATGTGGTACCTCTGGGTCATCCGTCATCTGGACGGCAACCCCTATATTACCCCGTACTTCCTGCCCGAACACCGCTGGGTGACCGATCCGGCCAGCGAAGCGCTGATGTGGCCGAAAGAATAATGCTCCGCATGATTCTTTCGGCAGCAGTTAGCGGTTAGCAGTTAGCGCTTTGTTTTTCGGTGCATCGCCGCAGGCGGCGTCCCTTTCCTAACGGCTAACAGCTAACAGCTAACGGCTTTTCCCAATCTTTTATAAGAAAGAGTGTGATAAAAAATGAAACTCACCATGGCGCAGGCCTTAGTCAAATTCCTCGACAACCAGTACGTCAGCTTTGACGGCAAAGAGACCAAGTTCGTCAAAGGCATTTTCGGCATCTTCGGCCACGGCTGCGTGGTCGGCATCGGCCAGGCGCTCGAGCAGGGCGGCCACAGCCTGACCTACTATCAGGGACATAACGAGCAGGGCATGGCGCACGCCGCCATCGCCTTTGCCAAGCAGAACCACCGCCGCCAGATCATTGCCTGCACGTCCTCCATCGGCCCGGGCGCGCTGAACATGGTCACCGCCTGCGGCACCGCTACGGCGAACCGCATCCCGCTGCTCGTGCTCCCCGGCGACACCTTTGCCTGCCGCCAGCCCGACCCGGTGCTGCAGCAGATCGAGCAGTTCAACGCCGTTTCCACCACGGCGAACGACGCGTTCCGCGCCGTGTGCAAATACTGGGACCGCATTGAGCGCCCCGAACAGCTCATGACCGCCTGCATCAATGCGATGCGCGTGCTCACCAGCCCCGCCGACACCGGCGCGGTCTGCATCGCCATGCCGCAGGACGTGGAGGCCGAAGCGTTCGATTATCCCGATTACTTTTTGCAAAAGCGCGTGTGGTACATCGACCGTCAGCTGCCTTCCGACCGTGAGGCGCAGGCGGCGGCCGACCTGATCAAAGCGGCAAAGAAACCGATGATGATCGGCGGCGGCGGCGTGACCTATTCCGAAAGCTGGAAAGCGGCGCTCTCCTTTGCCGAAAAGTTCAATATTCCCATCGGTGAGACCCAGGCCGGCAAGGGACAGATCCCCTATGACCATCCGCTCAACATGGGCGGCGTGGGCGTCACCGGCGGCGCGGCGGCCAACGCGATTGCCAAGCAGACCGACCTTGTGATCGCCGTCGGCACCCGTCTGACCGACTTTACCACCTGCTCCAAATGGGGCTTCCAGAATCCGGACGTGAAGATGCTTTCCGTCAACGTCTGCGCGTTTGACGCGTTCAAGATGGACGCCACCGCCGTGCTGGCCGACGCGAAAGCCGGCCTCGACGCGATTGCCGCAAAGCTCGGCGATTACAAGAGCGGCTGGACGACCGAGTATGCCGAAGCGCAGAAAGCCTTCCATGCCGAGATCGACCGCATGTACAGCATCCAGCTCAAAGACGGCTTTTCGCAGACCCGCGCGCTGGGCATCATCAACGACTTCGTTGCGAACGACGCGATCGCCATCGGCTCCTCCGGCTCGCTGCCCGGCTGCATGCAGAGGTTGTGGAAATCGAAGGGCGAAAACACCTATCACATGGAATACGGCTTCTCCTGCATGGGCTATGAGATCTGCGGCGCGCTGGGCGCGAAGCTGGCGGCCCCCGACAAGGACGTCTACACCATGGTCGGCGACGGCAGCTTTTTGATGCTGCACAGTGAGTTGTATACGGCGGTGCAGGAAAAGGCAAAGATCAACGTCATGCTCTTTGACAACGAGGGCTGGGGCTGCATCGAAAACCTGCAGAACAACCAGGGCACCGATACCTTCGGCACCCGCTTCACCCGCCGCACCGACAGCGGCTTCCTCGACGGCGAAGTGATCATGACCGATTACGCGAAGATCGCCGAGGGCTACGGCTGCAAGGGCTACCGCGTGACGAACGAGGAAGAGCTCAAAGCGGCGTTGGAGGATTCCAAGAACTATGATATCCCCGTGCTCTTCGACATCAAGGTGGCGCATAAGTCCATGTCCGACGGTTACGATTCCTGGTGGCGCGTGGGCGTTGCCGAGGTTTCCACCAGCGAAACGGTGCAAAAGGCATATGAAGAGATGAGCGCCGAGATCAGGAAGGCCAGATTGTATTAAAGAAAAAGCACCAACGCTTTCTTTTGCTTCTTTTCTTTCTCGCGAAAGAAAAGAAGGCCGCGCGGCGCGCACTGAACGCAAAGAAGCGCGGCGTATGATAAAATGCAGAATAAAGGAGCAAATCCCATGTTAAACAAAGACAAAGTTCAGCTTGCCATCGCGCCGATCGCGTGGACGAATGACGACCTGCCCGACCTCGGCGCGGAGAACACCTTTGAACAGTGCATCAGCGAAATGGCGCTGGCGGGCTTCACCGGCAGCGAGATCGGCAACAAGTATCCGAAGGACGTTGCCACGCTGAAGCACAAGCTCGACGTGCGCGGCATGCGCATCTGCAACGCGTGGTTCTCTTCGCTGCTTTTGAGCGAGGGCTACGACGCCACGATCGAAGCGTTCATCAAGCACCGCGATTTCCTGCACGCGCTCGGCGCGAAGGTCATCGGCGCCTCGGAGCAGGGCAACTCCATTCAGGGCAAGCCCGTCTCCATCTTCGGCGAAAAGCCGGTCTATACCGACGCGCAGTGGGATCTGATCGTGAAGGGCTTCAACGAAATGGGCCGCCTTGCCAAAGAAAAGGGCATGTACTTCACGATCCATCACCACATGGGCACCGGCGTGCAGACCGCGGAAGAGATCGACAAGCTCATGGAGCTGACCGATCCCGACCTCGTCTATCTGCTGTATGATACCGGCCACCTGGCCTTCAGCGGCGAAGACGCCATCGGTGTGCTGAAAAAGTACGTGAACCGCGTGAAGCATGTTCACCTCAAGAGCATCCGTCAGTCCGTCATTGACGACGCCAAAGCCAAGGGCTACAGCTTCCTCGACGCGGTGCGCGCCGGTTCGTTCACCGTGCCCGGCGACGGCGACTTCGATTTCACGCCGGTGTTCGACATTCTGGCCGAAGCCGACTACGAAGGCTGGGTCGTGGTCGAGGCCGAGCAGGATCCCGCCAAGGCGAACCCGTTTGAATACGCGGTGCTTGCCCGCAGCTATATCCGCGAAAAGACCGGCCTGTAAGAGACTGCGCCGGAGGGCACATCTCAATCGGAATGCGGAATCATTTGCTTCAGAAAAAAGAGAGGCGAAGAACATGAAAAAACCGACCTTCTATCAAATCACCGACCTGCATCTGTATGCGGCCGACGAGATCGGCTCCTACGGGAAGTATTACGACCTGCGGGCGCAGACGGACCAGAAGTGCATGCAGGAATCCGTTGCCATTGTGGACGCTGCGTTCGCCGCGATTGCGGCCGACAAAGAGACGGACGTTGTGATTATCTCCGGCGACGTGACCTGCGACGGCGAAAAGGCAAGCCACGATCTGCTGCTCAAAAAGCTGCAGACGCTCAAGGAAGCGGGCAAGCGCATCTTTCTCATGACTGCCACCCACGACTATGACAACAACGCCCGCGGCTACACCGAACAGGGCGCGTTCAAGGTGGAGGAATATCCGCGTGAAAAGCTGCGCGAGCTCTATGCGGACTTTGGTTGGAACGAAGCGATCGCGGAGCACAAGCCCTCGTTTTCCTACGCGGTGCAGCTGTTTCCCGGCTGGCGTCTTCTGATGATGAACGACGACGGCGACGGCCGCGCCTTCTGCGGCTACGACGACGATCTGCTCGCCTGGGTCAAAAATCAGGTCCGCGAAGCGGACGCTGCGGGGGAAAAGGTGATTGCCGTGACGCACCACCCGATGCTGCCGCCGTCAAAGATCTATCCGATCTTTTCGCACCGCGACATGCTGGGCGGCTATGAGACCACGGCGCCGATGTTTGCCGACCTCGGCATCCGGTACGTTTTTACGGGCCATACGCACATGCAGTCGATCAAGAAGCTCGACACGGTGCGCGGCAACCGGCTCTATCACGTCAACACCGGCTCGGTCGTCGGCTATCCTTTGCCGTACCGCAGGGTGACGATTGAGCCCGACGGCCTCAACGTGGAAACCAGACACGTGCAGTCGTTCGACTGGGACCTCGGCGGCAAAACCGCGCAGCAGTATGCGAAGGATCACTTCCTGTTCCTGCTGAGCGACATCTTCGATTCCATGGAAAACGATCTGGATCGGTTCAAGGAGCTTGCCAAGGGCTTTTCGATGGAGCCGAAGCGCGTGGATCAGCTGCGTCCGCTGCTGAAGCTGCTGGGCAGGCTGGTCAACGGCGTCACGATGAAGGGCGTTGCAAAGCTGTTCTTTGTGCAAAAGCAGGTCGACCCCGCCATGGCGAACGTCAAGGTCAAGGACTTCATGCTGGAGCTGATTGCCGACATGTATGCCGGCGACCGCCGCTTCCCGCCGGAATCGAAGGAGTACCGCTCCTTTATGCCGATCATTGCCCGCCTGGGCAAGGTGCTGCGCCTGACCGACTACTACGGCGTCAAGGTGGAGCTGACCGATCTGTTTGACGATCTGATGTATAACGTCGGTTCCTTCGATAATAATGACGCGTTTTTACCGTTTTGATCAAGCCTGCAGCTGCCCCGCCCGGGCGGCTGCTTTTCCCGGGAGGAGTTCCGTATGCTGAAGAATCAGATTCCCAAGCGGCGTCTGGCCTCGCTGACCGCGATCGGCCCCGCGCTGCTCATGGCGCTGCGCGCGCTGTTCGCGCTGCAGGGCAAACGTTTTCTGGCGCTGCTGGTCGCGGTGTTCCAGCTTTGGGGCGCGGCGCTGTTCGACACGCCGGTGAAGCCCTACAAGGACGAGATCGACATGTCGCGGTTCGTGCTGACGTTTGAAGATAACTTCGACCATGGCTTCGATGATACTGTTTGGCAGGGACACTACGTTTACGGCGACGATGACACCCAGCCCCGCGATACAGCCTACTGGAACCGCGGGCAGGTCGGCTTCACGGATGACGGCTGCCTGAAGATCACCGTGGAATACAAAGAAGACGGCCCCGCCGGCGCGCACTATTATTCCTACGGGATGGAGACCAATCCCAACAAGAACTACAACGGCCGCCACACGGGCTTCGAACAGCTGTACGGCTATTTTGAGGTGCGCTGCATTCTGCCGAAGGGCGCGGGCCTGAACCCGGCGTTCTGGCTGCTGACCGACGGCATGTGGGACGACGACACCGACGGCGGCCTTTCCGGCGCCGAGGTCGACGTGCTGGAGACCGGCACCGATTTTAACCGAAAGAGTCCCGACTTCGGCTCGATCTATCAGACGATCCATGTGGATGCCTACGGCGACGCCCACAGGCAGGAGATTCAGGGCTCGTTCTATGCCGACGATCCCTACAACAAGTTCAACACCTACGGCGTGGCGTGGAACGAAGACGAATACATCTTCTATGTCAACGGCGTGGAGACCGCCCGCACCGACTTCGGCGGCGTATGCCGCGTGCCGCTGTATCTGATTCTTTCGGTCGGCGTGAATGAGAAGGTGGCGGGAAATGAACACTTGCCCGTCGACTTCGTTGTGGATTATGTGCGGGCCTATCAGTACCGCGATCTGATGCCCGGCAAGGATTGACAAACGCCGCGCTTTGAGGTATACTGATTGCAGTTTTTTGGGGGAGAAGGAAAGACAAATGTCCTATATCAATGTCATTTCTCACAGAGGCGCCAACGTTTATGCGCCGCAGAACACGCTGCCGGCTTTTCAGCGCGCGCTGAAAATCGGCGTGGACGGCTTTGAAACCGATGTTCACCTGTCGCAGGACGGCACGCTGGTGCTCTGTCACAACTATACCATCGACAAGACCTCCAACGGCAAGGGCAGCATTTCGCAGATGACGATCGGTCAGCTCAAGGCCCACGATTTCGGCACCTATTTTTCGCCGAAGTTTGCCGGCACGCAGATTCCGACGCTGCGGGAGTTTCTGGAACTGATCAAACAGAACGGCGGGCTGCGCGTGCTCAATATCGAGCTCAAAAGCCCGCGTGCCAACGAGACGTCAATCGTCCGCGACACGATCGACATGGTGAAGGAGTTCGACCTGTTTGACAGCCTGATTCTCTCGTCGTTTGACCCGAAGCTGCTGGTGGAGGCCAAGCGGATCGACCCGTCGGTCAAGACCGGCTTCCTTTACAGCCCGAACAGCAAGGTGATCTTCCGCGTCTACCGCAACCCGCTGGAGGTGGCAAAGGAACTGAAGGCCGACGCGCTGCACCCGTTTTCGATGTACGTCAACGCCGAGCTGGTGCGCAAGACCCACGAGGCGGGCATGATGATGAACGTCTGGACGATCAACAGTCCGCGCGCGATCAAACGCTTTGCGTCGTTCGGCGTGGACGGCATCATTACCGATTATCCCGACGTGGTCAAGGGCGTGCTGGAAGCGCACGATTACAGATAATAAACAGAAGTGAAGAGGCGGCAAAGTCTCTTCACTTTTTTTATTTCAGCTATTGACATTTCGGGAAAAATAGTGTAGAATACCTTTCGCAACAGCAAACGAGGGTATAGCTCAGTTGGTTAGAGCGCTTGCTTGACATGCAAGAGGTCGGTGGTTCGAGTCCACTTATCCTCACCAAAAAAGCACTTCTTTTGAAGTGCTTTTTCTTTTTACGTTTCCCGCACCGTAACTACCCCTTCGCAGGGCATGACCGCGTCTTCCCGAATGATCTCACCCACGGAATCGGCTGTGATGACGCCGCTTTTGGGGTTCTTCACGGAATCGATGTGCCCGCGGATTGTTGCGTTGACGTCGGAATACTCGAACGAAAGGTCGCATTGTTCCATGGTGCAGTCGATCAGCGTGAGGTTTTTGCAGTAGCACAGCGGCTGCGTGCCGATGATGCGGCAGCGCTCCAGCGTCAGGTTCTCGGCGTACCAGCCGAGATATTCGCCTTTGACCACGCTGTCGCGGACGGTGACGTTCCTGCCGTGCCAGAAGGCGTCCTTGGTGTCCAACTCGCAGTGTTCGATCACAACGTCTTCGGCGTATTGAAACGAGTATTTCCCGTGCAGTTCCACGTTTTGAAGCTGCAGATTCCGGCTGTCGAGAAACGGGTATTCCGCGGTGAGAACGCTGCCTTCCAGCGTCAGACCGTCGCACTTCCAACCGAATTCCGGCGAGACGATGCTGCAGCCGGACAGGCGAACGTTTCGGCATTCGCGCACGGCTTTGATTCCGTGCAGGACGCTTTGTGCAACCGTGCCGTCCGCCGCGTACCAGAGGGCGGCGCGGGCGGTCTGGTCCATTGTGCAGTCTTCCAGCCTGAACTGCGTCGTGTGCCAAAGGGGATAGCGCAGCGAGAACGCGCAGCTTTGCAGCGTCACGTCGTGCGCCTCCTTGAGCGCCGATTCGCCGTCGGCCGGGCCTGCGAAACAGACGTTCTTTAAATCGGCATGCTGCAGGTGATAGAGCGCGCGCTCTTCATCCAGAATCAGATCGGTAATCCGTGTTCTCATAAAACAACCTCATTTCCGCGCTGTATTATATCAGAAAGGCGGCGGAAAGTAAAGCGGCGCTTACACTTTTTCATCGAAATCTAATGAAACATCAGAATAGGGGTTTGCTAAATCACGCCGCTTCTGCTATAATAAGAACAATTCCAACGAAAGGGCAGGGCGCTTCGATTGAAACACAACGGCAATTCCACACTGCTGGAACAGATGCGCGCCGGCGCGGCACTCACCACTGCGCAGCAGCTGCAGCTGATCGTGCGGCTGAGCATCCCTGCAATTCTGGCGCAGATTTCAAGCATCGTCATGCAGTATATCGACGCGTCCATGATCGGGCGGCTGAGCCCGGACGACGGCGCCGCGATCGGGCTGGTCGCTTCCAGCACGTGGCTGCTGGGCGGCCTGTGTATGGCGGCCGCGACGGGCTTCACCGTGCAGATCGCCCACCGCACCGGCGCGGGCGACCACGAAAAGGCGCGCAGTCTGGTCAAGCTCGGCCTGTGCTGCGCCGTGGGGTTCAGCGTGCTGCTGCTGGTTGCGGGCGCGCTCATCAGTCCGGCGCTGCCGCGGTGGCTCGGCGGCGACGTTTCCATTCAGAAAAAGGCGGCGCAGTACTTTCTCGTCTACGTCCTTTCGCTGCCGTTTGTGCAGCTCAACTATACCGCGGCGGGCATGCTGCAGTGCAGCGGCAACATGAAGGTGCCCGGTGCGCTGGAGATCCTGATGTGTCTGTTGGATGTGGTGTTCAACGCGCTGCTGATCTTTCCGGCCCGGACGCATACGCCGTTCGGCCTCCAGCTGCGTGTGCCCGGCGCGGGACTCGGCGTGCTCGGCGCGGCGCTCGGCACGGCGTTTTCGGAAGCGGTGGTCTCGTTGATCATGCTGGTCTATCTGTTGACCCGTTCCAAAACGCTGCGGCTGCGCCGGGGCGAGCGCTTCGGGGCGCAAAAGGGCGATCTGCGCCGCGCGGTGAAGCTGGCGCTGCCCGTGGCGGCGGAGCAGATCATCACCTGCTCGGCCTATGTGGCGTTCACGCGCATCGTGGCGCCGCTGGGCACCATCGCGATAGCCGCCCACTCGTTTTCGGTCACCGCCGAAAGTCTGTGCTATATGCCGGGCTACGGCATCGGGGCGGCGGCAACGACGATTATCGGCCAGACGATCGGCGCGCAGCGCTATGCGCTCAGCAAGCATCTGGGCCGTCTGACCACGCTGTTCGGCGTGCTGGTGATGACGTGCGGCGGATGCCTGCTGTATCTGTTCGCGCCGCAGGTGATCGGTCTGCTTTCCACCGACCCGTCCATCCGGGCGCTCGGCACGCAGATCCTGCGGATCGAGGCCTTTGCCGAGCCGATGTATGCGCTGTCGATCGTTGCCACGGGCGTGTTCCGCGGGGCGGGCGACACGCTGGTGCCCAGCGTGCTGAACCTGATCAGCATGTGGGTCGTGCGCATTCCGCTGGCTGCGGCGCTGGCCGGCTCCTTCGGTCTGCCCGGCGTCTGGTGCGCCATGTGCGTGGAACTGTTTGTGCGCGGTCTGCTGTTCTGGGTGCTGCTGGAGCGCCGCTTTTGCCGCCGTGCCGACCGCGGCAGCTTTCCGCTGAAAGCTCAAACTGAAGAAGGGTAGGGGAACGCCATGCATATTCCGACCGCCGACAGTCTGACTGTCGCCATCGAGCCGTTTGAAGACGCGCTGCGCGCCGCGAAGCTCCAGTCCCACATCGCCTATGACGTGCGCGACTGGCTCTACGTGCCGAACCATTACGACGAATACCGGTACATCCTCGGTACCGTGGGCAGCCGTCCGCTGATCTGTATCGGCATCAATCCCTCCACCGCCGCGCCGAACGATCTGGACAACACGCTCAAATCCGTGGAGCGCATTGCGCACGCCAACGGCTTCGACAGCTTCATCATGTTCAACGTCTATGCCCAGCGGGCGACCCGTCCGACCGACATGGACAAAACCTGCAACGAGCGACTGCACCGCGAAAACATGAAGGCGTTCGACTATGTTCTGTCGCTCTATGCGGGCGAGCATCCCGCCGTGTGGGCGGCGTGGGGCAACATCATCGAGCTGCGGCCCTATCTCAAGGACTGTCTGCGCGACATGACACAGATCGGTCTTCGCCGCGGCGCGAGGTGGTACACCAGCGGCAGTATCAGCAAGAAGGGGCACCCGCACCATCCGCTGTATCTCAGAAAAGACAGCCCGCTCGATCCGTTCGACGTGGCGGCCTACATCAACGACTGCCTGTAAACGGCATAACCCACCGCGATCTCTCATAGACTGCAATGAGGAGAGATGGCGATGGGTTTTTCAGTGCAGGAACGGGCAAAGCTGCTGGGCGGCTATATTGCGGAAACGGGGGCCACGGTGCGCCAAACGGCGCAGGTCTTTGCCGTGAGCAAATCCACCGTGCACGCCGACGTGACGCAGCGGCTGCGGCGCGCCGACCGCGACCTTTACGACCGGGTGCGCGCTGTGCTGGACGAGAACAAGCGCGAGCGCCACATCCGCGGCGGCAACGCGACCAAAGCCAAGTTTGCCCGCGCGCCGGACGCGCCCGACGATGGCGAAGAGCGATAACAATGGGGCGGTTACATTGAATAGCTCAAAAGAAGCACAAAGCAACAGGGTGATTCCCAAAGGAGCGCCCGGTTGTGAAAAAGGCCAGTAAAAACGGACAATAGAAACAGAAGCCTCCTATGATACCTAAAGGAAAGCATCATAGGAGGCGTTTTTGTGGAAAAAAGCAATTGACTTTTCAGCAAACACGAAGAAGGGATAAACGTTGCGAGAAATATGGAAGATAGTCGGCTTCAGCTATGAACTAGTGCATAGCTTCATTTCAAGATACAACGAAAAAGAGAAAGACAGCAATTGACAATGGAATGGAAGATGAGAGAATCTGCCCAAGGATTACCGAGTCGGCGAAAAAGAAAAGGTCGCACAGCCTCTGCACATTATTAACAAGAAAGACGCCAAGAGCAAATCGCCGGAAATGGTAAATGGATTGATGCGGGTTCATCTTTGGTTTACAGAAAGAAAGTGAGGACAAGTGTATAATACTTGGTATCGTTGGATTTTTGGACCGCCTTCAAAGGATATGCTTTTGAGCACCTGTCCTCTATTATGCTGTCATGCGTTCATCGCATTTGATATCCATAGTGTTCGAAATAGAAACCGAGTCGCTCATTCACCTTTTGGATTAACTGTTCGGAATAATCAAACTCATTCTTTTGATAATCTATCCGATCATACCAGTATTTAGCGATTGCATCTCTGGCTTGATCATACCCGCCAAGTTCAAGTGCTTGATACAGATCTTCCATAACTGGCAAAGGATTTTTTTCAAAGCTTTCAAAGCAGATTTCATAAAGGGTATCCGGCCCACAGGTTTGCATCTCTTCAAAGTATGTCAGATACATATTGCGAAAAGTTTCAATCACCCAATCCTCCATGGTGTCACGTGAAGGAAGCGGTTCTAGCGTCCAGTTTGCCATAATCTTCTCATATAAGTGAATGGTTGACCGAACCACAGTGTAGGGGTTCCGATAGATGCTGACGAATCTTGCATCAGGATACATGCGCTTCAGCACAGCAAGGCGCGCCGTGTTATCTGGGCTTTTCAAAAGCAAAGGCTTGTTATCGTTAAGATACGTAATCTTTTTGAGCAATCGGTCATAGTTTTCGCACCACTTTTCTCTTTGACCGGCGGGCATCCGATCAACATAAGCATTTTCATTATATTTCAAAAAAGCTTGCGGAAAAAAGTTTAGCGGATAGACGCTGTTTGGTTCAATCGTGCTGAATACGATATACTCTTCCAGCGGAAGATTCATGGCATATTCCATATTGTCCATCGGGCGCCCGTCGACCAGATGGTCGGCAATCACTTGTTCAAATGCCCAGCCAAGCAGGTGATAGAAATTCATTGTGAAGTTCATCAGCGGATTGATGAAACCGAACTGTGAATCCTGTGCCAACATCTGTTGCAGAAGAGTGGTTCCACTCCGCCAATGACCGAGGATAAACAGCGGTCGCTTGACTGAACAGCGGGCTTCTTTTTTTGAATAAAGTATTTTTTCCAAGATTCGGAAAGGAGAAACGGCCAAAGAGACCGCTCCGGAAAGCATAATCTGCGGATAAAAGGCGGGGTCGATATCTGCGCGATTCTCTTTGATATATCGCGCAAGAACATGAAAATTGGTCACAGTAAGCGGGTGCGCAAAATTAACTTTCGTCTTCATCGTATTCTACCATCCTAAACCTTATTCTATATCTTGATATATTATATTTTCAAAGTGTGATAAAAATGTGAAGAGACTGTAAGGACTTATTAAATGAAGCTATGAAAAGGAAATGCAATACAGCAATTTTAGATAAACCATATTGACTTTGCCGACATGCTATGCTATCTTTTTATGGAAAGAATCGCAGATGAGAAAAGAGGCTTAACACATGAACCATTTGGATAAGCTGGAAGCGGAATCCATTTATATTTTTCGGGAAGTGGCGGCAGAGTGTGAAGCTCCTGTTATGCTATACTCGATCGGCAAGGATTCCTCTGTCATGCTGCATCTTGCCTTAAAAGCCTTTTACCCGGAAAAGCCGCCGTTTCCTCTTTTACATATCAATACTACTTGGAAATTTAAAGAAATGATCTCTTTCCGTGATCGACGTGCAAAAGAGTTGGGAATAAAAGTAATCGAGTATATCAACGAAGATGGCCTGCGGCAGGGCATCAATCCGTTTGATCATGGTGCTGCTTACACCGATATCATGAAAACGCAGGCACTCAAGCAGGCAATTGAGAAATACGGTTTTACCGCTGCTTTCGGAGGTGCACGCCGAGACGAAGAAAAGAGCCGGGCGAAAGAACGCATTTTCTCTTTTCGAAACGCTGCTCAGGCATGGGATCCCAAACATCAGCGGCCGGAGTTTTGGAAATTATATAATACCGAGATCTATAAAGGTGAAAGCATCCGTGTATTCCCTCTTTCAAACTGGACAGAGTTGGATATCTGGCAATACATCAAAAGGGAAAACATCCCGGTCGTGCCGCTATATTTTGCCAAGCCGCGGCCGGTTGTAGAACGTGACGGCCATCTGATACTGGTAGATGATGACAGGCTGCCGCTGCGTCCGGGGGAAACGCCGACGATCAAGAACGTTCGCTTTCGTACGCTTGGTTGTTATCCGTTGACCGGCGGAGAAGAATCAACCGCCGATACCGTAGATGCCATTATTGCCGAAACGGCATCTGCAGCAAACAGCGAAAGGACCAGCCGCGTGATTGATAAGGACGGTGGTTCCGCAAGCATGGAAAAGCGCAAACGGGAAGGTTATTTTTAATGAAAGAATTACTCAAATTCCTGACCTGCGGCAGTGTGGATGATGGAAAATCCACCCTTATCGGCCGCATACTATATGATGCCAAACTGATCTTTGCCGATCAAGAGAATGCGTTGATTATGGACTCCAGAGTGAGAACCCAAACCGGCGAGCTCGACTATTCCCTTCTGCTTGACGGCCTGATGGCCGAGCGGGAGCAGGGCATTACTATCGATATTGCCTATCGTTTCTTTTCAACTGAAAAAAGATCCTTTATTGTTGCGGATGCGCCGGGACATGAAGAATACACACGGAACATGGCGGTCGGCGCCTCTTTCGCGGACCTTGCCGTGATCCTGCTGGACGCTGCACATGGAATCATGCCGCAAACCAGACGCCACTTTCACATCTGTGCCATGATGGGAATCCGGCACTTTGTGTTCGCAGTCAACAAAATGGATCTGGTAGACTATGACGCCGATATTTTCAATGAGCTGTCATCCGAGATCCGGGAACTGACCAGGGACTATCCCTCAGAGGCAGTCATTATTCCGACCAGTGCAAAAAAAGGCGACAATGTCACTGTCCCTTCCGCCAGCATGCCCTGGTATCATGGCCCTGCATTGCTGCAGTATCTGGAAACTGTTCCGACTATACAGCAACCGAAAGCCGAGTCCTTTACCATGCCGGTGCAGCGCGTCTGCCGTTCAGACGGCACGTTCCGCGGATTTCAGGGTGAGGTCTTTGCCGGAAGTATTTGTGTAGGCGAACGAATCCGGGTTCTTCCCAGCAAGGAGGAGGCAACTGTTACGCGCATTCTCTGCGGTGCTGCTGACATGCAGACGGCGGAGCGGGGGAGTCCCGTCACGATTTTTCTGGACCGGGAGATCGATATTTCAAGAGGCTGCGTACTGACGCAGAACGACCGGCTGATCTGCAGTGCGGTGCTGCAGGCAGAACTGCTCTGGTTGGATGATGAGCCGTTGGAGATCGGCAGAAGCTATTTGCTGAAAGCGGCAGCGCAAAAGATTCCTGCCGTGATCACAAAGATCAAATATAAACTTGACATTGAATCCAACACAAAAACAAGCGGTGACAGCGTTCATAAAAACGAAATCGCCTGCTGCGAAATCTATACCGACACAGCGCTTGTGTTTGATCTGTTTCAGAACAACCGCAATCTGGGCGGTTTGATCCTGATAGACCGGGTGCGTCATACGACATGCGCATGCGGTATGATCCGCAGCCATACAAGCGTCAGCCAAAACCTTTCCTTCCATAAAACTGATTTGAACCGCTCTTTCCGGGAACAGAACCTTTCACAGAAAGCGCAGACGATCTGGTTTACCGGGCTTTCCGGTTCCGGTAAATCCACGCTTGCTAACGCTTTGGAAAAGCGACTGTTTCTAAGCGGAAAGGCAACCATGCTTCTGGATGCCGACAATGTGCGCATGGGACTGAACCGCGATCTCGGCTTTACAAAGGAAGACCGCAGCGAAAATATCCGACGTTTGGCCGAAACCGCCAAACTGATGAATGACGCCGGTTTGATTGTGTTGGTTTCCGCCATTTCTCCGCGCCGCGTTGATCGCAGAATGGCGCGCAGTATCATCGGAAGTGCTTTTCACGAGGTCTATATAAATACGCCGCTGGAAACCTGTATCAGCCGCGACGTCAAGGGACTTTATCAAAAAGCGCTGCGTGGTGAGATCCGGCAGTTTTCCGGCATCGACATGGCCTATGAGCCGCCGGAGCATCCGGACCTTATCATCGACACAACAGAAGTTGATGTCGATAAGTGCGTGCAGCAACTCCTGCGGGCGTTCTTTGACGATGATGCAAAAACAGTCAGGACTTAACGAAGAAGAGGAAAGATATTATGATTGTACTGTGTTTCCTGATCGGATTTGTTGCCCAGATTATTGACGGAACACTCGGAATGGCTTATGGTGTGAGCTGTAACACTTTTTTACAGTTGTTCTTCCACATGACTCCACTCATGTCATCTTCTCTGGTGCATTTTTCCGAGATTCTGACATCCGGTGTGTCAGCCCTTTCCTATTACAAGATGAAGAATATTGACAAACAATTGTTTGTCAGATTGCTTTTGCCTGGCATTGCAGGTGGTGTGATCGGCGCGTTGCTGCTTTCAGACCTAGGATCCTACATGGAGATCCCTGTGGCGGTATATCTGGTGATCATGGGCCTTGTCCTGGTTGTCAAGGCAATCCGGAACAGACCGGCAAAACCCAGAAAAATGATTGGGGGTTTTATCTATCCTGTCGCTGCACTAGGCGGTTTGCTTGATGCTGCCGGTGGGGGTGGCTGGGGCCCAGTTGTCAACACGACCATGCTGAGCAGAAGCGAGAACGTTTCTCAAACGATCGGTTCGGTCAATACCGCGGAGTTTTTTGTAACACTCGCGGAATCCATTGTGTTTTCTTTGACGATTTCTTCTGTTACGGATCATCTCGTCGAACTCGTGTTTTTAATTCTGGGCGGAGTCTGTGCAGCACCGATTGCAGCCTGGCTGTGCAAAAAAGCAAATAAGCGGTTGCTGTTGCTTTTGGTTGGAATACTGGTTACAGGACTGAACTTGTTCAAGTTGTACAGCAAAATAGCACCATTGTTTTCACGGTGAGCTGCAACGGCCTGCTTTAAACCCAGCCATTCAATGAATCAAAATACCAAGATTAGCTTTTAATAACAGAACAACGTCTGGAACCCTGGTGATATACCTGTGTTCCGGGCGTTGTAGTTTTTACTGTCGGATTCACTGGAGTTTCCAAAAGCAACAATCTGGTCAAGTACGATTGGCACAGTCATACTTGACTGCTTGAAACGCCAATGGATATGAATGGCTATGCATGAAAAAACAAAGGATCGACCCGGCTGGATCGACCCTTTAGCTAGTTACCTGAACTAAAACATAAAACTATGAAGCACTGCATACAAGAACCAAAAGTGCAGTGCAATGGAAGCTTCTGAAGCGTTTGTCCTCCATCTGCTATGTTCCCTTCAAAACGGAGTAAGTATTATTTCTCAGCAGACTTTTTGCCGAACAGAAGCTTCAGACGCGTGACCTCGTCGATATCCTCCCGGAACAACAGCGGGTGCTTTTCTGTCAGTGCCTTGTTCTTCAGCGTGAAATGGATCACGAGGAGAACGATCAAACCAAGCGCGAATTCCGCTATACAATAGTATTGGAACTGGGAAAGCTGCCAGCGAACCGGTGTATCATCACGGAAGAACTCATAAATAAACCGTGTTGCGCCGAACAAGAGGAGATGCTGGGCATAGGCCATGCCGTGGGTGTTGTAGTTGTGCTTTTTGGCATACAGCACAATAAACGCACAGATCAGCAAAATCGAAGCGGCTTCTACCAGTTGGATCGGAAACAGCATGGCTTGTTGCTCCTGATTCCAAATGGCAATCTTGCCTGCATAGGGATAGCCGTAGCAGCAGCCCTGGAAAATGCAGAAAATATGTGAAACGCCGTGGTTGATGCAGGCGGTGGGGGTCAGAAAGTCAAACGTCTTTGCGTAGTTGGTCCGCAGCAGCAGGCAGATCAGATAGACGGCGGCGGGAATAAACAGAACCGCACGCACCCAGTTGATGCCGCCCTTGTGTACCAACGACAGCAAAATGATCAGCCCGTAGCCGAACGGGATCACCAGCGTGGTTGCAAGGAACGCCTTGAGCATTTTGAAGCCGAACTTTTTGCGGTACCAGAGAAGATTGAACAAAAAGTCAGCGGCAAACGCAAGAATGTAGCCCCAATAGTAGAGCGTGATGCCTAAAATCTTATAATCTGGTAACATGATTTTTCATCTCCTGTTCAGTTTACTACCTTCTTTATAGATGGCTTTATAATGACTCAGCGGGTGCAGCTCCTTGCGAAGCGGAACATCGCTGATAACATCCCTGTAAATGCTTGCATACTGCTCTTCCTTGGAAGAATCAAAGCTGGAAGGTGACACTTCTTTACATCTTAAAAAAAACGAAATCGCCTGTTTTTTTGTAAAGTATCCGTTCCGGTAAAACCATTCATAGCCGAAACGGAGCAGGAAAACTGCCACAGCCAGCATTACAGTAGCAATAAGAGTAGCAGGAATGCCGCGCGAAATCAAATTGTAGATCCAGTTGAAAACGGTGGCAACCAAAAAGCATAAAGAAGCGACTAGAAATATTGAAAAATGAAGTCGACGATCTTTCATCAAAACCACTCCAAGTGTCAAATTTGTACCGTACGCATCAGATGCGGCGGCTGACGTAAAAGTATTATAGCATATTCGGATCCGTCTTTCAAGTCGGATTTTCCGGCGGATCCTGCTTTTATTTTTTCTTTTTATACTTCTTTTTGGTGGACTGCCATTGCTTGCTGTATTTCTTTTGGGAGACGGTTTGCTTTTTGCGCGGGGCTTTTTCTTTTTGCTTTTCCGCTTTGATAGCTTCCCGCTTTTCAATGATCGGTCGCAGCTTGCCCGGCAGCGGATCGGGCGGATAGGTCTTATACAGATAAACGATCACGCCGATGCAGATGACAAAAATCAGGATGCACGCGCACTGCAGGAGCGTCAGATGACCGAGACAGGTGCGGTCTTCCGGCACGTAGTACATCAAAAACTCGAGGAAGAACCGCCCGAAGCAGAACAGGCCGCCGCCCATAAACAGCGCCATGCCGCGGCGGAAGAACCGCTTTTGCGACAGGTACCAGACAAGAATCAGAATGCTGAACGTCATGCACGCTTCCACGATCTGGACCGGAAATACAATCGTGTCGATCTTTTTGGAATAAAGACCCCAGCTCCATGGAATGCCATGACAGCACCCGACATAAAGACACCGGAACTTGGTGAACACGATCAGAATGAGCGCCCCAGGCTGAATCGCATCGTAGACGTCGCGAAGGAGTACACTTTTAACCGGCTTTTTCCTAAGCTTGCCGATCAGCAATCGGACGCCTTTTTCCAGCATGACAAGCACAAACGTGACGATGACCACCGTCAGAATCGTGCCAAACACAGTGCGGGTAAACATGGTTTCGTTGCCCTTTTGCTTCTGGAACCAGTTATAGATGTCGGCGCCCCAATGCGAGCCGATGAAGCCGAACACGATCATGGCGGCGCTGTAAAAAAAGGTTTGCAGCTTGCTCGTACGGTATTTGAACGCCAGCAGCCGGTTGACGATGAACACAAGCGGAATGCCGATCAGGTAATACTTGTTCGCATCCAGGTTCGCAAATTCGCTTAGTGTCAGGTTGATATTGATGGCCAGCGCGGTCATTTGGCTCACCTCCGATCTTTTCTATTATACTTGATTCCCTGTGGTTTTGTCAATTCCGGCAGGGAAAACCGCCGGAAAAGCCGGTCGTTTAATATTTCTTAATGATGTTCAAAAAATGTTAACAAAATAAGCGTTGCATTTGGTGACTGTTTTTAGTAAAATGGTTATGATCAAAATAGTCGCATTCTATCTTTTTGTGCAATGTGATTAACAGAAAGGGGATCAATATATGAAGAAGTACCAAGCAAAAAAAGCGCTCAGTGTACTGCTGGCCCTGCTGATGATTCTCACGTCCGTTTATGCGGGCTTGGGCGTCATTGCGTCTGCGGCGGTGGAGCTGGGGGGAGAG
>JAEEGF011899887.1_pt1 | contig 32337 bp, 28 predicted proteins | sample 9134171 | NCBI WGS metagenome assembly JAEEGF01 (sample SAMN16246542, study PRJNA631951) | gut metagenome | biome: gut microbiome; feature: rumen; material: AP-attached | host: Bos | place: Iran: Karaj | collected 2018-10 | reverse complement strand
TTCACATTCAGCTGAAGTGGTTCTGCCGAGACCTTGGCTATGAAGTGGTGTTTCATGCCGTTGACACCACAAGACAGTATGTCGTTTACGAAGACCGTTCGCTGACTGTCGAAACGATTCCTCTTGATCATAGACTTCCCTGTTGTGGTTACTTGTTTAAAGAAAAACAGGGACTGCCACATATCCGGCGCGAAATGATAGACTGTTATGACATTCCTGTTTCGCAGATTCTCAACATCAAGAACGGACAAGACTATGTGCAACATGACGGGACGGTAGTGCCCAACGAGAGACTTGTAGTGCTCGCTGCTCCGCCTCGGTCATACGCCTATGTCAGCGATACCAAGTATAAGCCTCAGCTGACTGAACAATTGCAGAACGTGACAACACTCTATCACGAAGCAACCTATGGCGACGATAATTTAGCCATGTCGGAGAAATACTTCCATTCTACCGCACGTCAGGCTGCTCAGATAGCCCTTGGAGCTAACGCAGGAAAATTACTCTTGGGGCACTATAGCTCACGCTATACTGACGAAAAGGTATTGCTTCAGCAAGCAAAGGAAGTCTTTGAAAACGCCCGTCTGACCAAAGAGTTTGATATAATAGATATATAAGCATTAAATATAAATAATGTGTAAGCGAATTGAAATATGACACTCATCATCGTCCTCTTACTTATATTTGGTTATCTGTTGATTGCCACGTGCCATCTGACAGGAGTGAACAAGTCTGCCATAGCAGTCTTCATAGGAACTGTGGGCTGGGTGGTTTATGTGTGCTGGGGAAATGATTTCGTGATGCAGTTGCATGCTCAGGAATATACTGATTTTCTGAACGGTGATGCACCTACGAGTGGCGCAGTGAAGTCTTTCATTTACGATACCATATTCCTGAAGTATGTAGGTAAGGCGGCTGCTATCGTTTTGTTCCTCGTAGCCACGATGAGTATCGTCGAAATCCTGAATAACAACGGATGCTTCGACTTCATTTCAGAGTGGGTGCGTACCCGTAATTCAAAGAGATTGCTATGGACACTCACATTCGCTGCGTTTATTATTTCAGCGAATCTGGACAACCTTACTACTGCAGCTGTGATGTTTGTCATCATGCGCAATATAGTGAAGAACCATCAGCAGCGAATGCTCATAGGAGCGGCTATCGTATTAGCAGCGAATGCGGGAGGCTGTTTCACGGTGATTGGTGATCCCATTGGACTGATTTTGTGGGGGGATGGAGCTATTACGGCAACTCGTTTCTCTGCCTATCTGGCTCTGCCTGCTATCGCTTCATGGATCATCCCAACGCTTCTCATCAATTATCAGCTGCCAGACAAACTTGATATAGAGTGGGGAATAGCACCTTATCGCGGAAATGACACTCGACTGAACCGTTGGCAAAGAGCTTTGATGTTATTGGTCGGATTTGGTGGCCTTTGGTTCATTCCTACATTCCATAATATTACCAAGCTCTCACCGTTTTTAGGCGCATTGTGTGTGCTGTCCGTACTCTGGGTGGTGAACGAGGCATTTAATCATAAACTGTATCAGGCAGACAGAATGACGGAACCACGCATTCCGCAAGTACTGCAATATGGAGCCATTCAGCAGATATTATTCGTGATGGGCATCTTGCTCGCAATGGGAGTCATGAGCGAGACAGGGGTGCTGGGCGACATCTCTACATGGATATTCCACGTGTTCGAAGGCAATGTGTGGATCATCGCATTCTTGTCTGGCATCCTTTCGTCAATTGTTGATACATTCACAGTGGCGATAACGAACATATCATTCTTCCATGTGGGTGAAGGACAGTTCGGACAAAACGGAATCTACTGGATGCTGATCGCATTCTGTACGGCTGTCGGTGGCTGCCTGTTGCCATTTGGTTCGACAAGTGGCATCGCACTCATGAAAATGGAGAGAATGCGTTTGACGTGGTATCTCAGATATCTGACTCCGAAAATTTTCATTGGATTCGTGAGTGGAATTTTCCTTCTGTATCTGGAATACATGCTCATAGATTAGAAATAGGAATGCACATTTAATTATTAGATATTAACTTAAATTGATAGCAGTTATGACAAAAGTAAAGACAATCGGAATACTTACATCAGGAGGCGATGCACCAGGAATGAACGCAGCAATCCGTGCCGTTACACGAGCCGGCATTTACAATGGGTTCAGTATTAAAGGAATCTATCGCGGATATGACGGACTGATTAAAGGCGAGGTGAAGCAGTTCACCACCGAGGATGTGTCAGGCATCATTACGAAAGGCGGCACAATACTGAAGACGGCCCGTTCGAAGGAGTTTATGGCAAAGGAAGGTATGCAGAAAGCATACGACACATGTGTGAAAGAAGAGATTGACGCTCTGGTGGTCATTGGAGGCAACGGATCGCTTACTGGAGCAAGAAATTTTGGTATGGAGTTCGATTTTCCCGTCATTGGCCTGCCAGGTACGATTGACAACGACCTTTACGGAACCGACTCTACTATCGGATATGACACTACGATGAATACCATCATGGAATGTGTTGACCGTATACGCGATACTGCTAACTCGCATGAACGCATTTTCTTTGTTGAGGTAATGGGGCGCGATGCCGGTTTCCTTGCACAGAACTCAGCTATAGCCTGTGGTGCTGAAGCTGCAATTATTCCGGAAGATATGACCGATGTTGACCAGTTGGCTCAATTCATGGGACGTGGTATCAGAAAGTCGAAGAAATCATGCATCGTTATTGTCTCGGAAAGTCCGAAATGTGGTGCCCTTTACTATGCCGAGCGTGTGAAGAACGAATTCCCAGAGTTTGATGTACGCGTTTCTATTCTCGGACATTTACAGCGTGGAGGCTCTCCATCAGCACACGACCGTATTCTCGCTTCGCGCACTGGTGTAGGAGCTATTGAGGCCATCAAACAGGGACAGCGAAATGTGATGGTTGGCATTCGTAACAACGAGATTGTTTATGTGCCCTTCTCCGAGTGCATTCGCACAGATAAGCCATTCGACAAGAAACTCATTAAAGTGCTCGACGAACTGAGCATCTGACCTTAAAAAAAGCTATTTCAAAGCATCATATTTGGCAGAATCATTTTTTATATGTACTTTTGCAGGTCAAAAATCAGAACAAATAATTAGTAGAAAAGATGGCAAAGAGATTCGCCGAACACAACGGCTTGAACCTGACACAGGTGAACAATGAAATTTTGGAGAAGTGGACAAAGGAAGATATCTTCCATCGTTCGATTGATGAGCGTGAAGGATGCCCTCAGTTTGTCTTTTTTGAAGGTCCTCCTTCTGCAAATGGTCATCCTGGCATTCATCATGTGTTAGCCCGTTCCATTAAAGATACATTCAATCGGTACAAGACCATGCAGGGGTTCCAAGTGAAGCGCAAGGCTGGCTGGGATACTCATGGACTTCCCGTAGAACTGGGCGTAGAGAAAGAGTTGGGTATTACGAAAGCTGATATTGACAATAAGGAAAGCCACAAATATATCTCTACTGAGGATTACAACACTAAGTGTAGGGAGAACGTAATGAAGTTCACGGCTGAATGGCGAGAACTGACTGAGCGCATGGGCTATTTCGTAGATTTGGACCATCCTTATATTACTTATGATAATAAGTATATAGAGACGCTTTGGTGGCTGCTCAAGCAGTTCTATCAGAAAGGGCTGCTCTATAAGGGATATACCATTCAGCCCTATTCTCCAGCTGCTGGAACGGGCCTTTCCTCGCATGAGCTCAATCAGCCGGGTTGCTATCGTGATGTGAAGGACACTACCTGTACAGCCCTGTTCCGTATGGTTGACGGATCATCGGCTAACATTATTCCTTCAAACTGGGGAACACGCTATTTTATGGCTTGGACAACTACTCCTTGGACACTTGCTGCAAACAGTGCTCTTTGCGTAGGACCTAAAATCGACTATGTTGCTCTTGAAACCTACAATCCCTATACGGCTGAAAAGATAACAGTCGTATTGGCTGAGGCACGTGTCGCAGCTTACTTTGATACTGCTGCTGAGATTACCGATGGTGGCGAGATGCCTGAGTTCAAAAAGGGTGAGAAGTTCTTGCCTTATCGTGTGGTTGGACATTACAAGGGAACAGATCTCGTGGGTATTGAGTATGAACAACTGCTGCCCATGATTAAGCCAATGGGCAAGGCGTTCAGCGTGATTCCCGGTGATTATGTCACTACAGAAGATGGTGCTGGTATCGTGCATATTGCTCCTAACTTTGGTGCCGACGATGCCTTCGTAGCAAAGAAAGCCGGCATTTGTCCGATTGTTCTCATCGACAAGAAGGGGGCTGAACGTCCTGTCGTTGATCTTCAAGGCAAGTATTATCTTGTAGAAGATCTGGACAACGACTTCGTTTCGAAGTATGTCAATGTTGCCGAATGGCAGAAGTACAGTGGGCGCTATGTAAAGAACGCTTACGATGAGAAGCTGACTGAAAAGGACGAGACGCTTGATATCAGCATCTGTATGGATCTGAAATCTGCAGGCAAGGCATTCAAGATTGAAAAGCATGTTCACAACTATCCACATTGTTGGCGAACCGATAAGCCCGTATTGTATTACCCCCTTGATTCGTGGTTCATTAAGAGCTCATCGATGAAAGAGCGTATGAGTGAGCTGAATAAAACCATTAATTGGCAGCCTGAATCAACTGGCTCAGGTCGTTTTGGCAACTGGCTTGACAACTTGAATGACTGGAACCTCTCTCGTTCCCGATTCTGGGGAACGCCGCTTCCCATTTGGCGTAGTGAAGCCGGAGAAGAGAAATGTATTGGTTCGCTTGAAGAGCTGTATGCTGAAATCGAAAAGGCAGTGAAGGCAGGCATCATGACATCTAACCCGTTGAAGGATAAGGGATTCATACCTGGTGACTATTCACAGGAAAACTATGACAAGATTGATGTTCACCGTCCGTATGTGGACTACATTATGCTTGTAAGTGAGAGCGGAAAGCCTATGAAGCGTGAGTCAGACCTCGTAGATGTTTGGTTCGATTCAGGCTCCATGCCTTATGCCCAGATTCACTATCCGTTTGAGAATAAGGAGCTGATAGATCAGCGTACTGCCTTCCCAGCCGACTTCATCAACGAGGGTGTTGACCAAACACGTGGCTGGTTCTTTACGCTTCATGCTATTGCCACGATGATTTTCGACTCTGTGGCCTTTAAGAATGTTATCTCAACGGGCCTTGTGTTGGATGCAAAGGGCAATAAGATGTCGAAGCATGTGGGCAATGTAGTCAATCCCTTTGAAATGATAGACAAGTATGGCTCTGATGCTGTTCGTTTCTATATGATGACGAATTCAGAACCATGGGACAATCTGAAATTCGATCCAGAGGGTGTGGCAGAAATTAGCCGTAAATTCTTCGGTACACTGTATAATACCTATTCACTCTTTGCAATGTATGCTAACGTCGATCAGTTCGATCCAGCCACACCTCAGGTTCCTGTAAGTGAACGAATTGAGTTCGACCGTTGGATACTCTCATCGCTGAACACACTGGTGAAGGGAGTGGAAACAGAACTGAATAACTTTGACCCCACTCGTGCAGGTCGCCTGATTGACAAATTTGTCGATGAGGATCTGTCTAACTGGTATGTCCGTCTGAACAAGAAGCGCTTCTGGGGTAAGGAGATGGATAAGGACAAACTATCCGCTTACCAGACTCTTTACGAATGTCTGCTAACGGTATCGAAACTGTTGGCTCCTTTCGCACCGTTCTTTGCTGATCAGCTTTATCGTGACCTTTGTGGTAACTTGGACTCTGTACATCTGGAGAAATTCCCTGTGGCTGATATGAGTCTCGTTGATAGCAACCTGGAGAAACGCATGGAGATAGCGCAACGTATTACTACCGTTGTCTTGGCTCTTCGCCGCAAAGAAGGCATCAAGGTGAAGCAACCTTTACAGACCCTCATGATTCCTCCAGTGGATGCTGCTCAACGCGCAGATATTGAGAGTGTTAAGGGAATCTTCCTGCAAGAGGTCAATGTAAAAGATGTCAAGTTTGTCGAAGGAGCAGGCATCCTAGTCAAGAAAGTGAAGTGCAACTTCCGTACAATGGGTAAGAAGTTCGGAAAGTTGATGAAGGGCGTGGCTGCTTCTATGGAAGCACTTACGCAAGAGGAGATTTCCAAACTGGAATCAACGGGAACGATTGATATTGTAGTGGAAGGAAATAACCTGACTGTTGAGGCCGTTGACGTAGATATCATTAGTGAAGACATCCCAGGATGGCTTGTCGGCAACGATGGCAATATTACAGTTGCCCTTGACATCACGCTGACTGACGAATTGCGCAGTGAAGGTATGGCTCGTGAATTGGTCAATCGCATTCAGAACATTCGCAAAAAGAGCGGACTGGAGATTACCGACCGAATCACCGTTTACATTGAACCAAATGAGACTGTCGTAAAGGCCATCGAGTCTTTTGGCACTTATGTGTCAAAGCAGGTATTGGCCGATTCTATTGTTATGGAGCAAAACGATGGTAATAAAGTTGAATTCGATGATTTTAAACTCAATATTAAAATAACTAAATCTTAAGACTTATGGCTGAAAAAACGCGCTACACTGACGAGGAACTCGAGGAGTTCCGTGAAATCATCAATGAGAAACTTGCTTTAGCCAAACGCGATTATGATCAGATGATGAGAGTGCTGACCAATCAGGACTCAAACGATGTTGACGATACTTCACCTACATACAAGACACTTGAAGAAGGAAGTACGACACAGTCGAAAGAAGACTTGATTCAGTTTGCTGCTCGTCAGCAGAAGTTCATTCAAGGTTTGAAAGCTGCTTTGGTACGTATTGAGAACAAAACGTATGGTATAGACAGAATCACCGGGCAGCTCATTCCTAAGGAACGTCTTCGTGCTGTACCTCATGCAACTTTGAGCGTTGAGTCAAAGCAATTAGAAAAACAAAGAAAGTGATTTTCAAGAACTTCATGACAAAAGGCATATTGGCGACAATGATTATTGTCGCCATACTGCTTGTGGATCAACTCATTAAAATATGGGTAAAAACCCATATGGCGCTTCATGAAAGCATTCGTATGACCGACTGGTTCTATATTGCTTTCATTGAGAACAACGGAATGGCTTATGGTATGCAGATCGGGTCAAAGTTGCTCCTGTCGTCGTTCCGTATCATTGCTATCGGCCTACTTATTTACTACATCCGTTTGCTGACAAAGCGTAATGCTCGTACCGGGTATATAGCATGCCTTTCCTTGATATTGGCTGGCGCTATCGGCAATCTCGTTGATTGTATGTTTTATGGCCTCGTCTTTGATGCCTCTACGCCGTATTCAGTTTCCGGCTTTGTTCCATTGGGTGAGGGCTATGCGCCGTTCTTGATGGGAAAGGTAGTCGACATGTTCTACTTCCCCTTGATTGTAACCACTTATCCGGAATGGTTCCCATTCAATGCAGGCGAGGAGTTCATCTTCTTTAGCCCTGTGTTCAACTTTGCCGATGCAGCTATTTCTGTGGGTGTTGTCATGTTGTTATTGTTCTTCAGAAATGAAATAAGCGAGATATCATTGAAAAGCAAGAGTGAGAGCAAAATTGAGGATAGTGACTGAGAATTGAAAAAGCTGCATTTCATAATGTTTTCAGTATTGGCCTTTATGTTGGGGTGTAAGCCGTCCACACCGAGTCAATACATTCAACCAGATGAGATTGTCGATATTTTGGTTGACTATCACCTCTCTCGTGCAATGGCTCAGATACAGCCTAATTATGATGAGCAGAACTATTGCAGGGCGCTCTATTGGAATGCTGCTATGCAGAAGCATGGTGTCACTCAAGAAAAATTCGACTCGTCGATGGTCTACTATTATAGTCATGCCGACATCTTTAGCAATATCTATAAAAAGGTCTACGACAGGCTGAATGATGAATATACGCTTTTGGGAATCAGTGAAGGTGAGATTGGCAGGTATTCGGCTTTGAAAGCCGATGGTGATACAGCTAATATCTGGCCGGGGCGAGTGTCACATTTCATGATGCCTATGCCCCCATATAATCGCCTGGATTTCTCTATTGCCTGCGATACGTCTTTCTATGAGGGCGATTCTTTTCTCATGCAGTTCACTTCTGATTTCGTATATCAGTCGGGTACCAAGGATGCGCTGTTGTATGTTGCAGTAATCTATTCCGATACGACGATTGTGCGACACACTCGTTTCTACTATTCCGGATTGACTCAAATGCGTATTGACTGTCCTGCAAATGGTGCTCCTGAAACCATCAAAGGGTATTTCTATCTGGGCAAGGGACATGAGGCTTCCTCGACAATGCGCATGCTTTTCGTCAACAATATTCAACTTATTAGATTCCATAAGAAACATGAAGAAAAACTCTCAGTTGCGACGGATAGCTTGTCACGAGATTCTCTTGCCCAACGGTCAGATACTACCCATGTCAGTGGTCGAGATTCAATCGGGAAAAGTGCTCAGGTACTACCCATTAGTGGAGGAGCAAGCCGCCACAGAATGGTGGAAAGGATCGATTCGCTTAAGGGCGCTAGGTGATGGTTCGCTAAAAGCCTTCTACGAGGGTCATGAAATTGTCTAACCGCAATAAAACAATTAATAATTATGAATCTGAAACTACGTTTGTCATTAATGAACTTCCTTGAATTTGCAGTATGGGGAGCCTATCTTACCTGTATGGGTAATTATCTCGGTTCAGCCGGACTTGGTGAACAAATTGCATGGTTCTATGCCATTCAAGGAATTGTATCCATATTCATGCCTACCATCATGGGTATTGTTGCCGATAAGTATATACAGCCGCAGCGTTTGTTGGGCTTGTGTCATCTCGCTGCTGGTGTTACAATGCTTGGTTGCTGGTGGCTCGGTCATGAGTCTGGCTTTGGTAACGAGTTGTCCGATAAGTCGTTGTTCATCACGCTCTACGCTATCAGTGTGGCTTTTTTCATGCCCACGATAGCGCTGTCAAACACAGTTGCCTTCTCAGCATTAAAAAAGAACAATTACGATACGGTGAAAGACTTTCCCCCCATTCGTGTGTTAGGCACCATAGGATTCATTGCTACGATGTGGTTCGTGAATTGTGCGGTGTGGGATGATGGTGGTTTCTCTTTTTCACTTCAGGAAGACGTGCATAAGTTCCAATACACCCACATGCAGTTCTTCGTTTCTGGCGTTTTGAGCATTCTGTTGTGCGCATATTGCTTCACTCTTCCAGAGTGTCGCCAGGAGAAGAAAGAAAATGTTTCTTTGATGGACAGTTTGGGGCTTAGTGCCTTCAAGTTGTTCAAGACCAAGAAGATGGCGCTCTTCTTTATCTTCTCTGCTCTCTTGGGCATGTGTCTTCAGGTAACGAATGGTTACGCAGGTCCTTTCATCACAAGTTTCAAGGGCAGTGCTGACGCAGCCGTCTCTACATCATTTGCTGCCAACAATGCCACGCTGCTCACATCTATTTCTCAGATTAGCGAAGCCCTTTGCATTTTGATGATTCCTTTCTTCCTGAAGCGTTTCGGAATCAAGGTGGTTATGCTAATGTCGATGTTTGCGTGGGTGTTCCGTTTTGGCTTCTTCGGAATTGGTAATCCGGCTATGCCAGGTGTGTTGCTGTTCATTCTGTCTTGCATTGTCTATGGTGTGGCGTTCGACTTTTTCAATGTATCGGGTGGTATCTTTGTCGATCAGGAATGTGCTCCTTCAGTGAAGGCATCAGCTCAAGGTCTGTTCATGATGATGACCAACGGCATTGGAGCCACTGTAGGCACATTGGCAGCAGGCGAGATTGTCAATCACTATTGCGCTTGGCAGGACGGCTATCTGCTGGGCGACTGGACCACGTGCTGGTTCATCTTTGCAGGCTTTGCCCTGATTGTAGGTGTTTCCTTTGGCTTGGTGTTCAATCCTGAGAAAAAAGCTTAGCAGTTAATTGTGTTTGAATGGAGCGAATCAGACTCAGATTTGAAAGCATTCAGCAAGTTGTCGGTAACGAGAATCTTTCTGTTATCGTGCTTACCGATGAGTCGCGCCGGTATGCCATCACGGTTATCTGCGACGAGCAAATGACCCACCAGATACTCTTTCGCTGCCAATCACCCGATAGGGCTCACACCATGTTGCCTGAGTCGCTGTTGCAGATGCTGACTGGGCAGTACGAGATGATGGTCTATGGTGTTCACGATGGTCAGTATCAAGTGGTGCTGTCCGATACAGAATTTGAACGCAGTACGCGGATCAGAATGAGTGACGCCGTACTGCTGAGCATGATTTCTCACTATCCGCTCTATATAGAAGAAAACCTTCTGCACCAGCAGTCCTACCCATTTGATCCAGACTCGAAGGGGGTTGCTATCCCTATCAATACAATTGACATGAATAGGCTGAATTCAGCTTTACAGAATGCCATTGAGGAGGAAAACTATGAGTTAGCTTCACAATTGCGTGATGAGATCAACCGACGGAAGAAGAGCACGCCATAAAAAAGCAATATGAAAGAAGTAAGATATTTTTATGTCCCTGATGCTGCGCACACCAATGTCCTTCCTGAAGAGGAAGCTAATCATGCTGTGCGTGTGCTCCGTTTGCAGGAGGGCGATGAGGTGATGCTGATGGATGGTGCCGGCTCGTTTTTTCGTGCCAGCATCACGCTGTCTGCTCCCCACCATTGTCATTACCAGATAGTCGAGTCTCTGCCGCAAGAACCCATTTGGAAAGGACGTCTCCATTTGGCTATTGCACCTACCAAACTGATGGAAAGGATGGAATGGATGGCTGAGAAAGCCACTGAAGTGGGATTCGATGAGTTGTCGCTGATTGAATGTCAGTATTCCGAGCGCCGCGTTGTCAAGCTTCCACGTTTGGAGAAAATTGTTGTGTCGGCTGTAAAGCAGAGCAGGAAAGCGTGGATGCCCGAGCTTCACGATATGATTTCGTTCAAGCAGTTCATCGCCAGTCACCCTGGTGGTCATCGGTACATTGCACATTGCTACGACGAGATACCCCGTTCCTCGCTCTTTGATGAATTGAGGAAGTTGCCGGTTGCACAAGCGGTTCCCTCTGCAGATCCCATCATCGTGATGGTAGGGCCTGAGGGCGATTTTTCAATAGACGAGGTGCGAATGGCTGTCGAACAAGGCTTTGTTTCGGTTGACCTTGGCAAGAGCCGGCTTCGCACTGAGACGGCTGGCTTGGCTGCTATCATGATGATGCACTTGGCTCAGCAATAATGCCTTTATGCAAAAATTATAACCATAGAAGAAATGAACAGACGATTATCCATATTATTATTGTTACTGATGGCACTGAATGTGTCGGCGCAACATAAGGTTGGCGACCTCTTCAGGGAAATGCCCGATTCGCTATTGCCTCTGCTGACCAGAAACAACCGTCTTGACCTGATAGACTTCTGTGAAGCGCAGATGAAGTCGGAGGTGCAAAACCATCTGGAAGGAACCAGCGTGATGATTCAGTTGAACAACGACAGCTTGCATTTGCGCCTGAACGATGCGCTCAGCATCAAGCTCTATCTGGAAGAGGCGCTCGAAACCTACGACAGCTGCCAGCAGGTGATATGCATGGTGCAGACCTATAGGTTAGCCTCGTCAGACGAAGAAGAAAGTGTCATCGACTATTACACCGTTCGCTGGAATCGTTTGGCGGCCCCCAAGCTGGCAGCCACTCGTCGTTTGCCTCATTCCTCCATTCTGAGGCAGGACGATAAACTCCTTCGAGATAATTGACTTCGTACTGATCGGCTCCAACTCACACCTTTCAACCTGATGAAACACTATCTTGGGCTCTCCCTTATCATTTTAGCCATCCTTCTGCTTTTAGTCGGTTATGTTTTCGGATTAACCCGAATCAACGCCATGCTGATGTTGCCCTTCATCCTTTTGCTCACAGGAGTGTTCCTGCATGTTTTCGTGCAAAAGCGTGACAGCAAGTATTAGTGAAACTGTTGTGGGAGACGATGGGAATAAAACTGAAATCACAAACCATTAATTGATAAAGACTCGTAAGATGAATGAATTTAAAGATTTAGCTCAGTTGCGGCGCTCGCACCGTAAGTTTACTTCTCAAGAGATTGATTCCGATGACGTGAAGCTCATTCTCCGTGCTGCCTTGATGGCACCTACCTCCAAGGGGCAGCGTGCTTGGCAATTCGTGGTTGTAGACAACAAGATGGACTTAGAGAAACTCTCCGATGCTAAGGATATGGGCGGCAGCTTCCTGAAAGATGCTCCACTATGCATCGTCGTTCTGGGCGATCCCTTGCAGAACGACTGTTGGATTGAGGACGGTAGCATTGCTGCCATCTCGATGCAATATCAGGCAGAAGACTTAGGATTGGGGTCGTGCTGGGTGCAGATGCGTGGACGCGGGCTGTCAGATGGAACGAGTGCTGATGAGGTCATTCGTGGCATTCTCGACATTCCAGAGAATCTTTCTGTACTGTGTGTCATCGCTATCGGTCATAAAGCAGATGAGCGTAAGCCTCAGAATGAAGACAAGCTGAAGTGGGAGAACGTCCACATCAACAAGTTTTAAGTAATATATAGCATGCGAATCGTATTTATTGGTGCTGGAAGACTTGCCTATAGCTTGGCTCCGGCATTGAGAGAAGCTGGCCACGACATCATGCAGGTGTACAGTCGCACACTTGCTTCGGCTCAGTCTTTGGCAACTATGGTAGAGGCTCAACCCATAAACGACATACGTGATGTGAAGGGTGGGGCAGATGTCTATCTGTTTGCTGTGACTGACAGCTCGTTGCCGCTTCTGGCTCAGCAGCTGGGCACATCGCTGGGGCAGTATGAGCATCAGGATGCCTGTGTGTTCCTTCATACGGCTGGCTCCATCGATATGTCGGTATTTCATACGTGTACCGCTCACTATGGAGTCATCTATCCCATGCAAACCTTCTCGAAGGAGCGCAGGGTGTACTTATCCGAAGTACCGTTCTTCATAGAAGGAAACGACGATCATGCCGTGCGTGTTTCGCAGACAATTGCTGAATCGGTCACGGGCAAGGTCTATGCCCTTTCCTCTCAAGCTCGCAAGCATCTGCATCTGGCTGCTGTGTTCGCCTGCAACTTTGCCAATCACTGCTATCAGCTCTCGGCTGAAATCCTGGCGAATTATCAGATACCATTCTCGGTCATGCTCCCGCTCATCGACGAGACTGCAGCCAAAGTGCACAAGTTGTCCCCTGCTCAGGCGCAGACAGGCCCTGCTATTCGCTACGACCAGGGAGTGATCCAGGCTCATTTACAGATGTTGGGTGAATCACCCTTTCAAGCGCGCATCTACGAACTCATGAGTCAGAGCATACATCACAGTCACGAAAACAGTTTACAAAATGATTAATTATGATTTAACCCTTATTCGAGCCATCATATTCGATGTCGATGGTGTGCTGAGTGCAGAGACCATCACACTCTCTTCCGAGGGCGAACCGCTTCGTACCGTCAATATCAAGGATGGCTATGCCATTCAGTTGGCTGTGAAGATGGGGTTGCGCATTGTCATCATAACGGGTGGCAACACCCAAGCCGTGCGCATGCGCTATGAGCGATTAGGGGTGAAGGACATCTATATGGGGAGTGCCGTGAAGCTGAAGGCCTACGAACAGTTCCTTTCAGAAAGCGGACTTACCGATGCCGAAGTGATGTATATGGGCGATGATGTGCCCGATCTGCAAGTCATGCGTAGGGTAGGGTGTCCTGTATGTCCTGCCGATGCTTGTGCTGAGGTGCAGGATGCCAGCCTCTATGTGAGCCGTCATCGTGGAGGCTACGGCTGCGGACGCGATGTCATTGAGCAAACCCTTCGTGCACAGCACAAGTGGATGATGGACAATCGAGCCTTTGGCTGGTAACTAAGAAAAAAAACAAACGTTTTTATGTTAGATAATCTGAAGAACTATCATATCATCCTTGCCAGCAACTCACCGCGTCGTCGTGAGCTGCTGGCAGGGTTGGGCATCGATTTTGAGGTGCGCGTGCTCCCCGATATCGAAGAGAATTATCCACCTACGCTTCCTGTCAGCCAGATAGCACAGTACATCGCTAAGGAGAAAGCCCAGGCCTATAGGGAGGTGATGACTGACGACCAGCTCATCATTACTGCCGATACGGTGGTCGTAGCCGCAGGCGAGGTGATGGGTAAGCCAGTCGATGCTGACGATGCCTTCAGGATGTTGCGCAAACTGAGTGGCTGCAAGCATCAGGTCATCACAGGCGTATGTCTCACCTCTACTGCCGTCCAGCGCGAATTCTCTGTCACTACCGACGTAGCTTTCAAGCAACTCACCGATGACGAAATCCATTACTACATTGATCACTATCATCCTTTCGACAAGGCCGGCGCTTATGGCATTCAGGAATGGATAGGCTACATCGGTGTTACAGGACTTGAAGGTAGCTATTTCAATGTGATGGGGCTTCCCGTACAGCGCATCTACACAGAGCTCTCACAATTCTGAATCAGAAGGTGAAGTGGTGTTAAAATGATGGGAATCGTTATCGAAAATTGATTCTGGATTACTTATGTGGCTTTGAATGAATGAAGTAGATAGGCGAACTACCTGATTACAAACTGAAAGTGACAAGCTGAAAAGCCTGCCACTTCTTTTTTTCTTTTAGTACACCCGCAGGGGCTCGAACCCTGGACACCCTGATTAAGAGTCAGGTGCTCTACCAACTGAGCTACGGGTGCATCCTTTTTTTGAATTGCGGGTGCAAAAGTAATGCTTTTTTTTGATATCAGCAAATTTTCTGCTCTTTTTTTTGCTGTTTGGATACGTTTTTTCTCCTTCTTGTGTTGGAATGTGGCATTTTTTTAGGAGTTCAGAAGTTACTGTACTCCTGAACTCCTAAACTCTATTTACTCCTAACAACTTGCGAAAGATAGGTTCATTGTTTTTGCAAAAAGAAGCTTACAGCGTCACACCGTTTTTGAAGATAGAGATTTCGCGGTAGCCATTCTCTTCGTTACGGGCTTTTTCGCCAGATGCTACAGCCAGTACCTTGTCGATGAACTCGGGTACGAGCTCATCCATTGTGCGACCCTCTACCAGCTGACCGGCTGAGAAGTCAATCCAGTTGGGCTTTCGACTGGCTAGTGTGGGGTTGGTGGCAATCTTCATGGTGGGGACAAAGGTGCCGAAGGGTGTGCCGCGACCAGTGGTGAAGAGCACAAGGTGGCAGCCGCATGAGGCGAGGGCAGTGGCTGCTACGAGGTCGTTGCCAGGAGCTGACAGCAGGTTGAGGCCTGTGTGCTGCAGGCGGTCGCCATATTCCATCACACCGCTAACAGGTGCTCGTCCGCACTTCTGTGTGCATCCGAGGGCTTTGTCCTCAAGGGTGGAAATGCCTCCGGCCTTGTTGCCTGGTGAGGGGTTCTCACCTACGGGCTCACCGTGAGAAAGGAAGTAGTTCTTGAAGTTGTTGATGAGCGAAACGGTCTGTTCGAACAGCTCAGGAGTTTCGCACCGGTTCATGAGTATGGTCTCGGCTCCAAACATCTCGGGTACCTCTGTCAGCACGCTGGTGCCGTCTTGCGCCACAAGCCAGTCGCTGAACTCGCCCACGAGCGGATTGGCGGTGATGCCTGAGAATCCATCGCTGCCGCCGCACTTGAGTCCTACGCGCAACTTCGACACGGGTACGTCCTCTCGCTTGTCGCCTGAGGCAATGGCATAGAGCTCGCGCAAAACCTTCATGGCAGCCTCCACTTCGTCGCCTTCTACCTTTTGGGTGACGAGCAGACGAATGCGCTCTTTGTCGTAGTCGCCCAGCATCTCCATGAAGGCATCGGGCTGGTTGTTCTCGCAACCAAGTCCTAATACGAGCACAGCGCCTGCATTGGGGTGAAGCACTATGTCGCGCAGCACCTTACGGGTATTCTCATGGTCGCCCGAGAGTTGTGAGCATCCAAAGTTATGATGCCACGCATATATGTTGTCGACATCCTTGCATCCGGTCTCCTCACGCAGTAGGCTGACCAGTCGCTCTGCTATGCCGTTGACGCAGCCTACTGTGGGTACCACCCATATTTCGTTGCGCACACCCACATCGCCGTTCTTTCGTACATATCCTTTAAACGTTCTGTTTTCTTTTTTGATGTTAAGTTCCTCGTTCACAGGATTGTATGTGTATTCGAGCGTTCCAGACAGATTGGTCTTAAGATTGTTTTCGTTGACCCATTCACCTGCCTTCAGATCGTGACGGGCGTGTCCGATGGGATAGCCATACTTGATGATGTTTTCTCCTTCTTTCACATCGCGGAGCAGAACCTTATGACCGGCAGGTACATCCTCGGTCAGCACGACGCGTTCTCCTCCGGCTTCAATCACGTCACCCTTTTTTTTCTCAACAAGACAAACTACAACTGAGTCTGCTGGATTAATTTTTAGATAAGTTTGTTGCATAACGATAAGTATTATGTTTAGATTTTTAGGAATCGGTTTGTCAAATCTGTGCGCGCCTGTAGAAGTCGATGTTCTCTCGGGTGAGCAGTTCGATGGGCATGTAGTTGACGGGGGTCACTTCCTTCTTCATGACAATTGCATCGAAGAGTGTGGATACGCATGCGAATCCTTGCATATAGGCATGTTGAGCCACAAGGAACGAGATGCTGCCTTGCTTGACGCATTCTGCATTTTTGGGCACCATGTCGTAGCCCATAATCTGTACGTCGCGGCGGTTGCTCCTTAGGAGAAACTCACCCACGATGTGGGCCTTTGAGTTGAATGTGATGCAATGATGTACGCTGGGGTGAGTCTTGAAAAATTCTTCGAGTGTTTCATCGTAGCTCTCAGGCTTGTCCCAAGGCAGGTCAACCTCGATAATGTTCACCTTGGGGAAGTGGTCAATCATGTAGTGCCTGAAGCCCGTCTCGCGGTTCATCTGTTGCTTGGAGCCTACCTGTCCGTTCTTGAGTAGCTTCATGAGCATGATGTCTTTCTCCTTTTGGGCGATAAGCATGAGCATGCGAGCGGAAAAATAACCGCTTTGGAACGAGTCTTGCCCGTAGAAAGCCAGTGGCTTGAGGTCGGGCATATAGGAGTCAAGCAATATGAATGGTATTTGCTGCTCGTGTAGCTTGTCGGTGAATACCCGTGTGACGTCGAGTGTAGAAGGAATGACAATCACACCGTCAGGACTCTCTTTTAGACACTCGCGAGCCGTCTTTGCAAAACTGGTTGGATTGAACCGCTCGTAGTACATAATCTGTAGCGATATACCGAAGTCTCGTTTGAGTTCCCTTGCCTCTTTGGCGCCTTCTTCCACTTCGTCCCAATAAGCCTCGTTTTCGTGACTGGGAATGACCAGAAAGAAACGATAGTCCTTGTTGTAAGCAAGAGCAGACGCATACATGTTGGGGCGATACTCCATTTCCTCCAGTGCTTTCTCTATCTTCTCCCGAGCCGACTTTGAAACGTTGGGACGTCCGTGAAGCACGCGGTCAACAGTACCCACACTCACGCCTGCGCGTTCTGCAATATCTTTAATTCGAATCTTGTCTGAAGCCATTATTTTTTTATAAAGAAAAATATTTTTTGTTCATGCAAAAGTAGATAAAAGAAATGAAACCGCAAAAAGAATGCTGGCTTACTTTCGGTTGAAAGACCATAATTTTGCAGTTTGTGCGATTTTTTGTGTTATCTCTTGCTCGTTTTGAAAAAAAACACTATCTTTGCCCGATGTAAAAGCATATATTTTACTTTAATCTATAAAAACAAACAAGTATCTATGGCAAAAATTGTAACATTAGGCGAGATAATGCTCCGCCTGTCGCCCCAGGGCAATGATCGTTTCATTCAGAGTGAGTCGTTCCGTATCATCCCCGGTGGTGGTGAGGCAAATGTCGCCGTATCGGTGGCCAACTACGGTCATGAGGCATATTTCGTATCTAAACTGCCGAAACATGAAATCGGACAGATTGCCGTGAACGCTCTGCGTCGCTATGGCGTTGACACACGCTTCATTGCCCGTGGTGGTGACCGCGTAGGTCTTTATTATGCTGAGACAGGTGCCTCGATGCGTCCCTCAAAGGTGATTTATGACCGTGCCCACAGTTCTATTGCTGAAGCTGATCCTAAGGATTTCGATTTTGATGCAATCATGGAAGGCGCTGCATGGTTCCATTGGAGTGGTATTACGCCAGCCGTCAGCGACAAGGCTGCTGAGCTTACCCGTCTGGCTTGTGAGGCTGCCAAGCGTCATGGTGTGACCGTATCAGTGGACTTGAACTTCCGCAAGAAGCTGTGGACCAGTGAGAAGGCCATCTCTATCATGCGCCCCTTGATGAAGTATGTTGATGTTTGCATTGGCAACGAGGAAGATGCTGAGCTGTGTCTTGGCTTCAAGCCCGATGCTGACGTTGAAGGTGGTCAGACCGATGCTGCTGGCTACGAGGGCATCTTCAAGCAGATGATGAAAGAGTTCGGCTTCAAGTATGTTGTCTCTACGCTCCGTGAGAGCTTCAGCGCTACGTTCAACGGCTGGAAGGCCCTGATTTATGATGGCAAGGAGTTCTATCAGTCGAAGCGTTATGAGATCAATCCTATCATCGATCGCGTGGGTGGTGGCGACTCGTTCTCGGGCGGCTTGATTCACGGCCTTCTGACCAAGAAGACTCAGGGAGAGGCTCTTGAGTTTGCAGTAGCAGCTTCCGCTTTGAAGCACACCATCAATGGCGACTTCAACCTTGTTTCTGTTGATGAGGTAGAAGCTCTTGCAGGTGGTAATGCCAACGGCCGCGTACAGAGATAAATGACAGTTTATGAAACAGTTTGAATATAAGGTGATTTCCTCTATTGTAGGAACGGAAAAGAAACTCAATAAGTTAGGCATAGAAGGCTGGGAACTTGTTGCGGTTTTTGATTGCCGCCTGTATTTGAAACGTGAATATAAAGGATAATTATGGCAAAATTTGATAAGATAGCCGTTCTGAAGAAAATCGGCGATACGGGCATGGTTCCCGTGTTCTATCACAAGGATTTGGAAACGTGCAAGAACGTAGTGAAGGCCTGCTATGAAGGAGGCGTTCGTGCGTTCGAATTTACAAACCGTGGTGACTTCGCTCACGAAATTTTCGGCGAGCTGGTGAAGTGGGCCGATAAGGAGTGCCCTGAGCTGGCTTTGGGTATTGGCTCTGTGGTTGATGCTCCCACTGCAGCTCTCTATCTGCAGTTGGGTGCCAACTTCGTTGTTGGTCCTTTGTTCAATCCCGAGATTGCTCCCATCTGCAACCGTCGCTTGGTTCCTTACTGCCCTGGTTGCATGACCGTTAGCGAGATTGGTAAGGCTCAGGAGCTGGGATGCGACCTGACAAAGGTGTTCCCCGGCGATGTTGTTGGTCCTAACATGGTGAAGGGATTGAAGGCTCCAATGCCTTGGTCTAAGATTATGGTTACTGGTGGTGTAGCACCCGAAGAGGAGAACTTGAAGTCTTGGTTCAAGGCTGGTGTGTTCTGCGTGGGCATGGGTTCGAAGCTCTTCCCCAGTGACAAGGTAAAGGCCGGCGACTGGCAGTATGTGACCGATAAGTGCAAGGAGGCACTCGGTTATGTGGCTAAGGCACGCGCTTAAGCTACTTACATTCTTTATCGTTTTTTCAGCTTGTTCACCGCAAGATAGGCAGGCGGCGGACAAGCTGAATGCTTTATCTTATGCCTATCACTATCGTGACCTCGACTCTACCGAACATTATGCGCGTGAGGCTATCAAAGCTTCAGCTGACTATAAAGACGGTAGGGCAGAGGCACTCAACAACCTGGCTTTTGTCTGCATCACACGCATGCAATATGATCAGGCAAAAACTTTGCTCGATTCCGTTTATGATCTGACCGACAATCAGCTGGAACTGCTTGTAGCCGATGTGCAGCAGATGCGGCTCTGTCAGCGTCGTTCGCGCAACCGTGAGTTTTACGATTATCGCACTATGGCCCAAAACGCCCTTCACCGTATAGATGAAGAACGCGACAAGCTGAACGCTCGGCAAACGAAACGGCTGCTCTATGCTGAATCTGAAATGGCTATTGTTACTTCCACCTATTATTATTATGTAGGTCTGGAACAACTGTCTGTTGACGCGCTTCTTTCGATGAATGCCGACTTGAAGAGCGATACCGCTCAGTGGCTCAACTATCTTTATAATGTAGGTGCGGGTGGCATTATCATCGAAGGCAGTTCGCAGGAGATTCGACAGCAAGAGTTCGACTACTTGCTACAGTGTCATCGTATCGCTGATCAATTCGGCTCTCCTTACTTCCTTGCCAATTCACTTGAAGGAATGGCCGAACACCTTATCGATGCCGACGATTGGCGGCCTTTGGTGATTATCAATCCCTCGGACGATGCTTTGTTCAAAATGTTCAGTCAGTATGTTGACTACGACCTGCCTGTGTCATTGGCCGAAGAGGCTCTAAGGCAATTCATTGCTTTCGGCGATACTTATCAAATATCGGGTGCCTACCGCACGCTTGCCTCTTGCTATCGCACACAAGGCGACTTCCCCACAGCTCTTCGCTACCTGAATGAGGCACTGTCCGATTCATCCATCAATCAGGCTCCCGACTTGGTGGCCAGCATTCACGAACAGCTGAGCGTGGCCTATTCAGCTATGAATGACAAGAAGCAGAGCGACTTCAACAGAAACATCTACCTCGATTTGCAGGAGCAAACGCGACAAGACCGCTCTCTTGAGGCACGAGCTGGGCAACTCGATGCTACGGTGGCGCAGCTCAATAAACTGCTGGCAGCCGTTGTCCTGGCTATACTCCTATTGGCGATTGTACTAAGAGTGATGTATGTTGTTTACCTTCGCAGGCGACCTCGACAGGCGGCGATCGACGAGCTGCACGAGCAGCGTGAACAATTGGAAGAACAGTGGGCCATCGGGCAGATGAAGCTAAAGGAAGCAGAGCGGAGGAATATTGAACAGCGATCCAAAGTGTCGTTGGTCAACAGCATTACACCGTTCATCGACAGAATGCTTCATGAAGTGCGTCGCATTCAGCCCATTGAAGTGTCTCCTGACACCAAGCCTGTGCTTAGTGAGCGCGATGAGGAACGCTTGGCGTATGTGAAGGATCTGGCTGCAGAGATTAATGAGGTAAATGCTGTGCTCACTCACTGGATTCAGTTGCGACAAGGAGAGTTTAACCTGCATATCGAGACATTCCCGATTGAGCAACTGTTTACAATCATTGCTAAGGGTAAGCGTAGCTTTGCTTTGCGAGGCATCGAGCTGAATGTTAAGCCTACTGAGCTCTGCGTGAAGGCCGACCGTGTGCTTACGCTCTTCATGCTGAATACGTTGGCTGACAATGCCCGAAAATTTACGGAGAGTGGTGGTCAGGTCATTGTGTCGGCTGTGGAGCTGACCGACAGCATTGAGATATCAGTTGCTGATACTGGGCGAGGAATGACTGAGGACGAGTTGGCCCACGTGTTCGACCATAAGATAGCAGGTGGTCATGGGTTCGGACTGCAGAACTGTCGGGGTATCATTGAGAAGTATCGAAAGACGAGTCAGATCTTCAATGTGTGCAAGATTGCCGCTGAGAGTCGTATCGGTGAGGGCAGTCGCTTCTATTTCCGTTTGCCTAAAGGCACGGTTCGCCAGTCATCTGTTTCAGCACGATTGTTGCCTCTCTTGCTGCTGTTTGCAACAACTGGTGCCGCACAGTCTCTTCCAGATTCATTTTCAGCCCCTGAACCTTCACCCCGTGCCGTTCCCACTTCTGAGGAATTGTTGCATCAAGCCAGCAACTATGCAGATTCTGCCTATTATTCGAATATTGACGGCACGTTTGAAAAGACGTTGATTTTTGCCGACTCTTGTTTTCATTGTCTCAATCAGTACTTTCGAAGGCTTCACCCGAAGTCGGTTGACACACTTTCAGTCTTTGACCAAGGTTCGTCCACCATACCTGATATTTTCTGGCTACACAACAGTGTGAAGATGAACTACAACATTTTGCTCGTTGCTCGCAATGAGAGTGCTGTAGCTGCACTTGCACTGCACGAATGGACGCTTTACAATTACAACAACCGCATCTATACACTTCTTTTCAAGGAGTTGTCAGCCGACCAGACACTCGACGACTATTGCAAGAAAATGCAGCAGTCGCAAACCAATCGCAGCGTTGCCATCATCATGTTGGTGCTCATTCTTCTGATTCTGCTTGTAGCCATCCTATTCCAAGTGGTGCTGTTGTTGAGCCGTAAAGCTGCAAGAATATTAGAACAGCAGGCAGAACTGGAAGTGCTGAATGATGACATACGGCGCGTTGAAGTAGAAGAAGCCCGGCTGCACGTGAGCAATCAGGTGTTAGACAACTGTCTCTCGTCGTTGAAGCACGAGACGATGTACTATCCAAGTCGCATTAGGCAGTTGGTGGATACGGGCAACATTGCTGCACTTCCAGAAGTGGTGGGTTATTACCGCGAGCTCTACGGCATACTGAGCGAGCAGGCCAATCGGCAGGTAGAAACTGTCAAACTGCATCTCACCAAACTGGAGCATGAGATTCTGGGCGATCGCGTGCTCATCGATTATCTCTTCGAACTCCTTCGGCGAGAGGCTCATCAGAAGACGCTTGATGTAAGCTACAACGTAAGGCCCGACGCTCCTGAGTATGTGACTTGTCGCGTACCCATGCCTGGAGTAACCCCTGCGAGCTTCATGCCTTCAACCGATAACCTTAATTATCTGCTTTGCAGGCAAATCGTGCGTGAACACGGCGAAGCCACGTCGCGCCATGCGTGTGGCATCAGCACCGAGCAGACCGCCAATGGCTCGTTTGTCATCATCACCTTGCCAAGATATAAAACAACGAATTCAACTCAACAATAAGATATGCAGAACTTTAAAGTAATTATAGTGGAAGATGTGCCTCTGGAGCTGAAAGGCACTGAGGGCATCATCCGTAACGACATTCCAGAGGCCGAAATCATAGGAACTGCCGACAGCGAAGTGGCTTACCGCCGAGTGCTCAAACAACAGGTGCCCGACCTTGTGTTGCTCGACCTTGGGTTAGGTGGCTCGACAACCGTGGGCGTAGAGCTTTGCCGCGAGACCAAGGATCAGTATCCGCAGGTGAAGGTGCTCATCTTCACCGGTGAGATTCTGAACGAAAAGCTTTGGGTGGATGTGCTTGATGCAGGTGCCGACGGCATCATTCTGAAGACGGGCGAACTGCTCACCCGTCATGATGTGAGTTCGGTGATGGATGGCAAGCAGTTGGTGTTCAACGAACCTATCCTCCGCAAGATAGTAGAGCGCTTTAAGCGAAGTGTCAGTTCACAGCTGGCCAAACAGGAGGCGCTTGTCAATTATGAGATTGATGAGTACGATGAGCGATTCCTTCGTCATCTGGCTCTCGGCTATACGAAAGACCAGATTACGCAGTTACGCGGTATGCCCTTTGGCGTGAAGAGTCTTGAGAAACGACAGAACGAGCTGGTGCAGAAACTCTTTCCGGAGGGTAGCAACGGTGTGAATGCCACACGCTTGGTGGTTCGTGCGTTGGAACTGCGCATCATTGATGTTGACAATCTTGAACCTGATGAGGAGTAAGCTCATTGCATACGTCATAGCTGCGCTCGTCGTGGCTGAACTGCTGTTGGTTCTCATCTCATGGTTCCTCAGCAGCCTGATGGTCGATGGTGTGCGCTCGTTGCTGTCAAGTGAAGGCATCCGCTGGTTTTTCGGACAGTTCACCGACATGATTCTCTCTCCCGTACTTGGCTGGTTGCTGCTGCTGGCAGTGTCCACAGGTGTGTTTCGTCAGAGCGGACTTCTCACCCGTCCTTCAACTTATCGTGAACGAATGAACCGCATGCTTACGCTGCTCGTTCTGTTATTGTATTGTGGTGTGATTCTGTTGCTCACAAGCATTCCTCATGCCATTCTGCTTTCGCCTACTGGCGCGCTGTTTCCTTCACCGTTCAGTCGGGCGCTTGTACCCATTATTGCTTTAGGCATACTGGTTGTTTCTCTTGTCTATGGCATTTCTGTGCGTGTGTTCACTTCAGTTGTCGATGTCTGTCAGTCTATGTCGCAAGGCATTTCGTGGTGGTCGCCTGTACTGCTACTCTACGTTTTCTTCATGCAATTATATGAGTCGGTGTGCTTTGTCTTTTTCTAAACCCTAATTTTTAGGTATTGCAGGAATCAATCAGACTTCATACCTTTGCAACGTCAATAGAAACTCTTACTATTTTAGGGAATAAGAAGAGACATCATTACAAACAACAGAAGCACAGAAAATTCATATAGTATTTGTTTAGTTTAGAAAGGAAACTTGGCTGACTGTGAAGTCAGCCTTTTTTCTGTTTCCTCATCGCTTCAAAGCTTGTGTCAGTCTTTTGAAAATTCCAGACAGCACCAATCGCCGTCGTTGTGAGTGCTTAGCCAACTGAGCTCCAACTGTTCAGCCTTCGTCTTGAGCAGCTCTACGTCGGTGGTATAGAATCCGCTCAATAGCAGCGTAGCCCCTGGCTTCATCACTTTTTGGAATGAAGGCATGTCGGCTAAGAGAATGTTTCGGTTGATGTTGGCCATTACAATGTCGAATTCTTCATTGAAACTGTTCAGTACGCTCGCATCGCCCAACAGCACTTTGAACCGATCGTCAACACGATTGATGACAGCATTGTGCATTGCATTGTCAACGCTCCATTCGTCTATGTCGTAGGCAGTGCACGCACTGGCTCCGCACTTGAGTGCCGCAATGCCCAAGATGCCTGTTCCACAGCCGCAGTCAAGCACTTGCTTGCTGGTGGGATCGATGTTGAGCAGGGCAGCAAGCATCATCCTTGTCGTCTCATGCGTTCCCGTACCGAATGCCATGTGGGTGTCAATCTCAATAGCTGTGTCGAAGGTGTCTAAGCCATCCTTGCCCCCTTCCAGCGTTTCGAAGTGTCGCCCGTCGTGAATCACGCAGCGATGGTCAATCACGATTGGGGAGAATCCTTCGAGTTCCCATTGCTCGTTCCAGTCACGATCCTCAGCTTCATTCACGGTATAGTGGATGACTACTCCCTCGAACGGAAAGTTCGCAAGTATCTCGTCTAACGTTTCCTGACTGAACAACTGCTGCTGCACGTAACCTCTCAGTTCACAACCAGACTCTTCGAAGGTTTCGAATCCAGCTTCGCCAGCCATAGCCGACAGCACATCGTGTGTGTCTTGAATGAGAGGAGCAGGTGCATCGATCGTAAAAATGACTTCCAAATATTTCATTGTCTGTTAAAATTTGAATGCAAATTTATAAAAAATAGGGAAAATCCTACTATCATTTAGGGTTTTTCCGTATATTTGCAATAAATTTAGACTTATTTTTGCATCGTGAAGTTATATATTTAATACATATATTTGTTATGAAAAGGACTTTATTCATATTTACCATGCTGTCGCTCTGTATTACAGCCGCGCAGGCACAGGACGATATGTACTTCGGTTCTTCAAAGAAGGCGATTGAGAAAGAGGTGTCTGACTACGGATTGCCGCGCAATACTTATTACTCTGGCTCTTCGCGAAGTGTTGACGAGTACAACCGCCGTGGAGGAAGCTCCTACCAGTACATCAGCGGTGACTCTGCCATGAACGACGTGATTGACTTCTCGGGGGGCGCAGGTGTCTATCCTGATTCTACTGCCGACTTCAATCTCACACGTAAGATGTCGCGCTGGGACGGCTACACGCCTACCGATGCCTATTGGCAAGGCTACGATCAAGGCCGCAACGATGAGTGGGCAGTCAGCAACTGGCATTCGCCTTGGTACTATTCGTCCTACTACTATCCTTGGTACGACAGTTGGTATGACCCCTGGTATTACGACCGCTGGTATTGGCGTGATCCCTGGTATTACCGTCATTACTCCTATGGATGGGGCTATTACGGACGTGGTTATTACGGCGGTTATTACAGCTACCACTATCCTCGTCACTACTACTCAAGCGGTTGGGTAGCACCCCGTTCTCGCGGTATGGTTGCAGCCGGTACCAAGGGGCACTCTATCAATCGTGGCAATGTGGTGTATAGCCGATATGGCACAGGTCGCAGCACTTCGGGTCGTTCTGTTTCTGGCTCATCATCGCGTAGCGGTATCAGCTATGGCAATGCCCGTTCTTCATCTACCCGCACCAGTAGCTATGGAAGTGCTCGCAGCAGCTCAAGCTCGTCGTTCGGTTCCAGCAGCAGTTCGCGGAGCAGCTATGGCGGTGGAGGTACCAGTTTCGGTAGTTCCCGCAGTAGCGGCGGTGGAGGCGGTGGCTTCAGCGGGTCACGAGGTGGTGGCGGAGGCCGTTCGGGAGGTCGTCGATAACTGAGCAAAAAGCGTGTGTGAACAAAACCATAATAATTTTACTATTTTAATTCTCACGATGATGAAAAAGATTCTTCTCTGCACAATATCAGCAGCGCTCTCTATGCCTCTTATGGCTCAGGATGCCTACGATGCAGCCAATATCGCTACGCTCGATTTGAATGGCACTGCACGCTATGTGGGTATGGGCGGTGCGCTCGATGCCCTTGGTGCCGACATCTCTACCATTAGCACCAATCCGGCTGGTGTGGGCCTCTTCCGCCACAGCGATGTGCGTTTCACGTTGGGACTCGTTTCACAGCAAGATGCCAAAAGTGTTAGTGGTGCCAAGCCCACTAATATGTCCTTCGACCAAGCAGGCTTCGTATGGTCCAATCGCACTGGGTCTTCATCTTATCTGAACTTTGCGTTCAACTATCACAAGAGCCGCAACTTCAATCACATCATTGCAGCCTCAAATGCCTTTGCCCCGACTAAGACTTTTACGGATAAGGATGGTTTCATCGGCTCTGGACAGAACGTGCAGACAGCTATCAAGGCTTTCAACGGCTACTTCAATAAAGACAACGAAGATCAAGATGGCGTGAACTATTATGAGTCGCAGATTGATAACACGTACTACAATCTTTTGGCCTTTGAGGATGCAAGCAAGAATGTGTCCTATTACCCTCTTACCGCTACCGACTTCACGCTCAACAAAGGTCAAAAGGGATATATGAGCAACTTCGACTTTAGTCTCAGTGGCAATGCCAACAACCGGGTGTTCTGGGGCTTCACGTTTGGCATTCACGGAGTACACTACGAGTCGTTCACTGACTATAGAGAAAACTTGGAGGCAGGTCAGACGCTTCCTAACGGTGTTTCGCCTGCGGTGGCAGGCATGACCGATGAGCGTAGCATCAAGGGTACAGGTTTCGACGTGAAGGGTGGCGTCATTGTACGCCCCATTGAGGACTCCTCCTTCCGCTTCGGACTCTCGCTTGCTTCTCCTACGTGGTACTCACTCACCACCAGCAACTATCTGACTGCCTATGTCGATGAGAAGCGCAATTCTTCAGAGTCCTACAAGTTCAGATATACTACTCCCTGGAACGTAGGTGTCAGCTTGGGCCACACCATTGAAGATTTTCTGGCATTAGGCCTCTGCTATAATTACTCTTTCTTCACCTCTGCAGACATGCGCTATATCATTTCGTCTGGCTATACTGGTAATGAAAGTCGCAGCGATGCAGCTATGAACGATGAGATAGGGCAGTGCTTCCGTGGCACGCACACGCTGAAGGTGGGTGCTGAGTTGCGTCCCGATCCGGCTTTCGCCGTACGTGTGGGTTACAACTTCGTCAGCTCGCCCTTCCGTAGTAACGACGATGCTTATCGCAATCAGAAAGTCTATTCGCCCGGTGTCTATTATGCCTCTTCCACCGACTACGTGAACTGGAAGCCTACCCACCGCATCACTGCAGGATTGGGCACCAAGATAAACAAGTTCTCCATTGACTTTGCTTATCAGTATCAGGTGACGAAGGGCGATCTATTCCCATTCGCTGATGGTGAATATTTTGAGGACACGAAAAACAATATCTACATTGAGAACGTAACGCCGGCAACTTCTATCACGTTTGCCCGTCACCAGGCACAGCTCACATTGGGTTACACCTTCTGATGATGTCCTTTACGCGGCATTCGTCTCTTTGCTGACAGTAAGAGCGTTTGACCTAAACTCGCTGCGTGTTTTGCTCAAACTCCAGGTGCGTTTAGGTTAAACGTGTGCCAAGACACCGCCTCAACCGTCTTTCGCTATTTTTTTGAGAATGACAAAAACGGAGATACGAAACACAACAAAGGCCCGCGTACCTTATTATATATAATAAATAATAATATTAATATATAAAGTTCTGTTCTTCTGTGCGTCTCTGAAAAAGACGTAAAGACGCTTGAGGCGCCTGTACACTTACTGGTTGCTTCATGTTGGCCTTGCAGAGGTTAGTGAGATAAGAAACATTGATGAATAAAGAACAAAAGAGGTTCAGTAATAAAAAATGAAGAACGCAATCTTAATTTTGAGTGGCGGTGTCGATTCCGTCACTATGCTGTATGATTATCAGGACCAGATTGCTCTGGCCGTTTCCTTTGACTATGGAAGCAATCATAATGCACGTGAGATTCCATTTGCCAAACTGCATTGTGAGCGGCTGGGCATTGCTCACATGGTGATTCCCCTCTCTTTTATGGCAGAGCACTTCAAGAGCTCGCTGCTGGAAGGTAGTGAGGCAATCCCGGAAGGCAACTACGACGATGACAATATGAAGTCGACTGTCGTTCCGTTCCGCAACGGCATCATGCTGAGTATTGCCGTGGGGCTGGCCGAGTCACGAGGGCTGAAACATGTGATGATGGCCAATCATGGAGGCGACCACGCCATCTATCCCGACTGCAGGCCTGAGTTTGTCGATGCATTCTCAGAAGCTGCTCGCACGGGCACATACGAGGGAGTGACGCTGCTCTCGCCCTATACAAATCTGACCAAGGCCGACATCGTTCGCAGGGGTAAAGCTCTGAACATTGATTATTCAGAGACGTGGAGTTGCTACAAGGGCGGTGACAAGCATTGCGGGCTTTGCGGCACTTGCAGAGAACGTCGCGAAGCATTTGCCGAAGCAGGAGTGGAGGACAACACTCTCTATGAAGTTTGAAAAAAGCAATTATTATTTGCAATGTCTTGCACGTTCGGATTATTTCTCGTATCTTTGCAATTGATTTATGTCATACTTAAAGTAAGCCAATAACATTTATTACAAATAACTAAAATTATGAACGACAACAAAGTGATGTACAAAGCAGCCGACAATATTCGTATTCTTGCTGCTTCAATGGTTGAAAAAGCTAAGTCGGGTCATCCCGGTGGTGCTATGGGTGGTGCTGACTTTATCAACACCCTCTACAGTGAGTTCCTTGTCTATGATCCCGAGAATCCCGATTGGGAAGGGCGCGACCGCTTCTTCCTTGACCCCGGCCACATGGCTCCCATGCTCTACAGCCAGCTTTGTTTGATTGGTAAGTTCTCACTCGAAGACCTGCAGCAGCTGCGCCAGTGGGGAAGCGTAACCCCCGGACATCCTGAGCGCGAGCTGGCACGCGGCATTGAGAACACGTCAGGTCCTCTCGGACAGGGTCACACCTTTGCAGTAGGTGCTGCCATCGCTGCCAAGTTCCTCAAGGCTCGTCTGGGCAACGTCATGAACCAGACCATCTATGCCTACATTTCCGACGGTGGCGTACAGGAAGAAATCTCACAGGGTGCAGGACGCATTGCAGGCAACTTGGGACTCGACAATCTGATTATGTTCTATGATGCCAACGACATACAGCTCTCTACCCGTACAGAGGTAGTGACCACTGAGGACACCGCCATGAAGTATGAGTCGTGGGGATGGTTCGTACAGAAAATTGACGGCAACGATGTTGACCAGATTCGCGAAGCCATCCGTAAGGCACAGGCAGAGAAGGAACGTCCTTCACTCATCATCGGACATTGTGTGATGGGCAAGGGTGCTCGCAAGGCCGATGGCAGCAGCTACGAGTCAAACTGCGCCACTCACGGTGCTCCCCTCGGTGGCGATGCTTTCGTCAACACCGTGAAGAATCTGGGCGGTGATCCCGAGAATCCCTTCGTCATCTTCCCTGAAGTGCAGGAGCTCTATGCCCGTCGTCGTGAAGAACTGAAGAAGATTGTGGCTGAGCGCTATGCCGAGAAGGCAGAGTGGGCTAAGGGTCATCCCGAGCAGGCCAAGCAGATGGAAGAGTGGTTCAGCGGTAAAGCTCCGAAGATAGATTGGAGCAAGGTGCAGCAGAAAGCTGGCTCAGCCACCCGCAGTGCTTCGGCTGCCGTACTGGGTGTACTCGCCGAGCAAGTGCCCAACATGATTTGCGCTTCTGCCGACCTTTCGAACTCCGACAATACCAACGGTTTCCTTAAGAAGACCCACGACCTGGTGCGCGGCGACTTCAGCGGTGCCTTCTTCCAGGCTGGCGTGGCCGAGCTCACAATGGCTTGCTGCTGCATCGGTATGGCGCTGCACGGAGGCGTGATTCCTGCCTGCGGCACCTTCTTCGTGTTCTCTGACTACATGAAGCCTGCCGTGCGTATGGCTGCCCTGATGGAGCTGCCCGTGAAGTTCATCTGGACGCACGATGCCTTCCGCGTGGGCGAGGATGGTCCTACCCATGAGCCTGTTGAGCAGGAGGCACAGATTCGTCTGATGGAGAAGCTGAAGAACCATCACGGCAAGAACAGCGTGCTCGTGGTTCGTCCGGCTGATGCCGAGGAGACCACCGTATGCTGGCGCATGGCTATGGAGAACACCTCTACGCCTACGGCGCTCATCTTCTCTCGTCAGAACATTGACATGCTGCCCGAGGGCAACGACTACTCTCAGGCTGCCAAGGGCGCTTACGTGGTGGCTGGCAGCGATGCCGACTACGACGTGATTCTGCTGGCAAGTGGCTCTGAGGTATCTACGCTGGAGGCTGGTGCCAAGCTGTTGCGCGAGGATGGCGTGAAGGTGCGCATCGTGAGCGTTCCTTCTGAGGGCCTGTTCCGCAGTCAGTCTAAAGAGTATCAGCAGAGCGTTTTGCCTGCTGGCAAGAAGAAGTTCGGCCTCACCGCCGGTCTGCCTGTCACGCTTGAGGGACTGGTTGGTGCCGACGGTTGCGTGTGGGGTCTTGAGAGCTTCGGCTTCTCAGCTCCTTACAAGGTGCTCGACGAGAAGCTGGGCTACACCGGCCAGAACGTCTATGAGCAGGTGAAGAAACTGTTGGCATAATGCTCACACGTTAGATATTTTTACGGAGGGAGGCTTGAGTAGTAACATCTACTTAAGTCTCCTCTCTCTTTCCCGAGAGGGCGGGGTATAGGGCGCTTTTCAGCCTTTTTCTGTGAACTTTTGCAAACCATTATCCACATTGCGAACTATTGCAAACGGAAATGTTTGGGAAGTTCGCTCTTTTCATCTATCTTTGCATCATGAATCAACTGATGACCATACTTACCCAACGGGAGCTCTTCCTTTTAATAATAGGTACGATTACCTATGTGGCACTCTTCGTGGTGACCTGGCAGAACAGCCATCGGAAGATGCTCATGATGCAGGACCGACTGAACAAGGTGCAGGCGATGCAGAAGAGTGAGGACGTGGAAGACAACCGACGGAAAATAGAGGAACTAGAACGACTGATTGCCAAACTGGGGTCGGAAAACTCTATGCTCAGGCTTGAACTCGAAGAGAAGAAGGCGCGTCTCGACTATGCAAACACGATTGCCCGCATAGAAAGCGAGAAACGCGAACGGGCAGAGGGCGATATATTCGGCTCGGACATCTACTTGAAGATTCAGCGCCTGTTGAACGAAGGTAAGACCCTTGGCGAGGACGATTGGCAGCAGCTGGCCATGCTGGTCGATGGCATCTACACGGGATTTACGGAGAAACTGTACAGTCTCTACCGACTGTCGGCCAATGACTATCACGTGTGCTTGCTTATCAAGGTAAGAATACCGCCGAAGGACATAGCCCTGCTTACGGCTCACTCTAAGGAGAGCGTAGCTACCACGCGAAGCAGGCTCTATCAGAAAATCTTTGGCAAGAAAGGAGCGACCAAGGAGTGGGATGACTTCATCCTGTCACTATAAGAACAGAACGTGTAACTTTAAAAAAAATTGAGTAATTATGATTGACTATCTTTTGGCTAATATGTGGCAGCTGTGGGCTGTTCTGGCCGTTCTCGGACTTATTCTTGAACTCACTTCGGGCGATTTCTTCATCATGTGTATCGCCATTGGCGCGATGGGAGCCGCTATCGTCGCCCCCTTCTCCAATATCTACGGGCAGTTGGCTGTGTTCGGAGTGGTGAGCCTCTTCAGTCTCTTCCAGGTGCGCCCCTTTGCCTTGCGCTATCT